>Ga0256404_1000434_pt1 | contig 109499 bp, 90 predicted proteins | sample RumenRJG_01DNA_FD_185990 | JGI IMG/M metagenome (GOLD analysis project Ga0256404, IMG submission 185990) | Bovine rumen microbial communities from Lethbridge, Alberta, Canada - RJG_01 | ecosystem: Host-associated > Mammals > Digestive system > Stomach > Rumen | place: Canada: Alberta...
AGATGTTGCTGATGAACTTGGCCTTCAGGGCGTTGCTCTCGTTAGCCAGGCGGATGGTCTTCTTCTGCTTGCGATCCAGGAGAATGAAGCGCATGAGGACGATGCCTCCGATGACGAGTGCTGCAGCCGTCCCGTACGGATGGCGGCGCTAACGACTTTGCAAAGATACACTCCATAGCGGAGACTGCCATGAAGAATGGCAACTCTAAATTCAATGCGATTCTTGCTGTCGTACAACAGTAAGACAACTACTCATGGCACGGGTGCTGAGTAGTTACAATAAAAGATCCTTAGCATATTTTTTGTTAAATAATTCGCATTTATCGCTGATTTGCATAGATTTATGCGTATCTTTGCTCTCAGAATGAAAATCGTAAGGAAAACATTGGTACTAATGGCCTCATTGCTGATGGCGATAGCGGGTATGGCACAAGGGCTCCCGGCAGATGGGCCATTGACCATTCGTCCGCTGCTACAGCAACTGGGTGGACGTTTATTAAAAGGAAAAACAGGTAGCATTGTTGCTATCAATCCTGAGAATGGTGAGATTATCTGTTTGGCAACGAATACCCCGCAGGGATATGATGTGCGGCAAGCCATTGGTAAACCGCAGGCGCCCGGTTCAACCTTCAAGACGGCTCAGGCTCTTGTGCTTTTGTCAGAAGGTATTGTAACTCCGGAGACCAAGATGGAATGCAATAGCGGTATTACCGATGGGAATATCAAAGTGGGTTGCCACAAACATCATTCGCCTTTGGATCTGAAAAACGCACTGGCCCAGAGTTGTAACACGTGGTTTATTGTGAACTTTGGCTCAATGATCAATGATAGTTTCATGTACGAATCAAAGAATGAGGCGATTACAACGTGGCGCAGTTATATGCAGTCGATGGGTCTTGGTGGGCCCATGCATATTGATATTGTGGGTGAACAGGGTGGCTTGTTGGCTGGTGTCGACTATCTGAATCGCCGTTATAAGGATGGATGGGACGGGAAAACTATCTGGTGGGCAGGCATGGGACAAGGCGATGTGACTTGTACACCCTTGCAACTCTGTAACCTTGCCGTAACGATCGCTAATCGTGGTTGGTACTATGTGCCGCATATTCATAAGAATATCACGAACCAGCGCTTTCTGACCAAACGACAGACGAAGGTGACGAAAGAGGCCTATGCACCTGTAATAGAGGGAATGCACCTCGCTGTGGAAAGGGGGACTGCCACCAGCATCAAAGCGTCTTATCCTATTTGTGGTAAGACTGGCACCATCGAAAATCCGGGTGAGGACCATTCTGCATTTATCGCTTTTGCACCGATGGACAGTCCAAAGATTGCCATAGCGGTCTATGTTGAGCATGGCGGTTTTGGTTCGGATTTGGCGGCGCCGATGGCTGGGCTTGTCATTGAGGCTTACCTGAAGGGGAAACTTTCTACGGCTTCAGAGGGTAAGGCCAAACGTATTGAGGACAAAAAGATCAATAAGTAATCTAACTTTTGTATCCAACATACTTCTATTAGTCTGTCTTCACAAGGGACAGGGCTTTTTATTTTGCCGCTTTCACTTGTTGATGAAAGCAGCAAAATAAGGATACGAAAATAGCAAGAGAAGGGAATTTTGCTCTATGACTTTACTCATGAACCAGTTACATTGATATGGTGTAGTTTATGGTTCGTGATTTCTATTTTTTTTATTGGGGTAATTATATGGTAAATAAATTTACAAAAGTAGTAATTATTTATTTCTAAACAAAATTATTTAAGCATTATTAAATAATTGAGTATGAGTTGATTATAATATGTTAAATTTGAAAAAGTATTCTCGTAAATGTTTGTTTTATTGAAAGAAAATTCATAACTTTGCATCGCAAATCTAATATGTGATTGTCATACATGACAACTATGAAAAGGTGTGGTTTCCCCAAACCGTTAACCTTAAAAAAGAAAGGGCTGCCTGCGAAGGTCGCCCTTTCTTTTATTTTTGTTTCACGAGCATTGTATTAACAAATACGGTTTACGTGATTTTTTATGTAGGAGGATTTGCTTAGGTGAGAATAAATGTGTATCTTTGCAGACGATATGCAGTGGACGGATAGAATCAGACAGGTGAAAATTGTGCTTGTGGTGACGGCAGTTGTGATTGCTGTTGCTTCGCTAGTGGTGTCGCATCTGCTGGTAAAAGATCTCCAACGTGAGGAACGTAACAAGATGGAGGTGTGGGCTCAGGCCATGCAGTCGCTGCAGGAAGCGGATGAAAATACTGATCTGACACTTGTGCTGAGTGTGATTCAGGGAAATAAGACTATTCCGGTGATTGTGCTTGATAGTGAAGAGCAGGTGATGGACTATCGTAATGTCGACATTAAGGCAAGAGACTCTGCCCGCTATGTGGCTGACTATGGACATAGAATGTACAAGGCAGGACATTTTATCCAAATAGGTGACTCGGTAGACTATCAGTTGGTATGTTATGACGAGTCGACGTTGTTGAAGCGGCTTTCGCAATACCCTTATTGGCAGTTGGGGATTGTCATGATCTTTGTTGTGGTGGCCATCTTCGCCTTGTTGTCTTCGAAAAGAGCAGAGCAGAACAAGGTGTGGGTGGGTTTGTCAAAAGAGACTGCTCATCAGTTGGGTACGCCTATCAGCAGCCTGATGGCCTGGGTAGAGATTCTGAAGGAGAATTATCCTGATGATGAACTAATACCAGAGATGAATAATGATGTGAAGCGGTTGGAATTGATTGCAGATCGGTTCTCTAAGATTGGCTCGCTGCCTGAACCTGTGGAGGCGTCAATGAACGAGGTCCTGACTCATGTGGCTGATTACATGGACCGACGGACGTCGAAAAAGGTGGAGATTATCAGGAAATTGCCAGAAGAGGAGGTGGTTGTCAACATGAATGCCTCGCTTTTTGAGTGGGTAATAGAGAACCTCTGTAAGAATGCAGTCGATGCGATGGAAGGTTGTGGCAGAATTGTGCTTTCTCTGATTGACGAAGGAACGAAAGTGGTTATCGAGGTGGCAGATAATGGCAAGGGGATTCGCCGAAAAGACCTGAAAAGTGTCTTTACCCCAGGCTTTACAACGAAGAAGCGCGGGTGGGGACTTGGCCTGTCGCTGGCCAAACGTATCGTAGAAGAATATCATAAGGGGCGTATCTTCGTGAAGTCGTCAGAAGTTGGTGTGGGTACGACTTTTCGCATTGAGATGCCTAAGTGAGTGCAGAAATTGCACACAATCCCCTTCGAGTGTGTAATATCGGCTTGTTTGTTTAGTCTGTTTTTGAAGAAAAACATAAAAAAAATAAATAAGCGATGCTTAAATGAAAAAAAAATCGTATCTTTGCACCCCGAATTGTGTGATTATGTGTAGTTTAGAGTGTCTGAAGGTTGATCTGAAAGGTCTGAAAGACGATGAGACTTCATTGGTCTTCAATCTGGATGATTCGTTCTTCGGTGCTTTGGACGAGGCAGAAGTGAAGAAGGGCTCTTTGCACGTGTCGGTGTCTATACGCAAGGCTTCCGGCTTTTTTGAACTCCAGATTCACGCAAGCGGCACAGTGGTCATACCTTGCGACCGTTGTCTTGACGACATGGAGCAACCTGTGGAAACAGATGCGCGCCAGGTGGTGAAACTCGGTAGCGAGAACTCAGAGGATGGTGACACCATCGTCGTGGCTGAGGACGAAGGAATACTTGACCTGACATGGATCATCTATGAGTCTGTGGCATTGGCTATACCCATTAGGCATGTGCATGCACCTGGCAAGTGTAACACGGCCATGACGAACGTTCTGGAAGAACTGTCAGCTGACCGAAGCAGTGATGAGGAGTCCGACCAAGCAATAGACCCCCGATGGGAAAAATTAAAGATTTTAAAGTTTAAAGGTTAAAAGTTTTATAATTATGGCACATCCTAAAAGAAGACAATCAAGTACTCGTCAGGCCAAGCGTCGTACTCACGACAAGGCTGTAGCACCAACGCTGGCAGTATGCCCTAACTGTGGCGCATATTATGTATATCATACTGTATGCCCCACTTGTGGTTATTACCGTGGTAAGGTTGCTATCAAGAAAGAGGACGAAGTCGCTGAGTAATGAATAAAATCAATGCGATAATCACCGGCATTGGTGGTTACGTTCCCGACTATATCCTCACCAATGAGGAATTGTCGAGGATGGTAGATACCAATGATGAGTGGATTATGACGCGTGTCGGCATTAAGGAACGTCACATTCTGACAGAAGAAGGCCTTGGTACGAGTTATATGGCCCGTAAGGCTGCCAAGCAATTGCTTCAGAAGACTGGCGTAGATCCTGATTCGATCGATGCGTTGATCGTAGCTACCTCAACGGCGGATTATAAGTTCCCGTCCACAGCATCCATAGTCGTTGGCAAGATCGGACTGAAGAATGCAATGGCATTCGATTTCTGGGGGGCTTGCTGCGGATTTCTCTATTCTCTTGATGTGGCAGCCACGATGATTCAAAGCGGCCGCTACAAGAAGATCATCCTCATCGGTGCTGACAAGATGTCGTCAGTCACAGACTATAAGGACCGTTCTACTTGCCCGCTTTTTGGCGACGGGGCTGCTGCGATGCTATTGGAAGCAACAGAGGAAGAGAATATCGGCGTGATGGACTCATATCTTCGTACGGATGGAAAGGGACTTCCGTTCCTGCACATGAAGGCAGGGGGGTCCGTCTGTCCGCCGTCACATTTCACTGTTGACCATCGTCTTCACTATCTCTATCAAGAGGGGCGTACCGTGTTCCGCTATGCGGTGACGAACATGAGTAACGACTGTGTGTTGGTAGCCGAGCGTAATGGCTTGAATAAGGATAATATCCAGTGGGTCGTCCCCCATCAGGCAAACATGCGCATCATCGAGGCTGTGGCTAAGCGCTTAGAGTTGTCGATGGATCAAGTGATGGTGAATATTGAGCATTACGGTAATACGAGTGCGGCAACAATACCGCTTGCACTGTGGGACAATGAGAGTAAGCTTCGGAAAGGCGATAATATGATCTTTACCGCTTTTGGAGCCGGTTTTGTTCATGGTGCTTCGTATTATAAGTGGGCTTATGATGGGAATAAGTAGTAAATAAATGTCTAACAACAGAAAAACGCATGCTCTATGGGCAATGCGTTTTTTTGTCTAAAAGGAAACAGATGCATAAGGCTGGATTTGTGAATATTGTGGGAAACCCGAATGTGGGGAAGTCAACACTGATGAACCAACTCGTCGGTGAGCGGATATCCATTGCCACATTTAAGGCTCAGACCACTCGCCACAGGATTATGGGTATTGTTAATACGCCTGAGGCCCAAATCGTATTCTCAGATACGCCAGGTGTGCTGAAACCTAACTATAAACTTCAGGAATCGATGCTTGCCTTCTCAGAGTCAGCCTTGCAGGATGCAGATGTGCTGCTGTATGTGACTGATGTGGTGGAGAATCCGGAGAAGAATAAAGATTTTCTGGAGAAGGTGGTGCGGATGACTGTTCCCGTGCTGCTTTTGATTAATAAGATTGACCAGAGTGATCAGAAAACTTTGGGCGATATCGTTGAAAAGTGGCATGAATTGCTGCCGAATGCAGAGATTCTTCCTGTCTCTGCCAAAAATAAGTTCGGTACAGACCTGCTCCTGAAGAGGATTTTGGAGTTGTTACCTGACTCTCCGCCCTACTTCGACAAGGATCAGTTGACAGATAAACCTGCACGATTCTTTGTCTCAGAGATTATCCGGGAGAAGATACTCTTGTATTACGACAAGGAGATTCCCTATTCAGTGGAGGTTAGTGTGGAACAATTTAAGGAAGATTTAAAACATATCCACATCAATGCAGTCATCTATGTGGAGCGTGATAGTCAGAAAGGTATCATCATCGGTCACCAGGGTGTTGCCTTGAAGAAGGTGAGTACAGAGTCGCGAAAGGCATTGGAGAAGTTCTTTGGAAAGTCTATCTTTTTGGAGGTATTCGTGAAGGTTGATAAGGATTGGCGTTCTTCAGAGAGAGAGTTGAATCATTTCGGATATAATCCGGAGTAGGAGAGAGAAAAGTGTTGTAAAGGAGAAAGGAGAGATATTATGGGAAATTTAGTAGCGATAGTAGGACGTCCGAATGTTGGGAAATCTACCTTGTTCAACCGTCTGACGAAGACCCGCCAAGCGATTGTAAGCAGCGAAGCGGGTACAACTCGTGACCGCCAGTATGGTAAATGTGACTGGAATGGCAGGGAATTCTCGGTTGTCGATACAGGTGGCTGGGTCGTGAACTCTGATGATATATTTGAGGAGGAAATCAGAAAGCAGGTTATCATTGCCACTGAAGAGGCTGACTTGGTATTGTTCCTTTGTGATATTAGCAACGGTGTGACAGGGTGGGATATGGATGTCGCCCAAATCTTGCGTCGTGCAAAATTGCCCGTGATTCTTGTGGCAAACAAGGCTGATGACGGTAAGGATATGTACGACCAATATGAATTCTACAAACTTGGATTGGGGGATCCTTATCCAATTAGTGCTGCTACAGGCAGTGGTACGGGTGATTTGTTAGATAAGGTGTTGGAGATGCTGCCTGAGAAGAGTGGAGACGAGGCGGAAGATGGTATACCTCGCTTTGCCGTTGTCGGTCGCCCGAATGCCGGTAAATCGAGTTTGATTAATGCTTTTATTGGTGAAGAGAGGCATATCGTAACGGATATCGCCGGTACAACACGTGACTCTATCTATACGCGCTATGACAAGTTTGGATTTGATTTCTACCTTGTTGACACTGCCGGTATCCGTAGAAAGAATAAAGTTACAGAAGATTTGGAGTTCTATAGTGTGATGCGCTCTATCCGTTCGATTGAAAACTCTGATGTCTGTATCCTGATGATTGATGCCACCCGTGGCATTGAGGCACAGGATATGAATATTTTTCAGTTGATTCAGAAAAACAATAAGTCGCTAGTGGTGGTGGTGAATAAGTGGGATCTCGTAGAAGACAAGTCACAAGTCGTCATTGATACCTTCACAAATGCTATTCGTCAACGTATGGCTCCTTTTGTGGACTTTCCCATCATCTTTGCCTCAGCATTGACAAAACAGCGTATCTTCAAGGTGTTAGACACTGCAAAACAGGTCTATTTGAACCGTAAGGCTCGTATTGGCACAACGAAACTTAATGAGGTGATGCTGCCGCTGATTGAGGCATTCCCGCCTCCTTCTGTTAAAGGAAAGTTCATTAAGATTAAATATGTGTCACAGGTTCCTGATACGCAGATTCCTACTTTTGTGTTCTACGCCAATCTGCCACAGTATGTCAAGGAACCTTATAAGCGCTTCTTGGAGAATAAAATCCGCGAGAATTGGACGCTGACAGGTTCACCTATTAATGTGTTTATCCGGCAGAAGTGATGAAATGGAAAGATAGTCTGTTGCCATTAATTGGTTGTCTGAGCATTTGGGGATGCTCAGATGTGACTCCCGAGGAGCAGGCATCTTTGGCGGCTAAAGGCTATTATGAACATCTTATCAATGGTGAGTATGAACTTTTCCTTGAAGGTAAGAATGGCTTGAATAAGGATGTAGAACAAGAATATTGGAGTCAGTTGAGAGATAACTGTTGTCAGTTCATTCACAGACAGAATGAGACACATCGTGGTATCCATGAGGTTCGTGTCGTTAATGCGAAGACTGATACCTTATTAAAGTATACCAATGTCTTTATGGTGCTTTGCTTTGGCGATTCTACTAACGAAGAAATAGTTGTGCCTATGGTTGAGCGTGATGGACGGTGGTTTATGAAATAATAATTATGAATAAGAATATGAAGAGATTATTGTGTATGCTGGCTTTTGCTAGTTTGGGACTGAGTGTCTATGCGCAGATTGACAGTGTCAGAACTACGAATTCAACTCTGTCTGAGTTGAAAAAAGTGAATCATTCCAAGTATATTCCTGTTTTCCAGTATTGGAAAGAGCATGATATCTTCCAACATCTGGATGCTTCGGTGACACTTGGTACATCAGGAATTGGTATAGATGTGGCTTCTCCTGTCACAGAGTGGGCGCAGTTACGACTTGGCTATGAGTTTATGCCGCATTTTACTAAGAATATGAGGTTTGAAATGACCATTAAAGGAAAGCCTGCCAGATCATACGATGAGGATGGCAATCGTCAGGAGACGAATTTCGATAAGTTGAAAGAGTTCCTTTATGATTTCTCGGGTTATGATGTTGAAGACCATGCCGATATGTTGGGCAAGGCAACTATCAATAACTTTAAGTTATTAGTTGACGTGTTCCCCTTCAAGGGGCATAAGAATTGGCATTTCACTGCAGGTTTCTATTGGGGACCATCTCAGTTTGCCGAAGCAGTGAATACAACGGAGACCATGGTGTCGCTGGTTGCAGCAGGCATCTATAATTCCATGTACGAGAAGGCAGTTAAAAATGAGCCTTTGATTGATTTCAGCAAATTTACAGACATGAGTAATGTATATGTAATGCTTCCCCAGGAAGCTGCTGAAAAGTTGAAGACTTTTGGTCGTGTAGGTTTTGCTGTTGGTAGATTCACTCATGATGTGACAGATGCACATGGTGTAACCCATTCTGCAGGTGATTTATATATCGTAGAACCTGATGAAAGCAGTATGATTCGGGTGAAGGCTCACTCAAATTCGTTTAAACCATACATAGGTTTTGGGTATGGTGGTAATCTCATCAAGAACCGTGATGACTGGAAGGTGTCCTTCGACTGTGGGGCTATGTTCTGGGGCGGTACTCCCAGTTTGTTTGTGGCTCATGATGGAATCAATTTGACTAAGGATGTGAATAATTATTTGAATAGTCAGGTAGATTCTTATATATCCTTATTGAAAGCAGTTAAAGTATATCCCGTCTTGAGTTTACGACTGACAAAGCGTATCTTCTGAACCATAGATAGTATGAATAAAGTTTGCTGCCCGCTTGATCATATAAAACATTATCAAGCGGGCAGCATTGTTTGAGATGATGAATATTTGTTTTATTTGATGATTATCTTCTTTCCATCTTTTACATATATCCCAGAACGTGGGGTAACATCATCTGGCAAACGGACACCTGTTAGTGTATAAATACCTGTTGTAGTGTTGTTTCCATTTTTGATGCTGTTAATTGCTTGTGGGGTATAATCACCGTGGGTCATAACGTCAGCATCAGTGGGGCTTACTTTCAAATAGGCTTTGTTTGCCTTTAGATATTGATCTTTATAAAGAAGTTCAGGCCTGTTTTTTGCATTAACAAATGCAAGATTCCCTTCTTCGTTTACCCCAAGAACACGCATATGCATAGGATCGTAAAGTTTAACGTTGGTATGTTTGGGAACTCCAGAAAGTGCACAATATACACCATCTAACCAATTACTTACATTAAGTTCGTAACTACCTATTACTGGCTCAATCTTATTATCTGCAGGATTCGAAGAGTTGCATTTGATGACAACTGGCATACCATAAGGTACCACATCGCCATCAATCTGGGTTAATGTAAACCCTGTCCCTCCTGCGTTGCTCACGTAAAATGCAGTCATGCCTTCTGATACTAATCTAAAATTGAAACCAGCAAGGATTGTCCCCCAGTATGCTCCATCTGCAGTTCTTACATCAGGGCGTATGCCGATGTATTGGTCTGTTGTATTTATTGGAATAAGATTCCAATGATCCATTCCGGTCTCTGTAGATACTAAATAACCATCTTGATTGCTTGGAGAACGATCAGTTAGTCTTTTAGTGATTCCGCTATAAGTTCCAGAAATGATGTAACTGCCACCAGATGCAGTAATGTCTATAGGCAATTTGTTACTAGTCATAGCATATAGACTTGATCCCTGTGCAGCCAAATCGTATTTGCCATTTCCTAATTCTTTGATTAAGATAACGCATGATGGGCTGACAGCGACACTATCATAATTAATTAATGTCCTAATGCCATTAAGATTGGCAGTACCAGCCTGTTTGTTGACTTCGTAATTTTTGGCTTCTGTGTCACTAATGCTAATGTATCTATTCGTACCAGCATTTTTGATGTGATAGAAACCAGTTTTAATTTGGGCATTTGCCATTATCACAGAACTAAATGACAAGAGCATTGTATAGAATATTTTCTTCATTCTTTTAAGTTCTATTAGTAAATGAATAATGCCCAGCCCCATTTTGGGACCGGGCTATAAAGTCTTATTTCCTTTTCTGATTACTCAGCGATACAGATTGATACACGGTTCAGATCATTCTCAGCGAACGGCTGTACGCGTGAACCCTTGCTATCCCAACTAATGCGGCTCTCAGCAATGCCGTACTGCTCCTTCAGAGCCTTCACAACAACCTGTGCACGACCCTTAGCCAGACGATCGTTGATGCGGTCGTTACCAGTACCAGCGTCAGCATAACCGGTAATCATCACCTTAGATGTCGGATGAGCGTTCATGTAGTCAGCGATATCCTGTACCTTCTGCTTCTCAGAGTCACGGATGATGGTCTTGTTGATCTCGAAGAAGATATCACGACGCAATGGCTCAACAGCTGCAGGAGCGGGAGCGGGAACTTCTACAATCTTCTCCACAATCTTGTCTACGTAGCGGATCTCGGGCTCTGGAGCCGGGATGAAACGAGTAGAATAGGTGGGACCGAAGTTGTACTTGACACCTGCGAGCAAGTTGAAGTATGAGTCGGGGTTTCCAACCTTCTTGAAGTTGTAGCGATCACTCAGCATGTTGAAGTTTGCCTCCAGACCAATGCTCCAAGCATCGTTGATGTGATAGTCGGCTGTCAGACCTGCCTGTCCCTTGAAGAACAGTACTGCATCGTCGTTGTACATCGGTGTCCAGCCCCAGTCATATTCTGACTCGCCAGTGTACTGGTCCATGTAGGCCTTTGCATTCTTGGCATCGTCACTCTGCATGCGGTAGTTCAGGCCAATTCCGATGAATGCGCCGAAACTTACCTTGCGGTTGGGGTTGTAACCAGCGATGATATTTGAAAGATCGAATGTCAGATCCAAAGCGGGATCGATATAACTGTACTTGAAGTTATGAGCGTCGAAACCTGCATCATCCTTCCAACCAGTTTTGCTCTGCCATGCATTGATACCCAGGCGGGCACCAACGTTCTTTGAGAACTGATAGCCAACAGCACCCTGGATGGTGGGAGAAATCATTTTACCGAAGTTTGCCTCACCCGTGGTGTACTGTGCACCTCCCTGAAGCTGGAGGTACCAGTGCGGCTCGAAGACATATTCTGTCGTGCCTTTTTGCTCCTGGGCAGATACTGAGAGTACTCCCATCAGCATCAGGCAAGACAATATTGCTTTCTTCATTTTCATATCTGTTATTAAATTTTTTGTTCTCGAATGTTAATTACTTCACGTGTACGTTGTACTTCTTGGTAATCACGTATCCATAGTAGTCAACGCAACTGAGGATAACCGTGTAGTCGCCCTTTTCGCTCAGATCGTAGTCATAGGTCAGCGTGTTGCCAGGCAGAACCTCTGACTGCAGAAGCATTCCGTCTTTCTTCAGTGCTACATACTTCTTGTATGCAGGAGCGAGCAACTCCATTGTGCCTGAAGTCAGGTAAGCGTGCATAATACCTCTGTTGACAAACATACCTTCGCACAGACGATCCATACCATTTGTTGTTTCGAAGATGATGATTGGAGCAAGAGCACGAGTGAAGAGATGCTTATTTATCCACTCAGTCAGCATATCAGAAGCCTGGTCAATCCAAGTGTTGATACGATTTTCAGCCTTATCAACTGCTTTACCCAGTGTGTAGGTCTTCAGTAACTTGGCCAACTTGTCATTGACTGCATTCAAACCTCCATTTGAGTTGATGGCTTTCTTAAGATCATCCCAATACTTGGTGTTGTTGACAATAACACTCTCAATTTTTCCGTTGAGTTCAACCTTCACAGTCTTATTGGCCTCGTCAAGTTCTTTAATCTTGGCTTTAATACCAATGCTGCCCCATCTTCTTTCAATCTCGTTGGCAATTCTAGAGATGGCATTTTCCAATTTCTCTTCAAGAATCCAGTTGCCATCCTTAGCCTTTTCATACTCCCAGAATGTGTTGTATGACAACGGTTTCACAGCAGTGGTGAACATCTTGTTGACACTCTGTGCGACTCTAACCTGCTTACCATCTTTCTCAACGTAGAAGACAAGTCTTTGTGGTGAATATGACGGGTTGTTTGCCAAATCGTACTCATTAAGATCGTTCTTAAACAGACCGAACACGAGACCCATAGACTCTCTCAAGCAGTTCTTGAAGGTAGCCTTAAGCGTCGTGCTGCCATTTTCTCCTTCACGATCACGCATGTCCTGTACGCGAGCCTTTAACTCATTCTGCAACTTCTTCAGGTCGATGAACTTCTTGATGTTGAACTTCGTTGCGTCAAGATCACTTTCCTTAATAGTTGCGTCAGCCACATGGAAACCGTTGTTGACATTGTTACCTGTTTCTTCAAGGAAAGCGCGACCCATATTATAAACGACTCTTGCAGTAGACTTTCTTACCTTGAGTTCAATAGGAGCAACTTCTCCAGCAGTATTTTCAATAGTAATCTTAGAAATCTTGCTGATGTCGAAGTCATCATAATTGGTCGAGTTTACAGTGAAGTAAACCTGTCCGGCATTGCCCGCACCACTTGTGATGATGTCGCTCTCAAAGTTTACAAAGCCACTGGCAGGCAGTTCGTCAGGCTCAAGATAGCAAGCAAGTTTGTAACCACCAACGTTGAAATCATAACCCGTATAGGGGAACTGGTCGATGCTACTTTCATTCTCACCATAGTAAGCAGCCAAACCATTGCAATCGAAAAGCGGAGTGTTGACAATACCTAAAACATCATTGCGTGTTGCATCAATCACAACATTATTGATCAAGGTACCACCAACCATGCTGTTCAAGATGCCAAGAATGCTGTCAACTCTTGCCGACAGGGTGCTTACAGAATCACTAACATTGTTGATGCGATTGTCAACTTTGTCCAATCTGTTGTTGATCTCATCAATCTCCAAAGTCATGTTGGTGATGGCTTCGTTAATTGTGTTGAGTTCGTTGTTTACAGTCTCGAACTTCGAGTTGTAATCATTCTGAATAGCCTCAACGTCGGCATCGATAACCTGAGTGATCTCGTTGTAAACATTCTCGGTGTAGTACTGAATGATCTCAGGCTCGATCTCATTAATCTGTCTCTGCAGGTCGTTGATCTTGTCCTGGAGGTCACTGCTTCTCTTGCCAAGTTGTGCATAGACGTCGGACAAGTCGTCGTCAATGTTGTCCTTGCAAGAAACAAATGATGATGTGGTGGCAAAGACCATTGCTACCATCAAAAAACCATTGATAAATTTCTTTTTCATTTGAACTTAAAATTATAATTAAACATTTTTATATTTATATATTCGCGCATTTATTCACATAAATCGGTGACAAAATTAGGGAATTATTTCTAATTATGCAAGAAAATTTTAATTTTTTTTATCAAAAATGTCGATTTTCTATCAAAATAGCACATTTATGGTACGTATATTGCCCATATAACCCCTGTTTTTTATGATGTGCGCCTGACAGGACTCGAACCTGCACGTCGTAAGACACCAGATCCTAAGTCTGGCGCGTCTACCAATTCCGCCACAGGCGCAAGAGAACGCTTCGCTTTTGGCGACCAGAAGTCTAAAGCGGCTGCAAAGGTACGAATAATATTTCATTCCGCCAAAAGTTTTCGTGCAAATTCTATTAATGAATCTCTCCCAAGAAGGAAATCCTCGTCAGTCAGAGCAACGGGATAGTCTGGGCCAATGCCGAATTCAACTTGGTGACGATTCTTGTCGTAAGAGGGACAGGCCGAGAAGCGGATGGTCCATCCGTTAGGTAGCGTGCTGGTAAAAGGCATGCCTGCACCGCCTCCCGTCTGGTCGCCCACGATTTTTACCAGTGGGAAGCATTTCATGTACTTGACGAAGTCGTTGGCGGCACTGAATACCCCACGGTTGGCCAGTACGACCACGTGTTTCTGCCATCTGAGATTAGACGAGGGCTCAATATATTGGGGCTCCAGATCGGAGAAGTCGTTATGCCCCTTTCCTGTCTTATGCTGTTGGTATCCTACCAGTGTTTTCTCGTTGCAGAAGCGGGCAGCCAGTCGTTCGGCATTAGTCAGGTCGCCTCCTCCATTGTCGCGGATATCAATGATAAGCCCGTTGCAGAAGGCGAAGTACTGTAAGATTTCATTCAGTCCGCTGTCGCTGACTGGGCTTGAGAAACTGCCGTAATACATATAGCCGATGTTATCATCGAGAATTCGATATCGCATGCCTGAGGCAATGCGATAGTCTGTGCCGAGGTATCTGCGTTGGAGTGTGTCGCTGAAATTCGACGGATAGTCCTCGTGCCAACTCCAATAGCGGCCGTTGTCAAAAGCCGAGTAGAGGTTTACATGGCCGTCGCGCAGTTCGGCCAGCATATCCGTGAGCACCTCGAACTGCTGATATTTATTGGCTTCGTCTCTCGCGCGTACCTTATATATATTATATACATCATTCCAGTCGAGGCCATACTCATGCTGCTTATAGTCGAAGAAACAGTAGTGCTCATCGATGATTTTCCACAGCGCTTCGAAGTTTCCCTGTGCCGTATTGGGGTATTCCTCCTCGTCGACACAGGCCGTCAGGGTGAGCAGTGGTATGAGACACCAGGTGGCTATGAGTTTCTTTATGAACTTTCTCATGGGCGGACGCTGATTGGGAAGTGGCGGACGATGCCAATCATCACGCGATGGGCATAGACGTGCTGCTTCAGGTTATTGACTTCTGCCTGCTGATAGTTGCCATGATAGCCGACTCTCAGCGACCACTTCTCGGAGGCTCGCCAGTCGAGCGACAGCATTTGTCGCCAGGAGGGGGCGCTGATGAAGGTGGTGGGCACGATGTTATGATCGTAGTTTCCACGATTGAATATCTCGTAGTACGACTGTCCGTAGTTTGGACTGAACATCACGCCGACGAGTGGCACATTCAGTTCATAGCGTAAGGCGAACTGCCTGCCAAAGAGCGGAAAGTAGTAAGTGGCGATGGCGGCTGGCATGAGATTGAGGCTGAAACGGGCCTGAGCGGGATTGTTCGAAGTGGTCATGTCGTAGAGGAAACCGAGATTTACGTTGGCGAGCCCGCCAACCTGCATCAGCAGACGGTCTCCGAAGAGTTGCCAATGGCGGTATCTGCCCCAATAGAGATAGTAGTTGCCCTCTAGCATCTGGTTGTCCTTGCTCCTGTCCTTGGTTGACGAGAAGTCTATCTCATGCTCGATGACACTGTTCCATCGCTTCTCCGGCTTCGCGCATTCCTTAATATATAAATAGGTGAGGCCGAAGCCTGAGAACTTCTCCTGGTTGATATACGTATCAAGAATCCTGGAATTCCCCACGCCGATGATATTGGCAGAGGTGGATTCCTGGGCGATGACCCATTGTGGGAACAGCGTGAGCAACAGTATCAGGAGTCTATTCTTCATCGTCGAAGAGGCTTAGTTCCTCATGAGGCTGGCTTTTCCGAGGGGCAGGAGTGTCCTCAGACGGGGTAAGTTCTTCTGAATTGTCGGAGTCATCAGCGTATTCAGAGCCATCAGCGTATTCTGAATCATCTGAGTCATCTGAGTTCTCTGACTTTTCAGGGAAGCGTATAGGCTCCAGTTCCTCGATGTTCTCTATCTGCCACGTTGTCAGACGCTTACCTTTGGCCTTATAGCCTTTGACAGCGATGAACTGCTCTGCGTCAATCTCCTCAGCCCCCCTGAACTCATCAGCGCCGCCATAGGTCACCTTGATGAGCGGGTAGGCGGTGTCTGTCAGCAAGATCAGTTTCGACTGCGGATTGTCCGACAGCCAGTTCTGTTTCTTCTTCGTGGCGTCCATGAGGAATCGCTTCATGTATGGATAGGCCTGATTATCAGCATCGTAGAGGATGGCGGTCCACACTTTCGAGGGGTCGTACTTCTCGATTCTCAGGATGTTCTCTTCATAATGGTTGTTCGCATCGAAGGTCGAGAGATAGCACTCGCCGCTGTTCAGTACGACGAGAATCTGGTCATTGTCGAAGAACTCGCCCAGCAACCTTCCGTGCTCGTCGTAGTTCAGACGATTAACGTCTGGGTCGTACCATACCAGCCGGCCTCCGAGTGTCGAGTGGCCATGACTCTTCAGTCCAATGCGATGCACAGGGAACTTCGTCAGCAGGTTACCTTTCGACGAGCGCCCTTTGATCATCACCTCCGAGAAGTCCTTGTCGACGAAGATCTTCCTGAGTTTGGGATTCGGCTCGAGCGTCACCTTGATGATCTCCGCCTCGCCGTTGGGGTTGGCTGAGAAGTACATCACCTTCGAACCTGGCGTGCCTTGCGTCAGGTCGTACTCTTTGTCGCGGGTCATCGTCGTCACGTTGAAGCGCTTGATGAAGCAGAATCCTTTCTTACCGTCACGATAGACGGCATTATAGGTTGTGCGGGCGTCGTTTTTCTTGAACACGTCGAGATAGAGTACGTTCTTGCCCACGAACACCTTCTCCGCCACACGGATCACCTTGTACTTACCGTCTTTATAGAACAGGATGATGTCGTCGAGGTCCGAGCAGTTGCACACGAACTCGTCCTTCTTCAACCCGGTGCCGATAAAACCGTCCGTGCGGTTGATGTAGAGTTTTTGGTTTGCTTCGGCCACCTTTGCCGAGTCGATGGTGTCGAAGTTGCGGATCTCCGTCAGTCTGGGGTGCTCCTTGCCGTACTTGTCCTTGAGGAACTGGAACCAGTTGGCCGTCACCTCGACAAGGTTAGCCAGGTCTCGGTCTATCTCCTCTATCTCTGCCTTCAGGCGGGCCATGAGTTCGTCGGCCTTGTCCTTGTTGAATTTCAGGATACGCTGCATCTTGATCTCCAGTAGTTTGAGGATGTCGTCCTTGGTCACTTCGCGGATCAGGCTTGGGTAGTATGGTGTGAGCCGCTCGTCGATATGCTCGCAGACTGCGTCGACAGTGGGCGCCTGTTCAAACTTCTTATCCTTGTAGATACGCTCTTCGATGAAGATCTTCTCCAGAGACTGGAAGTGAAGTTGCTCCAGAAGTTCACCCTTGCGGATCTCGAGTTCCTGGCGGATGAGGTCCTTCGTGCGGTCTGTTGAGTGGCGCAGCACATCGCTGACGGTGAGGAACTTAGGCTTGTTGTCCTCGATTACACAGCAGTTGGGGGATATGCTGATCTCGCAGTCGGTAAAGGCATAGAGGGCATCGATGGTCTTGTCCGACGATACGCCTGGGGCGAGATGCACCTGAATCTCGACGTTGGCGGCCGTCAGGTCTTCCACCTTACGGGCTTTGATCTTTCCCTTCTCTACGGCTTTCACAATGGAGTCCTGCAGCGTCTCCGAGGTCTTCGAGAAGGGAATTTCGCGGATGACGAGTGTCTTCTGGTCTACCTTTTCGATCTTCGCCCTCACCTTGACGGAGCCACCCCGCTGGCCGTCGTTGTACTTCGATACATCGATGCTGCCCGAGGTGGGGAAGTCGGGGTATAACTGGAATGGCTGTTCGTGGAGGTAGGCGATGGCAGCGTCGCAGATCTCACAGAAGTTATGGGGCAGAATCTTCGTGGAGAGTCCCACGGCGATGCCTTCAGCGCCCTGCGCCAATAGCAACGGGAACTTCACGGGAAGGGTGATGGGCTCCTTGTTACGTCCGTCGTACGACATTTTCCAGTCTGTTGTCTTGGGGTTGAAGACGGTGTCGAGTGCGAACTTCGACAGGCGGGCTTCGATATAGCGGGGTGCTGCGGCGCTCGAACCAGTGAGGATGTTACCCCAGTTGCCCTGCGTGTCGATGAGCAGGTCCTTCTGTCCCATCTGTACGAGGGCGTCACCTATCGAGGCATCGCCGTGGGGGTGGAACTGCATCGTGTGGCCCACGATGTTGGCCACCTTATTATATCTGCCGTCGTCCATGCGCTTCATCGAGTGAAGGATGCGGCGTTGTACGGGTTTCAGGCCGTCCTCGATATGGGGAACGGCACGGTCGAGGATGCTATAGCTGGCATAGTCGAGGAACCAGTTCTGGTACATGCCGCTCAGATGATGTACAGCCGCTGCGTCGAAGCGGTTCACGGGCTTATAGTCGGAGTGGCCCTCCTGGGGTTCTTCCGACTCCTGCTGTTCCAAGATGTCGTCGTCCTTGATCTCGTCATCCTTTATCTCATCGTCCATGGGCAATAGGGTTCTTAATTATTTTATGGAATATTTTTTCGGCTACAAAATTAACAAAAAAATCGAAGATGTGCAAGTTTTTAGCCCTTAAAATATTGAAATCGCCCTTTTGCCGCCCAGACCTGACTCGCTTACCAGATATCCCTTATTCTGATACCCTTAGGCCCTTACTGACCAAAATCGCCGATTTTGGTGACCAAATTCGGCGATTTTGGTCACCAAATCCGCCGAATTTGGTCGGACGCTCCCTATCACTCACTCGATGGCTGTTAATTGTTTTAATAAGATTTGGCCGTTTCAAAAAAAATAAGTACCTTTGCAGCGCTTTTAGCGAATATAGTAGAATCATTCAAAAGTACGATATACGATATGACAGCAAACGAGATCCGCGACTCATTCAAGAAGTTTTTCGAGTCGAAGCAGCATGCCATCGTGCCCTCAGCACCTATGGTCATCAAGGACGACCCCACGCTGATGTTCACCAACGCAGGCATGAACCAGTGGAAAGATATTATCCTCGGCACCCGTGACCCAGAGCCCCGCCGAAGGGCAGACACTCAGAAGTGCCTCCGTGTCAGCGGCAAGCACAACGACCTGGAGGAGGTGGGACACGACACGTACCATCATACGATGTTCGAGATGCTGGGCAATTGGTCGTTTGGCGACTACTTCAAGGAGGGTGCCATCGACATGGCCTGGGAATATCTGGTCGATGTGCTCAAACTGAATCCTGAGGACCTTTACGTGACAGTGTTCGAAGGTTCGCCTGAAGAGAATATCCCCCGTGACGACGAGGCTGCCAGCTACTGGGCCAAGCACGTGCCCGTGGATCATATCATCAACGGCAACAAGCACGACAACTTCTGGGAGATGGGCGACACGGGTCCCTGTGGTCCCTGCTCTGAGATCCATGTCGACAGCCGTACCCCAGAGCAGCGCACGGCCTCGGGCATCAGTGGCCGGGACCTCGTGAATAAGGACGATCCGCAGGTGATCGAGATCTGGAACCTCGTGTTCATGCAGTTCAACCGCAAGGCCGACGGCTCGTTGGAGAAACTCTCGATGAATGTCATCGACACAGGTATGGGCTTCGAACGTCTGGTCCGTATGCTGCAGGGCAAGCACTCAAACTATGATACCGACGTGTTCCAGCCCATCATCAAGGCTGAGCAGCAGTTGACGGGCCTGAAGTACGTGACCTTCGAGGAAGAGCAGGACACTCCCATCACGAAGGAACAGGATGATGTCAACGTGGCGATGCGTGTCTGTGCCGACCATCTGAGGGCTGTCTCGTTCTCGATTGCCGATGGTCAGTTGCCGTCGAACGCAAAGGCAGGCTACGTCATCCGCCGTATCCTCCGTCGTGCCGTCCGCTACGCTTACACGTTCCTCGGACAGAAAGAGGGCTTCCTCTATAAGCTCGTGCCCACGCTGGTGGCCGAGATGGGCGATGCCTTCCCAGAGTTGAAGGCCCAGCAGCAGTTGATCTCGAAGGTGATGAAGGAGGAGGAAGAAGCCTTCCTGCGCACCCTCGATAAGGGTATCTCACTGCTCGACAAGGCCATGGAGCAGCTGAAGGCTGATGGCAAGACGGAACTCGATGGTGTGCAGGCCTTCCGTCTCTTCGATACCTATGGCTTCCCCCTTGACCTCACGGAGCTGATCTGTCGTGAGAACGGCTTCACCGTGAACGAAGCAGAGTTCAACGTAGAGATGCAGAAGCAGAAGGAGCGTGCCCGTAATGCCGCTGCCGTCGAGAATTCTGACTGGACGGAACTGGCTCAGGGCGAACAGCAGTTCGTGGGCTACGACTATACGGAATATGAATGTCATATCCTGCGCTATCGTAAGGTGACGCAGAAGAAGAACGAGTACTACGAACTTGTGCTTGACTATACGCCGTTCTATGGCGAGATGGGTGGTCAGGTGGGTGACAGTGGTGTCATCTGCAACGAGGCAGAGACCGTCGATATCATCGACTCGAAGCGTGAGAACAACCAGACGGTGCATATCGTGAAGCAGTTGCCGAAGGATCCCACAGCCCAGTTCATGGCCTGTGTCGATACCGACAAGCGTGACGCCTCGGCCGCCAACCACACCGCTACCCACCTGCTCGACTATGCTCTGAAGCAGGTGTTGGGCGACCATGTGGAGCAGAAGGGTTCGTTCGTATCACCAGACACCCTGCGCTTCGACTTCTCTCATTTCCAGAAGGTGACGGACGAGGAACTGCGCCAGGTGGAGCGAATGGTGAATGACATGATCCGTCAGGATATCCCCCTCGACGAGCATCGTGAGGTGCCTTTCGATGAGGCCAAGAAACTCGGAGCCATCGCCCTCTTCGGCGAGAAGTATGGCGATAAGGTGCGTGTGGTGCGCTTCGGTCCGTCGTGTGAGTTCTGTGGCGGTATCCATGCCAGTTCGACAGGTCGTATCGGCTTCTTCAAGATCGTCGCAGAGAGCAGTGTGGCCGCTGGTATCCGTCGTATCGAGGCCAAGACTGGCAAGGAGTGCGAGGAACTGCTGTATAAGACCGAGGACTTGTTGAGGATCGTGAAGTCGTTCTTCAACAATGCGAAGGACCTGCAGGGTGTCATCCGCAAGTATATCGAGGAGCACGATACGATGAAGAAGGAGATTGAGACCTTCCAGGCACAGGCTGTGGAGCGTATAGCCAGACAGCTCGTTGAGAAGGCTCGTGAGGTCAATGGCGTCAAGGTAGTCAGGTCTGTGCTGCCTATGGAGCCGGCTGCTGCCAAGGACTTGGCCTTCAAGATCCGTGCGGCTGTGGAGGGCTCACTGCTTTGTGTCCTCGGCACGACATATCAGGAGAAGCCCCAACTCTCTATCATGATGAGCGATGACATGGTGTCGGAGCATGGCCTGAATGCCGGACAGATGGTTCGCGAGGCTGCCAAACTCATCCAGGGTGGTGGCGGCGGACAGCCTCACTATGCCCAGGCTGGTGGAAAGAACGCTGACGGACTGTCGGCGGCTGTGGATAAGGTCATCGAGTTAGCCAAGTTGTAGGAATAAAAGGATAGGTTATGGCACTGAATCTGAACAAGAACCTGAAATTGTACTACTCCATCGGTGAAGTCGCTAAGATGTTCGACGTGAATGAGAGTACGCTTCGCTACTGGGAGCAGGAGTTCCCGTTTCTGAAGCCAAAGACCAGCGGTCCCTCAAAGGTCCGCCAGTATACGGAGAAGGATATCGAGCAGGTACGCCTGATCCATAGCATGGTAAAGGTGCGTGGATTCAAGATCTCTGCTGCCAAGAAACTGATCAACGCCAACAGGAAGGGCGCTGACAAGAAGGCTGAAGTCATCAGTTCGCTGATAGACATCCGCACAGAACTGCAGGCGTTGAAGAAGCAACTCGACTACTTGCAGTAGTCTATCCACTCGTTTTTGAGATTGAATACAAAGGCAGGCGTTATCAGGTCTGCCTCTTTTTTCGTCAACAGTCGGCTCCAGGGAGCACGCCCTTTGGTGGCAGCACCCTCGCCGCTGTTGTTATATTCCAAGTAGCGGGCCGTCTGCTCGCGCTGCTTCTCCCAGTGATGCCAGCCTTCAGGACGGATATGGCGCCCCATCTCACAGTTCATGAAGAGGGTGTAGCCATAGTCGCGCCAGGGACGTCCGAGGTAGACTTGGTTCACGCCTTCGGCAGCAATCAGCCGACAATGGTTGAAGATATAGCCGTAAGGCTGGTCCTTAGGCGTCGAGGCCGCTGTGACGTAACTGTTGATGAGGCTCTCGATGGTGCAGTCCTCGAACCATGCTGTGCTGGGGCCGAAGATAAAGTCGGTAGTGCCGCAGATATAGCAGCCCTTGAACCATAGCCTTGTGCCAGCCACCCCTGTGTAGATCGTGTCTTGATGGCCGATGATGCGGCAGTTCAACACTTGGATACGGTCTCCCTCGGTATGCAGGGAGACGGCCTGTCCCAGTCGTGCGGAGTTGTTCTCGATGGTCAGGTTCTTCAGGATGATATCGTTGCCTTCTATCTTAAGGGTATAGGTGCGGAAGGTTCCCATGGGCTGCAGACGGGGCTCGGCTGTGCCTAAGAGCACCTTGATATTCGCATGGTCGTCGTAGGTGATGATGGTCTGCTCGGCATCCTCACCGCAGAGTTCGATGTTTTGTAGCCACGAGGGGATGATGAGTTTCTCCTTGTACGTACCTTTTTTAATATATATGACCTTGTGGTAGTCCATGAAGGCGCGGCATACCTCGATGGCTTCATCTACTGTGCGGAACTCGCCCGTGCCGTCGCGGGCCACGACGATAGTGTCTGGATTGTCATATTTCCCTGAGGCAGAGGCTATAGAGGGTAGGGAAAGTAAGGTAATCAGGGTAAGTAGGGGCTTTAGGGGATTCATGTTGTTATAGGATTTCAGATATTTCCTTTAGGTCGGCGACGGACTTGAGATTGTTGATGATGGTTTTCATATCCTCACGGTCATGGACGCGTAGTTCAATGCTGCCATCGAAGATACCATCCTCACAAGTGATGGTAATCTTGTGGATGTTCACGTTCATCTGTGAAGAGATAATCTGCGTGATCTCGTTGAGCATGCCTACACGGTCGATGCCGCCCAGTCGTAAGGTGGCGTCAAAATAGAGTACCTTGTGCATGTCCCACTTGATGTCGATGATACGGTTGCCGAAACTGGTTTTGAGTTTGGCGGCCACAGGACAGGTGCGCTTGTGGATCTCTATCTGGTTCTTATTGTTGATATAGCCGAGGGCATCGTCGCCAGGGATGGGATGACAGCAGTTGGCGAACTTATACAGGTTGATGTTCTCTTCGCTGATATAGATGGGCTTCTTGCGGTTGAACTTCTCAGGCACGATGAAGAGGTCTTCTTTAGGACTCTCTTCTTTCTTCTTCTTTCCGACGAAGGGTACGTATTTGCGCCAGCCAATGCTCTCTGTGGCCCTGGTCTTACCGCTGAGTTCGTCGAGGTCCTTATCGCCTAAGATGGCAATCTTCTCACCGAGGGCCTGATAGAACTCGTTGCGCTTGCTGTAGCCGTGGAACTCTGCCAGACGGTCTGCCAGGGCAAGGCTGGGCTCATGATGGTTTTTCTCCAGAAATTCGTTCAGGATCTCTTCGCCCTTACGCTGCACCTCTCTGTTGTCTCGACGTAGGATAGCCTGGATTTTCGCCTTTGCTTTGGCGGTGGAGACGAAGTTGATCCATGCCGGACTGACGTGCTGCGACTTCGATGTGAGGATCTCCACCTGGTCTCCGCTCTGCAGTTTATGGCTCAGCGGTACCAGTTTGTGGTTCACCTTGGCGCCTATACAGTGGCTGCCGAGGAAGGTGTGGATGGAGAATGCGAAGTCGAGGGCTGTGCAATCGGCTGGTAGCGTTCGGATCTCGCCCTTAGGGGTAAACACGAAGATTTCGCTGGCGAAGAGGTTCAACTTGATGGTGTCGAGGAAGTCCATGGCGTCGGGCTGGGGATCGTCGAGGATTTCCTTGATGGTACGAAGCCAGTCGTTCAGTTCATTCTCGTCCTCCGTATACTCCTCTTCTACGCCGTCCTTGTATTTCCAGTGGGCGGCAAAGCCTTGTTCTGCCACCTCGTCCATACGGTCGGAGCGAATCTGCACTTCTATCCATCGGCCTTGTTTCGACATCAAGGTGACGTGCAGGGCCTGATAGCCGTTGGCCTTGGGTTGTGAGAGCCAGTCGCGCAGACGGTCTGGATGTGACTTGTAAATCTTGGAGATGGCCACGTAGATCTTGAAACACTCATTGATCTCCTCTTCTCTGACCTTAGGGGTGAAGATGATACGCACGGCCAGGATATCGTAGATCTCCTCGAAGGTGACGTGCTTGTTCTGCATCTTGTTCCAGATGGAGTATGGACTCTTCACGCGTTCCTTAATCTCATATTGGATACCCATCTTCTCCAAAGCCTCTTTGATGGGGGCTGTGAATTGGTCGAAGAGTTCGTGGCGGGAGGCATGGGTAGATTTCAGTTTGGCTTCGATATTGGCAAATTCGTCTGGATGCTCGAACTTAAAACTGAGGTTCTCCAGTTCTGACTTGATTTTGTTCAGTCCCAGACGGTTGGCCAAAGGCGCATAGATATAGAGCGTCTCACCGGCAATCTTGTATTGCTTGTTGGCTGGCTGGGAGTCAAGGGTTCGCATGTTGTGCAGACGGTCGCAGATCTTGATGAGGATGACACGGATATCGTCGCTCATCGTCAACAGCAGTTTCTTGAAGTTCTCGGCCTGCGCTGAGGCCTGCTCACCGAAGATGCCACCACTGATCTTGGTCAGTCCGTCGACAATCTGGGCTATCTTCGAACCGAAGATGTTCTCAATATCCTCGACGGTATAGTCCGTGTCTTCGACGACATCGTGCAGCAGTGCCGAACATATACTTGTAGAGCCGAGACCTATCTCCGAGCAGGCTATCTGTGCAACGGCGATGGGGTGCATGATATATGGCTCTCCGGAGAGGCGCCGCACGCCTTTATGAGCCTGACGTGCGAAGTTGAAGGCCTTGGTAATGAGGTCTACTTTCTTGCGATGACGCGAATTGGCATAGTCGTTCAACAGTTTCTCAAACGCCTCGTTGATGAGTTTGTCATCCGCTTCTTCTTGCAGTCTAAGATCTTCCTCTGCCATATCTCATTCCTATTTACTCATTCAGAATTCCTCTTTCCACTTTTCTCTTCCTGCCTTATCTGACTCTGATCTTCTTGCCAGCCTGAATGTTGTTACCCTTGAGACCATTCAACTTGCGCAGTTTGGCGACAGTGGTGCCATTGCGCTTGGCAATCTGTGACAAAGTCTGTCCGCGCTGGATGGTAACGGAACTGCCACCCCTTGATCTCGATCTCGTAGCCCTGCCACGGCGTGAGTTGCGGGCAGCACGACGGCTATAACGGCCGCTTCTCCTACTAAAGGAACCGCGTTTGCGGGAGTAAGTAGGCACATCATCGTTGACGTCTACGACCAGGCGCTTTGTCAGCAGTTCGCTGACCCGGTAGTTATAAACAGAGTCTTCATTATCAATGAATTTGCCAGTATCGGCCAATGGCATACGAATGGCACAGGGCTTGGTGTTGCCTGGCACAATGTCACGGCGATATTCGGGGTTCAGCGAGCGTAACAAATCGGCATCGGTACCGATGACACCTGCAATCTGTTCCAGATGCACATCACGGTGCACCATCACAGTGTCGCTCTGTGCTGGCAGACGGGTGGTCATTGGGCAGATGTTGTGCTCGCAGTAATAGGTCATGATATAGTTGGCAGCAATAAAAGCAGGCACATAGCCACGGGTCTCTGCCGGCAGGTAGGGATAGATATACCAGTAGTCCTTATTCGGAGCCTCGTTCGCCTGTCCCGTTTTGGAAGCATTGGCGCGATGGATGGCTTTGTTGATATTCTCTGGTCCGCAGTTATAAGCGGCAATCACCAGGTTCCAGTCGCCAAAGATTTTGTATAGGTCACGCAGATAGCGTGCTGCTGCATACGACGACTTCACAGGGTCACGACGCTCATCGACGAGGGAGTTGACTTCCAGGCCGTATTGCTTGCCTGTGCCCAGCATAAACTGCCAGAGTCCTGTGGCCCCAGCCCGCGACACGGCCTTAGGGTTCAGGGCTGATTCGATAATGGGCAGGTATTTCAGTTCAAGGGGCAGTTGATAGGCCTCTAAGGCTTCCTCGAAGATGGGAATGTAGAAGTTGGCTGCGCCTAGCATATAACTGACCGAGTAACGTAGTCGTCCGCTGTAACGGTCAATGAATCGCTGGACGATGTCGTTATAGGTGAGTTCCTGGACTGAGGGGATGCGGCTGAGCCGTTCGATATAAACTTCCTTCGGATAGGTGGGGTTCTCGTTTTTCATCTCACAGTCACCAGGCGACAGGTAGGCCTTTGACATATAGAGGTTGAGCAGACTGTCGAGGTCATAGGTCATGGCCTCGGGGAACTCGATGACTTCCTCGTTGCCTTCCTCATCAGTGACGGCGAACTCGTCAACGCTCAATTCCTCTGCGCTTTCTTCTTCATCCTCTTCATCTTCTTCATCCTCTTCGTCTCCGTCTTCATATTCATCTTCGAATTCTTCTTCTGTCGGAGTGTCGGTGTTGACTACTTGAGCGTTCAAGCCGATATTTCCTCCAAGGAAAGCGGCAACGAGGAGTATCATTAGTTTTTTCTTCATTATATAATTTTTATATGTTCACTTTTTAACTATTCACTTATTTACCTTTAAAAGTTCAGACTGCACTGCAGTCCTACCGACGAAGCGTCTAGTGGGTTGTTGGATGAGCGGTTGTTGATAATCGTGGGCTCTACCCTCAGACTAAGGTCATCAGAGATATCAAATACTGACAACTCGGCATCCACATAGGCATCGATGACTGACAGGGCATAGACACCTATCATGACGAAGAAACTCAGGTCGCGCCATCGTCTGTATTTGTCCTTTCGCTTCCTGAAGATATCCTGATATCGGGTCTCGTTCTGTGGGGTGATTTGCGTTCCGAGATGCAAGAACTGGTTATAACTCTGCGTGTTAGGGTCTTTGTCCATCAGGTCCTGATAGGCCTGGGAGTAGTCCTTGTACATCGTGTTGTTCCAACTCATGGCATACAGACAACCGATGAATCCGCCATATACGAGTGGCAGTTTCCAGTATTTGCGATTGTAGATCTGGCCTCCTCCTGGGATGACAAGTGCAAGCCACAGAGCCCTTTTGGGATTAGGACGCCACGTAGACCAGTCACGTCCAACCTCCTTCTTCTTGCTGAAGGTTGTGTCTACAACGACGGAAAGGCTGTCGTACGTTGTGACAGTCAGACTGTCTTGGCCTATACGCTCTTGTGCCTTGGCCTGCTGACTTCCTGCTGCCAGCAGGAGGAAAAATGCAATCAGTATATATATTTCTTTACCTCTCACCTCTTACCTCTCACCTCTCAATCAGTTCTTGATCTTGTCGATAATGTTCATGACATGTTCCAACTCTTCCTCATTGGCAAATGGGATGCTGATCTTACCTTTACCCTGTGGAGAGCAGGTCATCTGCACCTTTACCTTGAAGAGGTCTGACAGGCGGTCGCGCAGGATACTGTATTCTAGTGACAACTGAGAGTCCGACTTCTTGACAGTCTGGATGCTCTCGCCGTTCTTCAGTTTCTGTACCAGTTCCTCTACCTTCCTGACCGAATAGCCGTTACGCTGAATCTCCTTGAACAACTTAAGTTGTGTCGATGGACTGTCGATGGCCAGCAGGGCACGGGCATGCCCCATATCGATTTCCTTGTTCTTCAGGGCAATCTGGATCTGTGCTGGCAGTTTCAGCAGACGCAAGTAGTTGGTGATGGACGTGCGGCTCTTGCCAACACGGGCGGAGATCCGTTCCTGGGTCATGCCCGTCGCCTCTGACAGGTGTTGGTAGGCCAAGGCAATCTCTATAGGGTTCAGGTCCTCGCGCTGGATGTTCTCCACGAGTGCCATCTCCATCACTTTCTCGTCTTCCGCTGTACGGATATAGGCAGGGATGGTAGTGAGACCTGCCAGTTGCGCTGCTCTCCAACGGCGCTCACCGGCGATGATCTGATAGTCATTCTCACCCATCTGTCTGAGGGTGATGGGCGTGATGAGACCAATCTCACGGATGCTGGCTGCCAGGTCTTGCAGTGCTGCTTCATCGAAGTCTGTTCGTGGTTGGTTGGGATTAGGCGAGATCATGCTGAGGGCGATCTCGTTCAGATTGGACGATCCTTGGGCATGGACATCACCCGTGTCTATCAGGGCGTCGAGTCCGCGACCTTTCCCTGTTCCGATGTTGTCCAGTCCTCGTCCTAGTACATTACGGTCGTATTTCTTTTTTACAGCCATGGTTATAGGTCTATTTGTTCTTTTGGATGATTTCGCGAGCCAGGGCGAGGTGGTTCTTGGCGCCTGTGGAGTCTGCATCATAGAGGATGACGGGCAGACCGTGGCTGGGACTTTCCGACAGTTTGACATTGCGCTGGATGACAGTCTTGAAGACCAGTTCCTGGAAGTGGCGCTTCACTTCGTCGTAGATCTGGTTAGCCAGACGCAGACGACTGTCGTACATTGTCAGCAGGAAACCTTCAATCTCCAACTGCGGATTCAGTTTGTTCTTGATAATCTTGATGGTGTTCAGCAACTTGCTAATGCCCTCCAGTGCGAAGTATTCACACTGTACGGGAATGATGACAGAGTCGGCAGCCGTCAGTGCATTGACAGTGATGAGGCCTAACGAAGGCGAGCAGTCGATAAGGATATAGTCATAATCATTCTTAACGGGCTCCAGCACCTGCTTGAGGATCCTCTCCCTGTTTTCCAGGTTTAGCATCTCAATCTCTGCTCCTACCAAGTCAATGTGGCTGGGGATGATATCAAGCCCGTCGATGTCGGTCGTATAGATGGCATCTCTGACATCAGACTTGTTGATGATGCATTCATAAATAGAACTTTCTACTTCCGAGATGTCAACACCCAGTCCGCTGGAGGCATTGGCCTGAGGGTCTGCGTCTACGACCAGTACGGTCTGTTCCAGTGTGGCGAGTGAGGCGGCCAGGTTAATAGTGGTAGTGGTCTTACCAACACCGCCTTTTTGGTTTGCTAATGCTATGATTTTACTCATCTTTATTTCTAATTATCCTAATATTACTTGATATTAATAGAGAAATTTGGGCACAAAGTTACTAATTTCCGTCGAGAATCCCTTTTATTTAAACCTTTTTTCGTAATTTTGCAGTCAAATCATTGATATTTTATGGAAATTAAACGACCTTTACTACTTATTTCCAATGATGACGGCTATCAGGCAAAGGGTATCCGGCAACTGGTGGAGATGGTGTCTGAATATGGTGATATCATCATCTGTGCCCCTGACGAGGCTCGTAGCGGTTTCTCGTGTGCCTTCTCTGCCACGACCCCGTTGAGGCTCCATTTGAGGGAGAATCACGATGGCATACAGATATGGTCGTGCAACGGCACACCTGTCGACTGTGTGAAGATGGCTTTGGCAGAACTGTGCCCACGCAAGCCCGATATGGTCATTGGAGGCATCAACCACGGCGATAACGCGTCTGTCAATACCCATTATAGTGGCACCATGGGTGTCACACTCGAGGGCTGTATGAAGTATATTCCCTCGGTGGCCTTCTCACTCTGCGACCATCGCGATGATGCTGACTTTGAACCCCTCCGTCCGTTCGTCAAAACCATCACGGAGAAGATTTTGGCCGAAGGACTGCCCAAAGGGGTGTGTCTGAATGTCAACTTCCCTTTGTTGGAAGAGGGCGATTTTAAAGGTGTGAGGGTCTGCCGTATGGCTCATGGCACTTGGGATAGTGAAGTGACGAAGTGCCACCATCCGCGAGGCTATGATTATTGGTGGATGGTGGGTCACTACCAGAACGACGAACCGGAAGCGGAGGATACCGACAACTGGGCGCTTACCCATGGCTATGTGGCCATCACTCCAACCCGTATAGACGTTACGGCCTACTCCGCCATGGATCAGGTCTCAGAGTGGTTTAATGGTAATCATCTGTAAGCCGTAAACTGTAAACTGTCAACAATAAAATGAAGTACTACCTTATAGTCGGTGAAGCCTCAGGTGACCTCCATGCCTCGCATCTGATGTGGGCACTGAAGGAAATTGACAAAGAGGCAGACTTCCGTTTCTTTGGAGGCGACCTGATGTCAGATGTCGGAGGAACACGTGTCCGGCATTATCGTGATCTGGCATATATGGGCGTGATTCCTGTTCTGCTTCATCTTCCAACCATCCTGAAGAATATGAAGTTTTGCAAACAGGATATCCTGACATGGCAACCTGATTGTGTCATCCTGATAGATTATCCAGGCTTTAATCTGAAGATTGCTGAATATGTAAAATCACGGACAAATATTCCCGTCTATTACTATATCTCTCCTAAGATCTGGGCTTGGAAGGAATACCGCATCAAGAATATCCGTCGTGATGTCGACGAACTCTTCTCCATCCTGCCCTTCGAAGTGGATTTTTTCGAAAAGAAGCACCATTATCCGATTCACTATGTGGGTAACCCTACTGCCGATGAGATCAGAGAGTGGAAAGCTTCCACTTTCCGCTTTCCACCTTCCACTAAAAAAATCATCGCCCTCCTTGCCGGTTCTCGCCGACAGGAAATCAAGGATAACCTCCCCACGATGATAGAGTCCGTAAAACCCTACATGAAGGATTACCGTGTGGTCCTTGCTGGTGCCCCAGGCATCGATCCTGCCTATTATGAGCCATTCCTGGCGGAGAGTGGGGTAGAGGTGGTTCATGGTCAGACCTATGACTTGCTCTCTAAGGCACATGCAGCCCTCGTCACCAGTGGTACGGCTACCCTTGAGACGGCTCTTTTCAATGTGCCTCAGGTGGTGTGCTACAAGTTGCCACTGCCAAAGATAGCCCGCATTGTGCGTCGTTACCTTATTAAAGTACCTTATATCTCACTTGTCAACCTGATTGCCGATCGTGAGGTGGTTACAGAACTCTTGGCCGATACCTTCACCGTCAGTCATATCCGTCATGAACTGGATAGGATCCTCTCCGGACCAGACCGTGAGCATATGCTCGAAGGCTATGCTGAGGTAAGTCGCAGGTTAGGTGACCTGAAAGCCCCCGATAATGCCGCCAGATTGATGGTGGGATTATTGTCCGCTAGGAGTAATCATCAATAATCTATAGACAATAAACAGTAAACAATAATAACAATAGAAAAACAAGTATGAAAAAGTTATTCTCTATTGCCCTGATGGCCATAGTGGCTCTCACCGTCCAGGCACAAAATGTACAAGTACACTACGACTTCGGTCGTAACATCTATGGCGATGAACAGCCAGACCGTCAGAAAGTCACTGTTACTCTTGAACAGTTCAAAGCCGACGACTGGGGCTCTTGGTTTTACTTTGTCGACATCGACCTCAGTCGTAAGTTCCTCCGTAGTGCCTATACTGAGATCTCACGAGAGTTTAACCTCGGCACGAACTCACCCTTTGCTGCCCATGTAGAGTATGATGGCGGACTGTACCATGTGACTGGCAGTTATCAGCATGCTGCCCTGATTGGACCTGCTTACAACGGTCACTCTGCTGATTTCTCCAAAACGTGGTCGGTACAACTGATGTACAAGCACTATTTCAAGAGTTACGAGGGAACGAGTTCTTACCCCAGTTTCCAACTGACGGGTGTCTGGAGCACCACCTTCGCCCAGAAGAAATGCACATTCTCTGGCTTTATCGACTTCTGGCGTGGCGAGAAGGCCGACGGGCACGGACAACTCGTAATCCTCTCAGAACCTCAGTTCTGGTATAATGTCACCGACCATTTCAGCATTGGTAGCGAGGTGGAGTTCAGTAATAACTTTGTTTTTAACATGAAGCCTGGCAGCGACCAGACATTCTTCGTCAATCCGACACTGGCAGTGAAGTGGAACTTCTGACTTGCATGTTATGACAGTCCTTCGATCTCGCCGTTCTCGATGGTGATACGCTCTGCCTGAGGACTCTTCGGCAGTCCTGGCATGCGGAGCATATCGCCAGCGATGGCCACGATCATTTCACTACCGCAGTTCAGGATGACGTCGCGGATACGGATGGTGAAGCCCTCTGGTGAGCCGTAGCGGGTGGAGTCGGCAGAGAAGGAAAACTGTGTCTTGGCGATGCACACAGGATAGCGGGCGATGTCCTTGTCATCTCCGAAGATCTCGCGGATAGCCTCCAACCGTTTCTTGCCTGTTTTGGTGAATTCCATGGCAGCGGCTCCATAGATACGCTTGCAAACTTTCTCGATCTTACCTTCTATCGAATCGTTCTCCGGGTAGGTGAAATGGATGGGTAGGGGCTGTATCCTGTCGATGGTGTCGATCACCTGTTGTGCCAGTTCCACGGCTCCTTCACCACCCTTCAGGAAGGCTTCGTTGACGGCAAAGCCTACTCCCAGATCCTCACAGTTCTTACGGACAATGTCAATCTCTTCGGCCGAATCGAAGTCGAAGCGGTTCAGCGTAACGATGACGGGCTGCCCGAAGCCCTGCATGTTGTTGATATGGCGGTTCAGGTTCTTCAGACCTTCCTTCAGCCCCTCAGCATTGGGTTCCTTGATGTGGTCGGGATCCACCCCTCCGTGCATCTTCAGCCCTTGTGTGGTCGCAACGATCACCACCAGTCGGGGTTGCAGACCAGTCTTGCGGCACTTGATGTCGAAGAACTTCTCAGCCCCGAGGTCAGCCCCGAAGCCAGCCTCTGTCACCACATAGTCGCAGTAACTCATGGCCATCTTGGTGGCCAGAACACTTGAACAGCCGTGGGCGATGTTGGCAAACGGTCCACCGTGGATGAAGGCTGGCGTATGCTCCGTAGTCTGAACCAGATTGGGCGAGAGTGCATCGCGCAGCAGCACGGTGATGGCTCCTGCCACGCCGAGGTCGCTGACGCGGAAGGGCTTGCCGTCGGCGGTGATGCCGAGCACGATGTTCTCGATACGCCGCTGCAGGTCTTCCTCGCTCGTCGCCAGACAGAGGATGGCCATCAGTTCAGAGGCTGGTGTGATGTCGAAGCCCGTTTCAGAGACCACTCCGTCACCTCTCAGTCCCGTCACCACATTGCGCAGGGCACGGTCGTTCACGTCGAGCACCCGCTTCCAGTAGATCTCCCGCAGTGAGAAACCGTCCTTGCGATGCTGGTAGATATAGTTGTCGAGCAGGGCGCTGATGGTGTTGTGGGCAGAGGTTACGGCATGGAAGTCACCCGTGAAGTGCAGGTTGATTTTCTCCATCGGCAGCACCTGTGCATAGCCGCCACCGGCAGCACCTCCCTTGATGCCGAAGCAGGGTCCGAGCGACGGTTCCCTCAAGGCCACGGCGGCCTTTTTCCCGATTTTGTTCAGCCCCAGCGTCAGGCCGATGCTGACGGTGGTCTTGCCGATGCCGGCCTTCGTTGGACTGATGGCTGTCACCAGGATCAGACGGCTTTGCTTCACCTTCTCCTCATCGATCAGCGATACCGGCACTTTGGCCATATACCGTCCGTAGGGCTCAATATCCTCAGGGGCTATTCCTAACTGTGCAGCGATGTCGCCAATGGGCTTCAGTTCACATTCCCGTGCTATCTGTATGTCAGTCTTCATTGTTGATGATAGTTTATTGTTTGTCGATTTGTGGGCACAAAAGTAGCGATAATTCATCAAATACATACATTTTGCAGCCTCATTTTAAGTGAATTTAAATGTTTTGGAATAATATTCTACCGAATGCTTTTCTTCTGAGTCAAATCAGAATGATTGCAGTACAGTCTGCTGATTCTTGGTTGTATTTTCTAATTTTGGCGCTGCGTTTGGTGCGCTATTCTAATCTTTGTACCTTTGCACCCAAAATCCTATCTTTATGTCAAAGTATATATTAGCAGACAATCAGGAACTGACAAGATATGCCTTGGAGGGTATTGTCAGTCAAGTGCCGGAGTCAAGTGTCTTCAGGGCCACAGACAAGGCGGGGCTTGTGGAATTGCTGAAGAAACACGAGAACGCAGTGGTGTTGCTCGACTACACCCTGTTCGATTTTGCCGATGAAGACCAACTCCTGATAGTTGCCGAGCGTTTTGCACTCTCAGAGTGGATACTCATCAGCGATGAACTGACACCGAAGTTCCTGCGTCGTGTGGTCTATGCCTCCCACCAGTTCAGTATCGTGTTCAAGGACGGACCGCTGGGTGAGGTGCGTGAGGCTTTGCAGGTCGTCAGCCTTCATCAGCGGTTCATCAGTCAGCGTGCACTGGAAGTGATTATCAACCAACAGCAGGAGGACGATCACCCCAGTATTCTGACGGAGACAGAGACGGAAATCGTGAGGGCTATCGCCCAAGGCAAAACCACCAAGGAGATCGCCAATGAGCGTTTCTCAAGTGTTCACACCATCACCACCCACCGCAAGAACATCTTCCGCAAACTGGGCATCAATACGGCCCACGAAGTTATCAAGTATGCCTTACGGGCAGGTCTGGTAGACTCTTCTGAGTTCTATATCTAAGAGAATTACACATATTATTTATCAAGAATTGGAGAATTAGAGAATATCGTGCAGATTAGACGTGATATTTACTGGTCCTAATGGCTTGCATAATTCTCTAATTCTCATATTCTTGATGAGAACTTGATGTCATTTGTAGAGGCAGGAAACTTTAGCCTGTCAGGCTCTGCTTGATGTCCTCCAGAAGATCTTCACCGGCTTCGAGGCCGATGCTGAGGCGGACGGTGGTGTCGGGGACAGACATCTCTGCACACTGTTCGGCGGTGAATAGTCCGAAGATCGTTGAGGCTGGATGGATGGCCAGCGACTTACGGTCGAAGAGGTTTGTGGCGCGACGGATAATCTGCAGTTTGTCGATGAACGTCCATGCGGCCTCTTTCGATTCGAGGTCGATGGTGAAGACGGCGCCAGGTAAAGGGCCGAACTGCTTATGAGAGAGTTCGTAGAAAGGATTATCCTCTAAGCCGGTGTAGTTGACGTGCTTGATCTCAGGCAGTTGCTGACACTGACGGGCGAGCCACAACGTGGTCTCTGTCTGCCGTCGGAACCGGATGTCGAGCGTATCGAGACCGAGGGTTTCCATATAGGCCACCTGAGGCGTCATCAGTCCACCAAGATTAGTTACGAGTTCTGTCTTGACACGAGCCGTGAAAGCCAGATTCTTGCCAACGCGCCTGGTTCGTGCTTGTAGGGCTGGGCAGGGCGCCTGACTCCAGTCAAAGCGGCCATAGTCGATGAGTAGCCCACCTAATCCTGTGCCACCACCAGAGATGTACTTCGTGCTCGACACCACCTCGATATCCACACCGAAGTCAACAGCCCGGAATGTGGAGAAGGGTACGATGGTCGTATCAGCAATCAGGGGTACACCAGCCTTGTGGGCGATGTCGGATAACTTCCGGATATCTGCCACGAAGAGTTGCGGATTGGTGATAATTTCGAAAAACAGGGCACAGGTCTTATCATCAATCTGCGCCTCCACCTCCTCTGGTTTCGTGAAATCGACAAAGCGGGGCTCCACGCCGAAGTTGCCCAACGTGTCGCGAATCAGCGAGACGCTATTGCCAAACAGATGTTTTGAGGCCACGATGTTGAGTCCTGCAGCGCTGACAGCTGTCAGTGCATAGTGAATAGCCGTCATGCCCGTGTTGAGTGCCGTCACGCTTGTTGCCCCCGTCAGTTGCCGTACACGTTCCTCCAGATAGGTGGTCGTAGGATTGGCAATACGGGCATACGACGGGGCCATGGAACGACCGCAAAATGCGTCGCCCATGGCCTTGGCAGACTCAAACTCAAACGCCGCCGTATAGTAGACGGGCATCGAAAGGGCCCCGTAAGCATCAGGCTTTTGATACTTCGTTGTCAGTATTTTCGTTTCGTACTGCATTATCGTCCGATTATCTTTTTCACTGCAATCACAAGTTTGTCCACGTCTTCACGAGTATTGTAGAGAGCGAAGGTGGGACGGACACTCATCTCATAACCTAGGGCGCGCAAGGCGGGTTGAGCGCAATGGTGACCTGCACGCACGGCTATACCCTCCTTATCGAGCAATGTACCGACTTCGGGCACAGGGATGCCGTCGAGCACGAACGACACAACTGACACACGGTTCTTGGGATTGCCGATGAGCGTCAGACCCGGAATCTGTCCGAGTTGTTCGCGGGCATATTCCGTCAACTGGTGCTCGTGGTGCTCGATGTTGCGGATGCCGAGATGGCTTACGTAGTCGAGGGCAGCACCGAGTCCGATGGCATCGGCCACGTTGGGGGTTCCGGCCTCAAAGCGGGCAGGCGGCACATTGTATTCCGTGCGCTCGATGGTCACGTCCTTAATCATGTTACCACCACCTTGCCAGGGCTGCATCTTATCCAGAAGTTCCTTACGTCCATAGACCACACCGATGCCATTAGGCCCGTAGATCTTATGTCCGCTGAACACGAAGAAGTCTGCACCAAGGGCTTGTACATCCACAGGTGTGTGGGCTATCGACTGCGCACCATCGATGAGAACGGGGATGTTGTGCGAGTGTGCGATGTCGATGATACGCTGCACGTCGTTGATGGTGCCGAAAGTGTTATTTACATGCCCCACACTCACAAAACGGGTCCGAGGCGTTATGAGTCGTTCCAGTTCCGAGAGGATGAGGTCGCCGTTCTGGTCTGTAGGAATAGCGCGTAAGGTAGCACCACGTTCCTGAGCAACACGCTGCCAAGGTACAATATTGGCATGATGGTCGAGCTCAGAGACGATGACTTCGTCGCCAGGCGTGAGGAACTGTCGGCCGTAGGTCTGTGCCACAAGGTTGATGCCCTCAGTGGTACCACGTACGAAGATGATCTCCTCGCTCGTAGCAGCATTGATGAACCGTTGCACCTTCTCACGAGCCTCTTCGTAGGCATCCGTCGCACGGGCTGCCAGTGTATGTGCTCCACGGTGGATATTCGAATTATAGTTCTTATAATAATCCGATATCTTGTCAATCACCTGGATGGGCTTCTGAGTGGTGGCACCATTGTCGAGCCATACCAGGTCGTGGCCGTTCACCTTCTGATGCAGTACGGGGAAGTCCTTCTTGATCTGCTCGGAGTTCAGCGTGTCGGCCTCCTCGTAGTGCAGGTTGCGCAGCTTCTGTGTCTCGGGGATGCCGATGCCGAAGCCGTCCTCATGAGGAATGGTCTTCGTCTGAGCATCTGTATCTCCGAGGTAAGGAAGTTCGCCGTAGCCGCTGCCTCCAGCCAGAAGTTGCTTGAAGCCTGCTTCTATCTCCGAGAGGTTCAGTTGTTCGTCGGGCAACATCGCCTTCCGCTCCGCCTGTAGTTCCTCAGGGCAGTATTTCTGTGCGATTTCCTTCAACAGAGCCAGTGAACCACCGTCCTGTGTCGGAAAACTATTGAGTTCTGCTATATCGATCATTTATTTCTCTACTTTATTCCTATGCTGATAGTCATGATAATAGCCCACCTCGACGTTCTCGAGCACGGCGATGGCATCATCGGTGAGGGAAGCCAGCGAGAAGTACTTCGTGAGCAGATACGAAGCCACGCCGAACTTGTCGAGTCCCATCAGGCGGGCTGAGAGTGAGGGTGCTATCTCCCCGGGGATGCCGCTCTGGTGCAGGCCTACGACGCCCTGGCTCTTCTCACCGACACGTACGAGGATAATCTTCGTCGTACCCACGCCGCGACCTGTCAGATACTGGCCCTCTACCTCCACCTTGTCTGAAGGAATCAGGGGCACACCACGCCACAGGATGACCTTCGTGCCGAAGAGGTCTGTCGTCACAGGAGGCACACCGCGCCATGTACATTCACGCTCAAAGGCTGCGATGGCCCTTGGATGGGCGATGAAGAAGGCCGGCTCCTTCCATACGAGCGAAAGCAGTTCGTCGAGATCGTCAGGCGTCGGGGCACCGTAGCGGGTGGTGATGCGGTAGGCGGGGTTGGCGGCAGCCAGCAGGCCGAACTTCTTGTTGTTGATGAGTTCCCACTCCTGGCGCTCCTTGATGCTCTCGATGCTGAGGCGCAACTGCTCTTCCAACTGATTGTAGGGATTATTATAGAGATCGCTGACTCGGGTATGTACCCGCACTACCGTCTGCAACGTGTTCAGCGAGTACTCCGTGGGGTTCTCTTCGTAGTCGATGTAGGTCTCGGGGATGATGTTGTCCTCCTCATGACCACTCACCAGGTCGATGTGCTTCTCGCCATTGTCATTCACCGAAGCCTTCAGGCGCAGTTGCTTGTCAACGGCCTTGTTGAATGTCTCGCGGAAGTCGGGCACCTCCTTGATAAACTTGATGAGTTCCTTCAGTTTCAGGCCCAGGAAGACCGTTGGCGTGATGGCCCTGACGGAGACCGTCGATTCCTGCTCGTCGAGCAAGTCTGCCTCACCGAAATACTCACCGTCGCCCAAGAGCGCTATCCGCAGGTCTTCGCCATGAGGCCCCTTGCTGATGACCTCTGCCTGACCGCTGGCCACGATGAAGAAACGCTGTTTGTCCTTACCCTCTTCCACGAAGAGTTTGTCCACGTCCACCTCCTTGGCTTCGAACGAACTCACCAGACGGTGCAGGATCTCATCGTCGAACTCCGAGAAAAGGGGTATCGCCTTCAGGTTCTTGGCCGTGAACGAGGGCACGCCGTTGATGTACTGGATGGGCAGGCGGTCGTTCTTCCGCAGTTCCACCTTCGTGCGGTTCACGCGGAAGGTGCCGCCACTGACCTGCACCCAGGGCAGGAGTTTCAACAGGAGCCTCGGAGTGATGGAGCCCATCTGCGGGGCGGTCTTGGTGGTCGTTGCCAGTCTTCTGGCGGTAGCAGTGGTCACACTGCGCTGTAAATTTGAATCTGCCATAATCGTTTGAGTTTTTAAATGTTATACTTATTTTACCTTTTTACTTTTTTATCACGACCTTATGCGTCGTGCCTTCCACATGCTCTACGGAGAGCACGTTGTAGCCCTGCTCCTTGGCGTTACGGGGTACGTTGTCGAGGGGCTCGCCCTCACTGAGCAGCACTTCCAGAATGTCGCCCGCCTGAAGTTTCGAGAGTTCGATCTTGGTCTTGACGAAGGTCATCGGGCAGTGCTCCTTCGTAATGTCTAATGTCTTTGTTGCCATATCCTTACTTTTTTACTTTTAAATAAAAAGCGTCTGTCCTCCTTCGCTGATATTGAGGAATGTCGCCACGCCGAGCACGTCCTTCACCTCGGGGATGAAGTCCTCCTTCTTCAGTCCCAGCACATGCATCGCCATCTCACAGGCATAGAGGTTGATACCGAGTGCCTTGGCTGCCTCCACGAGTTCTTCGAGTGTCGCCACATTGTTCTTGCGCATCAGGTAACGGAAGATCTTGGGACCTGCACCGAGGAAGTTGAAGCGACTCGTGGGTGTCGCAGCGAGGCCGCCCATCATGAAGCCGAAGGTCTTCGTCAGCCAGTTAGAGCCGATGAAGGCGCGCCCCTGCTTCTGCTTGATAGCGTCGAGACCCCAGAAGGTGAAGAAGATGTTCACTTCATACCCTACTGCCGCCGCGCCCGTACCTAATGTAAATACTGCTGTCAGTTTGTCGAAATCGCCACTGAAGGCGATGATGCTTAGTTTCTTTTGTTCTGCCATATTTTTATGCGTTTGAGTCTGGGTGCAAAGGTACGGCGGTTTTGGCACTCCGGCAATCGCCCATTCGTGGCATTTCGCATACCCTTGATATGGTATGCGATTTACCATCCCTGTGGGATTGTGGCATTCAGGGAATCACCGTACCTTTGCAGCGTGATTCAAACTCAAATAGTTATGGCAAAGATTTATGTAAATGGAGACGCGCAGGAAGTGAGCCTGCCGCTCAACGTGAGTGAACTGATCAGGCAGTTGCTGGTAGAGAACCCCGAGATGGTCAGCGTGCAGGTGAACGAGGAGTTCGCCGAACGCGACGACTGGGACAGTATCCAGATCAAGGAAGGTGACAAGGTCGATTTCCTGTATTTCATGGGAGGAGGATGCCTAAGGTAAAAAGGAAGAGTGAAAAGTGAAAAATTTGCTTCCGCTATGATAGACTTTACAGAAGAACAGATACAGCGATATTCCCGTCATATTCTGTTACAGGATGTCGGCGTGGAGGGACAAGAAAAGATAATGAACGCGCGTGTGCTCGTCGTTGGTGCTGGCGGACTGGGGGCTCCCGTCTCGCTCTACCTTGCTGCGGCAGGCATCGGAACGATTGGCATCGTGGATGCCGATGTGGTGGACCTGAGCAATCTCCAGCGTCAGGTCATCCACTTCACAAAGGACGTGGGCGTGCCGAAGGTGAAGAGTGCTGAGGAGAAGATCAAGGCCATCAACCCTGACGTGAAGGTGGATACCTATTACAAGTTCCTCGACTCGTCGAACGCACTTGACATCATCAAGGAGTACGACTTCATCGTCGACGGCACGGACAACTTCCCCGTGAAGTTCCTCATCAACGATGCCTGCGTGATGGCGGGCAAGCCCTTTTCGCATGGTGGCATCCTGCGCTTCAACGGCCAGACGTTCACCCATCTGCCAGGCACGGCCTGCTACCGCTGCATGTTCAAGGAACCGCCTCCCGTAGGAGCCGTACCCACCTGTTCGCAGGCTGGCGTGCTGGGGGCTATTGCCGGCATGCTGGGCACCATCCAGGCCGCGGAGACGCTGAAGTATTTCACAGGCATCGGCGAACTGCTGACCAACCGTCTGCTCACCTTCGATGCCAAGACCATGCAGTTCCGTACGGTGCCAGTCCGACACCGTGACTCCTGCGCCATCTGCGGCTCGAACCCCACCATCGACCACCTGATAGACTATGAACAGGCCGCCTGCGATTTAAAGCATTGAACGATAATTATGCATTATTAATTATGCATTGAAAAATGAAGATACCACAAGAAATCATAGATGAATTAATCAGCCAGGCCCGGCAGGACGCACCCAACGAGACGTGCGGCTACCTGCTGGGCACCAGCGGCCCTGAAGGCGACGTCGTGACCGAGAACTACTGGATGGAGAACATCGACCACTCGCCAGAGCACTTCTCTTTTGCGCCGAAAGACCAGTTCGCCGCTCTTCGCTATGCCCGCGAACACGGCCTGAAGATCCTTGCCAACTGGCACAGCCATCCGGCCTCGCCCTCACGCCCTTCTCAGGAGGACCTCCGTCTGGCCAACGACCCCAACATCCGCTATGCCATTCTGTCGCTTCATGAGGGTGTCCATCTGAATTCCTTCAAGATCCTGAATGGCGAAGTGGTAGATAAAGAGGTACATTTGTAAATACCGACTTCATCCTTTGGGTATTCCCTGAAAAAGGCGTACCTTTGCAGGCGCAAAACATTAAAATAGAAAGAAATGGGAAAAAAGATTGTTTTAGTAACAGGTGCCAACAAGGGCATCGGATTTGGAATAGCAAAATATCTCGGCCTCAGCGGCTGGGAGGTAGTTATCGGTGCTCGTGATGAACAGCGCGCTTCAAAAGCCATTGAGGATCTGAAGTCGCAAGGCATCGGCGTACTTGGTTGGGTCAACATCGAACTGAAAGACCTTGCCAGCATCGAACAGGCCGCCAAGGAGATCAACGAGCGGTTTCCTGATTTGTCGTTGCTCGTCAACAATGCCGGTATTCCTGGCGACATGAGCGTTGACAGCGAACATACGGAGATCTACATTATCCGCGAGACGCTCGACGTGAACTTCATCGGCACCTTCGCCCTCACCAAGGCCCTGATACCCCTGATTGCCAAGAACAACGGTCGTATTGCCAACATCACCGTACCCTCAGAAGTCAGTCCCTACTGGCACCCCCTGGCCTATGTCGCCAGCAAGGCAGCACAAAATGCGATGATGGGCGTGATGGCCATCGAATTCCAGCAGGCTGGTACGCCTGTGGGAATCTTCTCCGTTCACCCAGGCCCCACCACAACGGATCTCAATGGCAACATGTCGCTCCCTGGCTTCCACGACATCGAAACTGTCGGCCAGAAGTTTGCCGAACTGATCAATGACGGCCAAAACCATCAAGGTGAGTTCATCGAGCTCTACCCCATCGTCAAAGAAGATTGAAATGAAACGGTGACAAATTGTTTCCAGTTGAAAATGTGGGCTCACTTCAGCCTTGTGTCATTGATGCCTTCTAACATTGTTAGAGACGTCAGATAACACAGTAAGAGACGTCTAGTCATACAGTAAGGGATGCCTGTTATACCCCTATAACAAGCATCCCTTACTCCGTTAGTAGGCATCCCTTACTGTCTTGCAAGGCATCTTAACAACCCTTAAGTATATATACTTACAAAAGCACCCACTATTTTGCTATGTCCAGATAGCAAAACCAGACGGAATAATAACTCTGTGCTAAATAATCCCAACACCTACCAAAATCTTCTGAAACCCCTTTATACAAAGGGGGAATAGTGCGTTAGGTGTTTGATGTTTCCCGCCATTTCCCGGCATATAGGCTACGAATATACTGCCCAGTCTCTGTTTCCGCTGAACCTAAGTAAAGATTGGCATACAGATGCATTTTTTTGTTCTATATAGTATAACTTTTCAAAAACTTTTCATATCTTTGTGCACGAATCGCCACATGAAGGGCGATGACAAACTAAAAACGATATGGAATGAGCGACGACTGTTTCTATCTGAAGCCTACTGAGGCAGGCAGGAAACTGCTGAAAGTCGTAGATTTGCGTCCGCCTTACGAGGGAGCGAAAGATTATTTCTACGTGGCTGATGTGGATGATCGCGACTATCTCTCGGAGTTGGTTCGCGTGACTTGCAAAGAACTACCAGAGCCGAAACCGAAGAAAAAACGTTAAACTTTAGAAGATATGGGAAAGTTTTCATTGATGGCGCTGACGTATGCGCCAGAGGCCTTGGAGCCAGTGATTAGTCGTGAAACGATTGCTTTTCATCATGGGAAGCATCTGGCGGCTTATGTGAATAATCTGAACGGCCTGCTGGAAGGCAGCGGGTTTGAAAATGCTACGCTCGAGGAGATTGTGTGCAAGGCACAAGGAGGCATTCTGAATAATGCCGGGCAGATTCTGAACCACGAACTGTATTTCGGACAGTTTGCTGCGCCAAAGGCAGACAATCAGCCTGTGGGGAAACTCGCTGAGGCAATCGTTCGTGACTTCGGATCGTTTGATGCTTTCAAGGAGTCCTTCCAAAAGGCTGGTGCAACGCTCTTCGGCTCTGGCTGGGTGTGGCTCTCTGCTGATAAAGATGGCAAACTGGTTATCACCCAGGAGACAAATGCCGCCAACCCTGTTCAGAAAGGTTTGAAGCCCCTGTTGACTTTCGATGTCTGGGAGCATGCTTACTATCTGGACTATCAGAATCGCCGTCCTGACCACCTCGCAGCCCTTTGGCAGATAATCGACTGGAGTGTTATCGAGAACCGTTTTTAGTTTTAACCAGAAGCCGTAATCGCATTCATTTTGAAGAGAAATCGCTGGCAGATAACCGCTTCTGCCAGCGATTTTTGCGTTAATACCATATTATTGGTATGCAGAATGCCCCAATGGTGGGATTGTGGGAGCGCTGAAATCGCCGTACCTTTGCACCGTCGAAAAGACATAAGAACAAAAGAACATAATAATATTAAACAGATGAAAATTATGAAACGAATGTGTAATATGCGAATGCGTGAGTATTGTTGTTGCCGTCAGATGATGGTAATGACGACCAATGAGAGTATAATATATATAATAGGTATAAACCAAGTAAAAAATAAACAATATGAAACGAATAGCATTAACAATAGCAGTATTATTGAGTATCAACTTCAGTACCATTTGGGCTGAAGGGGCACTGGCAGGCGAGTCAAGTCCGGAGAGTAACGCAACCAATACGAGCAGCGTGCGCTATGTGAAGGCACCAAGATTTGCCCGCCCGCTGGTAGAGAAATGGATCACTGAATATGCAAAAACACAGCCTGGCGTAGAATTCCAGATCGCCAAGGGCAACCAGAACCAGGGCGACGTAGACCTGAATGTCGTATTCGACAGCCAAACCGCCAACACAAAAGTCTTTAGTCATAATGTTGTATTTTTCGGAGAGTTCGCCGTGCTTCCCATCACAGCCAGCGGCAGTGAGGCTGCCAAAGTGCTGGAGGGCAAGCACCTGAACTCGAAGAAACTGAAGCAACTCTTCTTCCTGAACGACGACTTCGACGAGGATGTGAAGAAGGTGAAGGCCTTTGAGAACCTTATTGTATATAGTGGCAGCAATGCTTCGTCAGTAGCCGCCTCATTCGCCCACAACTTCGGCGAAGAGAGCAGCAACTTCCGTGGCAAGCGCATTTCAGGCGACGACCTGTTCCTGAACACCGCTTTGACGAAAGATCCGCTGGGTGTATCGTTCAATGCCCTGCCCAACATCTTCGATCTGCAGAGTCGTCACATTAAAGATGATCTTACCATCATTGGCATCGACGTAAAGAAGAACCTTGAAGAGAGTTTCTCTGACAAGGCCACCCTCGATGAACTGATTGCCGTCCTGGAGAATGGTAAGGTGTCAGAGATTGCCGTCGAGAAGATTGGCGTGAGTTATAATGGTGGTGACGATGCTGTGAATCAGTTCCTGCAATGGGTTCTCACAGACGGCACGAAGTTTAATCATGAATTTGGATTGCTGAACCTGGACAACAAACTGACCCAGGTACAGATTGAAAAGGTAAAGGATATACTTACCGCGCAGAAATAAACTAAAAAGGTATTTAAACTTATGGTAAAGAGATTGTTTATTGCAACATTCGTTGCGATTAGCCCCCTGTTGGCTATAGCGCAAAACCTGATTACAGGTCATATCACAGATGTTCGCACTGGTGAACCCCTGATTGGTGCATCCGTGATTGTAAAGAGTGAAAAGGGTCAGGGTGTCGTGACCGACTACGATGGTAACTTCTCCCTCCAGACGAAGGTGGAGGCTCCTTTGACCCTCCGTGTGGAATATGTAGGCTATCGCGCCCTCGATGTGGATGTCTATGACTTCGAGGAGCCCGTGGAGATATCGTTGATTGATAACGCCAGCAAACTTGACGAAGTGGTGGTTGTGGGATATGGTGCCCAGAAGCGCCTGGAGTTGACCAGTAGCATTTCGTCTGTAGGTGATGAAATCCTCCGTCAGCAGAATAATTCTGTTGAGAGTGCCCTGCAGGGTGCTGTGGCAGGTCTGAACGTCACACAGACCTCTGGTCAGCCTGGTGCTGCCAGCATCATCCGCATCCGTGGTGGTAATAGTATCACTGGTGGTAACGAACCGCTCTACGTGATCGATGGCTTCATCGTGTATAACGATCCTGCCTCTACCCGTACAGGTGCCAAGACCAGTGATGCCACACTTGACCCCCTGTCGTTCCTGAACCCCTCGGATATCGAGAGCATCGAAGTGCTGAAGGACGTTTCTGCTACCGCTATCTATGGTACACGTGGTGCCAATGGTGTGATTATCATTACCACGAAGAAAGGCTCCCACGGCAAGAACAACATCAGCTATAATGCCACCTTCGGTTGGAGCAAGATCGCCAGAAAGCTTGATTATCTGAATGCCACTCAGTGGGTTGACCTTTGGAACGAACTCTATCAGAATGGTGAAGTGGGTTATTCTATTGATACTCCTACAGAGAGCTACGACTGGCAGGATGCCGCTCTGCGTACCGGTTTCTCTCAGGAACATCAGCTCTCCTTTGTCGGAGGTGACGAGATTTCGCGCTACAATATCAGTGGTGGATTCAAGAGTCAGGATGGTATTCTAAAGGGAACAGGCCTGAAGCGTTATGTAGGTCGTATCAATTACGAACGCAATCTTTTCCCCAACCTGCTCGTAGGACTGAATGCCAATGGCGCCTATAATAAGGTTACTGGTGTAGCTGACAACAGCGGTAGCATGTTTGCGCCCAGCCCTTGGTTCGCTGCTATCTCTCACACACCTTATACTTCTATTTACAATGCTGACGGATCTTACAATTACGATCCAACACCTACCAGTGTAGATATCTATAATGGTAGGGTAGGTAATCCCATCAGTGATTTGGAGAATACTAAGGCTGAGACAGAAAATACGCGTGTCATTGGTACTGGTTTTGCTGAGTGGACCGTCATTCCGCAGTTGAAGCTCAAGGCCAGCGTAGGTGCTGATTTGTCGAACACCCGTCAGAGTTTCTATGCTCCCTCATACACCTCTTCCGGTCTTGCTTATAACGGCTATGCCTCTGTAGGTCAGACGAAGACCAACACCTGGCAGACGGAATATACCGCCACCTATAATAATGTGTTTAACCGTGTACATTCCGTCAACGTCCTGGCTGGTTATACAGCCCAATATACTGATCGCAGCAGTTTGGCCACGACGGCCTATGGCTTTAGCAACGATGCCACTGGTTACGATAACCTGGGAGCTGCCGCTACAACACTCCCGTCGGTTAGCAGTCATATCGTCTCAACACTGCAGTCGTGGATCGGACGTGTGAACTATAGTTTTGACTCACGCTATAACCTCTCGGCTACCCTGCGTGCCGACGGTAGTAGCCGTTTCGCTAAGGATCACCGCTGGGGTTGGTTCCCCTCACTGGGCGCTTCCTGGAACATCGACCGTGAGAAATGGCTGCATCTTAGCAAGAAAGTCGATTTCATCCAGTTGCGCGCTTCTATTGGTACAGTGGGTAATCAGGAGATTGGTGATTACCAGTTTGCCGCCAACGTCGTTCCTAAGACAGTTATTGTCAACAACCAAAAGGCCACCAGTTATATTATCGACAACAAGTCGAACCCTGATCTGAAATGGGAGAAGACCACCTCGTATAATATCGGCCTGAGCACAGGCTTCTTCCACAATCGTCTGACGGTGACCCTCGATGGCTATTATAAGAAGACTAGCGACCTGCTGCTCAATGTGCCCATAGAGCAGGTAACAGGTTTCTCTACCGTCCTGCGTAATGTAGGTTCCGTCACCAACAAGGGTGTGGAACTCGAGGTTGGCGCCGTACTCATTTACAAGAAGGATCTGCGTTGGAACGTCAATGCTAATATTGCCCATAACAAAAACGAAGTGACTGATCTGGGTAACTCAGAATACTTCTTGCCCGACTTCCAGTCTATCGGTACCCTTCAGTACATTAACCCGCTGATCGTGAAGGTTGGAGAGCCCCTCGGTACTTTCTATGGTTACCGTTTCAAAGGAATCATCCAGACTGGCGAGGATCTCAGCAGTCTGCCCACCCAGACGATTTCGGCTGTAGAACCAGGTAATCCAAAATTTGAGGATGTCAACAACGACGGTGTGGTGAACGAGCAGGACCGTGTCATCCTCGGTAATATCCAGCCCAAGTTTACCTATGGATTCAATACCAAGGTGGCTTATAAGAACTGGGATCTGTTCGTGAACATCAGCGGCAGCTATGGTAACAAACTCTTCAACGCCTTGGCTTGTCGATTGGATCGTGGTAATGGTTACTACTATAACCCATTGGCAGAGGTGGCAGACCGTTGGACGCCTACCAATCCAAGCAATACCATTCAGAAGGCAACCAGCGCTACATCGATTTATGCCGATGACCGTTTCGTAGAGGATGCCAACTATCTGAAGTTCCGTAACATTCAGTTGGGTTACACCCTGCCTGTGCCACAGATTACCAAGGACGCCAAGCTACGCCTTTATGTATCGCTGCAGAACTTCTTTACCATCACGGGCTATACTGGTTACGATCCAGAGGCCAACCGCAATGGTATTGACGAGACCAGTGCACTCTATCAGGGCGTCGATTATGGTGCATATCCTGCCGCCAAAACCGTTCTCGTAGGATTTAACGTAACACTGTAAGAATTGAAAATTGAATATTGAGAATTGAAAATTGAAGATTATGAAAAAGAACATATCTGCATATATCCTCTTGGCAAGCCTGTTGTTCACAGGTTGCGCTGACTTGGACCAGACTTCCATCAGTTCTATCGACAAGGATAATTTCTATCAGAGCAAGGAAGATATTGAGACTGCCATTAATGGTATTTACCAGGCATTCACCATCGACGGCTTCTATGGTATGTATAATAATCAGAGCATCTACTTTAATGATCTGCAGTCGGATTACGTCAAAGCGGGTGCACAGACCAACTCGGCCCATATCCGTGAATTGTCGAATTTCGCCATACAGCCAACCAACCTCTTTGTAGGCTATGCATGGAAAGAACACTATATGGCCATTAACCGCGCCAATGTGGTGATTGAGAAAGTCGCATCGGCCTCATTCCTCGACGATCAGCACCGTCAGGACTATACCAACGAGGCTCGTTTCTTAAGAGGTCTGATGTACTTTAACCTGGTACGTTATTTCGGAGGAGTGCCCATCGTACTTCATGATGGCGAAGGCGAAGGTGCTGCCAGAAACAGCGTTGATGAGGTCTATCGTCAGATCGTAGAAGATCTCACGGCTGCCGAGGGTCTGCCTTCTGACTATACAACGTTAGACGGTAAGGCATCGAGCCTGGCAGCATCGGCCCTTCTCTCAAAGGTTTATCTGGTATGGGCACAGACATCGAGCCCTGAAGGTAAGTCCAGTCAGCGTGATTTCTACCAGAGGTCCATCAGCTATGCTGATAAGGTTATCAATTCTGGTAAGTATAAGCTGCTCGACAAGTTTATTGACAACTGGTCTGTCGACAAGAAGAATGGTGCAGAACACATCTTTTCTATCGAACATGACCGCACGATTAATGCCAATGTAACGGGGCACTGCACCTTTGCTACCAACTGGAGCGACTCAGAACCAGTGCTGCTGGCCACCAGCGACAAGTACTACGAGCAGACCGACCCGAAAGATCAGCGTCGTGACGGATCCTGGGCCAAGCGCATCTATAATCCGAATACGGGTACCGACTTTGAGTTTACCATCCCTCGTTTCCGCAAGTATATCGATTCGCTCAACTTTGCCAATCCTGCTTCAAGTGGTAATGCGGCCGGGCAGTCAACCAACACCGTGATTATCCGCTATGCTGAGATCCTGCTCATCAAGGCTGAGGCAGAGAATGAGCTGAATGGTCCGACGGATGCTGCTTACGATGCCATCAACCAGGTGCGCCGTCGTGCGTACTGGAGTCCGTATCTGAACATCCAGAATACACCGTCCGATGGTTCAGATTTGGAACTCTCAGGACTGACTCAGGAGCAGTTCCGTGAGCGTCTGCGTGAAGAGCGACGTCTGGAGTTTGTACTTGAAGGACAACGCTGGTTCGATCTCATCCGTTGGCATATCTTAGTAAAATACGTGAAGTCTAACACCCCTACTGATGAAGAAACATTGGGTACAAAGACAACAAAGATTCAGAATGTTTCCAAGAAGAACTATCTTCTGCCTCTGCCACAGGAGCAGATCATCCTGAATCCGAATCTCGAGCAGAACTGGGGTTACAGCGGCGAATCCGGTGACGGCCCTTACGGAGCAGAGTTTGAATAAAGTAAAAAGGCAAAAAAGAAAATAGTTTAGAGTTTATAGTTTAAAGTTTATAGATATGAAAAAGAGTTTTTCAAGAATCATCGCCATTGCACTGCTTTTTGTAGCAGGCGTACAGACCATCAGCGCACAGTCGCAAGTAGCTAACAGCAAGCGTGAACGCATCCTTCAGGTGCTCGACCAGAGTCGTCCCAACGAGTATGTGCCCGCAGCCTTCTTCCTCCACTTCGAGAACAAGCTTGGACGTAAGGCCGTACAGGATCATCGTGATTTCTACCGTGCCACGAACATGGACTTCGTGAAGGTGTTCTATGAGATCGTTGTGCCCCAGGTGGACATCCAGTCAGGCAAGGATTGGGAGAAAGTGCCCGTCTATGGTGAGGATTTCTTCGCACCCCAGATAGCCGTCATCGAGGATCTGGCCCGTGAGTTCAAGGGCGAGGCCTTTATCCTGCCCACCGTCTATTCTCCGTTGGCACTGGCCTCTCAGACCCTTGGTCGTGGAAAGGACCTGAAGAAACTGGCCGAGGAGAACCCTGCAGCCTTCGGTAAGGCCATCAAGAACCTTTCGCTCTCCATCGAGAACTACCTGCGTGCTGCCCGTAAGCGTGGTGCCGACGGTTTCTATGTGTCCAGTCAGGGTGGCGATGGTAACTCCCTTTCGCCTGAGGTTTGGAATAAGTACGTTCGCCAGTGGGACAAGCATGTGTCTGAGGTGGCCAACGAGATTGGCGAGATCAATATCCTCCACATCTGCGACTACGGTACACCGTTCAAGAATGCTGAGGCCCTCTATGCCTTCGTCGATTATCCCGCCAGCATCATCAACGTACCCCTCAACTTCTCTGACGGCTCTACCCTTAACCTGAAGGAGGCCCAGAAACGTTTTGGCCGTCCCATCTTTGGTGGACTGGAGCGTCTGGGTGTCATTGCTATAGGTACTGTTGAAGAGGCCAAGGCCGCTGTCGATAAGGTGCTGGAGAATGCATCGCCCAACTTCATACTTGGTGCTGACTGCACCGTGCCTGGTGAGACCGACTGGGAAAAACTGCGTGCTGTTATTGACTACGCCCACACTTGGCGTCAGACACATAAGTAATTCTATGAAACAATAAAAAAGCGATTGATGATGAACAAGCATTTCTTTGGTATTCTGGCGCTATCTTCGCTGGTTGTAGCGGCTTGCACAACAAGTAAGCAGGAAGATGCATTGCCCAATAAGCGTGAGCTAATAGAGCGGGTATTGGATCAGTCGAAGGCACCCGAGATTATTCCTGCTGCTTTTTTCCATCATTTCCCTGATAAGTTCGGTCCCAAGGCCGTGGAAGAGCATATCGCCTTCTTCCATGAGACGGGTAATGATATCCTGAAAGTGCAATATGAGACGCTGCCTCCTCAATGGGAAATCAAAACGGCCAAGGATTTTGATAAGGTAACAGAGTTGTCTGCTCAATACTTTGAACCACAACTGGAAGTGATAGAAGCGTTGGCAAAGCAGTTGAAAGACTCTGCACTGATCATTCCCACCGTTTATTCTCCCCTGCTCATTTTGCATCAGGCAGCCGGAGATGAGGTCGATGAGGTGATTAAGAAGTATCCGGCTGCTGCCGAGCCTGCGTTTGAGAAACTGGCCAAGAGCATTGCAACCTATATTCGTGCTGCCCGTCAACGTGGTGCCGATGGTTTCTATGTCTCATCACATGGTGGTAACATCGAGTTTTTCGGACAGGACTCGGAGGTATGGACAAAGTATCTTCGTAAGTGGGATAAATATATTTCAGAGGTGGCTGATTCTGTAGCACCGCTCAATATCCTGCATATCTGTGGTGGTGAATATGAGAATCTCGACGCATGGGCAGATTATCCTGGTACCATCATTAACCTGCCTGAGTTTGATGTTGAGAAGTTACGCCACGCCCAAGAGGTGTTCAAGCGTCCTATTCTTGGCGGATTAGACCATCATGGCGTCCTTATTAACGGAAGTCTTGAGGAAGTCTATGCCCAGGTGGATAAGGTTCTCGCAGAAGGACCAACAAACATAATACTTGGAGCTAATTGCACAGTTCCTGACTCTACCGCCAGCGATCGTCTGCATGCTATCGTTGATTATGTTCACAATTGGCGTCAGGCTCATAAATAATGAAGTATGAATAGGAGAGAGTTCTTTGTGAAATCTGCGAAGGCAGTCATACCCATTACAGGGGCTGCACTTCTCATCGCTAATCCCGCTATAGCCAAAGTGTTGGAGCAGGCAGGTGACGGGAGTAAACTCCCGCAAGGAACTTTACCCTATTCCTTCAATGGCTTCAATGAACGCGTACAGGCCTATATTGTGGCCCGCTACTACGTCAGACTATCGACATCTTTTGGTCATCAGGGTCGCGAAACGTTTAAGTTGGCTACACGCATCTATGCAGAACAACGAGGACATCGTATGGCCCAGCGGGCATTGGCTGATGGTCAGGAACTGACAGTCGCAACCTATCACCAATATGGAGAATGGGTGCCCACAGAAGAGAGCAAACAACGTGGAGAATCTCTTGATCAGGAGGTCTTATGGGATAGACCGTATTATGCTTTCAAGGTAAAACGCTGTCCTTGGGCCATTCAATTTAGGGAAATGGGACTGCCTGAAGCAGGACTGGCTTACTGCAAAGACTTGGATGCGTCCATATATAGGGGATTCAACCCTACCATTAAATATGAGACGCGCCAAACGCTACACGATCATGATTGTTGTATCCAATGTTCCCCTGGGACAAGAATAACATCACAAGAACTATCATGTCCGAAGAAAAAATCAGGTCTGCGATCTTTTGAGTACCACTGTGCACACAGTTATTGGACATTCCGTCAGGTGCTGATATCTGTTCTGGGCAATAAAGGCAAAACGCTATCAGAAGAGGTCTTGGAAGATGTCCGACGAGATCTGGGACAAACATTTGTAGAGACGCTACAAAAGTATAAAGATACGGATTTTAATGTGGCTTAAAAAGAAAGAAAATGAAGAAGATTATAGGATTAATATTGTTGGCAGGATTAACATTCAGCAATAGTGCAATCGCAAAGAAAGACAAAAAGGGTAATGCCAAGGCAAAAGTGGCATTGGATTATCTCAATAGTAGCTTTTCTACGTACGATAAACTCCAGAAGACCATTTGGGCCAATCCGGAGTTAGGCTTTCTGGAAACTAACAGCAGTGGACTTCTGAAACAACATCTGCGTGAATATGGTTTCACCATAGAAGAAGGCGTTGCAGGGATGCCAACGGCATTTGTTGCAACATATGGAAGTGGAAAGCCGGTCATTGGACTCTTAGCAGAATTCGATGCTCTGCCTGGGTTGTCACAAGATACGGTACCCTTTCGTAAGCCTCTCAAGGAAAACGGTGTAGGACATGGCTGCGGTCATAATACCTTCGGTGTTGCCTCTTCAGCCGCTGCGGTCTCACTGAGCAAATGGCTGGTAGCCAACAAACAAAGTGGCACTATTAAGGTCTATGGCTCTCCTGCCGAGGAAGGCGGAGCAGGAAAAGTGTACCTAGTGCGCGAAGAATTGTTTAATGGTGTTGACGTAGTGCTTGACTGGCATCCCTCCAGTGAGAATGCTGTTTCTACGAATGGGGGTACTGCTATGGTCATGGTCGATTATAAGTTTTATGGAAGACCTGCCCATGCAGCAGGAAACCCATGGAAAGGCCGTTCCGCACTTGATGCTGTGGAGGCACTCGACTATATGGTCAACCTCTTGCGCGAACATGTCCCCACCTCATCACGTATCCACTACGTGATACCAGAAGGAGGAATTGCCCCCAATGTGGTGCCCGAATATGCGCGAGTATCCTATTACATCCGCAGTCCCAAGCGCGACATCCTCAACACGCTGACAGAGTGGATTGACTCAGCTGCTGTAGGTGCTGCCAAGGGTACACAGACACGTGTGGAGAAAGAACTTATAGCTGGCACTTACGAACGCCTACACAACAAAACACTCTCAAAGGTCATCCAGAAAAATCTGGAAACGGTGGGTGGTGTTATCTACGACGAACGTGAGCGTAAGTTCGCAGAACAACTGATTCGTGCGACTGGTAATCCTGACTCTATTATCAATTTTGCTGCAAAAGTGCAACCTCTGGCTGAATTCCCTGAAGAGGGTAGTGGTGGCAGTAGCGACGTTGGTGATGTGTCGTGGGTCGTGCCTTTGGCAAGTTTCGGAGCAGCGACCTTTATTCCTGGAAGCCCAGGCCATAGTTGGCAGAATGTGGCAGCTGATGGAACAACCATTGGTACGAAGGGTCTGCTCAATGCCAGTCGTGTCTTTGCCTTGACAGCCATCGACCTGCTGACAGATAGTAAGTTACTTCAAGCTGTAAAGGACGAGTTTAAACAGTCAACAGGTCCTGATTTTAAATATATCCCTCTTTTGGGTGATCGCAAGCCTGCATTGGACTATCGTATTACAAAAAACGAATAATGTCTCATGAAAATGAATAACAAGAATAACATTCTTCCATATCTGATAGCACTCCTCTTGGGGGTATTCCTCTCTGCTTGCAGCGGAAACGATGATCTCGTGCCTATTAACATTCCTACGGGCGACGATGAGGTATGCTGCACCCAGGACGACGAGAATAAGATCAGTCAGATCCTCGCTGGCTACAAGGAGGTGACAGGACTATCACGACAGAGCGCTGGTGATTATACCATTAAGGTATATGGGCGCAGTGCCTGTCTTTCTGTAGGCTACAACGATCTCTATTTCGCTGTGGAGAAGACAGAGAGCGGCCGCCACTTGAAGGACATCGCGATCAGCGACCTGTCGCCCCTGATGGATATGGATAAGATGAAACATAGTACGCCTATCGCCAACAAGTTCGACCAGATAGAGAGTTTCCCCATCTATCATACCTGGGTGGCTCCGCTGATGGCTGGTGGATGGACGTTGTCGTTCAACTATCGTATCAAAGACGAGTTTGGCTCTCTCGCTGGTGACACGATCACGGTAGTTGCAACGCCAGAGGGTCAGGCATGGATCAAATCCTTCAAATGGAACGATGCGACCTATTATCTCACCCTCGCCAGTCCGCTGGATCTTCAGACGGGTGTCAACACGATAAGCGCTTATGTCTCGGGAAAAGGGGATGACAGTACTCTGCCATATCTTCCTGCGAGTGAGGTGTTTACCATCGATATCTATCCTACCATGCCCGACATGGGTAACCATACCTCGCCCAACAACGAACCACTCCAACCACAAGATGATGGCAGTTATCAAGGGAAGTTGAATCTTACCATGACAGGGGTGTGGGATATCCATCTTCATGTCAAGGATGCGTCAGGCAAGACTGTAGCGGGAGGAGAGGAATTAAGTGATCTTTATTGGACTATTTCAATTTAATCTTTTTCTTTAGATGTTAGTGTTAGTCAGTCTTATTAGTTTATTATGCCTGCAAGACACTGTATTCAAGGAGACGGCCATCGATGAGGTGGTCGTTTCCTCTACTATGGGCTCTGGGAAAAAGGCTGTCAGCAAAGGGCGTGTAGCCAGCATCGACGAGCATCTGGGTAAACTCTCGAAGGTGGAGATGGTACGCCGTGGTAACTATGCCTGGGAGCCCGTAGTCAATAGCATGGCCACTGAGCGCGTGTCTACCACCATCGACGGCATGAAGATATTCTATGCCTGCACAGACAAGATGGATCCCGTGACCTCGTATGTGGAGAGCAGCAACCTGCAGCGTATCAGTCTCAACTCAGGGCTTGACGGCAACCCGCAGGCGACGGGTAACATCGGTGGCAGTATAGACTTGAAACTCCGTCGTGTGGGGTTCGATGCTAAGTCGTCTGAGTATAATGCTTCCGCTGGCTATGAGTCGAATGGTCATGTGCAGGTATATGGTGCCGATGCCGCCTTCTCCTCACACCGTTTCTACACCAATTTCGGCGTGTTCTACCGTCATGCTGACAATTATAAGGCTGGCGGCAATGAGACGGTCAACTTCTCACAATTCCAGAAGACCAATGCCTTTGCCAATATTGGCTGGCAACCTGCGGACAATCATATCGTGGAGGCAACGGCTATCTACGACATCGCCACCGATATAGGTTATCCTGCTCTGGCGATGGATGTGAAGAGGGCCGAGGGCATCATCACCTCACTATCCTATCGTCGCGAGCATATTCAGGGCCTGTTCCATCGCTGGGAGACGAAGGCATACTACAATCATATCACTCATGACATGGACGATACCAAACGTCCTGATGTCATCATCCACATGGACATGCCCGGACGCAGCAGCACGGTGGGACTTTATAGTCTGCTACAGGGCAGCAAGGGCAGTCATTATTTCCAACTGAACCTTGACGGCTATTACAACACACTCTTTGCCGACATGACCATGTATCCCGTTGGCGGACCACCCATGTATATGCTCACTTGGCCTGATGTGGGTACGTTCAACACAGGACTGGCCCTTACCGACGATATCACTCTCAACAGTCACCACCGCCTCCGTCTGTCGGCAAAGGGAGCCTGGCAGCATCAGCAAATCAACAGTGACGAGGGCTATCAGGCCTTGAACATCTATTTCCCAGGTATGGATAGAGGCAGCTCAAGATTCATCGGACGATTGGCTGTCAGTTATGCCTATGAGCATGGTGGTTGGGCGATAGCCGTTGGCACTGGGTATGGCACTCGTGCACCTACAGTCACAGAGAGTTATGGCTATTTCCTGAATAACACCTTCGACCAATATGACTACATCGGTAATCCGTATCTTAGGAATGAGAAAGCTATAGAAGTGAATGCTTCAGTAGGCTTTGAAAACAGATGGGTTAGCGTGAAGGCTGAGACGAATGCTTTTTTCTTTCAGGACTATATTATCGGTCGTCCAGACTCCCGCCTCTCACCTATGACCATCGGGGCTGCTGGTGTGAAGGTATATCAGAATCTGAAGGATGCACAGATAGTCAATACATCATTAACGGCCGATTGTCGGCTGAACAGATGGCTGCAGTTGGAAAACCGCCTCGCCTTCAGTTATGGCAAAGAGAGTTCTGGTGCTCGTCTGCCTCTTATCGCTCCGCTGTCATACTTGGGCAGTCTGCGCTTTAGCTGGAAGTACTTGGAAACTGAGGGGGGTGTGAAAATGGCATCACGCAATAGTCACTGTGGTACGGAATATGGTGAAACACCCACAGCAGGCTATGCCGTCTGGCATCTGAACATCGGTGGCCAATTGCGTTTGAGGCAGGTTATTGCCAACCTCCACTTGGGCATAGAGAATCTTTTCGACCGTTATTATGCCACTTACTCAGACTGGAATCACATTCCACAGAAAGGGCGCAACATCTATGTCAACACTTCATTTCAGTTCTAAATCTCTTTCACGGCATCCTGGATGACTAATCCTGCCAGCATAAATCCGAAGATGGCAGTGATGTGAGCCAGGGTGCCGTTAATCTGAGCTTTCGAAGAGCACCATTCATGATTCAGCAAGGTAGGGTCGCCAGGCCCTATCTTTGCTTTTGGACACATACACTGCTCAGTGCCACAGGTGGCATTGTGACCTTTGTTCTCTAACAGTTCATCGGAATTTACACACTGAAACTTGCGCTTGGGATATTGCCCGTCGCGCTTGAAACGCTTGCGGAGGGCACGGGCCAGCGGGACAAGCATGTGTCAGAAGTAGCCAATGAGATTGGTCTGATCAACATCCTCCACATCTGCGACTATGGCACGCCTTATAAGAATGCTGAGGCACTCTATGCCTATGCCGACTATCCTGCCAGCATCATCAACGTGCCCCTGAAGTTCTCTGATGGTTCCACACTTAACCTGAAGGAAGCACAGCAGCGTTTCTGTCGTCCGGTATTTGGCGGTCTCGAGCGTCTGGGTGTCATTGCCAAAGGCAGTATCGAGGAGGCCAAGAAGGCTGTCGACGAGGTGCTTGAGAATGCTGCACCCAACTTCATCCTTGGTGCCGACTGCACCGTGCCAGGTGAGACAGACTGGGATAAACTGCGTGCCGTTATCGACTATGCCCACACTTGGCGCGAGACGCACAAGAAATAGTATAAGGCATATGCGCTTGGTGCAGATAGAAAAAAAAGAATTGGCTTTTTTTGGAAATTTCAGAAAAAGTGTCTATATTTGCACCAATGAAACTCTTGAGATGCCTCATACTGGTCTTGACGCTGGGCCTCGGCCTGCCGCTGATGGCGCAGGGCGGCGTGGTGTCGCTCGTCAAGAAGGTGGGAACCTTGATCGACTCCATGTCGGTCAAGGGTGTCGATCGCCGCTATATCGATGCCCCCGAGAAGCCCTGGCAGCTCATCTTGAAGGGTAACTTGAGCCAGACCATCGTGAGCATGCACACGCAGGGGAGTATGTATGGGAAGGAATATAGTGCCCACCCGCATCTGAAGACCACACCGGCGCAGTATCTCGGTCTCTGGGCGGGCTATCGGGGTTACGGCTTCGGCTACACGGTGAACGTCGGGGGCGACAAAGGTAGCTATCTCACGTTCGGTGCCACGGGCGGTGCCTTCGGCATTAACGTGCGTATCCACTCGTTCGACAACCGCAACCCGACGCTGGATCTGTCCACCGACCTGATTGCCGAAGACGACAAGGAAGACTGGAGCGAGGTGCAACTGGTGGACCCCATCCATGTGAATACGGTGATTGCTGATGGCTACTATCTCTTCAACGGCAAGCGCTTCTCCTATGCCGCCGCCTACGACCAGTCGGTCATCCAGAAGCGCTCGGCGGGGTCGCTGATGGCCGGACTGATGTACAACTATACGCATATCGACTATGCCTCCGACCTGAATGGCGACATCATCTACATGATGGACGGACTGGGGCGCGTGAAACTCTGGCAGGGTAGCGTCGGCGTGGGGTATGCCTACAACTGGGTGCCCGTGCGCGGACTGCTTATCAACGTGATGGCCATGCCTATGCTCACCTTTGTCAACAAGCTCAAGGCCTATGCCTATGCCACGAACGTCGAGGAGCTGATGGAAGATCCTTACTTCTGGGATCCCGACGTCTCAGACGAGGAGTGGGACAAGTGGTTCTATGATAGCCTGCGCATCAAACCTCTGGGCGACCAGACCTACAACAGCGGTATCAGCATCGGTTTCGATGCCCGCATGTCAGTCACCTACAACTTAGGGCGCTATTTCATCAATGCTTACGGACAGTTCAACAACATTCGCTACCACCACAACAGCACGCACGGCTACCTGAACGACTGGTTCATCAACGCCTCTATCGGCATCCGTCTATAGTGACGACATCCTGAATGACTAATCCTGCCAGCATAAATCCGAAGATGGCTGTGATGTGAGCCAGGGTGCCGTTGATCTGAGCTTTCGAAGAGCACCATTCATGATTCAACAAGGTAGGGTCGCCAGGCCCTATCTTTGCCTTTGGACACATACACTGCTCAGTGCCACAGGTGGCATTGTGACCTTTGTTCTCTAACAGTTCATCGGAATATACACACTGAAACTTGCGCTTGGGATATTGCCCGTCGCGCTTGAAACGCTTGCGGAGGGCACGGGCCAGCGGGTCGCCCTGGACCTTCCAGAACTCGGCGGTCTTTATCCTTGTGGGGTCGAGTTTCAGCGCAGCACCCATTGAAGAAAAGAACTTTGCCTGCGTCTGTGTCGCCATCAGGATCAGCAATGCCTTGTCCTTCAGCGAATCGATGGCATCAATGATGTAATCGTAACTGCCGATATCGAAACTGTCGGCTGTTTTGGCAGTGAATATCTGTTGTAGGGCAGTAATCTCTGCCTGGGGGTTGATGCTGAGCAGGCGCTCCTTCAGGGCCTCGACTTTTACCTGACCGACGGTCTTCGAGGTGGCCATCAACTGGCGGTTGATATTGGTGATGCAGACACGGTCTGAGTCGACAATCGTCAGATTCCTGATACCTGAACGCGCCAGACTCTCTGCACACCATGAGCCAACGCCACCTACACCGAAGATGATGACGCGCTTCTCGCTGAGGCTGTTCATCGCCTCATCGCCCAACAGCAGTTCCGCCCTGCGGAAGATAGGTTGTGTGGATGCCATATTGTCATTATTTAGGCTGCAAAGTTACGACTAATTTTAGAACTAATCGCCAATCGTACACAATTTTTAGCAAAATACCCTCATGTTGGTATTTCCTGTCCCGCTATTTATTTGTACCTTTGCAGCCGAAAACTTAAGAATTACGAGATTATGAAGAAAACGATAATATGGATAGCAGCACTCGTGGTGGGTACAGTATTGGGTCTGTTAGGACTGCATGGGCTCGACCAGGCTATGGAGTTTGTGGCAGTGGTCTACACACGGCTGTTTCAGTTGCTGGCCGTGCCGACCATTGTGCTGGCGGTCATCACAACGTTTGCCACCTTCGGCTCGAAGGGCTCTGGCAGGATTTTCGGACGTACGTTGACTTACACCCTTCTCACGACCTTTGCGGCGGCGGCTGTGGGAGCAGTGCTCTATGTGTTGGTGGCTCCTGGCAATCTGCCTGCTGAGGCTATCGGACAGGGTGGGGAGGCTGTCGCCGATGCGCCCCACCTCTCTTATTATAGTCATCTGATCGGTCTCATACCTAATAACATCGTGAAGCCATTCCTTGAAGGCAATGTGCTCTCGCTCTTACTGTTGGCCTTTGCCATCGGTTTCGGTCTGTCGAAGTTGCCCGAATCCGAGAATAAGGCAGTGGTCGTAAAAGGACTGCTAGGCCTGCAGGAACTGCTCTTCCTGTTGATCCGTGGACTCATCTGGGCGTTGCCCCTTGGTATCGTGGCCTTCGCTGCACAGTTGTCGGCACAGGTGTCTGCCGGTGTGGTGGCCGACAGCATCGGCAAGTATGTGCTGGTGGTGCTGGGTGGCAATGTGATACAGTTCTTCGTCGTCCTGCCCCTCTTTTTGCTGGCAAGAGGCCTGAACCCCATCCATGTCCTGAGTCGTATGACGCCTGCCGTGCTGATGGCCCTCTTCACCAAGAGCAGTGCCGCCACACTGCCTGTGACGATGGAGACAGCGGAGAATCGTCTGGGCGTCAGACCGAATATCGCCCGCTTTGTGCTGCCCATCTGCACCACTATCAACATGAATGGCTGTGCTGCCTTTATCCTCGTCACCTCTCTCTTCGTGATGCAGAACGGTGGCACGCCCTTGACGCTGACAACCATTCTCTTGTGGATCCTCATCTCTGTTATTTCTGCCGTAGGCAATGCCGGCGTGCCCATGGGCTGCTATTTCCTTACCCTCTCGCTGATGTCGGGCATAGGGGCACCTGTGGCCATCTTAGGGGTCATCCTGCCCATCTATACCATCATCGATATGGTGGAGACGGCCGAGAATGTATGGTCTGATTCCTGTGTGGCTGCCATGGTCAACAAGGATCAGATGCGTTAATTATACTAAAAAACGTAGGGATATCCTTCCGCTTTCCTCTTTCCGCTTTCCTCACTTCACTTTTTATTTGTAACTTTGCAGCCAGAACTAAACAACCGTGATGGCATGACGAAAAATAATAGTGCAGTGATTTTATGTGCCTTTGTGTCTTTCCTGTTGATGATATCGTGTGGTGATGGGAAGAAAAAGACGCAGGCTACTGCTCAGTATAAGACGATGGTGGTGGGGCGCAAGGATATGACGCTCTCTCAGGAATATAGTGCCCGGCTGACAGGACGGCAGATCGTGGAAGTGCGGCCCCAGGTGTCGGGGTGTATCACCCGTATCCTGACTGGCGAGGGCGAGATGGTACGCAAGGGCCAGACGCTCTTCGTCATCGACCAGGTGCCTTACCGTGCTGCCTTAGAGGTGGCTGTGGCAGCACGTAAGAGTGCTGAGGCCCGTCTGGCCACGGCACGCATGAACTACCAGCACGAGCAGACCTTGCTGGAGAGTCATGTGGTGGGTGGCGTCAGCGTAGAGACCATGCACAATACCTTGCTGGAGGCTGAGGCAGCACTGGCACAGGCCAAGGCGCAGGAGGTGAACGCCCGCAACAACCTGGGGTATACCGAGGTGAAGAGTCCGGTGAGTGGGGTGGCATCGATGATCCCCTGGCATGTGGGCTCGCTTGTCAGTAGCAGTATTACCGAGCCTTTGGTCACCGTGGCTGACGACAGTGAGTCGTTTGCCTACTTCAGCATGACCGAAAAACAGGTTCTCGACCTCGTAGCGCAATATGGTTCTGTCACTGACTTCATCAGGAAGGCGCCAGCCGTGAATCTGCGCCTGAGCAATGGCCAGGACTATGGTGAGACGGGACGGATCACCGCTGTCAGTGGTACCGTCGATACGCAGACGGGAGCCGTCACATTACGTGCCACCTTCCCCAACCGTGCTCATCTGTTGCAAAATGGTGGCAGTGCTACCATCGTAGTGCCGGCTCATCGTACGGACTGTATTGTCATCCCGCAAGAGGCTACCTATGAGTTGCAGAACCGTATTTTTGTCTACCGTGTCATCGACGGTAAGACGAAAGCCACCCCTGTTACGTTGTTCTCTCATAACAATGGCCGCGAATATATTGTGGAACAAGGCCTTAGTGTAGGCGATACCATTATCGCCGAGGGTGCCGGACTGCTGAAAGAGGGAGTGGAGGTGAAAAAGTGAAAAGGTGAAAAAGTGAAAAGGTGAACGTCAAGACATTCATAGACAGACCGATACTGTCGGGGGTTATCTCCGTACTGATGGTGCTGGTGGGCATCATCGGACTGAGTCGTCTGGCTCTCGAGCAGTTCCCCGAGATTGCCCCGCCTACGGTGAGAGTGATGGCTAGTTATACTGGTGCCAATGCCGAGACCGTACAGAAGAGTGTCGTCGTACCGCTCGAAGAGGCCATCAACGGTGTGGAGGGTATGATGTATATGACCTCGACGGCCTCAAACAATGGAACTGCCTCCATCGGCATCTTCTTCCGGCAGGGCACCGATCCCAATATGGCGATGGTGAACGTACAGAATCGGGCTGCCACCGTACAGGGGCGCCTGCCGAGCGATGTGGTGAAGAGTGGACTCACGGTGCGTAAGCGACAGACGTCAAATATCAAGCAGTTGTCGGTCTATTGTCCCGACAGCACCTTCGACAGGGCCTTCCTGGCCAACTATACGAAGATCAACATAGAACCGCGTCTGAGCCGTATTCCCGGGGTCGGTGAGGTGAATGTGATGGGGGCTGACTACTCCATGCGCATCTGGCTCGATCCCTTGAAGATGGCCCGCTACGGACTGACGCCCTCTGATATCACACAGGTACTCAACGAACAGAACGTGGAGGTGGCCACGGGTACGCTGGGTGCTGAGAGCCAGAACACCTTTCAGTATGTGCTGAAATACCGTGGACGCTATGAGGAGGAACAGGGCTACGAACAGATGGTTGTGCGCTCACTGCCCAATGGCGATGTACTGCGCATCGGCGACATCGCTCGAGTGGAACTGGGTTCACAGAACTATAATATCATCGGTGAGACGAATGGATGCCCTGGGGTGAATATCTCCATCAACCAGGTGGCGGGGTCGAACGCCAATGAGATCATCAAGCAGATAGACCGTGAGGTGGAGGACATCCGCCAGTCGTTGCCTCCTGGGGTTGTCATCGAGGATATCGAGTCGAAGAAGGATTTCCTCGATGCCTCTATCGCCAGTGTGGTGGAGACCCTCTTCGAGGCACTGGTGCTGGTCATCCTCGTGGTGTTCCTTTTTCTGCAGAGTTGGCGTGCCACGATCATCCCGGCTGTCGCCATCATCGTGTCGCTCGTGGCCACCCTGGCTGTCATCTATGCCATCGGCTTCTCCCTGAACATGCTGACGCTATTCGCCCTTGTGCTGGTCATCGGTACGGTGGTCGATGATGCCATTGTGGTGGTGGAGGCCGTGCAGACCAAACTGGAGAGTGAAGAGTGTAGAGTGAAGAGTGAAGATTCACTTACCGAAGAGGCCATGCACGATATTACCTCTGCGCTGATTACCACGACGCTGGTGTTCATGGCCGTCTTTGTGCCTGTCTGCTTCATCAGCGGTGTCACAGGTACCTTCTATACGCAGTTCGGACTGACGATGGCTATCGCTGTGGGCATCTCGCTCTTCAATGCCCTGACGCTCTCGCCGGCACTGAGTGCGCTGATTATGAGGAGTAATCGGGTAGAGAGTGAAGAAGCAAAGAGAGGACGGGGCCATGGTGTACTTCGTCGTTTCAATGCCGGATTCAATGCCCTGCTCAACCATTATAAGCAGGCGGTGGCTGTCACGATTCCCCGTCGCTGGCTCTCTGTCGGGCTTGTCGTGCTCTCTGTCGTCGCCCTGGTGTGGATGATGCGCACCACGAAGACGGGACTGGTGCCCAACGAGGACATGGGTACCGTGTTCATCAATGTGCAGGCCTCACCAGGCAGCAGCCTGCAACAGACCTATCAGATATTAAAAGAGGTGGAAGAGCGTATCAAGGACCTGCCGCAACTACGCATCTACTCGCTCATCGCTGGCAACAGCAACAACTTCGAACAGTCGTCATCGAATGGTAACTTCACCCTGAAGTTGAAGAAATGGGACGAGCGCAAGGGTAGGGGAGACGACGTGCAGAGTGTCGTGGACGAGATCTACCGCCGTACGGCTGATATCACTAAGGCGAAGATACAGGTGAATACACAGAACATGCTGCCGGGCTTCGGACGTATCAATGGCTTCGAATTACACGTCCAGGATAAGCATGGAGGCACCATCGACGAGTTGCTTGCGCAGACGAACCACCTCATTGCTGCCCTGAACGAGCGTCCGGAGATCAGTCGTGCCTTTACCAACTTCTCGCTGAAGTATCCCCAGTATCGGCTGGAGGTGGATGCGGCTCTCTGCAAGCGCCGTGGCGTCTCTCCTAGTGAGGTGCTGTCTGCCCTGAGTGGCTATATCGGCGGTTCGTATGCCTCTAACTTCGTGCGCTTCACCAAACTCTATCGGGTCATGGTACAGGCTTCTCCCGAGTATCGTCTCGACAAGGAGTCGCTCAACAATATCTTCGTGCGCACTGCCAGTGGCGAGATGTCTCCCATCGGACAGTATGTCACACTGACGCGTATCTATGGTTCCGAGACTCTCTCACGCTTCAACCTCTTCCCGTCGATACAGGTGGGAGGGACGGCTGCAGAAGGCTACAGCAGTGGTCAGGCTATTGAGGCCATCCGTCAGACTGCCGCCGAGGTGTTGCCCGAGGGCTATGGCTATGAGTTTGGCGGTATGACGCGTGAGGAGGCCTCTGCACAGAACACCACTACCCTGGTCTTCGTCATCTGCATCATCTTCATCTATCTCATCCTCTGCGCCCTCTACGAGAGCCTGCTCATCCCACTGGCGGTCATCCTGAGTGTACCCTTCGGACTGGTAGGATCCTTCCTCTTTGCCCAACTCTGGGGACTGGAGAACAATATCTACATGCAGACGGGACTGATCATGCTCATCGGCTTACTGTCGAAGACGGCCATCCTGCTCACCGAATATGCCTCCACACGCCGGCGTCAGGGGATGGGCATCGTCGAGGCTGCCCTCGATGCTGCTGCCGTACGTCTGCGCCCGATTCTGATGACTTCCCTGACGATGGTCTTCGGCCTGTTGCCACTGGCCCTTGCTACAGGTGTAGGAGCCAATGGTAACCATTCGTTAGGTGTGGGAGTCATCGGTGGCATGCTCATCGGCACCGTGGCACTGCTGTTCATCGTGCCCAGCCTCTTCGTCATCTTCCAGAGCATAGAGGAGAGGTTCAGGAAATAGGTTCGGAAAAACCTCAATGAATTATTGGTTCAACAGAAATCTGAAAAAAATCGCTAAGTGCTTTTCTCTAAGCGACTTAGCGATTTCTTTTGTTGGGGTACTCGGACTCGAACCAAGAATGACAGGACCAGAATCTGTAGTGTTACCATTACACCATACCCCAATGTCAATTGCCATCCGGAACACCCTTGTTCCTTCAATTGCGGGTGCAAAGATAGTGCTTTTTCTTGAATTGACAAAATTTTAAGAGGAAAATTTATAAAAAAGCGCTTTTTTTTCACTTTTTACACTTTCCTCTCTCCACTTTCCACTTTTTTATTGTACCTTTGCACACTCAATACATTATTAATATATATGAACGAACTGGTAAAGACCATAACAGAAGCGATACAAGAAAAAAAAGGCAGTGGCATCGTTGTCGCTGACCTCACCAAGATTGATGGCAGCATCAGCAACTACTTCATCATCTGCGAGGGCAACTCACCCACGCAGGTGGAGGCCATCTGCGAGTCTGTGGTTGACCTGTGCCGTGAGCGCCTCAGAGAGAAACCTGCTCATGTGGTAGGACTGGAGCATGCACAGTGGGTGGCCATGGACTATGGCGATGCCCTGGTACACATCTTCCTGCCCGACGTGAGGGCCTACTATGACCTGGAACACCTCTGGGAGGATGCTGAACTCACGAGAATCGAGGATTTGGATTAATTTTAGTTTACGGTTTACGGTTTACAGTTTACAGATGATAACCTGGCAAAGCCATTTGTCACTTATAGAAGTAGTCAACTGTCAATTGTCGCCTATAGAAGTAATCAACTGTAAACCGTAAACTGTAAACTGTAAACAAAAAAGAATATGGACAAGAACAATATACAAAACAGCGGAAACGGTCCGAAGATGAACATGCCCAAGTTCAATATGAACTGGATCTATGCCATTGCCATCTTAGCATTAGGACTGTTGTATTTCTCCAGTGGAGGACCACAGAACAGCAGTGTCAGTCGTACTGCCACCTATTCAGACTTCAAGTCGATGATCGACCATGGCTATGCCTCGAAGATTGTGATCAACAAGACACAGGGCAACCTGAAGATGTACGTCAAGCCTGAACACATCCGCGATGTGTTCCATCAGGGTGCCCAGCAGACGGGTAAGGATCCCTATGTCGAGGTGGAGTTCGGCTCTATCGACCAGGTGGAGGAGTATATCAACCAGGCCAAGGAGGCCAAGACCTTCACGGGCGACTATACCTATGAGAACCGTAAGGAGAACGACTTCCTGAACATGATCTTCTACAACATGTTCCCCATCATCCTGCTCATCGCCTTGTGGATGTTCTTCATGCGCCGCATGGGTGGTGGCGGCATGGGCGGCGGTGGCAGCGTGTTCAGCGTCGGCAAGTCGAAGGCGAAGATGTACGAGAAGGGTGGCGACCTGGGCATCACGTTCAAGGACGTGGCAGGACAGGCAGGTGCCAAACAGGAAATCCAGGAGATTGTGGACTTCCTGAAGAATCCGCAGAAATATACCGAACTGGGTGGTAAGATCCCCAAGGGTGCCCTGCTCGTTGGTCCTCCGGGAACGGGTAAGACGCTTCTGGCGAAGGCGGTGGCCGGTGAGGCTGGCGTGCCTTTCTTCTCGATGTCGGGTTCCGACTTCGTGGAGATGTTCGTCGGCGTGGGTGCCTCTCGTGTTCGTGACCTGTTCCAGCAGGCCAAGTCGAAGTCGCCTTGTATCATCTTCATCGATGAGATCGACGCCGTAGGCCGTGCCCGTTCTAAGAATCCCGCCATGGGTGGCAACGATGAGCGCGAGAACACGCTGAATGCCCTGCTGACGGAGATGGACGGCTTTGGCACCAACTCGGGTGTGATCATCCTCGCTGCCACGAACCGGGCAGACATGCTCGACTCAGCCCTGCTCCGTGCAGGACGTTTCGACCGTCAGATTCACGTAGACCTGCCTGACCTCAACGAGCGCAAGGAGGTGTTCAAGGTGCATCTGAAGCCTGTGAAGACCGACGACAGCGTTGATATCGACTTCCTCGCCCGTCAGACACCAGGTTTCTCGGGTGCCGATATCGCCAATGTCTGCAACGAGGCAGCCCTGATAGCCGCCCGTCATAACTCACAGTCCGTGAAGAAACAGGACTTCCTCGATGCCGTAGACCGTATCATCGGTGGTCTGGAGAAGAAGACGAAGGTGATGACCGAGAGCGAGAAGCGTTCCATCGCCATCCACGAGGCTGGTCACGCCACCATCTCATGGTTCACGGAGTTCGCCAATCCTTTGGTGAAGGTGAGCATCGTACCCCGTGGTCAGGCCTTGGGTGCCGCCTGGTATCTCCCCGAGGAGCGTGTGCTCCAGACCAAGGAGGCCATGCTCGACGAGATGTGCTCCCTCCTGGGAGGTCGTGCCGCAGAGGAACTGTTCATCGGTCAGATATCCACGGGTGCCATGAACGACCTGGAGCGTACCACCAAGCAGGCCTACGGCATGATTGCCTTTGCCGGCATGAGTGATAAACTGCCCAACATCTGCTACTACAACAATGCCGAGTACCAGTTCCAGAAGCCTTACTCTGAGACGACCGCCAAGATCATGGACGACGAGGTGCTGCGTATGATCAACGAGCAGTACGATCGTGCCAAGCGTATCCTCAGCGAGCACAAGGAGGGTCACGCCCAACTGGCCCAGTTGCTCATCGATCGTGAGGTGATCTTCGCCGAGGATGTCGAGCGCATCTTCGGCAAGCGTCCCTGGACCTCCCGTGCCGAGGAACTCCTTGAGGCCCAGATGCGTGCCGATGCCGAACGCATGGCCGAGGAGCGCGCCAAGGAACTTGCTGGTTTAGAGGAAAGTGGAAAGGGGAAAGAGGAAGACAACGAGAAAGAAAAGAAAGAAGAATAAGAAGTTTATAGTTTATGGTTTATAGTTTATAGATGATAACCTGGCAAGCCACTCGAAAGGGCTGTAGGATGAGATTGTTCTGTCTTTAGTAATCATCTATAAACTATAAACTTTAAACTATAAACAAAATAAAGAAAATATGAATAATTTTATCGTCCGTACCATTACAGCGGTGTTCTTCGTAGCCGCAATCGTGAGTAGTTTCCTTCGCCCGGAGGCGATGATCCTGTTGTTCGCCCTTGTCACAGGCCTGACCATCTGGGAGTTCACCGGTCTGGTGAACGACCGTGAGGGCGTCGCTGTCAATCAGATGATCTCCACCGTCGCAGGTGTCTATTTCTTCCTGGCGATGGCTGGCTTCTGCAGTGGCATGACACCACCGGCGGTCTTCGTCCCCTATCTGGTCACACTCATCTACCTGATGGTGTCCGAACTCTATCTGAAGCAGGAAGACCCTGTCCACGACTGGGCCTATACCATGATGGGGCAACTCTATATTGCCGTGCCGTTCTCGCTGTTGAACGTCCTCGCCTTCCAGTCTGATGCCGAAGGAATTCATTACGTCTGGACGATCCCCCTGTCAGTCTTCGTGTTCCTCTGGATCAACGATGCCGGGGCCTACATCTGTGGTTCCCTGTTAGGCAGGCATAAACTCTTCCCCCGCATCTCTCCGGGTAAGTCCTGGGAGGGTTCCATCGGTGGTGGCATCCTGGTCATCCTCGTCGCCCTGGCCATCCCTCACCTCCTGCCCTTAATCATGTCTCCTTCCTCTTTCCACCTTCCTCTTTCCTCGATAGAATTCGTCGGTCTCGGCCTCGTCGTCGTCATCTTCGGTACCTGGGGAGACCTGGTGGAATCGCTTTTCAAGCGTACCCTCGGCATCAAGGACTCTGGTCATATCCTGCCTGGTCACGGTGGTATGCTCGACCGTTTCGACTCTACCCTGATGGCTGTCCCCGCTGCTGTCGTCTACCTCTACACGCTGACGATGCTCTGATTAAAGAGCTCTATCAAAGAACTGATATACAAAATGTTCACCACTTGGTGTAATTCCAACTGGTGAACATTTTTTATTTTGTCCTGTAATGTGGTTACGATAAGAAATCATATTCTCTTTATCATAAAAATTTGCTTAAAACGTCATAATGACAACTAACTTACTTTATATCAAAATGTTATCCTATGACGTTTAGTGTTTTGAAACATCATATAAACGTCATTTTTAGACAAAAGTGCTAAATTACTTTACCTTTTTGTGAATTTTTATATGCTTTCTTTTCAAGATTGTAACGGCAGTTTGTCTTAGTTTAGATATCCTGAACTGTTAGTTTACCTTGTCTAAACTAACAGTTCAGACAGGGTAAACTGACAGTTCAAGCTATTTGTGCTATAGTTAAACTGCATTGTTAATCAGATAGTTAAGCACATTTTCTATCGTTTTAGACCGTTCATTATGTCCGTTCTTTTTACTATGTGACATTTATATGACGTTTCAAAACACTAAACGTCATAGGATAACATTTTGATATAAAGTAAGTTAGTTGTCATTATGACGTTTAAACCCATTTTTCAAGATTCTATTTCATTGTATGATTCTTATCACAATCACAAAAATATGAAAATAGTATACAGAAATTACAATCTCCTTATTATGCTGCTTTCATATAGTCTCAGATGGTGGTGACATATACAGGTTCTGTTCGCTTCGACACGAGAAGTATATGGAAAAAAGGATGCAGCGGAAAGCCTGGTTGAGGATTCATTTGGTGTGCTTGATCCTTTGGACGACAGGTCATGCTATCCTGAAAGCAAACGGGCTGCAGAATCGCTTCTGAAGAGTTATGCATTACAATATGGTGTGCCGTTTAATACCGCTAGGATTGCTCATTCTTACGGACCAACCATGAAGTTGGAGAATGACGGGCGAGTGATGGCTGATTTGCTTTCAGACGTGGTGGTTGGCAGGGATATTGTGTTGAAAAGCAGTGGTGAGGCTGTTCGCGCTTTCCTTTATGTCACTGATGCCGTTATAGGAATGTTTACGATACTCTTCCTTGGTGACCCTTCAACGGCCTACAATCTTGCCAACGAAACAGAGCCGATCGCCATCAAGGATTTAGCTCTTTTGCTAACCTCTTTCAGAAAAGACATCGACTTGAGAGTGGTTTATGATACGCAGCAGCAAGACAATTCTAAGGGTTACTGCGCCTATAGACGAATTGCCCTTGATACAAGTAAATTGGAGACTCTGGGATGGAGCCCCCAAATAAGTCTTAAGGAAGGTTTAAGCCGTACTTTATTCAATCTCAGATCGGGATGAGCTATAGATTAGAGACGCGGCCAGCCTGCACATCATCCATTGATCAGTTGGATGCAAAGACGGCCGTTGCTCTCGAAGGCTACTTCCCTACTATATTACTTCACCTCGTAAAGGACAGTGAGGGTGGGCTTGTAGGTGTTTTCGAGGGTGAGGGTGATGAAGCCGCCGTCGGATTCGAACTTGGCGATCTTGTGATCTTCGCCGTGCTTGGGCATGTTGGGCCAGGAGCCTAACTGCTTCTCGAAGTCGTCACGCAGTTGTTGCCAGGTGCGGCGGGTGCTGTCGTTGGTGGAGAGGGTGTAGTTCTCCTGGAGGGCCTGGATACGGCCATCCTGTTGGGCGAGCATGAGACGGTAGTGGTCGCCAGGACGGGCCATGACGACGCGTGTGAAGGCAGAGTCGGTCTTTGCGGAGTCGATGGCATAGCCGCGCTGCTGGAGAGAGTCGCAGAAGGTCTGGAAGGGGAGGGTCATGGGGAGGCCACGATACGAGAAGTCTTTCTTTTCGCTGTTGCAGGCACTGAGTGCTGTGATGGCCACGAGGGCTAAAATGATCTTTTTCATTGACGGTTTGCAATTTGATTCGGGTGCAAAGGTACGATTTTTTTTGAAGACTTGTGCTACGGGATACAGAGATTTTTAATAAAAAAACAAAAAACTCCGTGCCTCTGTGTCTCTGTGTTCCATATTTTGTATACCTTTGAGCGATGCTCGAAGGTAGGCTGCATCTCAGAAAAACTCAAATTTATTTGGTTTTTCATTCGATTTGCACTACCTTTGCAGCCATGATTGGACTTACGAGCCTACTGATGACGGTATTGACCCTGCCGGTGGCGGAGGAGGACACCATCCGCACAGAGCGGCTGGAGGAGGTGGTGGTGACGTCGAACTCGGCCAGACAACGTATCCAGAACGTGCAGACGGGTGCGGAGGTGATCCAGATAGAGGACCTGACCTCGGCCCCACAGTTGTTCGGACAGGCGGATATCATGCGGAGCATCCAACTGCTGCCGGGCGTGAAGGCTGAGAGCGACGCCTCGAGCAGTTTTCAGGTGAGAGGAGGTACCTCGGCCCAGAACCAGGTGCTCTTCGACCTGGCACCCGTCTATAACTCCGGTCACCTGGCCGGCCTGTTCTCTGCCTTCAACGAAGACGCCCTGGCCTCGGCGACCCTCTACAAGGGTCTGTTGCCTGCCCAGTATGGCGGGGCATCGTCGGCAGTGCTCGACATCACGGGCAGAACTGGTAACAGGAGTGGCTGGCATGGTGGGGCGAGTGTGGGACTGCTCTCTGCCAAGGGTACGCTGGAGGGACCTATCGCGAAAGACAAGGCCTCGCTGCTGGTGACAGCCCGGCGGACTTATATGGACCTGCTGCTGAAAGCCTCGAAGGACTTCAAGGACAACACCCTTTACTTCTATGACGTGAACGTGAAACTGGACTGGACCATCAACGCCAAGAACCAGATGTACCTGACCTTCTTCACGAGTCATGACCGTACGTCGGTGGACAAGATGGCAGACATCCGGTGGGGTAACCTGACGGCTAACCTGAAATGGCTACACCACTTCAAGGATGACTCCTACGCCCAGACCACGGCCTACCTCAGCAACTATGAGACAGACAACGGCGTGGACTTCCTGCGGATGAACCTCTGGTATAAGGGGCATATCCGCCAGATGAGCCTGCGCCAGGACTTCTCCATCCATATCCCCTCGACCGGTGATCGCTCTCTCTTGCCTCTCACCATCCGTGCAGGCCTTCAGACCTCGCTCTGGAACGTGAAGTCGGCAGAGTGGCAGGTGCTGAACAAATATGATAAGGAGCAGCGCCGCGCCTGGGAGAACACAGCCTGGGTGAACGGTACCTTCGACCTGAGGTCCGACCTGCAGGCGTCAGTGGGTCTGCGGGTGAATGCCTTCATGCCGCTGGGCGGTTCGCTCTACTATGACATCGAGCGCAACGGGGACATCGGCTGGTACTACAACTATGGTAAGAACCAGATCGTGAAGACCCATCTGACGCTGGAGCCCCGGGCGAGTATCAGTTGGCAGCCTACGCCACAGACGAGCATCAAGTTGGGTTACGCCCGGACTTCGCAGAACCTGCATGCCCTGAGGAACCAGAGTACGTCGACCCCCTTCGACCGCTACACCATGAGCAGTAACATCGTGAAGCCGGAGACTGCCGACCAGTGGAGCGGGGGCTTCTATCTGATGACACCCCGGCAGGACTATGACTTCAGCATCGAGGGCTATTACAGGCAGATACGGGATGTGCTGGACTATAAGGACGGCAAGTCGTTCAGCAGTGAGATCGAGATCGAGCGTCTGGTATTGGCCGGTGAAGGGAAGAGTTATGGCGTGGAACTCTGTGCCAGAAAGAACAGCGGGCGTCTGACGGGTTGGATCGGCTACACGCTCTCGTGGTCGAAGACCCGTATCGACGGTATCAACGGCGGACAGTGGTATGACGCCAACAACGACCGTCGCCATGACATCAATATCGTGGGGATGTACCGGCTGAACGACCGTTGGACCTTTAATGCTGCGTGGGTGTTCAACAGTGGACAGGCCTTCACGGCGCCCAGTGGCAAGTATCAGGTGATCGACAACTGGATCTACTATTATGCTGAGCGTAACGGATACAGGGCTCCGGACTATCATCATTTGGACGTGAGTGCGGTGTATAAACGAGGAACGAGGAAGGAGGAAGGAAGAAGGAGACGTGTGGAGACGGAGTGGGTGTTTGGTATCTATAATATATATAATAGGTATAACCCGTATCTGATTAATTTCGAGGACTCGGAAAATGGGGCCAGGACAAAGGCGAAGCAGTATTCGCTGTTTGGTATCGTGCCGAGTGTGGCGTTTAATGTGAGGTTTTAAATATATTGTTTATAGTTTAAAGTTTATGGTTTACAGTTTACGGTTTACAGTTTACAGTTTACAGATGATTACACGCGGGATAGGAAATAGAATTTTGAATAATTTTTTATTTAATTTTTGAATAATTTCCGCCGGAGGCGCCCCATAAAAAAGAGTAGCACTTGTGCTATAGACTGCACGCTCTGCGTGGAAATTAATCAAAATTGAAATCAAAATTGATCAAAAAAAATCGAGGAAGGAGGAACGAGGAATGAGGAAGGAGATGTGACTGGGGGTTGTGGGATTGGAAATAGAATTTTGAATAATTTTTTTATTTAATTTTTGAATAATTTCCGCCGGAGGCGCCCCATAAAAAAGAGTAGCACTTGTGCTATAGACTGCACGCTTTGCGTGGAAATTAATCAAAATTGAAATCAAAATTGATCAAAAATAAAATTTTTCGAGGAGGCTGTTTATGGTTTACAGTTTACAGTTTACGGTTTACAGATGATTACATTGGGGAGCGATGATTATGGTTTACAGTTTACAGTTTAAGTTCTTGCGTCCCTGCGGTAGCAAGCGGCAAAGCCGAGCGTACAGATGATTACATTGGGGGGCGATGATTATGGTTTACAGTTTACAGATGATTACATGATGAGTAGAAGAATGAGAAATGATAGAGGAGTGAGGCGCTCGGGTAGGTGCCTGTTGGGGCTTTTCACTCTGCTTCTTGCTTCGTGCGAGAAGGAGATCGACATCGACTACCGGAGCGTGGAACCGATCTATGTGGTGGAGGCGTCGGTGTCGAATGAGGGGATGAGGGCGCGGGTCAGTCTGACTCAGGATGTGAGTGACAACACCACGACGAGTGATGTGACGGACGCCCATATCGTGGTGAAGGGTGATGACGGCAGTGAGACCATCCTCTATCACCGGAGAGACGGGATCTACCAGTCGATGACGCGTGGAACGGAGGGGGTGACGTATCAGATTGATGTGGAGGTGGATGGGCATCACTTCTCTTCGACCTCGACGATGCAGCGGATGCCGAAGGTGAACCAGTTCCACTTCCTCTGGAAGAAGATCATGAGTGAGCGGTTTCTGATGGGGGAACTGCTGTTCCAGGACATCCCCAACGAGGACAACTGGTACTTCTCGCATATCTACCGTAATGGTCTGGGCTACCGCTGGGCGGTGAAACGTGACGACCAGAACCCCAACAAGGAACTGCAGCAACTGTACTCCGTGGCCCGGGAGGGGAGCAATGACAAGGATATGCTGGTGGAAGGTGACCGGCTGCGTCTGGAACTGCGTGCCATAGACCAACGGGCCTACGACTATCTGTACTCCATGCAGATCATGGATAACACGAACACGAACCCCGTGCCGAACTTCTCAGGCGGTTGCCTGGGGTATTTCTCGGCGTATAGCCAGGTGACGATCGACTTCGTGTATCATGAGAGCGAGGTAGGGGAGGAGGAGTGATTTTTTTTTGTTTATAGTTTACTTTTTTTGTTTATAGTTTACTTTTTTTGTTTATAGTTTACTTTTTTTGTTTATAGTTTAAAGTTTATAGTTTATAGATGATTACCGTGCAAGCCATTAGAAAAGCCATTAGTGCAAGGTGTTAGAAAAACCATTAGAGCAAGGCGTTTGAGCATACGATTCGGGTAAGCCATTAGTGTATACCGTCAAGGGTATAATCCGCCTATAGAAGTAATCATCTATAAACTATAAACTCTAAACTATAAACAAAACTGTAAACCGTAAACTGTAAACAAAAAGAAAACTAGCGTTTTCTGACTATAAAGGTGACGGTCACGTGATATTCTTCGTTTTCATAACGTAACTGGAGGGTGTTGTCGGTGAAGAAGACTACTTGGGCGAGCATCTTGCCTTCACCCTTGGGCTCGAGGCGCATGTTGTGGTTGTCGCACTGGTAGTCGCCTTCGAAGATGATGTAGCCTTTGGTGTCGTAGGCGACAAAGGTGCCTTTGCGTACCATGCCGTTGTAGGTGCCATCGTCGCGGAAGACGAACTGGTCGTAGGCGAAGTCCTCGGGCTTCAGTTCTGTGTCACCATCGATGACGATGTCACCCTTGTCCCAGCCACGCTGCCAGGTGCCAACGATGACCTCGCCGAGGCGCTGACCATCGTCATCACCACCTCCGCAGGAGAGGAAGAGGAAGGAGAGGAGGAAGAGGAGAGGCTTCATTTTTTTTTTACAGTTTACGGTTTACAGTTTACAGATGATTACCGTGCAAGCCATTAGAACAAGTGATTCGGGCAAGCCATTAGAACAAGCCATTAGAGAATGCGATCCGTCCATTAGAAGATGCGATTAGAACAAACGATTCGTGCAAGTTATTTGAAGATGCTACTGAGATTTATTGTCATGTGTACTATCCGCCTATAGAAGTAATCATCTGTAAACTGTAAACCGTAAACTGTAAACTAAAACAGTAAACTGTAAACAAAAAGTTATTTCACATTCCCGACTTTCACGAGGTACTCGGCGATCTGGACGGCGTTGAGGGCGGCGCCTTTGCGGATCTGGTCGCCAGAGAGCCAGAAGGTGAGGCCACAGTCGTCGGTGAGGTCCTTACGGATACGACCTACGAAGACGTCGTCCTTGCCGGCTGTCTCGAGGGGCATGGGATAGGTGAGGGTGGCAGGGTCATCCTTCAGCGTGCAACCGGGGGCTGCGGCAATGGCCTTCTGGGCCTCCTCGACGCTGATGGGCTTCTCCGTCTCAATCCATACGGACTCAGAGTGGGAGCGGAGGGAACTGACACGGACACACATGGCCGAACACTTGGCATCAGTATGCATGATCTTACGGGTCTCGTTGTACATCTTCATCTCCTCCTTCGTGTAGCCATTGGGCTGGAAGACATCGATCTGGGGGATGACGTTGTAGGCCAACTGGTGGGCGAACTTCTTGACGGTCTTCACCTCGCCATCCTCGACCATCTCCTTGTACTGCTGCTGGAGTTCAGCCATGGCTGCTGCGCCGGCGCCAGAGGCACTCTGATAGGAGGCGACATGGATGCGCTTGATGTGGGAGATGTTCTCCAGGGGCTGGAGTACGACCACCATCATGATGGTGGTGCAGTTGGGGTTGGCGATGATGCCACGTGGACGCGTCAGGGCATCCTCGGCATTGCACTCGGGCACGACGAGGGGTACGTCGTCATCCATACGGAAGGCGCTGGAGTTGTCGATCATCACGGCACCATACTTCGTGATGGTCTCAGCGAACTCCTTGGATGTGCCTGCACCGGCAGAGGTAAAGGCGATGTCTACGTCCTTGAAGTCGTCGTTATGCTGAAGTAACTTCACCTCGATCTCTTTTCCCTTGAAGGTGTATTTCCTGCCGGCACTGCGTTCGGAACCGAACAGCACCAGTTCATCCATCGGGAAATTTCTCTCATCCAGGATCCGCAGGAACTCCTGTCCCACGGCTCCACTTGCACCTACAATTGCTACTTTCATACTACCTTTTTTCTTTAATGGATTACAATTCGGCTGCAAAGGTACGAATAAGTGAGAAGAAAACCAAAATATTTTTGAGTTTTCTCGAGTGTGAGTACCTTCGGGCATCGCTCAAAGGTACAATTTATTTACGACAACTCAGACAACTTAGACAACTATTTTATATTATTTAGACATAAGAACATAAGGACATAATAACTTATTTAAGACATAGTAACATAATAACTTATTTTTAGACATATTTTGATTTCAATTTTTGATTAATTTCCACGCAGAGCGTGCAGACTGTAGCACAAGTGCTACTCTTTTATGGGGACGCCTCTGGCGGAAATTTTTCAAAAATAAATTCAAAAAATTATTCAAAAATCTATTTCTTATTCCGCCACCAGTCATATCTCACTCCTCACTCCTCACTCCTCGATAAAATTTTGTTTTTTTATTAAAATTCTCTGTATCTCTGTGTCTCTGTGTTCAAAAAATATCGTACCTTTGCACGCAGAATGACATTATTGACGTCGTATTTCCCGATCACAGACCCCACATTGATCTTCTTTGTGGTGCTGATGATTATCCTTGTTGCGCCTATCGTGATGAGTAAACTGCGCATTCCGCATATCATCGGTATGGTGCTGGCGGGTGTGATCATCGGCCAATATGGTTTCAATATCCTGGAACGCGACAACTCCTTCGAACTGTTCGGGCGGGTGGGACTCTATTACATCATGTTCCTGGCAGGTCTGGAGATGGATATGGAGAGTGTGAAGAAACAGTCCCGTTCGTTTGTGATCTTCGGTCTGCTCACGTGCTTCGTGCCCCTCATCCTGACGTATGTCATGGCCATCACCGTGCTTGGTTACACCGCCTCGGCTTCCTTCCTGCTGGGTTGTATCATGGCCTCGAACACGCTGATTGCCTATCCTATCATCGGGCGCTATGGCCTGCAGCGTCATCAGAGCGTGATGCTCAGTGTGGGGTCGTCGATGATCTCGCTGTTTATCGCCCTTTTGATGCTGGCAGCCCTCTCCGGCTCTTTCAATAAAGAGAGTGGATGGTGGTTCTGGCCCCTCTTCGTGCTGAAGTTCGCTGCGTACTGCATCGGCAGTGTGTGGCTGATTCCGAAACTGACCCGCTATTTCCTGCGTCGGTACAGTGATGCCGTGATGCAGTATATCTTTGTGCTGGGCATCATGTTCCTCAGTGCCGCCCTGACGTCGATGATCGGTATTGAGGGTATCGTGGGCGCCTTCTTCTCAGGGTTGATCCTGAGCCGGTATATCCCCCGGGTGTCACCCCTGATGAACCGTATCGAGTTTATCGGCAACGCCCTGTTCATCCCCTATTTCCTGATTGGTGTGGGTATGCTCATCAATGTGCGTACGCTCTTCTCTGGTGCAGATGTGCTGTGGACGGTGTTCCTCATCGTCTTTTTCGGTACGTTTGGAAAGGCTGCTGCCGCCTATATGTCGAGTCTGCTGTTCCATCTGCCGAAGGCTGACGGTAACATGATGTTCGGTCTGACCTCAGCCCATGCTGCCGGAGCCATTGCCATGGTGATGGTGGGGATGCGTCTGGAAGTGTCGCCAGGGGTGTATCTCATCAATGATGACATGCTGAACGGTGTGGTGATGATGATCCTCTTCACCTGTGTGATCAGTACGCTGATGACCGAGCGCGCCTCGAAACAGATTGTGCTGGAGGAGAGAGGAAAGTGGCGAGAGGAGAGAGACATCCATCAGGAGGACGACGAGAAGATCCTGTTGTGTGTGAAGTATCCTGAGATCGCCCCTCAGTTGCTGTATTTCTCCATCCTGTTGCGTAATGGGCGTCTGAACCGTGATATCGTGGCGCTGAATGTGGTGTATGACGACCAGAAGAGTTCACAGGCCCGGGAGCAAGGGCTGCGGCTGTTGGAGAAACTGCAGCAGCAGGCCAGTGCCTCGGATGTCAGACTCCTGACCCAGGTGCGTCTGTCGACCAACATTGCCAATGGCATCAAGCATGCCTTCCGGGAGTTTGGCTGTTCGGAGATCATCATGGGCATGCACATCCATACCGATGCCAACCCCAGGTTCTGGGGCGACTTCATCCAGAGCCTGTATAACGGTCTGAACCGTCAGATCATCCTGACGCGTTTCGTACAGCCCCTGTCGACGCTGAGGCGTATCAGGGTGGCCGTGCCTTCGCGTGCAGAGTTTGAGCCAGGCTTCCAGCGGTGGATGGAACGACTGAGCCGGATGGCAGGTCAACTGGACTGTCGTATCCAGTTCCATGGCCGGAGTGAGTCGCTGGTGCTGATAGCGGAGTACATCAACAACCGCCATCCTCATGTTCGTGCCGAATATACCACGATGGAGCACTGGAACGAGTTGCCGAAACTGGCCTCAGAGATCCGTGAGGATCATCTGTTCGTGGTGGTGACAGCCCGTAAGGGTACCATCTCGTACAAGACTGCGTTGGAACGTCTGCCGGATGAGTTGCAGAGGCACTTCTCGGGCAAGAACCTCATGATCATCTTCCCAGATCAGTTCGGTGATACGAAGGAAGACCGGATGAGTTTCACGGAGGCTCAGCATCATGAGGAGAAGAGTATCTATGACTATATTTTGAGGAAAGTGGAACGAGGAAAGAGGAATGAGATATGATTGATATTAAGAATATAACGAAGAGTTTTGGGGCGCTGCAGGTGCTGAAGGGGATTGACCTCCATATCGACAAAGGGGAGGTGGTCAGTATCGTGGGTCCCAGTGGTGCTGGAAAGACCACGCTCTTACAGATTATCGGTACATTGGATCGCCCGGACACGGGAACGGTGCAGGTGGATGGTATCGACGTGACCTCATTGTCGTCGAAACGCCTGTCGGACTTCAGGAACGCCCATCTGGGCTTTGTGTTCCAGTTCCATCAGTTGCTGCCGGAGTTCACGGCGATTGAGAACATCATGATTCCTGCCTATATCGCCGGGAAATCGCAGAAGGCTGCCAAGAGCCGTGCCGAGGAACTGTTGCGTTTTATGGGACTGAGTGACCGTGCCTCGCATAAGCCCAACGAACTGTCGGGCGGTGAGAAGCAGCGTATCGCTGTGGCTCGGGCACTAGTGAACAACCCTGCCGTGATCCTGGCCGACGAGCCCTCCGGCTCACTCGACACCAAGAACAAGGAAGACCTGCACCGGTTGTTCTTCGACCTGCGTGACCAGTTCGGCCAGACCTTTGTCATTGTCACCCACGACGAGACCCTTGCGGCCATCACAGACAGGACTATCCATCTGCGTGACGGACAGGTAGAGGTGCCCCCCGTCGAGACCCCACTAGAGACCCCACTTAAGAACCCGTCGGTCAGTTGACGCCAGGCTCCGGCTCATCGTCGTCAGCCGTGAAGAGGGGGATGAGGTCTCCCTCTTTGTGGAAGGCGTAGGCCGTGGTGGCGAGGAACGCCAGGAAGAGGAAGATGAGACAGATGCGTGAACGCTTCGGACCATCTTTCAGAATAGGAACGGTAGCCGGCTGGAGGGTGGTGAAGGCAGGCGTCTCTTCCTGTACCTTAGCCTCAGCCAGTTGCAGTTGCGCGGCAATCTGTGAGTAGGCACGCTGCTGCAGTTGAAGTTCGTTCTCCAACTCCGACTGCCGGCTGCGCACACTCTCCAGGAAAATCTTCTGGTTGGCATCGGTGAAGGCCGCATACTTCTTACGGGCATTGTCGTAACGTTCCTTCGCCTCAGCACAGATCTTCTGGTTATACTCCAGGTCGATGCGTGCCTTGCGGGTACGATAGTCTGTGATGAAGCGCTGCAGGCGTGTCTGTACAGAGTCGGCCATGGTGGCAGCAATCAGCGGGTCCTGGTCTGTGACATTGATGGTGATGACCATCGTCTTCTTGTCGACATCGCAAACGACCTTCTTGCTGATGGCCTTAACGATCTGAGTCTGTTCCTTCGTCAGTTTGAAGGTGTTGACCTTCTCATCCTCCAACTCCTTCTTCCCGAACAACGAGCCGATGGCTTCGCCCACAGCCTTCATGCCTTCAGACCACCAGGGAGCCTTCTGGCCATCCTTGAGGTAGTCATAGTAGGTCATCACGGTCTTGGTGCTGTCGTCTTCACGACAGACCTTCACGGGAAAGAGAGATGCCCGGAAGGTGACGCTGTTCATCAGGTCGGGGTAGAGGGTAGGCAGGAGGGCGTCGGCACCCGCAGAAGCCCCTCCTAAGTTGATGCCAAAACTGCTGGCCAGGTTTGCCAGTGACCCACCACTCTTCATGCCAGAGAGTTCCGGTGCCAGCATGACGGTACAACTATAGTAGTTGGGCATGCTGAGCGTGAGAATGGCTGCAACGATGAAGGTGACAGGCAGCACCTTATAGTACAGACGCTTGTATTTCTTGACGTCGGCCCAGAGTTTCGTAAAACTCGGGCGCTCCGTCTTCTTCGTGGGGTTATTCTGAATCTGTTCCATATCAGTCCTTATTTTCTGATGAGGTTTGCTATAGAGGCAGCCATGGTACCCAGTGAAGCCGCTGTCGTGGCCACACTCAGCCATTGCTGGAGCGAACTGGCATCACGTGGAGCCTTGGTGGGAACGACAATCTCACAGCCCGGTTCCACCTTGCCCTTCTTGGCAACGGCAATCGTACCGTTCTGGTAGACGATAAAGGCATGGCTCTTCTTGGATTGCTCGGCAAAGCCGCCCGCCTGACGGATATAATACTTATATCCCTCGCCTTCTTCATAAGCCACGGTGTTAGGAGCGTTCACGCTGCCACTGATGCGAACCGTATGGTTGAAGCGCGGCACAATCAGACGGTCGCCGTCCATCAGTTCGATATCCTGTGTAGAGCCAGGGTTGGCCAGTGCCTCATCCAGATGGATACCGACACTGTAAGTCTTCTCCAGAGCCAGTTGGTCCAGGTTGATGGAGTCCTTGCCGGTAGCACTCTGACGAGCCAGTCTGATGACAGCCTGCATACGTGCTCTCTCGTCCTCGCTCATGACCCTGACCAGACGTGCGCCACGGACATAACTGCCCGGGATGACACCACCGGCAGCCTTGATGACATCGGAGAGTCGCTGGTTCTTCTGTTCCATCGTATAGCGGCCCTGGAAGGCCACCTCACCCTCGACAAACACGCGGATGGGATCCTGGAAGACAGGACTCTTTCTGACCTGTATGATATCGTAGGGCTCCAAGATGAAACCCTTGTCTCCGTCGGTCGCAAAATTTTTCTTCAAGGGGATGCTGTAGGTCTTGGCCAACTCCATGTCAGCGTCAGTGGCTTCAGGATTGATGATCTTACGGGAGATATCGACCTTGATGGTAGAGGCCGCATCTGTCAGGCCACCAGCCTGAAGAATCAGGTCCTCGATGGTCATGCCCTCTGCATATTCGTAGGTTCCGGGGAAGATCACCTCACCATCGACGGTCAACGTACGGAGGTTCTGGTGTTCAGCCTGTGTGGGGATGAAGAGGATATCCTCATTCTCCAGCGGTACATCAGCCGCAGAGCCATTGATGATTCCATCCAGGTCGACAGAGAGGACCTCCTGCGTACGGTTGGGTTTCATACGGCGTATGACCGCCCTGGACGTCATGGCTTCTTCGGTCAAGCCGTCAGCACTCTCAATCAGCGAACGGACACTGTTCACCTTCTCACCCAGTCTGTACATACCCGGACGGAAGATGGCACCCTTGACCTCGACCATGTTCTCGAAGCGGTCGATGATAGAGTCGACAATGACAGAGTCGCCATCGGCCATCTTGAAATCAGCCAACTCAAACTCCTCCACGTTGTGGACACTCTTCATGCGTCCGCTCTTGCGGAGGACCCGCAAGGACTTCTTGTAGGCATCGCCAGCGAAGCCCCCGCTGTACTTCAGCAAGGTAGACAGGCTCTCGGTCTTACGCAACTCATAGGCCATCGGACGCTTGACGCGGCCAGTGATGTCGACGATGCAGTCATAGGTCCCTACCTGTACCACATCATTGTCGGCCAGGCGGACATTGCCTGCCAAGCGGCCATTGAGGATAAACTCATAGATGTCAACGGTGGAGATCAGTCTGCCCTGACGGAAGATCTTGATGTTACGGAGCGTTCCAAGGTCGCTCACGCCACCAGCCATGTAGAGCGCATGGAAAACCGTGGCGAAGGCACTCAGGGTATAGGTGCCGGGCGTCTTGACCTCACCCATGACATTGACCAGGATGGTGCGAGTCTGGCCCAGCGAAGCCTTGATGCTGGAACTCTCATAGTAACTGCCCAGTTTGCTGCGGATACGGTTCTGTGCAGCGGTGACAGTCAGTCCACTGACATGAACAGGTCCAAAGTCAGGTACGGTGATGTCGCCATCGGGGCTGACGGTCAGGGACATGGACTCCTGCGAGGCCCCATAGACATCGATGATGAGTTGGTCGCCAGGGCCCAGCACATAGTTCTGTGGGGTGGCGATATTCATGGCAGGTTCGAAGGTCAGTGACTTGTTGTTGAAGATGTCACGACCGAAGACCTTTTTTCCTGTCGATTCTTCCTTCAGAAGCGAGTCTGCCGCTAGGGCATAGGCATCGCCATAGAGCATCTCAGACGGTGCTCTCTGGTTTAATTCATCCTTCCTCTGGCTGGCGTCAGCCTCACGTAAGGGACCGTTATTGATACGCATGCGGCTGGAGGCATCGTTGATGGCCTTGTCTGCAGCCCCACCGAGGCTCCTGCTCTCCAACTGTTTGCTGTATTTCTGGCGGAGACGCTGGATCTGATCGATGGTCGCACCCTGTTGCAGAAGTTTGCTGGCGATATCGTTATCGGCTGTTCCAGCCTTCTTCTCCTTCATAATGAACTGGAGTACCTGTGTGTCACTCATACCCTGGCCATAAACCACGGTGGTGGTCAGAAAGGCCAGGAAGACAAACATAAATATCCTTTTCATACGCTGATATTTGAAATCTTTGATCATCTATATTAGAATTCTGCCGACTTTGGTGTTCTGGGGAATGGGATGACATCGCGGATGTTCTGCATGCCTGTTACGAAGAGGATCAGACGCTCGAATCCGAGTCCGAAGCCAGCGTGCGGGCATGAGCCCCATCGACGTGTGTCGATATACCACCACAGATGAGTCTGATCCATCTGACGGCGCTCGATCTCACCCATCAGTTTGTCATAACTCTCCTCACGCACCGAGCCACCGATGATCTCACCGATCTGTGGGAAGAGCACATCCGTGCCCTGCATCGTAGGTCCGGGTGCGATGGCACCCTTGTAGCCTATGGAACCACCATCAGCGGTGTCAGTGTTCTGTTTCATATAGAACGACTTGAAGGCGCGAGGATAGTCGGTCATGATGACAGGCTTCTTGAAGTGCTCCTCGACGAGGTACCGCTCATGCTCGGAAGCGAGGTCATCGCCCCAGTTGCATGGGAACTCGAACTTCCTGCCCTTCCTGATGGCCTCCTGGAGGATGTTGATACCCTCTGTATAGGGCAGACGTACGAAGGACTCCTTCAGCACCCCTTCCAGACGTGCGAGGAGCGTCTTGTCGATCATCTGGTTGAGGAAAGCCAGATCGTCCTTGCAATGCTCCAGAGCCCAGCGGACACAGTATTTGATGAAGTCCTCTTCCAGATCCATCAGTTCCTCCTGATCGAGGAAAGCCACCTCCGGCTCCACCATCCAGAACTCAGCGAGGTGACGCGGGGTGTTGGAGTTCTCTGCACGGAAGGTCGGTCCAAAGGTGTAGATGGCTCCCAGTGCGGTAGCGCCTAATTCACCCTCCAACTGTCCGGAGACCGTCAGAGAGGTCTGCTCGCCGAAGAAGTCATCGTCGTAGATGATCTTCCCCTGCTCGTCCTTCTTCAGGTCGTAGAGGTTCTTGGTGGTCACCTGGAACATGTTTCCTGCGCCCTCACAGTCGGAGGCCGTAATCAGTGGTGTATGGAAATAGAAAAAACCATGCTCGTGGAAATAGGTGTGGATGGCCATGGCCATGTTATGACGGATGCGCATCACTGCTCCGAAGGTATTGGTACGAAGACGCATGTGAGCATTCTTACGCATGGCCTCGAAACTCTGGCCTTTCTTCTGCATGGGATAGGTATTGTCGCAGAGGCCATAGATCTCCAGACGTGTGGCCTGGATCTCACTCGACTGTCCAGCCCCCTGGCTCTCTACCAGCACACCCTCTGCACAGATACATGCGCCAGTGGTGATATCCTTTAAGAGTTGTTCGTCGAACTTGGCCGGGTCGACGACGACCTGTACATTCTTAATCGTGGAACCATCGTTTAAGGCGATGAAGTCAACTGCCTTTGAAGAGCGGTGCGTGCGCACCCAGCCCTTCACGCAGATGTCTTTGCCATATTCTGTACTTTGCAGTACATCGATAATCTTTGTCCTATTCATTTTCTTAAGCCCCCTAAGTTAGGGGGATGGGGGTCTGAACAAGCGAAATCAGACCATTTTATTTCTTATTGGGATCTGCGCCTGTTCAGACCCCTATTACCCCCTAACTCAGGGGGCTTGCATCACTCATATGCTCCCATGCGCAGGCGGTCCACTTCCTCCTCAGTGAGGTAGCGCCAGTCGCCACGCTTCAGATTCTTCTTGGTCAGTCCGGCAAACTGTACACGATCCAGTTTCTGAACACGATATCCCAGTGACTCGAAGATACGACGCACGATACGATTCTTACCGCTGTGGATCTCGATGCCCACCTGCTTCTTATCCGTCGGACTGGCATACTGAATGTCGTCAGCCTTGATGACACCATCTTCGAGTTGGATGCCTTCGGCAATCTGCTGCAGGTCATGGGCAGTCACATTCTTGTCGAGGAAGACATGATAGATCTTCTTCTTCAGGAATTTCGGGTGAGTCAGTTTGGAGGCCAGGTCACCATCGTTGGTCAGCAGGAGGACTCCCGTCGTGTTACGGTCCAGACGACCTACGGGATAGATACGTTCCGGACAGGCATTCTTCACCAGGTCCATCACGGTCTTACGCTGCTGAGGATCATCGCTGGTGGTCACATAGTCCTTCGGCTTGTTCAGGAGCACATAGACCTTCTTCTCGATCTTGACAGGCTGGTCATGGAACATCACGTTGTCTGTGCGCAGGACCTTGGTGCCCAGTTCGGTGACCACCTCACCATTGACGGTGACCACGCCAGCCTGGATGAACTCATCAGCCTCACGACGGCTGCAGATACCCGCATTAGCGAGGAACTTGTTGAGACGAAGCGGCTCGTTCGGATCGATGTTCACCTCCTTGTACTCGATGCGCTTCTTCATGCTGTACTTTGCATTCGGATCGTAGTCTGCCGTATGCTGTCGCGGACCCTTCTTATAAGGATTCGGCTTGCCATAAGGTCTCTGGTAGCCCCCTGGGCGCTGCTGATAGCCACCCTGTCCCTGACGAGACTGGTAGCCACCCTGACGCTGGTATCCGCCCTGGCGGGGCTGATAGCCACCATCCTGACCCTGACGAGGCTGGTAGCCCCCCTGACGAGGCTGATAGCCCCCCTGGCGAGGCTGGTATCCCCCCTGACGGGGCTGATAGCCGCCTTCCTGACCCTGACGAGGCTGGTAGCCCCCCTGACGAGGCTGGTAACCACCTTGTCCCTGACGAGGACGATAGCCCCCACCATAGTTGTTACGAGGACGATAGTCCTCACGCTGTGAATTGCCTTCAAACAGTGCAGCGCCGAAGCCCTCAGGGCGGAATCCACCCTCGTCATCGTCGTGACGACGATAGTCCTGGCGCTCATAGGGAGGACGCTGGGTGCTATGTATACGGGGACGTGGTGAACGTCTTGCTTCTCTCTGAAAACCTTCTTGCTGTGTTGTTTCCTCTTGTTTCTTTTCGTTATTCTCGATATCCATTTTCTTAAATGTTTTTATGTTGATAATCTATCTATTTACTCCTATTATATAATTATATGCCTGTGTATGTAGAGGGACTGATGGCACGCAGTTCTTCCTTCACCTCCTCGCTGACCTCCAGTGTCTCGATGAAGTCACGGATCTTCTCTGCCGTCAGTTTCTCGTTGGTCCTGGTGAGTGCCTTCAGGGTCTCATAGGGATTGGGATAAGCCTCCCGTCGCAGAATGGTCTGGATGGCTTCTGCCACGACAGCCCATGTGTTGTCGAGGTCTTCCTGCAGTTTCTCTTCGTTGAGGATCAACTTACGAAGCCCTTTCAATGTGGACTGGAGTGCAATCAGGCCGTGGCCCATGGGAACACCGACATTTCGCAATACGGTGGAGTCTGTCAGATCCCGTTGGAGACGGCTTACCGGCAACTTGGCTGCCAGGAACTGGAGGATGGCATTGGCGATGCCGAGGTTACCCTCAGAGTTCTCGTAGTCAATGGGGTTCACCTTATGCGGCATGGCGCTGCTGCCCACCTCTCCGGCCTTGATCTTCTGCTTGAAGTAACCCATGGAGATATACATCCAGAAGTCACGATCCAGGTCGATGATGATGGTGTTGATGCGGCGCATGGCGTCGAAGAGACCACCCAGCCAGTCGTAGTTGGAGATCTGGGTGGTATATTGTTCACGCTCCAGTCCGAGTTTCTCGCTTACAAAGGTGTTTCCGAACTCCCGCCAGTCATATTGCGGATAAGCCACATGATGGGCATTGAAATTGCCTGTGGCTCCTCCGAACTTCGCTGTCAGGGGAATCTCCTTTAATCCTCTCAACTGCTCTTCCAGGCGGTAGACATATACCATCACTTCCTTTCCGAGTCTGGTCGGAGAAGCCGGCTGTCCGTGTGTCTTGGCCAGCATCGGGATGTTCTTCCATTGCTCAGCGTAGTCGTTGAGTTGTTCGATCAGTTCCTCGATCACGGGAATATACACCTCTTCGAGTGCCTCCTTGATGCTGAGGGGCACACTGGTGTTGTTGATGTCCTGTGACGTCAGACCGAAATGGATGAACTCCTTATAGGCCGCCAACTCAGCGAGTGCCTGTTGCTGGTCTATCTGCTCCTTGATGTAGTACTCTACGGCCTTCACGTCGTGATTGGTCACCTTCTCAATGTCCTTCACCCGCTGGGCATCAGCAGGCGTGAGGTTACGGTACACGTTACGGAGTGGTTCGAAAAGTTGATGGTTGACTTGTTGCAATTGAGGCAGGGGAAGTTCGCACAAGGCGATGAAATACTCTATTTCCACTCGTACCCTGTAACGAATGAGGGCATATTCAGAGAAATAGCCTGCCAATGGTTCGGTTTTGCTTCGATAACGGCCGTCAATAGGCGAGACGGCAGTCAGTGCATTTAATTCCATGTTCCTAAAAATCCTAATATTAATATAAGCGCTTATACTATGATCCAGTACCAGCAACCTCCACGGCTGCGGACGAATCTTTCTTGTGTTGTGGGCGCTGACGGATTCGAACCGCCGACCCTCTGCTTGTAAGGCAGATGCTCTAAACCAACTGAGCTAAGCGCCCCTTTCTTATTTGCGGCTGCAAAGGTACAAATAAAAGTGAAGAGTGAAGCGTGAAGCGTGAAGAATTTGCTTCTGCATTGTATTTTTTTAACGTTTGCACTTCCTTAGTGCAGGCGATTCTTCACTCTTCATTCTTCACTCTTCACTCTTCACTCCCTTATAACTGATAGAGGTCGTTGGCTGCCATCAACTCCACTTTCTTGGCTGCCAGGATCTTCTCGCAGGCTTCTAAGTCGGAGGGGCGGATGACCACTGTTGCCACATCCCCATTGGCAAAGGAGTACATATACTCAATGAATACGCCGTTGTCAGAGAGATGTCGAAGAACGACAGCCAGCGAACCACTGGTGTTTGGGCAGACGAATCCGATGACATCCGTGATCTTCACAGCGAAATGCTGTTCCTTCAGTACCTGGTAGGCTTTGTCAGGGTCGGAGACGATGCAGCGCAGGATGCCGAAGTCGCTGTTGTCTGCAATACTCATGGCCGACAGATTGATACCTGCAGCACCAAGGGCATCAGTAACCTCTGTCAGACGACCAGACTTGTTCTCGAGAAATACGGATAGTTGTTTTGCTTTCATATGCTTGTTGTTTTGCTTTACCTTATTAATAATCAGATCTTACGGTTGTCAATCACTCGCTTGGCCTTGCCCGTAGACCTTTCAATGCCCTTAGGCTCGACCAACTTCACCTTGAATCCGAGGCCGATGACACTGCGCAGTTCTGCCTCGAGTTTCTTCTGCAGACCTACCATCGTGGCCATATCGTCGGTGAAGTATTCTTCCTTCACCTCAACCTTCAGTTCTGAGGTGTCGGTATTGTTCACACGGTCGACCGTTAACAGGAAGTGAGGCTCATACTCAGGCAACTTCAGGATGACATCCTCGATCTGCGATGGGAACACGTTCACGCCACGGATGATCAGCATGTCGTCGCAGCGTCCCAGGATACGATCCATCCTGACCAGCGTACGTCCACACTCACACTTCTTATAATGCAGGGCGGTGAGGTCGTGGGTACGATAGCGCAGCAAGGGCATGCCCTCCTTCGTCAGATGGGTGAAGGTCAATTCTCCCAGCGTACCTTCCGGTAAGGGCTCGCCAGTGTTGGGGTCGAGGATTTCCGGATAGAAATAGTCTTCGTTCAGGTGAGTGCCATTCTGACACTCGCACTCATAGCCTACGCCTGGTCCGGCAATCTCTGAGAGGCCATAGATGTCGTATGCCTTGATGCCTAACGTCTCCTCCAGTTTCACGCGCATCTTCTCTGTCCAGGGCTCAGCACCGAAGGCGCCGACCTTCAGTTTGAACTCCTCCCGGGGCCACTCGCACTCTTTCATGGCCTCGCCGAGGAACATGGCGTACGAGGGTGTGCAGCAGAGGATGGTAGTGCCGAAGTCGTGCATCAGCGTCATCTGCTTCTGGGTGTTGCCAGAAGAGATGGGGATCACCGAGGCACCGATATTCGTTGCACCGTCGTGGGCACCCAGTCCACCAGTGAACAGACCATAGCCATAGGCCACCTGGAAGATGTCGTCCTTCGTGGCGCCATAGGCCGTGAAAGCCCTACTGATGGCCTCTGCCCACATGGCCAGGTCCTTACGGGTATAGAGTACGACAACGGGCTTTCCCGTCGTACCTGATGACGCATGGATTCTGACAATCTGACTCATCGGCACTGCGGCGAGTCCGAAGGGGTAGTTGTCCCTGAGGTCGAGTTTGTTGGTGAAGGGCAACTTGGTGATGTCGTCAATACTCTTGATGTCGCCTGGCTCGAGTCCCATCTCCTGGAACTTCTTCCTGTAGAAGGGGGTGTTGTGATAGACATACTCAGCCATCTTCACCAGACGACGGCTCTGGATCTCACGAAGTTGTTCGCGATCCATGCACTCAATGCTTTCGTTCCAAATCATGTTGTGTTTTATCTAGTTTGTTAATGTATTGTCAACTTTGTTGAGACTTGTTCTCTGCATCGATGGCCTTGATTTTCTCCTTGACGAGGTTCAGGTCGTCCTTGAGTTTCTGCACCTTGCGGTTCATCTCGTCGATGAGGCTGCTGCCCTTCTTCGAACTGGCATTGAGGAAGCCCAGGTTGTTTTCGTAGGTCTGGATCTCCTGCTTGAGTGTCTCGTACTGACGGAACAGACGTGCGCGCTCTGTGTCAAGGGCATTCTCGCCACGTTCAGCCACCTGCTTGAGGTTCTGCTTGAAGTTGTTCAGACGACGCTTGGCCACGGAGATGTTCAGTTCCTTATAGAGACGGTCGAGCACTTCATGGTATTCTGCATAGAGTTTGTCTTTCTCCTTGAAGGGCACATGGCCGATGGCCTGATACTCCTCGACGAGCGCCTGAACCTTCTCCTGGATATTGTCGCCAGCCTCTTCTGTGATTGCCTTCAGTTTCTCGACCACCTCGCGCTTCTTCTCCAGGTTGGCATATTCCTCGCTGTGCTGTCCGGCTCCTGCGGCCTTACGTGCCTCGAAGAACTTGTTGCAGGCACCCAGGAACTCCTCCCACAGTTGGTCGCCCAGTTTCTTGGGCACCATGCCGATGGTCTTCCACTCTTTCTGGAGGGCAATCAGTTTGTCGGCAGTGGATTTCCATTCTGTTGAATCCTGCAGAGCCTTGGCCTTTTCGATCAGGGCGCGCTTCTTGTCTGCGTTCTCCTTGAAAGAGTTTTTCAGGGTCTTGAAAAACTCGGCCTTGCGTCCGAAGAAGTCGTCACAGGCAGCACGGAAACGCTCGAAGATCTTCACGTTCATCTTCTGGGGAGCGAATCCGATGGTCTTCCATTCGGCCTGCAGTTCGATGATCTGCTTGGTGTGCTTCTCCCAGTCACTACTACCCTTGTTCTCCTCAGCGGCGATGGCCTCCACCTTCTCACAGAGTTCGGTCTTACGGGCGAGGTTCTCCTCTTCTTTGGCACGGATGCCCTCGAAGTGCTGCTGGTGACGCTTGTTGATGACAGTGCTGGCAGCCTTGAAACGGTTCCAGATCTCCTCACGCTCCTCCTTGGCCACAGGACCGATCTCACGGTATTCCTGATGCAGTTTCTGCAGTTGGTGGAAGGCTCTGATGATATCCGGCTCGTCGGCCAGTTTCTCTGCTGCCTCGCAGAGACGTATCTTCTGTTCCTTGTTCTTGCGGAAGTCGTACTCGCGGGCCTCGCTGTTCAGGCGGAGCATGTCGTAGAACTGCTCGACATAGAGTTGGTAGTTACGCCACAGTTCGCTGGCCTTCTCGGCAGGCACGTTCTTGATCTCACGCCACTGCTGCTGCAGGGCCTTGAACTCCTGATAACTCTTGTTCGCCTCCTCGGGGGTGGTGATCATCGCCTTGATCTTCTCGATGATCTCGAGTTTCTTGGTCAGGTTGGCCTGTTTCTCGGCCTCCTGCTCCTTGAAGATCTTGGCTCGTTTCTCCTTGACGATGCCCATCTCGGCCTTGAAGGCCTCTTCCTGTTCATCAGGAGTGATCTGGTATTGCTCTGGATCGCCGCCACCGTCGACGTATGCCTTGAAACTGGCTTCGCGCTCTGCGATATGCAGTTTGTAGAAGGCGGTCTTCAGATAGTCCACCTCGTCTTTCTGGGGAGCCTCGTCGCCATGGGCGATCTCCCTGATGCGTTCCAGGATCTCGGCCTTGGTCTCGTAGACCTTGCGAGGGATTTCCACTTGAGGAGTCGTCTCTTCTACTGATTCTTCCACAGGCTGAGAGGCCACTTCTTCCTTCATCACTTCACTGTTGCCCAGTTCTTCGCTTGGCGAAACGGCATTGCCGATTACGGGGGCATTCTCTTGAGAGTCCATCATTTAACTTCTTTAGTTACTGACACAAATTCTTATTAATGATGCGTCGCACCATCACATTTGGCGTCAAAGGTACTAATAAAATGTGAAAATGTGAATAAGTGAAAAGGTGAAAGGCGTAATTTTCTATTTTTTTAACCTTTCACCTTTTGGCCTTTTCTGTTATACGAGCCGTTTGTGGCGGAAAACCCACCAGCAGATGACTGAAACGACCACTGAAATGCACAGTGCGAAGACGAATCCATAGGGTTTCTCCTCCATGCCGTTGATGAGGTTCATGCCGAACAGTGAGGCGATCAGCGTGGGGAACATCATGATGATCGTCACCGAGGTGAGCGTACGCATCACCGTATTCATATTATTATTAATAATAGAGGAATAGGTGTCCATTGTCGACTCCAGGATGTCGGAGTAGATCGAGGTGGTCTCGCGGGCCTGCGACATCTCGATGTTCACGTCCTCGATCAGGTCGGCATCCAGTTCGTCGATCTGCAGTTTGAACTTCAGTTTCTGCAACAGGTTCTCGTTGCCTCGGATGGATGTCTGGAAGTAGGTGAGTGAGTCCTGCAGGCGGCTGAGACCGATCAGACTCTCGTTGTTCACCTCCTTGTCCAGGTTGCGCTTGGCCTTGTCGACGAGCATTGAAATCTGCTTCAGGCGCTTCAGGTACCAGACGGCACTTGAGAGGAACAGTCGGAAGATCATGTCGACATAGTCGGTGAATCCCTCACCACGCCTCTGCTGGAATGACACGAAGTCGATCATCATGTTCGTCTCATAGTAGCAGACGGTGATGGTGACGTCGCGCTTATGGATGATACCTAAGGGGACCGTCGTATAGGGTGTCCTCGACCGTATCTCCTTGACGTAGGGGATACGTAGGATGATGAGCATCCAACCGTCGTCGTATTCATAACGGGCACGCTCGTCGGTATCGCTGATGTCCGACATGAAGTAGTCGGGGATGTTGAACTGCTCTTCCAGTTCGTGCTGGTCTTCTTCGGTGGGGCATGTCACCTGTATCCAGCAATTGGGCTGCCACTCTGCGAGTTGGTTCAGTCCGCCTTGGGTGTTCCAGAATGTCTTCATTTTGCTAATCCTTTTCTTTTTCGTTGGCGCGACGGTGCGAGGGCACGTTAGCGCGAGAAATGACTTAGTGGCAAGAGGATTAGCGGTCTTGCCTGCTATCCTCCGGCCTAAAACTTGTTACTATTCGCCGGATAATCGTCCATAATCTTGTTAATACTTTGATGAATTTGGGTGCAAAGGTAAATAAAAAAACTGAAAAAGCAATATTGTTTTTCAGTTTTTTTTGTTTATAGTTTAAAGTTTATAGTTCTTGCGTCCCTGCGGTAGCATATTTCTCAGGGATATCCTCGAGGGTCTTCTTCAGCAACTGCCAGAAGGGCTCGACGGTCTTGATGAGGGCGCGCTCCGTGGTGGTATGTGGCGACTTCATCGTGGGTCCGAGGCTGACGACATCGAGGTTCGGATACTTGCCGAGGATGATGGAGCACTCCAGGCCAGCGTGATCCACCTGGATGATGCCGTCGTCACCGAAGAGATCCTTGTATTCCTTGAGCAACAGGTGCAGGATGGGCGACTCAGGGTTGGGATCCCAGCCACCATACGAGCCTGCCGTCTCCACCTTCATGCCAGCCATGTTGAAGCAACTCTCGAGGGTCTTGACGATATAGTCCTTCATGTCTTCACGGCTGCTGCGTGCCAGGATCTTCAGCATGGCCTTGCCGCCGCCGATCTCGATGATGGCGAGGTTTGAGGAGGTCTCCACGACACTGGGATAACTGGGGATCATTCGGACGACGCCGTCGTGACAGCCGTAGATGGCGTTGATGAGGTTGTCCTGAATCTCCACAGGCACCTCCATCTTCGGCGTCTCGACGTCCTCACAGATCACCTCGATACCTGTCTCGATGCCTTTGTATTCATCAGTGAAGTCCTCGAGCCAGTCCTGAGCCAGTTCTTTCATGGCCTCTATGTTCTCCTTGGGCAGTGTCAGCACGGCCTCTGCCTTGAAGGGGATGGCATTGCGCATGTTACCTCCCTGCCAGCAGGCCAGACGGGCATCCAACTCCTCGATGGACTCACGGACGAGACGCACGAGGAGTTTGTTGGCATTGGCACGACCTTCATGGATCTCCAGGCCAGAGTGTCCGCCACGAAGTCCTTTGACCGTGACCTTCACGGCTGCATCTTCTTCATCCGTCTCCACCTTTTTATAATCGAGGGTGGCAGTGATGTTGATGCCACCTGCGGAGCCAATGACGAACTTACCCCAGTGCTCTGAGTCGAGGTTCATGAGGATGTCGCCCTGAAGTTCGCCTTCAGGCAGGGCATTGGCACCAAACATACCCGTCTCCTCGTCAGCGGTGATGAGGGCGTCGATGGGTCCGTGCTTCAGCGACTTGTCTTCCATGATGGCCATGATGGCTGCTACGCCCAGACCGTTGTCGGCTCCGAGGGTCGTTCCCTTGGCCTTCACCCACTCGCCGTCGATCCAAGGTTGGATGGGGTCTGTCTCGAAGTTGTGTGTAGACTCAGGTGTCTTCTGCGGCACCATGTCCATGTGGGCCTGCAGGATGACGCCCTTGCGGTTCTCCATGCCTGGTGAGGCAGGCTTGCGCATCACGATGTTGTCGGCAGGATCCTTGAAGGCCTCGACACCTGCCTCCTTGGCGAAGTCGAGCAGGAACTGCTGGATTTTCTCAAGATGCCCGCTGGGACGGGGCACCTGTGTCAGTGCATAGAAGTTCTTCCAGATGCACGCTGGGTTCAGATTCTTGATTTCGTTCATAGTTTTTTTTCTTTTTCGAGGAAGGGGTATCGGGAGTACGGGGGTGCGGGGGCACGGGGGTACGAGATTACTCCTTCCTGTGAATAATTATTGTTGTTTGCTAATTTTATCTTGTAGAGATTTCTTTAATGCTATCAGTGTCATGGAAATGCGTGCGGCCATCTGCTCCATATTGAAGAATTCTTCCTCATTGATATATCCCAGATCCCTTGATATCTCCATTTGACAAAGCGATTCGGTGAGTGAACCATATGCTATGTCATAAAAGTGAATCCTTTCTTTGATGGCCATTCTTCCTGCACCTTCTGCGATATTCGAAGGAATGGAGATGACTGAACGCCTTAGTTGGTCACACAATGCATATCTTTCCTCTTCAGGATATTTCCGTAACAACTGATATGCCTTTATGACAAAATCCTTTGCCAAATTGTAAACGTCCAATTTCCTATAATAGAAGTCGTTCATTTATATTGCTTTTATAACGAAATTATCTATTCTCGTACCCCCGTACCCACGCACCCCCGTACCTCCGTACCCTCGCACCTCCGTACCTTCGAAAAAGACAAAGCAGCCCAGGCATAGATACCCAAGGCGACGACGAGCATCGTCTGGACGGTATGAACGATGAGCACAAACCAGAGGGCCTGTTCATCAGCCACGCCATAGAGGATGAGCATCGTCTTGATGGCGAAATGCCAGGGACCTGCACCATTAGGTGTCGGCACGATGACAGCAAAGTTGGCCACGACAAAAGATACCAGTGCACAGCCGATACCGAGATTCGCCGTGAAGTCAAAGCAGAAGAAGGTCAGGTAGTAATGCAGGAAATACATCACCCAGATGCCGATGGAGAAAAAGAGGTAGAGCGGCAGGTTTTTGATGCCCCGTAACGAGAGTACACCCTCCCAGATACCACTCATCGTCATCTTCACCTTATTATATATAGAGAAGTCCTTCAACAAGAGGTGCAGCAGAATGAGGACAGCCACAGCACAGATGGCCGTCACCAGCCATCCCGTCAGGGAGAACCCCTCCAGGATATAGTCGAGCGAGGTGCCTGTCTTCTGGAAGAACGTACCGAATACGCTCATCTCTATCAGTAGGATAACCCCTGAATAGAGCATCACGATCAGGGTATCAACGGCCCGTTCTGTCACCACCGTACCTAATGCCTTGCTGAACGATACCCCGTCGAATCGTTTCAAGACGGCACAGCGGGAGAACTCACCAATGCGGGGAATGACCAGACTGGCGGCATAAGAGATGAATACGGCATGTATGCAAGTAGCACTGCGGGCCCGGACCTTCTGTCTGGAAGGCTCTTGCTTGGCAGTGGTAGGTGACAGGTCTTCGATGGGATCGAGTGTCTGCTTCCATCGCCAGCCTCTGAACATCTGTGCCAGGATACCGAATGGAAAGGAGAGCAGCATCCACGTCCAGTTCATCTCCTCCGTCAGCACGTGTTCCAGACGCATGAAATCCTCACCCCTGTACATCCAATACAGGATGGCCCCACCCAACAGGATGGGGAAGATGATCTTGGCTACATTGGTGAGAATGGTTTTCATTTCCATGGGGACAAAGGTACAAATAAAAATTGATACGTGTCAATGAATTGCCTGTTTTTCGCCCTTTCCCTGCCAAAATCTTGTCTGTGTACGCTAACAATTGTACCTTTGCATCGTTTTTAAGACAAACAGGATAACGTTTTAAAGTTAGAGAAAGGTAATAGTTATGGTTTTAGGTTTTATGGTAACCCTCGCCGTTGCAGTCTTTGTGGCTGAGGCCTTCAAGACGAACAACGACATGAATTTAGGACTGAAATAACAAAAGATTTTAGAAAGAAAGCATAGATGAAGGCAGGCCGGATGTGAATCAAGCCAGCCTTTTTTCTTGTTTTTATTTGGTTTTCTTCTCACTTAATCGTACCTTTGCACCCATGAAACAAGTACGACCCAAGAAAAATATCGGCCAGCACTTCCTGACTGACCTTGATATCGCCAGGCGCATTGCCGACACCGTGGATGAACCCTTTGCCGAACTGCCCGTTCTCGAGGTAGGGCCAGGTATGGGTGTGATGACGCAGTATCTGGTCCAGAAGCCGCGTCCGTTGAAAGTGGTCGAGATCGATCGTGAGTCGGTGGCCTATCTGCAGGAGCATTTCCCCCGTCTATATAATAATATAATAGGTGGAGACTTCCTGAGGATGGATCTCCACGAGGTGTTCGACGGACAGCCTTTCGTCCTGACAGGCAACTATCCCTACGACATCTCCTCGCAGATCTTCTTCAAGATGCTCGACAATAAGGACCTGATACCTTGTTGCACAGGGATGATCCAGCACGAAGTGGCCCTGCGCATGGCCTCGCAGCCAGGCAACAAGCAGTATGGCATCCTCTCCGTCCTCATCCAGGCCTGGTATCATGTCGAGTATCTCTTCACCGTCGAGCCTGGTGTCTTCAATCCGCCGCCCAAGGTACAGAGTGCCGTCATCCGTATGACGCGCAACGAGGTTACAGACCTGGGGTGCGACGAGTCCTTGTTCCGTCGTGTCGTCAAGACGGTCTTTGGGCAGCGACGGAAGATGCTGCGCGTATCCCTCAAGCAAATGTTGCCTGCAGATTCTTCATTCTTCACGCTTCACGCCTCACTTCTCACCCGCCGACCTGAACAACTCTCCATTCAGGAGTTCGTCGACTTGACGAACAAAGTGGCTGAGGCGCTTTAAGTGTTAAAACGTGTTGTTTCCGCACACAAACTGGGTGTGTTCGCACACAATCGATTGATTTATGTCAAAAGAAAGGCTCTTTTTTGAGGAAAAGAGTCATCAATCCATTGCCAGTTTCGGAAATCGTCGTACCTTTGCAGTGTCAAAAGACAAAAGATCTTCAATAGATACTATACAGAGGTATTAGTTAAGGTAAAGATTGAAACAGGTTTTTTAGTTAGTTATAGTTAGTTAGAGTTAATTGTTAGTTAGATTTAGGTTTTAGGTTTATAATTTTTGATTGGCAATAGGTATTTCTAAGGTGTTAGGAAAAGGATTGCAAGTAAGGATAACAGACGCAGTGGTGACACTCCGTTTTTCTTAGAAAAAAGGTTTTTAGTTATTCATAGATTGTTGGTGCCGTTCTCGAGTCGTTGATGACCCTTGAGCGGCTTTTTTTTGCATAAGTTCTTGGCAGAGTTTACTTCATTTTTTTACCTGTCACCTTTAGTTTCTCCGCCCAGTCGCCTTTGAACAGTCTGGTCAGGAAGATGCTGCCCCTGAAGGTGAGTTCGATGGCCATGGCCGTCCAGACGCCCTTCAGGCCGTATCTTGGTGCGAGGGTGGCGGCCAGTGTCAGTCTGACGGCCCACATCGAGCAGAGGCTCATGATGGCTGGTATGAGCGTGTCGCCGGCACCTATGAACACACCGTTGGTCACGATGGCGGCAGCGAACATAGGCTCTGCCCAGGCCTCGATGCGCAGCACCTGAATACCCTGTGTGATCACCTCCTCGACAGGCGACATCAGCGCCATCAGTTCAGGCGCGAAGATCCACATCAGCACACCCATGAAGGTCATCACGCCAATGCCCAGCCCTACAGACATACGGGCAAAAGAGCGCGTGAGCAGTCGCTGTCCAGCACCGATTCCTTGTCCTACGAGCGTGGTGGCGGCCTCGGCGATGCCGTAGCCAGGCATATAGCAGAGGCTCTCCACCGTGATGGCCAGCGAATGGGCAGCAATGGCGATGGTGCCTAAGGGTGCCACGATCAGCGTGCTGATGATCTGTGCCGACCCCATCAGGAGGTGCTGGAGACCCATGGGCGCACCAATCTTGATGGCCGTCGAGACAACGTCGGAGGTAGGGCGGAAGGATTTCGCAGGTGCGGTGGTGCGGTGGTGCGGTGGTGCGAGATTACTCTCTGCGTTTGAACTAGTCTCGTACCCCCGTTCCTCCGTGTCACCGCGCCTCCGATAAAGCGAGAGCATCGACGACTTGGCCAGCAGGAAGTAGAGCATCAGTGCTGCTGTGATCAGTTCTGCGACTCCAGTCCCCATCGCAGCGCCAACGACACCCATACCGAGCGTATAGATGAACAGGTAGTTGAACACCACGTCCATCACGCACATGCCGATATTGAGCATCGAGGGGATCTTCATGTTGCCAGAGCACTTGAGCATCGAGCCTGCCAGTCCCTCCATCTGGAAGAAGATGCCGCAGACGCCGATGACCATGAAGTAGAGCGAGGCATCGCCAGCGATCTCCTCAGAACCGCCCAGCCAGTAGGGCAGGGGACCGCTGATGAGGACACAGATGAGCGACATCGTCAGTGCCCAGAGCAGACAGCACACCAGCGACTGTCGCAACACGCGCCTGGCCGCCTCGAAGTCGTTGGCGCCAATGAAATGCGCCACCTGGACGGAGAATCCCAGGGAGGCAGCGTGCGACAGGCCACCCATGAGCCAGCCCGTCGTCTCCACCAGTCCGATGGCGGCAGAGGCCTTCGCTCCCAGATGTCCCACCATCGAGGCGTCGATGAAGAACATCACGGTGGCGGAAGTCTGTGCCAGGATGGAGGGGATGGACAGACTGACGATGAGCCACAACTTCTCGCGCTGGCTCATCGTGCGACCTTCCCTGATGTAGGAAAGCAGCAGTTCGCTGTTCTTGACTTTCCGCATTTCTTAAACTATGTTGCAAAAGTACATAATCCCGCTGATATTTGCAACTTTTTCACTAACTTTGTCGCGAAAAAACGAAGAATATGACACGAACACATCTTTTCAGATGGGCTGTTCTGTTCACCCTCCTCGTCGCCGTCGTCTCCTGTCAGATGGGCGACTCGGCAGGCAGTCGCGTCGCCCTCACCCCAGAACAACTGCGCCTGGAGCGTATCAATACCATCGACAGCACCACCCTTCGCACCATCCTCGACCCTGACTCGGCAGAAGGCTGGGAACAGTTGGCCACCCTCTCTGCTGACGCCTGGATGCTCATCGACGACTCCACGGGCTGCGTCATCAGCCAGCGTTATGCCAACGAGCCGCGCTTCATGGCCTCGCTGACGAAGATGATGACCTGTCTGCTGGCCATCGAGAACGGCACGCTGACAGATACCGTCAACATCACAGACGCCGACTTCATATGCAGGGACTCGCGTGTGCGGCTGGGGGAGGGTTACCTGCTGGGCGACCTGCTCTACGAGATGATGCTGCAGAGCGACAACGACGCGGCCTACGCCCTGGCCAGACATATTGGCGGCGACAGCATCCGCTTCTGTGAGATGATGAACGAGAAGGCTGAATACCTGGGTATGACCAGCACCCACTTCGCCAATCCCAACGGCATGCCTGCCCCTGACAACTACAGTACGGCGAGCGACCTGGTTCGTCTGGCGCGCTATGCGATGCGCGACAGCCTCTTTGCCGCCATCGTGGGCACTGTCGAACGGAAGGTGCCGATGACAGACGGGCGCCACATGGACTGCTATAATACGAATCAACTGCTGTCGACCTACGAGGGTTGTCTGGGTGTGAAGACGGGCTACACCCGTCAGGCCGGCTACTGTCTCGCCTCTGCTGCCACGCGCAATGGCCGCACGCTCTACTGCGTCCTGCTCAACAGCCGCTCATTACGCACACGCTTCACTGAATCCGCCATCCTCCTTGACTACGGCTTCCGAATTGTAAAGAGTAAAGAGTGAAGAAGCGGCCTGCTTCGTATCACCGAGGTCAGAGTGGCGGTAGCAAATTCTTCACTCTTCACTCTTCATTCTTCACTCTTTAAGACCAATTGCCGCATGTTCTTCAGCAGGTCGCTGGCGAAGATGAAGTCCGTCAGACGGGTGTTCGTCGAGTGCATGATCTCACTGCTCACCCCCTGCCATTCCTTGTGTCCTTCATAGATGAAGATGATGTTCTCGCCAATACCCATCACCGAGTTCATGTCGTGGGTATTGATGATGGTGGTGATGTTGAATTCCTTGGTGATGCCCTGCAGCAGGTCATCGATCACGAGCGACGTCTTGGGGTCGAGGCCTGAGTTGGGCTCGTCGCAGAACAGGTATTTAGGATTCAGGGCAATGGCTCTTGCGATGGCCACACGCTTCTGCATGCCGCCTGATATCTCGCCAGGGAACTTCTCCTCCGCTCCGTGCAGGTTCACGCGGTCCAGACAGTCCATGGCCCGTTGGGTGCGCTCCCTGAGGTTCATCGTCGAGAACATGTCGAGTGGGAACATCACGTTCTCCAGCACCGTCAGTGAGTCGAAGAGGGCAGCACTCTGGAAGATCATGCCCATCTCGCGGCGCATCCTCACCTTCTCGTGCTTCGACATCTGCACGAAGTCGCGCCCGTCGTAAAGCACCTGTCCGCTGCTGGGTTCGAGCAGTCCCACGAGGTTCTTCATGAGCACCGTCTTGCCCGATCCGCTCTGGCCGATGATCAGGTTCGTCTTGCCGTCCTCGAACACCGTGCTGATGTCTTTCAGCACCTCCCGCCCGTCGAAACTCTTGCAAAGGTCTTTTACTTCAATCATGTCTGTAACCCTTAAACTGTAAACTGTAAACCATCAACTCAAGAGTTGTGTCAGGAAGACATCACTGAACAGGATGAGCACGCTCGACGTGACGACGGCGTCTGTCGAGGCCTTGCCCACGTTCACCGAGCCTCCCTCGACGGTGTATCCGCAGAAGGCGGGCACGCTCGAGATGATGAAGGCGAAGAACTGGCTCTTGATGATTGACATCCACATGAACCAGGGTTTGAACGAGTGTTGCAGGCCGAGTGTCAGGTCGTCAGGCGGTAGCACGTGCCCTACGTAGGCAGTGGCATAGGCGCCGAGGATGCCCGTTGCCGAGGAGAAGATCACGAGGAAGGGCATGATGGTGAGCATGCCCATGATCTTCGGCAGTATGAGGTAGCAGGCGGAGTTCACACCCATGATCTCGAGGGCGTCGATCTGCTGTGTGACGCGCATGGTGCCGATCTCCGAGGCGATGTTCGACCCCACCTTTCCTGCCAGTATCAGACACATGATCGAACTGGAGAACTCCAGCAGCAGGATTTCTCGCGTGGTATACCCTGACACCCATCTGGGCATCCAGGGGCTCTGGATGTTGAGTTTCATCTGGATGCAGATCACGGCTCCGATGAAGAACGAGATGAGCAGCACGATGCCGATGGAGTTCACACCCAGTTGCGCCATCTCCTTGACATACTGTTTGAGGAACATGCGCATACGTTCAGGCACGGAGAAAGTCCGTCCCATCAGCATCAGGTAGCGTCCCAGTATCGCCAGGCATTTCAGTATTATCATTTTTTCACCCTTTCACCTCTTCACCTTTTCACTTTTTTACCTTTTCTGTCATTCCGTCGTTGGCCTTTCCCACACGGCATAGTACCAGAGGAATCTCTCGAGTTCAGGGTTCCTGCGTTGGTAGTAGTACGAAATAGGGTCTTGTCGTATGAACATCGACAGTCCGTGGGCCCTCTCTGGCGACATCGTGAAGTCGGTGTAGTATGGATTCCAGTTCTTGTCCGTCGTCCACCACTCCGCGTAGGTCTTTGCCACTATCACGTTGTCCAGCGCCTCCTTCCAGGTCTGATACTCCTCGTCAGTGGCGTATCTCATGATGAAGTCGCCTGCGTCGTGGTAGGTCGCCGCCCACGACTTGAAGGTGCCGTCGTTTGTCGAGTCATAGTAATAATGTATGAGTCCGCTCACGTCAGGATATTCTGTGTCGAGTCTGTCGTAGATGGCCTCCAGCACGTTGCGCGTGGCCTCGGCCAGTTCGTCCATCCCCTTGGTCTCCACCGCCGTGAGCAGCAGGTCGTGCTCGTAGTCCTCGTAGTAGTTTTCGACCATCTTGGTGGCGAAGTCGTCGCGGTCGAACATGGCAGGCACCATCGTGGCGTAGGGTGCGCCGTCAGTGGGTATCTCCGCAGGCGGTCCGATGATGTAGTCCGCCACCTCGCGCAGTTCGTAGACCGACTCCATGCACATGAAGAGGCAGCAGTCAGCGAAGATGAAGTCGAGGTGTGGCTGTTTCTCCAGCACGCGGCGGATGGTGGGAATGTTGATGAGCACCCTTCCTGGTCCGCCAGGCTGGTCGTGCCCGTCGTCGATGCCCCAGGCTCTGGTGTAGGCGATAGAGTCTTCCAGCACCCATCCGTTGCAGTGCCCCCAGAGCACGAGTCCGTAGCCGTCGAGGGCAGGGTAGTGGCTGTAGGCGTATTTGAGCACGTCTTCCATCACGTGTGGGTCGCTGGCAGGGGGGTCCACGTTGCTGATGTTCATGTCAGCGACGGAGACGGAGTCGACGATGATGCCGTCCTTGATGCGCCCCAGCCAGGGCAGTTCGCCCGTCAGCCTGCGGTCGTAGTACACGAGCAGATTGTCGTTCTTGCCGATCTTCTTCGAGCCCTCCTTCATCTCTTGCAGGTCTACGGGGGCGGTGTAAGAGAGCGAGTTCTCTCCAGACATGTATACGAGCACTGTGCGTCCAGGGAGGTCTTCCTGTTTGTCGTTGTCGTCATCTTTGTGGCAGGCGGCCAGCAGCGCTATGCACACGAGGAATATGATCTTCTTCATTGTTCGTCTCTGTGATATCGGCTGCAAAGGTACAACATTTTTCTGACACTGCCAAAATAAACATGGTTTATTTGACCACCTTCCTTCCGCCTACGATGTAGATGCCGCTGGGCAGGCCCTCGAGCGAGGTGGTGCCAGTGCGCACCTTCCGTCCGCTCAGGTCGTAGACGTCGTGGCTGCCTGTGTCAGTGCGGAGGGTGCCGATGCTGGTCTCTCCGTCGAGCATGGCGCTGACGATGAGGCTGTTGCACTCAGGCACATCCATCTCCAGCCTGGCTCCTGGGTGCTCCTGTGATGCTCCGTTGACGACCGTCCTCCAGCCCGTCACGTTGAGGGTCGACTCTTCGCCAGGCTCGAGGGTGATGTGCCGCCCTGTGAGGAAGTGCCCGTTGAACGTGCCTTTCGAGAGGCTGACGCCGTTGAAGCGGAAGTGTCCCTCTGCGGCGTTCTTCAGGGCGGTGTTGACGGTCATTGTCACGGGCTTGCCGAGGTCATAGTATTCGGCCAGATGCCTGCTGAACACGGGTGTGCGTCTCCTGAGCCAGGCGTGGGCGTTCTCCAGTTCGGTGGTGTAGTTGGGCCACCAGCGGTTGAAGAGCGCGCGGTGGTGAGGATATTCGGTCTTGATCATCTCGTACATCGGGTCCCATACCTCGCTGACGCCCTGGTCGTTCATGAAGTCGCCCATGTAGATATAGCATCTGTCGATGAACTCGCGCTTGAAGTCGTCGTCGTCCATCAGCCGCCTGAAAAGTTGGGTGGCGGCCGACAAGTTGCCCCAACTGTTGTCCTTGTCGTAGTTGGGGTTGTAGATCCACTCCACGATATTGTACTCCACGTCGCGGTCGTAGAGTCCGAGTCCGAAGTCGGTGTCCTTGATCAGCCACCGCCAGCGTCCGTCCTCAGTCCTGGGGCGCCACATCACGATGTTGTTGCCAGGGAAGTCGAGGTTGCAGAAGTAGAGGTTGGTGATCATCAGGTCCATAAACACCGAGCAGTCCATCCACTGTTCGAACTCCGCCCTGGTGTGTCCGTGCTGTTTGTAGAAGGCCTTGAAGGCGTTGTAGTTGTCCCAAGTGCCCGCCTTCAGTTGGTCCCAGTTCTCCACCATGTCGATGTCCTCCAGCCCGCCGTAGTTGGTGTAGATGTTGTCCTCGTTGCTGCGTTCGCGGATGTTGAGCATGCCGCGGTAGGTGCCGTTGATGTAGACGATGGCAGGTTGCCAGGCCTGCCAGTCGAGGTCGGTATGCCTGACCATTGTTCGCTGGATGATGGCGTCGCGCATGTAGAGGTAGTCGAAGTCGTTGCCCGCATTGCGCAGCAGCAGCGACTTGAAGTCCGTCAGTCCTGGCTTCTGGTCTGGGAAGAACTCGTAGTCGAAGCGCTTGGTGCCGAAACGCTTGTGGGCATAGATGGCCATGGTCTTGAGCGCCGCACTGCGCGTGGCACCGCCGGCGATGCGCGTCTCGCAGAGTTGGTTCAGGTCGCTGTCTGCTTCAGGGTTGAAGAAGAACTCGATGTTCATGGGCCGTCGCCAGTCGTTCCGCTTGTTGCCGTTGTTGTTGGCGTAGATGCCGATCTTCGCGTCGTCCAGGTAGTCCTTGTCGATGGCGATGGAGACCACGGGGAGCGTGATCTCCCGTCCGTGGCTGATATACGACTCGGCGGTGCTCACGGGTGAGAGCCATCCCTCGCAGAACAGTCTGGCTCGCACCACGGTCGATCTGGCGATGTTGATGGGCGCCGTGTAGAGGCGGCTGGTGGCCGTAGGCTCCTTGCCGTCAGTGGTGTATCTGATCTCCGTGCCCTCGGGACTCCCCTGGGGCAGGCTGAGCGTCAGTTGCAGACGGAGCGGACCCGCCGTGGCGCGGCCTTTCTCGCTGAACACGACGTCGCCCAGCACGTGGTCGTGATCGCAGATGCCACCGTCGTTCTTCTCCCCTGGCGAGGCCTTCAGTTGGTAGCCCCACAGGCTGCCGCCGTCCGTCTCCCGTCCGTAGGCGATGTTCGGAGCCGGCATCTTCTTCAGCGGAGCCGGCAGACTGTCTGTCACCGTCTCTCCCTTGAAGAGGTACACGTTGCAGCCCTTGCCCGACTCCAGTCTGAAGTCCGTGTGCAGGCCTGTCTTCTCCCTGTCGCAGTATACCAGCAGCCGTCCCCTGGGCTGGATGTTCCTGGAGGGCAGTTGGTAGGCGTCGTCGGCCACGGTGGTGATCCCCAGGCGGTAGCCCTTCAGTTGGATGGCGCCGTCGCTGTTGTTGTACAGTTCCACCCACGAGTCAGGAAACTCCTTCTTGTCGTCCATGATACAGTCGATGTTCGACTGCATGATCTCGTTGATTACCAGCGCCTGCTGCGTTGCCTGTGTCGTCTGCTGCGCCTTTAGGCAAGGCGTAGCCGTCAGCATCAGGATAATGGATGTGTAAATCGTCTTAGTCATTTGCTTCGTAATTCTGCCACAAAGGTACAAAAAATTTTCCTTTTGGCCAAATTGTTAAATAATTTTCTTTGTTAAAATTTATAAATTTGATTTATCTCGCACCGCCGTTTTGCCGTGTCTTTCCGCCTCGATAGCCATTCTAATGCCTTCCGTGCCTCATCCTAATGCCTTCCGTATCTCGTTGCAATGCCTTCCGTGCTTCATGCTAATGCCTTGCGCTATATGGTGCAGATATCTTGCACGCACCATCCTGATAGAGCCCGTTGCGTGCAACGGCTGTCTGCGTATTATCGGCATGCCGGGTTATGTCAATGTTTATCGTGTCGTGTTGTTGTGTGTGAATATGGCGTTTCTGTCTTGCCCTGTCCATTACAAATTACAGATTACAGTTTTTTTTATGCGTTCCTCTTGTGCTATGAGATATGAAAGTTTATATTTATATATAATATATTATATATAAATATAAAAACTCATTTAATATTTATTTGCTTTTTGTCGTCGTTCGACTCAATCACCATCCCGTTTTGAAACTGTAATCTGTAATTTGTAATTCTGCTTTGTCCTTTTTGGTTTGTCATGTAAAAATACAGAGAATTATTTGGCGGTATGAATTTATTTTCGTATCTTTGCACCAGAATAGAAAAATCAATTAACAGATGATGGGAATGTTGAAAACGGTAAAAATGAACTTCTGGATGGTGGCTCTCGTACTGACGGCTGATCTTCTCGTGGCGTCGTGTACCGCAGACGTTGGTGTGGCCGACAACCCCTCTGGCGGCGAAGAGCCTGCCGGCGTGTGGGAAAACATCGTGGAGCCGTCGGAGTTCGCCTCGTATTGGGACCTGAGCACTTATGCCGGCGACGACTTTTACCAGTTTGCCGTTGGCGGATGGCTTGAGACCAACCCGCTGAAGAAGGGCGAGGACTCGAACGGACCCATCGCCGAACAGACGAAAATACGGACCGAGTTCCAGAAGTCGCTCGCCGACAGGACGGAGGGGGACGAGGTGCTGGCGCGGCTGAAGGCTGCCTTCGACAATGCTCAGGCGGGAGCCGACAAGGAGGCGCTCCAGAAGAAACTGGCTGGATGGCGAACTTCAGTGACGAGACTTTCAGGGAGTTCAACGATGATGAACATTCCATCCATTCCATCCGTGTCAACGGCAACGTGTACCTGATGGACGAGTTCTACCGTCTCTTCGGCATCACCGGCGGCAAGGGATTCGTCAGGCCTGAGAACCGCATCGAGATCTGGTAAGTGTGAGAAAAAAAGTAAAAAGATGACCGTTGTTGGCGATAGTTGACAGTTTTTTCGTAACTTTGCAAGAATTTGCAGGATTTCTTTAAATAGAGGCAGTCTGGGGATTTGAGGATTTTCTGGGTTACGGATTGGAGACCGTTCTCAATTCCACGTTCTGCTATAAATTGCTTTCAATGAGCACCCGAAGATGGGTCACCAGCCATTTCATGACTCAACTTCGTGTGCAAAGGTAATCATTTCTTTTAAATTACCAAAAACATTTATTGTTTATTTACTGTATAATTTCAATATTAATCTCCGTCTTGAACTTCCTCACATAGATGAAATCTGTTAGGGCAAAGTTCATGTGCTGGAAGAGCTTGTGGAACTGGCTGATAAGATGAAGATCTTTTGTCAGCTCAGGATCAAGTCCTTCATTCCAGTTTGGCGGTGGGCAATCCATGCCAATGAAAGAATCGAAGGATTCATCTTCATCTCTTGGAAATGTAAGAGTCAAGACAGATGCGCCATCAGCATATATTGGATTCAAATTCTCATCACATAGAGCATGCCATAACTCCTGCCTGTCCCCACCCTGTATAGGATGTAAAGCTGGATAATCAGCACCGAAATAGCACTTTGCTGTCAGTTCCATCTCTTCGCCATCAGTCTCATCAATGTTTTCTATCATCTTATCCCAGATACGATGAGCGCGATCATACATTTCACGGAGAGCCTCACGAAGCGCATCATTGAAAGCTATGATATTAGGCAGAAGTTCCTTCTGGTGAGCAAGCATCTCCTTGTTGATGATGTTTTTACGCAAGGACAACAGCACACCATAATCTGAGTCATAACAACGAGTATTATTATACCCTTGTATGATTTCTCTCTCAATCTCCTTGACACTATAGTCACAAAGTATGTCAATTTCAAAATCTTTTCTTTCCATACGCTAATCCCATAAATTTCTGAAATGCTTGCGGAATAAATCCAATCCTTCCTCAATAGTCTGTTCTTCTTCATCGCTGAATGATGTAATCTGCTTCAGCAATTCGAACGCATCAATCATCTTCTGAATGGCCTTATTCCATTCTGCTATCCCCTTAAACGCAGGACAATAGCCATGCTTGTCAAGAGCCTTGAATGCTTTTAAACGAGCAGCAATCACTCCAGCCAAATAGTTGTCAGTGTTCCAAACCTCTTCTATGGGGTAGTCATTCTTATAACTCCATTTCTCAGCAGAGTCATCTTTCTTCTTCCTTTTCATACAGTATCAATAATGTAAATCCGACAATTCACGATAATACTTGCAGAACAATTCCACGCCTTGATCAACAGTCCGTACATCTTTCTCATAAGACGGGGAATAATCCTTCACCAATTCGAATGCATCGATCATCTTCTGAATGGTTTTGTTCCAATCCTCCAGACTCTCGAAATCTTCTGGCCATCCGTGCTTTTTATGAGCCTTGAAAGCTTTCAATCGAGGAGCAATCTCTCGTGCCAAATAGTGATAAGTCCCCCAGACTTCACTTATTGGATAACCATTGATATAGTCAATAGAGTCATCATATTTCTTTTTCATATTGCTTGCCAATTAATGGATGTTCAGAATTAAATGTTGCATAGTCGATGCGGACTTGTCTGCCCAAAGAAGGATCTGTGGCTACAAGGATGTCACTCGATTTGCAATTGCCTATAAGGAGCTTGCACAAGCGTTGTTCATCCTCAGTCAGTTCTTGGTGCCATTCACCAGTGGTTAGAACTACTACCATTCTGTCTAACCTGGTATTGATATCTTCCATCTCCAGCAATTCACAAAGATACTTGGCCCCATTGGTATTCTCATCCGCATACGACGTGATTGTTTCTGGACTGAACAAGTCTGACTGAAACAGGCCACACAATTGATCCAAACTCATATTGTTTCTTTCGTCGCTCAAAGCCGGAATGGCCTGAACGATGAACCTGCTGATGGCTGCCATACGCTCATAGTAGTGTGCCATGAACTCCCTGCGAAACATCTTCTTCCTTTTAATCTTGTTCATCGAAGCGCTAATACACCAGAAATAGTCTTTGGCCTTGCTGAACAATTCTTGTTTCTTTGATGGCGCTAATTCTCTAACAGAAGGTATGTAGCCACCATTTCTGCGGATGACGGAGAAATACTTCTCTGCACGCACCTTGTTATATACAAAGTCATCCCACCTATCTTTGTGGTATTTGTCGAGTTTGAAAAATCTGAATTCTTCCTCCTGTTGTTCTCTCACAAAACCATAGAATGATGTATGCCAGATGCAACAAGCTGCAATCTCTGCATTGGTAGCCTTTACCTCAGGGTCAATGACGATTTCTTTTGTCAGTGAATGCTCCCAATAATCTCCCTCCATAGGGTGGGCATCGAGATGTGGCTCACTGTCTTCGTCCCATTTACTCATGGAGATATGGCACACGTCAGAATTTGCATCATCATGATGCTTAGGAGTCATCAAGCGCAGCAT
>Ga0256404_1000435_pt1 | contig 109497 bp, 115 predicted proteins | sample RumenRJG_01DNA_FD_185990 | JGI IMG/M metagenome (GOLD analysis project Ga0256404, IMG submission 185990) | Bovine rumen microbial communities from Lethbridge, Alberta, Canada - RJG_01 | ecosystem: Host-associated > Mammals > Digestive system > Stomach > Rumen | place: Canada: Alberta...
TTGTTTCATTCGAGTTAACTACGACACTTTGGAAGGTGGGCGTATCATCAAGTTTGTACTTGTAACGACTTCCGTCAGAAGCATATCTTACGGGTGCTTCAACTTCGGTTATTTTCAATGTGCCTCGCGGTAATACCGCAATAGAACTGTTATTCTCCGAATAATAGAACGGATCGTTGGTAAACGATACAGTGTTTCCTCTACTGTCAGTATAGCTGGTGACCAGGTGTGCAGCATCGAGATTAATGTAACCGCTGTTATCTGTCTTGAATAACCATCGTCTTACCGGGGTAAAGTTGTAACTATACGTTTGACTATTGAAATCTTTGTCATAGTATTCGACAATAAATTTCGCACCGGGGAGCGGTTCAGAAGAATCAGCGTCTTTCTTAGATATCAGAGTTGGAGCAGCTACATACATTAAAGGTTCTGTTGATGTTACTGTGGCATTGGGCTGTGAGTCTGTAACATCAATTTGATATGTGTTATTATCTAACATATATCCTTTCGGCGCCTTTGATTCTCTCACATAGTACGTACCCAGAGGAATATTCTCTAACCTTGCTGTACCATCAGCACGAGTTGTGATTACCGCATAAACTTGACTTAGACTACTGTCTTTGTATACGGTGTATTCAGCACCAGTTAAAGAATACAGCGGGTTGTTGTCTGTGATTGAAGGATTTGAACTGATCTTTGCAATAGAGAGACTCCCCAACATTGGCGGCTCTTTGATTGTTATCCTAGCTCTGTTAGTTGAAGTGTAATTTTCGCCGGTTATTTTCAGCTCAATCACTTCATCACTTAACAAGTAGCCCCTCGGCGCGTCGGTTTCAACCAGATAGTAAGTACCGATATCATAAATAGTAGTTGATGTAGTTGGTATTGCGTTGTCGCGATAAAGGGTTCTTCTATCGGTTATAGTTCCTACTCTGGTGTAACCAATATAGTCAAATCCTTTAGGAACAGCATATCCCAAAGCGACCTTTTTAGCTGCGTCTTGTGCAGCGCTTCTAGTTTTGTACCATGAGTAAGTTGCACCGTTTAGGCTATACGATGAATTACCATCCGTTATGCTTGGAACCGAAGATGTTTTATTAATCTGAAAATATCCTTTGTAAGCTTCTATACTCAATAATGTCTGCGTGTTCTTAGACGTATACGGATTAACGACAAATACTCTAACCGTATCCGGAAGAGAAGGTACTGATGTTGCGTAATTCACGAAGAAATTGCTCAACATTGTGGCAGCATTTTCTGCTGTACGATTGCTGGATTGGGCAGTATACCGTCCGTTTTGTATATAATCTACCAGGCAGTGTGTGACTATATACTGATTAGTTTCGTTTTTGGCTTGAGCACCGTTCACACCGGATTGAAAGAATAATGCTGCAGTAACTACATCAGCATACGTATTGATGTAGTTCGTTGAGAAATACGAATTAGATGAATAAGAATACCCCAACTGCGTATACAGCCATGCATAAGATTTACCTCTTAATTCTGTAGGTAGATTATTATCTCTTCCGGATGGAGATGTGTCTGTTCGTTGCGGTACAAAGTAATACATAACTTTTGCAAGTATATCATTATTTCCAAAAATATACTTAGTTGTTATTCCTTCATAACCTGCGAGACCATCACCGGCTGAATAGCTGCATATGGCTGTATTTCCGTTTATGCGATAATCACCTACCGACTTTCCCATGAATGTTACTACAAGATCTGAACCGGCGGCGTTATGAACTTCGACATAGCCGGTTTCTTGCGAATTATCATCAAGATAACCCACCTTAGAAGGATCCATAGCGTTTGCCGATATCACAGAAGCCATACACAAGATTGAGATCAAAAACAGCAAGGCACACAATTTCACTATCTTTTTTGACTTCATCTTTTTCCTCCTTTCCGTTAAACCTTGTGTAGTCAACCAAGCTGACCTTTAAGTTGACTTATGCTTATGAGATCTATTTTTCTGTGAATAGAAAAAAGCGAGGTTGTACGAATACATCCTCGCTAAAAAGTGAATTGATATTGACTTGTTAGAAGCCCGAGCACCCTTGCCTATATGCTCGGGCTTCTTGACCATCTACTTTTCTTCTATACCGCCGATGTAGATGTGATAATGGCGGTCATCGCCGACGCCGGTGTATATGGACGGCGATAATTAATTCTCCGACAACCTGTTATTTTAGGAGATACCGCAGTACTGTTAATCAAGCATATCCTTGAGGCAGATCCACAGCATAATAACAAGGTAAACAGTCGGGAGAAAGGGGACAGTATTATTTGATATGCCGCGACGCTGTCCGTGCGCGGGGAACAGGGAGCAGGGAAGAGGAATCAAACCTCTTTATATCATGATTCGTTTTGTTAACACTGCGATAATGTTCATCGGCGCGCCTTCTCATTATCGAGGGTGAATATAATATAGCGTTCACGCCCCTGTATATATACAAAAAAGGCAGGTGTTAAAACCTGCCTTTAAGGTATACTTTATCTATCATGACACAATTATATTCCATTTACATAGTTTTTGTCAAGTCTTTTTTTTGAAAAAAATTTTTAGACCTAATAAAAATGGCTTTATTATGCGATTTTTTTACATCAAAAAATTTTTTTAAAATCTGTAATTTTAGCCAGTTTTTAGGAGGTTTTTTCTCTGAATTTCGTTCAGGAACGCCACTATATCTCTGACGGATAATTCTACACTGTTCTGATGCGTTTCGAGAACTTCTATAAGTTTTGCCGCATTACTATCCTTCTTAAACCTTTTTCCTGCAGCCTTTGCTTGTATATTGTATATATCTTTATATGCGGAACTAAATAAATCAGTAAATTCACAGTTTAGCTGCCTAGCAATCTTTTTAGCTTTTGGTAGAAGAACGTCTGAACATCGCCCCTTACTTTCAATAAGCCTCAGCGTCATCAAAGGTACACCGCATTGTTTTGCTAACGCTGTTTGTGTTATGCCTTTTTGTTCTCTGATTGTTTTTAAATTGTTAACTTCATCCTTTCCGCCTCGAGTTTCCTTTTTACCAATTACGCCATTGAAAAAAGACTGAATGATGTCAATTCTATTATCCATGAGAGCGGCACAAACAAAAAACTCTGCGCCTGCTAAGCCTGCTGCAAATAGTAATTCAAGAACACCTAGTGCTTCTGTTGTGCATGCATCATTAATGCGATCAATTAAACAGTAAACTTCATAACGACCGAGATTCATAATTCGATTGATTGTACCGATGTTAACCTCGAATCTTTCATCCAATTGACTTAGTTGCTTATCTACAAGTGCTCTGCGTTCTTCTTCGCTAAAATATTCACAAGCTTGGCATCCTTGCGTCCAAAAGGCTTCCATATGCGGGTTAAAGTTTGGCTTGGTTCTACCTCGGTTGCTAAAGTCAAAGATCCGGTTTTCGGTAGTCTTTAGTATTTTAGCTATTTTGTGCAGCGTGATCTTATTAATATCTTTTTTATTTTCAAGAGTAGATATATATGTTTTATTTACACCGAGCTTCTCTGCAAATTCAGCTTGTGTCATTCTAAGAGAGTTTCTAATTTCAGCAATATTGTTATTCATAAAATCGCCCCTTTGTCACCAATTATATTCTTTATCAAGATGTTTGTCAACGTTAATTTCTCTTTAATAAGCCGCAAAACGATAAAAACCTTGAAAACAGTCAAAAGTGTAAAGGCGTTAACAGATTTGACAGTTTTCAATGTTTTTGTTCAATATTAGCATAGAAATGGGAAAAATAAGGAAATAGTACACAAAAATATAGTATTTATTTGTACATTATTATAGTTGACTGCTACTCATATGAGTAGTATAATAGAATTGTAATTAAGCTATCTTCGTAGCGGAGCGATCCGCAATGTTGTCATATTTTTTCTCTTTTCTTTGTGATAGGGAAGGGAGCCGCTTAGTGACTCCCTTCCAGGTCACAAACACACTATGTAACGAGTGCGGATATAAAAATCCTTTGTTGAAGAACTTAGGTGTCCGTAAGTGGGATTGCCCTTCCTGCGGCGCACATCACGATAGGGATATAAACGCCGCGCGTAATATCTTAACAAAAGGGTTGGCTATGATTGCCTGACCTTTCCATATACAGAGTACCGTAGGGCATACGGAAACTCTCTAATCTACGCTTGTGGAGATCTTGTAAGTCGAGCCGCACTCTTTGAGTAACGCTCGCTGTGATCTGTGAAGCAAGAATCCCACGGTTTTAACCGTGTGGAGTGTCAATCAATCATTACGATAGCTTCTATGAAGAATACCGTCTGCGTATTCAGAATTTAAAAACAAAGGTAAGTTTAGAAGTCAATCCCGCTACGGAAACAGATTAAAGAGAAGGAGAAGAGTATGGACACTAAGAAACAAGCTCATAAGAATAATTTTGCTCGTGTTGCTGAAGCACGAACAGACAAAGTTATAGCCGACCTCAGATCGCTGGGTAAAATAGCCGACCGGGTGTACTATGAATACACTGACAGTCAGATCGAGAGGATCTTCAAGGCTATTGAGGAAGAAGTGGCCCGTCAGAAGCGACACCTTCTGAGCAGAGGTAAGGACAACAAGTTCAAACTATCTCAATAACGTATAGGAGCGGTTTTTGTGCAAAACATTCAAATAGCGAACAATATAAAACAGCTATGTAAGGATAAAGGAATTTCCATTACAGAGCTTCAAAAGCAATGCGGTTTATCAAAAAGCTTTATCTATGATTTAGAGAAGCGGGCAGCGTCCCCTTCATGTCAAAAAATATCAAATGTTGCAGATTATTTAGGTTGTTCAGTTGATTTTCTTTTGGGGAGAACTGATGATCCGAATCTATACATTAAGACAAGATACGAACTCATTAAAAACATGAGTATTCAAGATATGGCTGCGGCTATCGCTGAGATTGCTTCTGATTGTCGTTATTGCGGCGATGGTTGTTCGGATTGCGATGGCGGTTGCTTGTCGTGCATTGAAGATAAGTTACAAGCAAAAAGTAGTATATGAAAGCACTATTAAAATACCCCGGCAGTAAATGGAAAATTGCCGACTGGATTATTCGACATTTTCCCAATCATAAAGTCTACCTTGAACCGTTCTTCGGTTCAGGCGCTTGCTTTTTCAATAAAGCACCTGTCTATATCGAAACGATCAATGATCTGAATGGAGATATAGTCAATCTCTTCAAGGTGTGCAGAGAACACCCCGATGAACTCAGCCGACAGCTGATGTTAACTCCGTTTTCCCGTGAAGAGTTTGTTTCATGTTACGAAAACGCAGACGAACCGATCGAGCGAGCGCGGAGAACGCTTGTAAGATATCATCAGAGCTTCGGTACATCGAATAGCTATAAGACTTCATGGCGAAACGTACAGATGTACGGCGGGCCGAGAACCGCTACGATGTGGAATCATCTGCCTGAGATCGTACAGGACGTAGCCCTTAGACTTAAAGATGCACAAATCGAAAACACAGACGCTTTGGAGCTGATTAAACGATACAGCCATTCGGAGACTTTGATATACATAGATCCGCCTTATATATCCGAATTACGCAAGAAGGATATGTATAAGTTTGAAATGAACGACGAGCAGCACAAAGAATTGCTCAATATCATCAAAGATAGCAAGTCTATGGTAATCCTATCCGGCTATGATAACGAACTATACAATAAGGAGCTTGATGGTTGGTTTACAGACACAATAACCGCACAGGCGCAGTTTGGAAAGGCGAGACAGGAAAAGATATGGATGAACTTTCCGTATCAGTATTCATTGTTCTAAATATGGTCTTTTGCCTACAGCGTGTCCGCAAAGGAAAGAAAGTAAAACAGATACCGTGGATTCGGTGCGAAGAGCGAAATAAAACGTCATAAATAATCTTTAACGGTGGATTTTGCCGCCGAGGGTGAGGGCGATTGACCACTCGCCAAAACTCATGTAATAGGAGTTCCTACGGCATTTGAGGTTTGGACCCCTATCAAATTACATGGGTACAAAACGACCCACAGCCGATGACAATCTACGAGCTGGTATTGGAACCCTGTTAAATTGCATGGGTACAAAACAAGGAACAGAAAGGAGAAAATTGTGAGTAACGCTGTTATGATAAGTATACACCCCAAATGGTGTGAGAAGATCATCTCCGGGCAGAAAACCATTGAAATCAGAAAGACGCGCCCGAAAATCGAAACGCCATTCAAATGCTATATCTATCAAACTAAGAAAAAGTGGTATTGTTCTGCCCTTCGCTTGCTTGGAAAAGAAGATCTTGCCGAATATTTGGAAGAAAATCACGGACAAGTAATCGGTGAATTTATCTGTGACGAAGTCTTAAGTGATATTATCATAAAACGATCTGTTGATGATTTCTCTATAACACCACAGGCTGAAAGAGCACTGAATCAGAGTTGCTTAAATAAGTACGCTATGTATGAGTATCTTTCAGAACGTAGCGGTTACGGCTTGCATATTTCCAATCTTGTAATCTATGATGAACCGAAAGAATTGAGCGAGTTCATGAAACATGATCAGTGTACCTATTTTCATAAAAATGACAAAAGCTGTTCTTTTCCTTATCGGTGCAAAAAGAAATGGCTGTGTGATAGTGAGTTCTTAACCCGCCCGCCTCAGTCATGGTGTTATGTGGAGGGATTATTATGACAATGCGTATTGAATCGCTTACGCTTGATGATGCCAATCGTTTTACCGATGAATTTGGGTCATCACTTAATATTGTTGACATATGCAGATTTGCTATCGGTACCGTAGACGGAGCGGGAAATCTTCATGGTGTAGCGGTCTGTACCGATACCTATAACAAGAAGACACTTGAAATAAAGTATCTTTGTACCGACGGATGGTATAACGCCAGCTTTGTTTTGTATGAAGCATGCTGTCGCTTTGCGAAGAATATGGGCTTTACAAAGATCATTACATATACCGCTACGCATGATTACGATAAAGCTCTCAAATCTCGTGGGTTTGTCTGTGAAGCTACGACCATGTTAATCCAACCAGGGAAGAAAAACAAAGCTATGCTTTGGTCAAAGGAGTTAGAATGATGGAAAAGGCGATTCTGTTAAGCGCAGCACCAAAACAGTGTTCAGATACACTGAATGGATATGTTTCGATCTTGGTTCGAAAAACACGTCCGAAAATGGAGACGCCGTTCAAGTGTTATCTATACTGTACAAAGCCCAACACTACCAATCCGCATGAATACCTTGAGATTCACGCGGACGATAAGATACATAAGGCGAACGGTAAGGTTATCGCTGAATTCATCTGTAGCCGTATTCTTCCAATCAAGGTTGAGTATTCAGATGTAGATTCAGCCGTAGCGGATAATGAGTTTTCGTATACCGGGATGACAGATAAAGAGATCATAGAATATCTCGGAAATGGTAAGTATGGATATGGATGGTGTGTAACCGATCTGATCGTCTATGATAAGCCAAAAGAACTGAGGGAGTTCAAAGGCAGGAAACTTGTTTGGCGAGGAAACAATCATATTCATGATTATGAAACCATGATCCGCCCGCCTCAGTCGTGGTGCTATGTGGAGAAACTATAGGGGGACAATGAAAAACAAAACATTGATGAAACGTTTGTTGTTCGGGCCGCTAACTGTTCTTGTTATCCTTATTCTCATTAACGTAGGATACAGAGTATACAAGGAATACAGCTATACCGACACAGAGAATGTATCAGCAACGGAAACCACTCATAATACTGAGGACGCCACTCATAATACTGAGCCGACTAATGCAGTTCCTTTTGATTTGTCTGCTATTCCAACGTATACTGACAGTCCGTATTATGCTGTGAATAACAATTACCCATTCTTTCAAGCTGATGAATTAGTATCTGAAACGTATTACCGTTTTAGCGATTTGGATAGTTTAGGACGTTGCGGCGTCGCTACAGCGTGTGTAGGAATAGACGGGTTTCCGACTGAAGAACGCGGCTATATTGGAATGGTAAAGCCTTCAGGCTGGCATACCGTTAGATATGACGATTTAATTAAGGACAAGTATTTGTATAACCGTTGCCATCTGATAGCTTATTCTTTGTCGGGGGAGAACGCCAACAAAAAGAACCTGATCACAGGAACACGCTATCTTAATATCGAGGGTATGCTTCCTTTTGAGAATCAAGTTCATAATTACATAGAAGACACAGGTAATCATGTAATGTATAGGGTAACGCCTATATATGATGGCGACAATTTGGTCGCTTCCGGTGTTCTGATGGAAGGATATTCCGTTGAGGATAACGGAGAAGGAATCTGTTTCAATGTTTTCTGCTATAACGTGCAGCCTCATATTGTGATAGATTATAAAGACGGTTCAAGTAGAGCGGATACAGGATCATAATTTTAGTTCAAATTACTTTCACGGTGGATTTTGCCGCCGAGGGTGAGGGCGATTGACCACTCGCCAAAACTCATGTAATAGGGGTTTCTACTGCATTTGAGGTTTTGGAACCCCATCAAATTGCATGGGTACAAAACGAATGGAGCTTAGATATCGAGCTATTGTTGGTTTTGGAACCCCATCAAATTGCATGGGTACAAAATTATAATGTAAATAATATAAAAGAGAGTTTTGGAACCCCGTCAAATTGCATGGGTACAAAACTATCAGCAATCTGTATCGCTATTGTTCGGGCGATTTGGAACCCTATCAAATTACATGGGTACAAAACTCGATACCGACGTATCCTCCAACCGTTCCATATACAGAGTACCGTAGGGCATACGGAACCTCTATAATCTACGCTTGTGGAGCCCACGTCCTCTACTGTTCAGAAATACGTTTCTGTTTAGCGAGACGTAGCGTTGAAACAAGAAGCTCGGTCATTTATAACCTCCTGCGGCGGGAAAACCCACGGTTTTAACCGTGTGGAGTGCAAGTCCGAGTAGTTCACGCCCGGCAAGCAGTTCAAGGATGAAGTAAATAACGGGTAAAAGAATAAGCGATCGTATGGGAAGAACAGATTTCCGTGCGATCGTTTTTTTTGCTCGAAATAATACTATTCTTGAGCAGTTAAGCTAAAAACAGTGAAAAGTCTTTAAAACAGTCAAAAGTGTAAAGTTGTTAACGAATTTGACTGTTTTAAAGGTTTTTGTTTAAAAATACGATAGTAGCAAGAAAACTGATGTAATACTGCACAAAATAATAGTTTTTCTTTGTATACTATTTAAGTTGACTGCTACTCATATGAGTAGTATAATATATAGTGTAACAGGAGGGGTAGATATGCAAGAGCTATCCATTAATCGCGACTTGAACGAAGATACAAGGTTGCAGGAAATAGTCGTTTTAGGTAAGGTATATTCTCTTCACCTCTCACGCAATAACGAGGTAGTCATAGCGGACACCGACGACTACTCAAAGATCTACGCAATATACGCGAGAGACTTTTGGGATTCTTTTGACGGTGTGTAGAAGAATTTTTACCGTGTAGAGTACTGACTTGTTCCAAATATACAAATATAATATTTACGGTGGATTTTGCCGCCGAGGGTGAGGGCGATTGACCACTCGCCAAAACTCATGTAATAGGAGTTTCTACAGCATTTGAGGTTTTGGATCCTCATCAAATTACATGGGTACAAAACACAAGGGGGAAGTGTGCTCATTGACTTTTGTTTTGGAACCCTATCAAATTGCATGGGTACAAAACCAAAAACAAAATAATATCGTAAATAATAATCTCAGGAGGATCTTTATGAATAATAACCTTTCGAGTAATACTGTTGATAAAGAAAACGCCATTGGCGAGAACATCGACGAGAAAGCCGAAGAAGAAAAGCCCATCGCTCCGAAGATGAACACTATGACCCGCAAGCTGGTTTTGAGTGTCGTCCAGCTCGTCAAAGACGAAGAAGAAGATGTTTACAAAGAAGTAAATGCTGACAAAGAAGAAAGAAACAGGGTATATAAATACCTCAGAGACGGCATGGAAGCGCAGAACAAAGCGCTTAATGAGTACATGTCCGCTCTGTATATTGCCGCCGTAGCGGATATATCCAAAGATGATCGAAAAGAGCTTAACCACCTCTATTCCCGTATCAGCACAAGCAAGCTCGGAAGTGCTTATGATGAAACGATACAGTTTGCAAAAGGACTTCCCGCAGCCTCGTCTGTCGCGAGAAAAGCACAGCAAGACTTCACAACTGCCATGAAAAAGGGATTAATGTTTGGCACTGTAGCTCTGCCCACATACCGTAAAGACGCTCCTTTGCTTGTGCATGTTGATTTTGTGCGTTTGCGTTCGTCAAATCCTCATATTGATAACGGTATGTATCATACATACAGCTCGCACCAGGAGTTTCTGGATAATCTCTACAGTAATAAGCTGGCAGTATTCATTAAATTTGCCAATGGTATTATTTTCAAAATCGTATTTGGCAATCCTTATAAGTCCGCTGAGATTCGTTCGGTCATCAAGAATATATTTGAGCAAAACTATACTATCGGCGGCAGTTCGATTGAGATTCAGAAGGGTAAGATCATCCTTAATCTGACTATCTCTTTTCCGAGTGTTCAGACCGAGTTGGACGAAAACACCGTCGTAGGTGTACACTTTGGCAAAAATTCACCTATCGTGTGCTCTGTGAACAATAAATCGTACACTATCCGTCTTGGAGATACCGTTGATTATGAGCGCCGCCGTACTAAGTTTTTCGTAGAGCGGCGTAGACTGCAAAGCGCTTTGACATATTCTACAGGCGGTCATGGCAGGTCACACAAAATCAGTCCTGAACACTTTAATGCAAAAGAGAACCATTGGGCGCAAACATATAACCATATTCTTTCAAGGCAGATTATTGAGTTTGCGAAGAAAAACAAGGCTAAGTATATCTACATGGAAGATATGACCTATTTAAAGGAAGCCGCTCGCAAGTTTACTTCGACCGACGAGGAAGAAGGGGAGAAGGCAGCAGCCGGTGTTGCTAAGAGGTATTTCTTCCTGTATCCTTGGTCTTACTTTGAACTGCAAAACTATATTCAGTATAAGGCTGCAAGATTAGGTATTGAGGTTCGCATGGTCAATCCTGTTTCCAGTATCTTTACCTGTTGCTACTGCGGTACTTATGATGTCGGCGCCGTTCATGATGATAAATATATCTGCAATAACCCCGATTGCAGTTGCTATCATAAGGAGAGGGATGTAGATTATTCCGCTGCTAAGAGCGTTTCTTTATCTGAGGAAGTACAGAAAAGAGAAACAAAAAAGCAGAAGAAAGAGCGAAAGAAGAAAGAGCAGGAACAGCAGAAACAGAAGAAGGCCGAACTTGTGGATATTGATACGTCTGATGACGTAAATTAATATACTTTACACTATTACGGTGGATTTTGCCGCCGAGGGTGAGGGCGATTGACCACTCGCCAAAACTCATGTTATAGGAGTTCCTACAGCATTTGAGGTTTGGGAGCCCTATAAAATTGCATGGGTACAAAACGAAAATCAATAGAATGAAATCACGTGCGAAGTTTGGGAGCCCTATAAAATTGCATGGGTACAAAACAAGGTCATATATCTAAATAAAGTTTTGGAACCCTATCAAATTACATGGGTACAAAACAAAACATGCGACATGATTGAAAGAAATTACGTTTTGGAAAGCATATGTTTGAGGAATCAGTAAAAGTATGAACCGAACAGAAACAACTGAAAAACTATCTGAACTCACAGAGAAGTACATAAATCCTCGCAGAGATCCCCGAATATATTGGGCGAAGGAAGTTACCTTTGACTACGGTACTCTCCACCAAATCAGAGTAGACTATATGCTGTTCAAGCCTAAGAATAACTCTGTGTCCGGTATAGAAAAAGGTGATTTCTATTGCTGTCAGCCACCCCATAGCTAAAGCAAGGGGCTTGAAGGCTCCTGACTGACTAGCCTAAGCCTTGAAACAGAGGCTACGTTACTCGCGAATATATAGGTACTTCAGGGCGTATGCTCTAACTCTGAACACTACGCTTACGTATTAAAAGTTCTGAGGGGTAGGAACGGTGTGCGTAAGATACAAAACCGTGGGATAACATTGGCGAAGGGCATCTAACGGAAGATACGCTCCGGCTTACAGCACAAAGCGTATCAATCTTACGAAAGGAGCTGTGCTTTCAGTGGTATATGTACTCAATATAAACGGACAGCCGCTTATGCCTACAGAAAGGCACGGCAAGGTTCGTAGACTATTAAAGGAACAAAAAGCAAAAGTGATCAATCGCTGTCCGTTCACCATCCAACTGTTGTATCAAACAGCTACGGAAGAAACGCAACCTATCTCATTGGGGGTTGACGCGGGAAGTAAACATATCGGCGTATCGGCTACTACAGAAGCGAAGGAGTTATATGCCGCTGATGTAGAACTACGAACAGATATCGTTAAACTTCTTTCCGATCGGCGCGAACAAAGGTCAGCTCGCCGTAATCGTAAAACAAGATACAGAAAGCCTCGTTTTGATAATCGCGTCAGCTCTAAAAACAAAGGTTGGCTCGCTCCGAGTATTGAGCAAAGGATCCAATCCCACCTGAGCGTGGTATCTAAGCTGCACAAACTTCTCCCTATAAGCTCTATTACCGTGGAAACCGCTTCCTTTGATATTCAGAAGATCAAGAATCCCTCTATCCAAGGAGAAGAATACCAACAGGGAGAGCAGCTTGACTTCTGGAACGTCAGAGAGTATGTACTTTTCCGAGACGGGCATGTTTGTCAATGCTGCAAAGGTAAATCGAAGGACAAGATTCTTAACGTACATCACATAGAGAGCAGAAGGACGGGCGGCGATAGCCCGAATAATCTTATTACTCTGTGTGAAACGTGCCATAAGAGATACCACAAAGGCGAGATCGAGTTACCAAAGCACATCAAAAGAGGTATGTCATTCAAAAACGCCGCTTTCATGGGTATCATGCGCTGGGCGTTCTACAATAAGCTCAGGGAGCTTTATCCAAATGTTCATCATACCTATGGGTATATAACCAAGAACACAAGGATAAAGCACGATCTGCCAAAGGAGCACTACGTTGACGCAAGGTGTATCTCCGGTAACGCTACAGCAAAGCCTTTGGGATATTACTTCTACCAAAAGTTTGTGAGATCCCGCAACAGGCAGATACATAAATGCTCAATCGGTAAAGGTGGCGTTCGCAAGAATAATCAAGCGCCTAAGTATGTATTCGGCTTTCAGCTCTTTGATAAGGTGCGGTACAACGGTATTGAGTGCTTCATCTACGGCAGAAGGTCAAGCGGTTCTTTTGATATCCGCACACTGGACGGCACAAAAATAAGCGCAGGAGTTTCATATAAGAAGCTCACGCTTTTAGAAACACGAAAAACTGTTCTAACCGAAAGGAGGGCGGCTTTCCTCCCCATAGCTAAAGCAAGGGGTTTCCAAGCCGCATGATTAGATGAAGAACTAATCGAGCTGCGTGGCTATTACAAGGGCCTAAAAGTCGCCAGAGAAATACTGGATAGAACGATCAGCGAACAAACAGAAAAGAACAACGGACAGGAGGATAACATTGAGTATACCGAATAACCCCTTAGTTACAGGTTGGCTTGATCCGATAGGAGAGTTTTATCCATGTAGCTTCTATGAACACATCAGAACAAAGTACAAGCTAAAAAAAGAATATCACTATACCCACATCGACGATTTTCTTCTCCGCAATGGTTGGGTACATATAGGTCGAAGCGTCGCAATTTTCGGTAAATGTCCTAAGTGGAAAATTAGTTGGCATCCTCGGTGTCATCTAACAGCTGAGCAAAAACAATTTTTGAAGCCATACTTTGAACAAGATAATGTTGAATCACTTTCGAAGTGTCATTGGGAGGAAGAACAATGAATTTACAGTTTAAAGAAGATAAACCATATAATTGCGCTGAATGCAAGATGTCAACTCTCATTCCGCGTCTGGACGGACAAGTTCTCTATTGTTACGCAACAAAGAAGTATCTTGACGTTAAGTGTTACAAATGCTCTCTTGATAACGAAACATCATACGGAGATCTTGTTAGCAGGGAGGATGTCCTAGACCTTCTCGAGCCGTTGACAAAGGATCCGAACCCTTATAAACGCACAACTGCTTTATCCCTGACAAAAGCGATCAGTAAAATGCCGGCATCTGTATGTATCAATGATATTTATGAGTTGCCTGATGGGTGGCTCGATCCCTGCGGGAAGATATATCTCTCTTCTAAATACGATCTCAGCGATATTGTAACTGAGTTGCATTATGAAGATGAATGCGATTCAGACGGAAGGTTCCTTCCTGATGATGAACTTCTATATAGGCACGGATGGGTCGCTATACACTTCTATAGAAACAAGCAATTCAAGAAGGTTTGGAGAATCACTTGGGAAAGATGGGGAAATCATTGTCACCGCCTCACTGATCAACAAAAAGCATTTCTGAAACCATACTTTGAGCGTGAGATAGTAGATGAGGGAGATCGCATAAACTGGATAGCTGAAAATAATTTAACTATATAAAGCAAGGAGGTCAAACAATGAGTCTGTATTGGAAAAACAAAGACAAACCTCGCAGCTGTGAACGGTGCGACTTTTCAAGGCGTATACCTCGCCCTGACGGTCAGATCCTTTTCTGCTATGCAACGAACAAGTTTGTAGAAAAGTCAGCAGTTATTTCGGATTCCTTAGACTATTCGGAGTGTCCTTTTGACGAAATCACTGTCCCTCACGGAGATCTCATAGATAAAGATGCAGCTATCAAAATGCTTGAGCGTTTAACAGAATCACAAGATCCGTATCAAAGGGGAATAGCAACAGCTATCATAAGAGTATTTAATGAAATGCCTGTAATCATTGAATCGGAGGAACACAAATGAGTTTGTATGTTAAGGGCGCCAAAATGCCCAAAGAGTGTATGACGTGTCCCGCTTGCCAGGGTGATGAATGTTGGTTCGAAGATGATCGACCGCAGATTCCGGATATCTTAAACCGCAGAAGAAAATGGTGCCGTCTTGTTGACGTCAAAACCCCTCACGGACGTCTGATAGACGCGGACAGATTGATTGCAATAATTAAGAGTGCGGCGGGTAATTCAGTCAGCGTACCGTTACAAGCTATACTTGATTCGATCGATCACGCGCCTGTTGTAATCGCTGCGGAGGGAAAAACATGAATAAAGCTATCCTGATAAGCGTATCCCCCGAAAAGTGTATGAGAATAGCCGACGGCAGACAAATAGTTTTGCTTACAAAGAAAAAGCCTAATATCAGCACGCCGTTTAAGGTGTTCATCTATGAAACGAAAGCGGTAAATCGTAGTCAAATCGTCGTTGATATTGACGGTGATCAACCTACGGTTTATGCAAAGGGTAGGGGAAAGGTGATCGGAGAGTTTGTTTGTGAACGTATCACGATGCCTGAACCTGTAGGCGGCACTGTATATTGTTCTGAATATAAACAGGCTTGCTTGAGCTTCGAAGAAATAATTAACTTCTTGGGACGATTCTATGCTTTACATATTTCTTCGCTTGTGATTTACAATGAACCGAAGGCTTTAAGCGAGTTTCATAAGAAAGCGCCTTGTAAATACTACCGAGACAGCAAAGTGTCTGTACTGGATAAGTGCTTCTATGATTTTCCGTGTGAACACATTGGTGAATTTGAAACATATTGTCAGGGTGAAAGAATAAAATATCCCCCTCGGACGTGGTACTACTGCTACAGCTTGCATAAAACAAAATCTAAGAGAGGTACATAAATGGCTGTCAGAATCGTGTTGTCCAGAAAGCTCGGAGAGCTAAGATAGACGGCTGATCTTGCTCGCAAGACCGGTATACGCCCGGCAACGATCAACGAAATGTACCACGATTTGAGCGCGCGCGTAAATCTTGAACACCTCAATCGAATATGTGAAGCGCTGAATTGTGATTTGTCGGAGATTCTCGAATACGTTCCTTCGCAAAAAAAAAAACACATAAATACATCGGAGCAAAGTTAAGTGAAAACACGCAATAGCGAAATCAACGGGCTCAAAAAAGTAAATATATATACTTTCAGTCTAAGTGAATCACCGCGCGGCCTGAGTATTTGGGTAACGCTACTGTCCTTTGGCGAAGCAGAACGCATCGCGTATGGTGTTGCTCATAACGCGAACAAGGACAGGGCAGAAGTATACTCGATTTACGCTGGATTAAAAGCTCTTAAAGAGCCATGTGGCGTACATATCTATTCAGATAGTCAGTTCATATCCAACGCTATCACCCTCGGGTGGATCCATCATTGGAATGAAAACGGTTGGAAAATACACCATAAGCCTGTACCAAATCAAGACGTATGGAAAGCGATTTTGCCTCTGCTGGATTATCATACGGTTTCCATAGAGTGGGTACAAAAGCCTATTACTTTGCCGAAGATGATAAGGTGTAGGGAAAAGGCTGGAGAATTATTTTTAGTGTACCAAAGCTGATATTATACTTACACGGTGGATTTTGCCGCCGAGGGTGAGGGCGATTGACCACTCGCCAAAACTCATGTTATAGGGGTTCCTACAGCTTTTGAGGTTTTGAACCCTATCAAATTGCATGGGTACAAAACGAGATAATTGAAACCATAAATTACCTTGCTGTTTTGGAACCCTATGCTGCGCTTGCGATTGTCACAGCGATCGAGATCGTGAAAGAGGAAGTCAAAATCCGGCGGCTCGGTACAGCTGATCGGCTTCGGTACATTTGAGCGCCGCGATTGTGCCGCACGCTCGGGATTCAATCCCGCTACGAACGAGAAGATCGAGATCGCTGCGTCGAAGGTACCCGCCTTCAAGCCCGGCAAGCAGTTCAAAGATGAAGTGAATAACGTAACCGCTTAATAACCACCCTGTAAACACTAACCCCTCCGTTTGTGACGGAGGGGTTGACACATTCATTTCAATAGCTTCAATTATTCTGTTACGAACTGAGCCACAGTAGCTATTCTGTAACTCAGTCCTTTAAGTTAGGGCTAACCCATTTTAAGATTTTGGTTGTTTATTCTGAAAGAAATACCATTCCAATAGTTCATCAGCAGATTATCTTTACCGTTGGTATAGAAAACCTTGTTATGACCCGTCGGGATGTGAGTGATAAACTTTGACATATTATTATTCAGAACAAAGTAGTATTCAAACATCGCCTTTCGGCGATGTTTGATCGTATCGGTAATCGTAGAACTGATCAGTCTGTCCGTGCTGTCGCTTATATTCAATAGATTAAGACAGTATTGCCGTCCTTTGTTCGATAAACATGATTATCATTGAGAAAATATTGAGTTCCATCTTTTGTGTAGTAACATGATACGGAGCGAGACTGTATTCTTTGATTTTCTTCATCGGTCAGTAATATATTTAGTTTTTTTCCTGTTAGGTCTGCTACATAATTACAAGGTACAGTATCTAAATATAATCTATCATCAATGATGTTGAACCTAAATCCCTTTAAACTATCTATAGGAATATCTCTGATTATTTCGCCTTTATCATTTATCACTCGGATTTGTCCTATAGTGCCTATATAGATGTTCTCATAACTATCAACAGCTATACAATAATAATCCGGATGGGTTAAGTAATAGTCACGATCATGTGTTGGCATTTTTTGAAAGATATATACGCCCAATATATTAAATAATACTGTTGCAATAATGATTAATATTATTTTCTTTTTTTGACTGTTCACACAAATACACCTCCAGAAAAATAAATCAATAAATCCTTAGCAAACGCAGCATAATCAGAGGGATTTGGATTGCGCAGATTAATTGAAGAAGTAATCTGTGTATAACTTTTTCCACCGTGAATATCATATGGTACAGGTCCAACGCCGACAGATACTCCTTCTTGAAAAGTACCTTCATTATCCCAACTGACATCCATCCCAACCGATACACCATCAGCATCAGCAGAACCACCGATTCCGATTGATTCACCTTTTAAATCAAAAACTGATTTGGCATTTGAAAATGCAAAAAAACCAGATGCAGATATAGTTGGCGTTGATATACCGCTTGTATATGATTTTACAAAAGCAACATTACCACTCGTATCAATAGACATACCCTTAGACACACTTCCATATAATCCAGCTCCTAAAGAACAACTAAACCCTACTGACAGTGTGGAGCATTTATTATATGAATAATAACCTATAGGATTATATAATTCAGGTGAATAAATAATCGATTTTGTCGAACTTTGATTGCTTCTACGTCTTGCTCTGCCCGCCGCCAACGTTTTTTCTCTATTGAGTCTAGCAATATACCTTTTCACAGCACCATTGCGCCTTTCTCCGGATGGATCAGAATTAATTATGGAATTATTCTCACAATACGCAAACATATTATATCCAAGTACTCCTGTACCGGTAGATACCAACCCGTCCGCATTAATAAATCTATGCGTAACAGGATCATAGTATCTGCTCTGGAGATAGTAGAAACCGGTATCCGTATCGTAATAATAGCTTCTGTATCTCAGCGGCTGGACATTGGCAAAATCAGTAGGGCTGGTTATTTCTGCGCCGCTTGCGTTGGTTACAGAAACAGGATTGCCCCAAACATCATAGGTATACTTCGCATAAAGATTGCCTTCATGGTCATACAATCCGACAACATCACCACGGCTGTTGAGGGCATAGTAATAATATACGGGAGTTTCGTTTGAATTCACATCCGCAGTATATTTGACCGATAGAATCTGACCACTCGGGGTATAGCTATAGTCAAGTTTTTGATTCCCTATTGTCTCCTGTATCAACAAACCGCTGTTGTACAGATATGTATGCGTTGTTCCGCCGATGGTTTTAGACAGGCGCATGCCGCTACTGTCATAAGTATAGCTGACATTGGTATTACCCTTTGTATAGCTTTGAAGCTGCCTGCCGTTCGACCATGTAAAGGTGATTCCATCACGATAATTCAGCGGGTTGCCAATCTCGTCATAGGTGATGGTATCGCCGTTGTACCCTGTCAGCAGATCACCCCAAGAGTTATCACCGTAGGTATAGGTATTAGTTACTGATAAAACAGGCGTAGAGCCGGAAGTATCATAAACCTTTTCTTCCGTAATATTACCGCCGTTATCATAGGTATACTCATGACGCTCGTGACGATCGTAATAATTTACATTTTCTAACTGATTTAATACATCATAAGAGTAATCTTCTAATAAAACCTTATTATCTTCGTTTTCAGCGTTTTGATATAGCCTATTGATATTATTATTGGCGTCATAATGATACAGATACCAAAAATCACCATTCCCGATTTTTTCTGTTCTGATAAGGTTATTCTTATATACCGTTCCTCCGCTGGTAATACCATGATAGGTGTAGGCAGTAGTTAATGGATGAATCAAATTGATCGTATGGCTTGTCGGACGACCGATACCATCATAAACAAAGTCCAAAGTCTTTTGGTTGTTCAAGGTCATACCTGTGAGCAGATTATCTTTACCGTAGGTATAGAGAACCTTATTATGACCTGTCGGAGTAAGAGTAATAAACTTTGACATATTATTATTCGCGTCAAAGTTGTACTCAAACATTGCCTTTCGCTGATTGTTATTCGAATTGGTGATTGTCGAACTGATCAGCCTGTCTGTGCTGTCGTAAGTATAGTCATACTGTAAGTTGTTGATATGGTCAACCGCTCTTGTCACCGTGCCGGTATTATCGGTAATGCCCTCATATGCTAACGTACCATTCTTATACTTCTTATTCGCGTTCCCGAACTTATCATATTCATAGGTAACATAATCATCGTTACCATAATCCATTCGGGTAAGGAGACCGCCGTTGTTGTAGGTATAGGAAGCAAGAGTACGGTTACCGACATCTGTTTGCGTTCTGGCTCCAAAAGCATCATAGGTAAACGAATAATCCGTCGTAGCAGTATCAATACCGGTCAGGTTGCGATTGTTGCTATCATAGGAATAGGAAACAGTATGATTATCTTTAGACACGGATGTCAGAAGATCGTTGTCAGAGTTGTAGGTGTAGGAGGTAACAATATTCTTGGGATCTTTGAAAGATTTGAGCGTTCCTGTCTTTGCGTTGTATGTAGAAACAGAAGCCTGATCGCGCTGATCATATGATGTTACTGTGTATATTCCATTCGCATCAACGTTACTGATTGTTTGAGATGAATGAACTCGCGTACCATCTGTTCCTACGCCTACAGCGTTAGTTACGGAGCCCGTATTATCATATGTATAACTATATACAGCACCGTTCTGGGTAGTAGCAGTTTCAACGCTGCCCTTATTATTATAAGTATACTGATAGGAGTAACCTTTCGGATCAAGCACGCTTGTTAACTTGTTGTCAGTATTGTACTCCATCGTCGAATTATGTTCAGCGTTTGATACAACAGATACCAAATTACCCTTGCTGTCATAAGTATAACTCTGTGAAGGCTCTTTGACAAGAGAAATATTATCAAAATATGCAGCATTATCCTCTTTTGAAAAGTTCATATAGATTTCTATTGATGAAGGGACTTTAGTTGATGAAGTGCTATATGAGAGATTAAACGCTTTGGAAACAAACTGCCAGTCAGAGATTGTCGGATTAAAATCCGCTGATTCTTTGAATAATTCCGTACCATCGGTATAATGAACAGAAATAGATATCTTGAATTTTCGGACATTATCTGCATCCAGAGCTACTGAATTAGCTTTTGCCCAACCGCTAACGATATAAGTATCATTTGCCGAGCCGGAAACAGGTACAATCTGGCTGATGTATTTATTTTTCGTAACATCGCCGTTAATTTTAAATGATTTATTTCCGTGTAATTGCTGGGTATTTCGGCAACCGTCATCATCAGATGAAGATGAAAATGTTAATCCTACAGGATAATTCCATGATAAAGGTTGTGTATTTGATTCAGAAGCCTCAAAACTACTATTCTCCAGTAAATTGTATGATCCTGCCGTTTCAGCTTTTTCTAACTGAACACCATCAAAATATGCAGTTCCGATTGCTGCCCTCAATGCAATATTGACTCTGACTATATAAGCATTTTCAGGAACAGTAAAAGTAACGCTTACTCTTCTCCATCCGTCATTAACCACTGTATCGGTTTCTTCTGAAATATATTCAGAATAATTATCAGAAGTTGATGATGGATTACTTTTAAATGCCGTAGCACATAGAACTGCTCCATAATTACTGCTCTCATGATTGGATAGATTAGTGACCTTAACGTACCCGGATAGGGTATAAGTTTCACCAGCTATAAGTTTTTGAGCGCCATCGTTTGGATTGCTGGTTACATCTATATCTTGATATGCTCGTCCTGCTGAATGATCATTATAGGCTGTTGATTGGATTTTATAAGATTTTTTTCCATAAGTTTTTTGTTCAGTAACATAGCTTCCACTAAATGTATTGCTATCAAGCCAGTCTGAATTTGTCCAGCCTACGCTTGTTTCAAATCCATGATTCTTAACGAAATTAAATGTGTTTGCGCCTACGGCATGTTCTGCTGTGATTCTGTTAATTTCGTTAATATTTGAAGCACTTGAATTTGGCGAGCCGGAGGTGTATTCATAGTTGGATGCGCCTAAATCATCGGAATTAGCAGATTTTGTTTGTACGGATTTTGTTCGGCCGCAATTATCAAACTGATAGGTAGTGATAATATCATCAGAATTATTGTAACTCCCGTCAACACCGCTTGAACGTTTGATTGTTGTATTATATTGAGTTCGATCAAAGGTTATTGTATTGCCGAGTATATCATCTGTATCGCCTAGTGCGTATTCTTCGATTTTTTTAACCTTATGAGTTGTGGTGTTGTCGTATTCAATTACTATTCTGTATCCGGATGAATCTGTTATTGATGTCAATAAACCTATACTGTCATACGTGAATTCAGATTTAGTTCCGTCAGGTCGAGTGATTCTTCTTAGACTCGCATGTCTACTATTATCGTATTCAACATAGTCAATACTAATAGTCCTTTCGTTAGCATCTTCATAATCCATTACATAATCAATATCATTTTTATGAAGTATGCGTATCTTATTATTGGATGGGTCCTCCACCCATTTAATATCTCCGGTTTCGCGGATATAGCGCACTTGTGCTTTTTGATTATAAGAATCCTTTTGAGTTCGTAGAGTACCATCACCAAAGAAAGTTATTTGATTTTTATCTTTATCGGTAATAACATAATAATCATCGGCTTCAAGATTGCTTTCAGATGGCCAATCCCCATTTTTTATTGTTAGTTCTAAGTTTAGTCCATCTTCATCAATGTATTTTGTTGTATTATTTTCAGTGACTTTTCTAAAATAATGAGCGGTTCCATCTGCATCCGTATAAACATACGGATACATCGTTGCGCTTTCACCGGTTAATCCATATTGACTGGAAGAATAGAGAGTTTGATATAAATTCATTCTCCATCCACGACCGATATATGGTATGAGTTCTTCAAGCTTTTCTCCGGCCATGTATGAATTATACACATAATTAATAGAGGCAGTTTTTATTGGTGAAGCTGTACTTGCAATATTTGTTATAAATGTTAATGCACCCGAATAATCATTTACATATAATGTTCCGGCGTTGCCAACATTAACAGAAGTAGTTGACCAATAGTCTTCAATGCCTTTATTATTTCTATATGTGATTTGAAATGCTGGGTGAGGTATAACCTCTGGATGATACGATGAGAAGAACGAAGCGCATTGATAGCACTCCGATTCATCAACAGCTTTCAGCAGTACTCCGTAGTTTTGGTCAGAATCTTCATACCATTTTTTTGCGGCTTTGGTAATATTCATTGAATACCAATCGGGTTCAGAGTTTTGATCGAATTTTAAATAATCCATTGTTATTCTGTTATAATCCGGTTGATTATTCCATGTTACAGTATTTTGCGACCAAGTTTCATTTATATCATATACTCCAAAATATTCAGTGCTTGTGAATGGGGTGCTGAAAATGAAACCGTTGTAAAGGTATAAATTCAAGGTTGCATCAACTATCATATCTCCGTTGTTCAAATTCGGTAAATTATTCATTTTAATGAGGGAGCGATTCATCCCCTGTCCAAAAGTACCTGAATATAGATTGTTGGTAGCACCGTGTGCTGTATCATCACGTTCATTTATATACGTACATTGAAGCGAATCCCAATCTTGTCCGGTTATAAACGATGGATCGATGATAACAGGGTATGCTCTTTCACTGTCATATAACCACTTTGCATCTGCTATTAGTTCTACAGAAAGTTTTCCGTCTGCAGAGTCAATAATACTTAGCTTAAGGCCATCATAGTTGGTGCTTCCTTTAGCATCATACATGTATTCTGCGTTAATATAGTATTCGACCTCATCAGTTGCATTATATAATGCTATAGAGCTATCATCAATTTGCTTGGGCGTTAGTTTTCCGATATCGTAATCACATACAAATCGGTTAGTTGCATCTTTTGTATTGATAATAATGTTTTCCTTAACTCCAACAGGGGAAGAGATCAATTCAAGATCGATATCTTTATAAACAGACTTATACTTCACTGTGCTTATCAAGTTTTTAAGTACAGTGAATTTCTCGTTTCCTTCGCATTCGGTTTTATCTTCAATATATTCTGCATTAACCTTGTTAGCGTCCTTGTAACCCCATGATACAGCTTTTTCGTTTTCTCCGACAAATACCAAACTATATTCAGATGTATTCTTTGAGAAAGAAATGTCCAAATTACTATTTTTATTCGAATATGTCTTTATTTCTTCTGTTGGTTCATTGTTTTCTTGACTAACAGTAGCAGCGATTGGAGTTTCTCCGTTTGATTTGACGTGTTCAGTTTGTACTGTATTACTTTCATTGGCTCTATTCTTATTATTATTTGTATTTTCGGAAGTGTTCTCTGTTGATAAAGACTGTTCATTATCAAAAATCGTTTCAGACTCAGTGTGCTCTATACTATCAGAATTTTCTGTGATTTCAGCTTTTCTTTCTGGCTGCTTTGTTACTAATATTTTATCCTCTATTAAGGTATTATCGTAATCTATCCATTTGTTATCATCCATATAATGAATAGGTACTGAATACTCTACAAGAAGATTGTTACCGTTTTCCAAACGAAATGTCTTTGTATATTCACTGCGTTCATCTTTTATCTCACTAACTATAGTGTTCGATGTTTCTTCAGTATCTTCGTCATTATTGGAAAGATTAATCTCTCCAATAATAGTTTGCAAAGCGTTTGTGGGCGTTTCTAAAGCGAATAGAAGAACTAAAGTAAGCGACATTATAATAACCAATAATTTACTGCTCTTTTTCATTTGTTTTTCTCCTTTCATGTACTCCTTTTTTTGTTGTCGGTATGTTTGTTCGGGAAAATAATTATTACATTTACCTATCACTCCAATCGTTGAGATTATGAAGAATATTCTGTTGTTGAAGAATCAAAATATTTCAAGATTGTAATTATTAAATATCATAGTACCATTGATTGAATTAATAATCTATTGACATATTATCAGAACATAAAACAAGTAAATATAATATGTTGCACAAATAAAAATAAACAAAATTGTTAATTCTATACCATATAGTTTCCTATGGTCAACAACACAATCAAAATTGTGTTTGACATTCAAGCCTGGCAAGCGGTTCAAAAATGAAGTGAATAACAAGTAAAAGAATTAGCGATCGTATGGGAAGAAAAGATTTCTGTGCGATCGTTTTTTTTGCTCGAAATAATACTATTCTCTAACAGTTAAGCCAAAAACCGTGAAAAGCCTTTAAAACAGTCAAAAGTGTAAAGTTGTTAACGAATTTGACTGTTTTAAAGGCTTTTGCTTAAAGATATGATAGCAGAGGGAAAACCGATGTAATACTGCACAAAATAATAGTTTTTCTTTGTATACTATTTTAGTTGACTGCTACTCATATGAGTAGTATACTATATAGTGTAAATAACTAAATCATACAAGAAATAAGACTTAAGAGGGAGTATGGAGCGAAATGAATAAAGTATTTAGTCAGGTAAACGATATAAAGCTTGGTATAGAAATATATTCTCCTTTACAAAGATATGATCCTGAAAATAATCCTAACGACTACATCGTAACTGTTGTAGAAGAAATCAATGAACAAAATGACCTCGCCTTTATAGTAGACTCTGATGGTGATCATCTCAATTTAGAATGGCTAGGAAAAGCTTTTTTTCTCTCAAAAGATGAAATGATTGCAGCGTTTAACGGAAACAAGGAGTAATCTATATGTTTTCTTCTCTTATTACTCAACTATTAAAGGAACGAAATATGTCTGCTTATCGCTTATCGAAAGAGCTGAATATAAGTGAATCAGTAATCAGCAGTTGGAAAAGAGGTACTCTGGTACCCGGATATAACAGTATCAAGAAACTGGCAGACTATTTTGACGTCAGTGCCGATTATTTATTGGAAAGGACAGACAACCATGTTGGAGAGCAGGAATAGCTACGGTTGGGGATATACCGGTTCGACAAAAAAGGGTTTCGAGTGGCATTTTCAGCCCGACGAAAAGGATCCTTGTTATGCCGAAGGATGCCCTTTTGTCGGCACTTGTGTCAGCGGTGAGGTCTATCCTACCGAAGAGAAAGCTATCCGAGAAGGCAAAAAATGGCTCAGAAGTGCTAAAGGCGGTCGTAGCGGTACGATTACGGCAATCAAAGCAAGACCTCTGAGATTCGAATATTGAGAGGTACTAATGAATGTATATACACCTTACGATAAGGTTTTAGAAAACGATTTAAGTCCGCTACACGTTCACCTTGTTTGCGGCCAAGGAAGAAATGCAGTTGATGCGGATTCTATTGCGGGATATTGTTTCTTTCCACCGCATAAAGGATATGTCACCGGTGGAGTTCTTAAGAAACATGAGTGTCTAAAAAAGCACTGTCCTTTTCTGTATAAGTTTTTCGACTATCCCATATGGCAACGTATGGAGCGGGAAGAAAAAGCCAAAGCAGCGCACAGAGCTGAGCGCTCACGCGGTAAAAAGATGAAGGCAATCAACAAGAACATCAACGAGGAAATTCGTTTGCTTGTTCAAGTGATCGCCGAAGAAAACAAAGATAACATGATAGTTACCAGTGTAAAGCAAACGAAAAAAAACGCTTACACGGTCAATTATGTTTCAGATAATTCGTTTAATGATTGGCATCAATTCTTTTATATTTCAAAAGAAATCAAGCGCGAGGTCAATATATTTATCTATCTCAAGCACATTAAAACATTAAGCGGAAGATACGCTACTATTGATGATTTGGTAGCGGCTCATAGACAATGCAGGAGTTAAGGAGGAATTCTTAGGTATGGAAAGACATTACTTTCAACCGAAAGCCGGGCAAATATATCTCAATCGCAACGGAACCAAGTATTTCTGTTTGGAAGAGAAAAGAGCTTGTTCCGCTCTGTTCATCAGTATGGGTAGCGGCTGGACCTTGCTTGCTCACGAATGCAGCCTTAACGACGACGGTACGATCGAATGGAACAGATCGGATGGCAGAGGATTCAAGGATATAGAAAAGACCATCAAAGAACATATGCAGGACAATTCTGATTAGTACAGAAGGGATAACAATATGAAAAACATCAATATTACCGTTAAAAACGATAGTCCGTTTTATTTTGGTATGAAGGTATATACCGTCATGGCAAATCCTAAGAACAAGTACAAGACCTTTTATGATAAATGCCCTGTATGCGAGGGCACGCGAGAGATTGAGTTCAAAGGGTTCAAATTAACTTGCCCGATGTGTAACGGCGGTCGCGGTAACATACAGAACGCCCAAATGATTCGTCTGAATAATTATACTGTAGTTCAGTTCATCATCAATAAGATGATGATTGAGGGAAGTAATATTAAATCGGACTATAAAATAACCAATTCCGTATTACCTAAAGCGAGCTTTTGCGCTTTTGCTCGATGGAGTACGGGGGTGAGTGATATAATTTCCCGACTGATGCAAAGCTATAAATTTCGTGACGTTAAGGCTGAGAAAGTCAACTTAGATAGCTTAGAACCCGATTGTTGGTTCTATTCTAAGGCTGACGCACAAAGATTCTGCAAAGAGCTTCACGAGCGAAATAAGGCAGCCCTCGATAAATTTAACGCAGATCACGGTACGAATTATGAGTATCCGTTTGATAATTAAGGAGGATTAATCATGAAACATAATCGAAAGTTCGAAGTCGGCGTAGCGGAATCTAACCTTATCACCGCAAGAAGATTAGATAACGGCGAATGGGTCAAAGGTTACTATTTCTGCCTTCATCACAATGACGACCGGACCCATATCCATCATTTTGTTATTCCGTTCGATACTCCTATTCCGAAGGATAAGCCGATCGGTGAGATCCAGGTCGAAATCGATCCTTATTCTGTCAGGAAGAATATCTCGGAGAAACAAGCTCAACGCCAGCTTGGTTTTAATGTAAAGATATTAAGCAAGGATCAGTGCCTTGAGATCGCGAAGATTGTTATGCTTGATAATCTGAGCGAGTTTGACGACCTCTTAATGTATCTTCCCGATCATGTTTTCGGTAAAAATTTTGAAGCTCTTGAGGTTAATGATGGCTGCGTTATCATCGAAGATGATAACGATAAAGAATGGGCTGTGCCGTTCTACTTCGTCGAAGTATCAACAAAATACTGAAAAAGGAGAATATAAAATGGCAGATATTAGCGGAACAATCACTGTAAAAGTACAATTCAACGGTCTGCTTGCAGACGACGATTCCGAAAGTTCCGTCTTAGACGCGGTATTTCCCGATGGGTGGGAAGGTGATCTTGATGTTACGGATATGGATATCGAAGTAAGCGACGACGATGAAGACGAATAATGATATCTTTGGGTGATTCTAAATGCCTAAGAAACGATTAGAATTAAGCACAAAACAAGAGAAGCTCATTGAGCTTTTGGTAAACCTTCCTGATCAGAAAGATATCGGAGCTTTAGCGCTTATGGAAGGCGTGGCTATAGATCGCAAGGGAACTGCGTTTGATGTTGTTTGCGACGCTTTGCTCGCGCTTAGTTCAAAAACTCAGTCAGAAGATATTTGCAAGGATATTGTAAAGAAGGCTAAAAAGCTATATTCACTTTGAAATAAAGGAAAAAGAGATATGAGTAATGAATTCATCAAACCTAACAGATTATCTGTAAACATAACCCTTCATAAAGATTTGTGCGAGGGAGAGGAGCTTTGTCCAACTTGTAAAGGATTGGGTGTAGTCATCGCCAATAACCGCTACGGACTGAAAAAGGATCCCGATCAACGTATCATGTTTCCTTACAGAAAAGACTCTCTTGTGCTGTGTCCTACCTGCTATAACGGCGTAGTTCGCAGGTGTATGCTGTGTGGAAACATCATTCCCCGGGGTCGAACAAAATGCGATTGCTATAAGCAAAGAGAGCTTGACAGAATCGAAAGAGAACAGCGGTTGCGTGAGGTTCTCTCCAATGCTCCCGAAGCCACGTCGGAGATCCTCGATAATAACGAATACTTCTATTCGGACGAATACGGGAATAATGAAGGATATTTCAGTGATTGGGACGAATTCTTTGAATATTGGTACGAGGAACACGGCTCAGACGATGCTTCTAATCGCCCCGAGTGGGTCTGGACTACCGTCCCGGTACATATGAAGATAGACGCGGCGACCGTAGCGGAATCCGCTACAGAGGAACTCTACGAAGACGCATATGGCGATATCTCGGACGCAAAGTTCAAAGAGCTGCAGGATTACTTGAATAAATGGTGCGAAAGCTGCGGCGTCGGAACAACGTATTATCAGGGCAACCATAAAGTTAGAATACCGTGGGAGGATTATCAACAATGAATTTCACAAATATAGCTCGCGGAAAACGTAAGGACAACCCCAGCGAGTGGGTGTACGGTTATTACTATTGCGTTTTTGAGTGTGAAGAACCGGCACATAAAGCGTTTACTGACAGAGGACTATCATTTCCCGAATGCGATGAATTCCATCATTACATACTTCCACTTGGCGGCGCGTGTGCAAAAGACAAAACTATAGAAGAGTTGCGGGTAGAGATCATCCCCGAAACCTATGGTATTTGTTCTATGATACCGGATATTACAGGTGAAAGAATGATGTTCACGGGAGATATAGTCAAAGTCAGTGTTGCAGGAGCAGAAGATGTACTTTGCATTGTATCTTTTGGAAACTGCGGCGGCGAGCATAATGTTAAATCATCGGTAGGATATATGGGATTCTATCTTGAGCCTGGCAATGAGCTTTCGAAGAAACTGATGAATTTCTGTTTGAGAAACGACCCTCTATACTTCTACGGAAAGCAAAGGTTAGAGGTTGTGGGCAACATACATGACGATCAAAGGCTCTTGAAAACATAAACAAAGATTCAGTCTGTGGTGACGGAATAAGCAGACGCGAGGTATAAACAATAAAGATTTGGAGTTGAAACAGTATGTAAACGAAACAGAAAACACTTATCAGTTTTTTATGCTTTTTGTTATAAACTATTATTTGATCTAAAGGTGTGAGTATAATTGGATAATAATACAAAAATTAGGATAGTTTTGTTGATTGCGTTGCCTCTAGGCATATTCTTGTTCTTAAAGCTGTGTGTTTTTGGGTATTCTGGGAAGAAAAGATTTATAAAAAAAGCACAGGAGAACGGTTGGTTTACGAAAGCCTATCTTGTCACATCCCAAAATAGCGCTGGAAATTATCAGCCTGGTTCTGCGAACAGAACAGACAACATAAAAGCTACATATGAATACCAGATAAATGGAAATGTGTATCGAAAAACCTATCATTTCAATGCTAGGAGTGGTATGGCTACAGCTCCTCAGAATTACATAACGGTGTTTTATCATCCCAAAAATCCTAAAAAGGTGGTAACTAGTGCTGATGTAAGGGATGGGGCGAGACAATCCGGATGCTTCCTTTCTTTGTTGTTAACAATAGCGTTTATCTTAGTTGTATATAATATATGGATAAGAATTTGACATTTTTGGAGTGTATATTTCAAAGGACGAGATCAACGAAAAAATCCCCGTTGCAATTTAAGGAGCATCTATGCAGAAGATAACACTTTATGTATGCAGCTGTTGCGGAGTAAAGTCCGAAAACTATAGCGAAATACTAAGCTGTGAATGTTCGCACTTAGGAATAACTGTACAACAGCTTGAATATTGGAAGGAACTTAAGAAAAACGTATTTGACGCAAGCTATACATATTCGGTTCACCATAACGAAGAGACCGAGCAAGCGCTAGATGATGCAATTAAGAATTTACTTGCATTTGAAGATGACAATGGTCTGGTTGATAAAGATGTTCCGGATCTGTGTTGATGGAGGGCCTATGTCGAAAAAAAACAGAAGAAATAGGAAGAGTATCCTAGTAAATATTATCCGTGAAAGCCAAACAGAAAACAATATTACCGATATAACGATTTTCGAGTTTGACGAATATAGTCGTTTGAAGGTTCTATTTTCCGGTTCCCTTGAACAGTTTAATTCAATCGGAAAGTTGGAAATGGGATTATATCGTTTTAGGCAAAACATTTTACGCCGCAACGTACAAATACATACTATATTTCGTAAAAAGCTCTTTGTGCTCTTGGAAAACAGCGTCCCTTATGATCGAGTAGATCTGAAGAAGAACTTTGATAAGCTCATTTCTCTTCTGCAGGAAGGAAGAACCGCGTACAAAAGAGCACAGCACATCGAAGACAATATTTTCACTTTGCTCGATAAGATGGGTATATATGATCCGGAAGGCATCCCTATTTCGGTATCTAATGCCGGAAACCTCGCTGATGCGATCACTAATCAGCTTCGTGAAGATGATGATTGGATTGGAGTTATTGTTGATACTGTCGGCAAACATCTTCCAACAACTAATGCGGAATCCGCATAAAAGGCAGGGAGGATAGCAATGAATAATAATACGGAGATAAGGACTTTAGTTACTCATATAAATCAAAAGAAAGAAAACGGTATTAAACATATTGTTTTCATCCACGGAACAAGCGTATATATCAAAATTCAGAATGTTATGTCAAATGGAGATACCGGTAAGAATTACGCAATAAAAAATGTATTTAGATCATACGAGGAAGCTAAAGCCTTTCAAAAAGGTTATGTATCGTCTGTTACTCTGTTTCATATGAACGACCATGTAACGTATGGTACATACATGGAAACAGTCAGTCTTGTAGGCTATACTGTACAACGATAAATAAACTGGAGGAATACCATGAATTATACACCGTGGCTTAAAGCGTTTGCAGAATCGCTTGAGTCATATCGCAATGAGATATATGAAACAGCATTTTATGATAAGCAGCATCATTGTTTCGTTTTCAGTTCAGATCCAATGACATTCGCTGAAATTATGGAAAGTGCCAGGAATGATGCTTTTGAGGAATACGACGATCTTCCCGATTGGGATCCCAAGGACGAAAAGATGAATAAGCTGTTTCATTCGGAATATCTCGATAAGATCAAGCCTATATGTGAAGAATGGGAGCGTCATATGATGAACGCAGCTAAAAACTACGATAAATATCATGTGTTCGATTATGACGGGGCTTCAACCGCTACGGAATACTTCTCTAAGTACTTCGCTGTTTTTTGGGGGAATCGCTCATTTTGTTCTTGATTTTACGCCCATTTGGACGTATTCGGATCGGGTTAGGTATATGCGATGTCCTGGAACTGGTTCCGCATAGGTTTAGTTAAGTTTAACTTGACTTTTTAGCCGAATTTGAGTAAAATAACACTGCTGTAAGTATTATTGTTCTTCTTTGGAGAAAATAATATTTTTCAGAAAGAGCCATCAACCGCTGCAGAAGTTGATGGCTCTGTTTCTTTTGCTGTCTTTTTATCAGAATTGTCGCTACACTGTGACTTTGTTTATATTTCGTAAATTTACTCGAATCAGAAAAGAGTTCGTTACAAGCTGAATTTGAGGATTTAAACAACGGGTTTGCATGTGACAATCAATTTTTGAATGCTCGATCGCGTAGCGGTTTCCATTATCTCTTTTGCAAAATAGAAAGACCTCGGAGATCATTCCGAGGTCTTTTCTGATTCAGATAAGCTAGATTCAATGAGGTCAACATCTAAGCCTTCAGATTCCATTTTTCTTAAAATAGCATCCTTCACATATTCGTTAAAACTGACATTTGTCTTATCAGCCTGTTCTTTGATGCATGCTTTGTAGCCTTTTTTAACATATATCAGGAAACTATCATAGGCTTTAGCGTTGTATTTATGCTTAGCTTTTGTCTGTGGTGCTCTGTTTTTTGCTTTCGGCATCCTATCTCACCTTCATTTTAGTGTTTTTATGTATTCTAACACAAAATTACAGATTTGAAAAGCATAATTTTTTGCCGCGAGCTCTTACATTCTAATTACTGTGTCTTCTGTTGAAACAAAAGTGGGTTTTGGTGAGGGATCTTCTTTGTTCTTGCTAGATCCTTTTGCTGCTTCAAACACAGGGCTTATCACGCAATCTGTTTTTGGCAGTACGAAGGAATACGACTTAACAACTTCACCGTTTTCGTTAACATACAAATTGGGTTTATCTGTTTTTAGTCTCTTGGTCTCAAATTCTTTTTCGTTTCTCTTATACTTGAGTTTCCAACCAACGTGAACACAGTTCTCTTTTGAGATTTTACATGCAGATTCAATTTCGTGTAATTCTATTTTGGATTTAACCACGGCATAACGATTATCCGGTACTATACCTTCGACTTTACATTCCGTTCCATCTATATCAAATCTAAGCAAAATAGCCGGTCTCGGTTCTCCTTTTTCATTGTAGTTATTAATAAATGAGATTTGCTTGTTACCGCCTTTTTCTTGTGAATAAACACTGTCGGCATTTATCGGAGCTCTTTCCAAATAATAGTTTTTTTGAAATAAAAACGGTGTTTCATCGTAAGAAAGCGGTTTGTTTTCTTTTTTCTTTCTGCCTTTGGTATTTCTGTTTCCCGGCACTCTATCAGTATTAGTCTTGTCTCTGTATGAATTTCCCGATAATTCTGTATATGCTTGTGTTTTAGATATGGGTGTTGCAGGGGAGTGACCGTATTTTATTCCTTTAAATTCGTTTTCGCTATCATTAAGATCGTTTCCTTTGTTCTCATCCGTATTTGTATCTATCATAGGAATATATTCGCAATTCCGAGGAATATAATCCTTCATTTGGAAATCTTTAGCGTACTTGCTATCTTCCAAGTTCTTCCAATATGCTTTTTTTAATGTTAACGGATGTTTACCGTTTATCAAAAGAAGATATTGGGTAGGATCCATTGTAAGAATCTCATTAGCAAAAAACAAACTACGTTGTTGTTCACCCTCTCTAAACTGATCTGTTGTTTTTAGTACAACAGAATTTGAAGCGGTCATACCGGTTCTTACTGTTGTAGGTCCGCAATATTTTTCAAAAAACTCTGCTGTCATAGGCTCGCCGGCGCCAAAGCCTAATGTGTATTGACAGTTACCTACTATTTCCAGCACTTCGTTTTCATCGTATCTTTGATAAAACTGCGGTAACGACTGGATAATCAAATGAAAAACCAAACCGTATTTTCGAGTAGCGGATAAATACCTGCCTATATCTTCAACTCGTGCGGTATTTGAGAATTCGTCCATTATAAAGTGAACGTGTTGAGGTAATGTAAGCTCATCCGTACAGTTTTTTGCATAATCTGATAATTGAACCGCCGATGCAGTCAAAAACAGTGAAGGTATGAACGAAAATGTTGATTCTACATCTGAAGCCACAATAAATACAGCTGTCTTTTTACCCGGAGTAGCAAAGTCGTTAATAATATCTATTCCTTCAGAAGAACATATCCTACTGATAGCTGATGAATTGAACATAGCAAGTCTTTGCGCTGCTCCGTTTAAGACATTTCGTTGAACTGGTGAAGTCATATATGTGTTAAACTCCATCCTTGCAGGATGATTCTCTGATAACCCTTCAAAATAATCCGGATATTTATTTAGATCAATATCGTTAAGCATATGTCGTATATGCTCTATCGTGTTAGTGCTGGTAGTATTAACATAGAGTATCAAAGCCGATAACAGAACATACATACCTTCCGGCCAGAAGGAATCACCGGGTTTTCCTTTTCCTGCAGAACCGTCGATAATCATGTGGGCGAATGTTTTTGACAAAATCGAGTTTTCGCCGCAAGCACCGATAAAGTTCCAGCCGTCTGATACCTCCGGATTTGAAATATTCAGTATCTTAACCTCATAACCGCGCGATTCCAGTATGTGGATCGTAGCTTTACCTATTTCTGTGGCAGGATCATTTATTATCAAGTTTTCTCCCGCACGCGACAATTGCAAAATCAACGGAATAATAAAGCTGCCTGTCTTGAAACTGCCTGCCGATCCAAGCGTAATAGTGTTTCTGTTTGGCCTTTCGCCATGAGGGATATTCTTCTCCGTGATATAATCATTTGTCTCTTTATCACGGCCGAAGATGATTCTACCGGGGTTATTTCGTCCGAAAAACTCATTTGCGGGCGTAACAGTAAAGGTTTTTACTATTTCTTCTGCTGTCATTTCTCTTGCGCTTCCAAGTGTGGCGTCCATTTCTTGCTTTTTGAATTTTAAGCCGCCTCTTTCTTCTAACGCATATGCTCCTAAACCTATATGATTGCGAATCCACCAAATTAGGATTGCTACTGCTATTAAAAGCGTAATTAATATCGCCAACAAAGAATATTTGAAGTTGAATAAGGCGATAATTATACTCCACGGCCACAATTCGACCGGTGGTGCTGCGCTATATCCAACTTTTGGTATCTCTCCGAAGTAGCGAAAAATAGAAGCCAGTAAACCTGTTATATATAGATAAAATATACTTGCTATAATCGCTTTTACACGGAAAGCTTTATCTTTCTTTTTGATCTTCAGCCTTGTTTGTTCGATATATGTCTTAATCTGAGTTGATAAAGACGGTCTGTTTTCCTCCAATTGAGTATCTGGCTTTTCCAGATATCCGAACAGTTTCATGGTTTTCCTCTCTTTCTGATTTTAGTGGATTATAAGAATAAGAAGTGAATAGAGATGCATGCGTATGGTATTGGTTAATCTATTCACTTCTTATAATTCAGTTTCTATAATGTTTTTCTATTAAATGTTTATTATTCCAATGTTATAATTCTTTGATACTTGTGTAATATAATTCTTATCGCGTTCTTTGCAAATGATGTATGAGCGTTTACCTTTTGAATTTAAGAGTAATCTTCTTAAAATAACCACATTAATATATCCTGGGCAAACCAATATCGGATTGCCTTCTTCTATTGTTCCGGTAGCAATTAATACTCTTTTTCTTCCTCTGCTGTCCTTGTCAGAAGTGTTTATACTATAACTTGCTATTAGTTCCTGTTCTTCACTTCTATGATCTTTATATAAGTCATTAAAGCAGCTTGAGAAGTTGTCTCCGCTTGATATAACATAAAAGTTATTATAATTTCCCGTATTTATGCTGCTCTTTTTCTCATATGATGCCCCTTGAACGATTTGGTTTGTGATATCTATAACCGCTTCGTCATTGTCGCATATTAATATAGCCTCGGAGACGGAAATATTATATGACTGTTTTAAACTGTAGATTAATGAACTTTCTTCTGATCCAAATGTTTTAAGAAGCTGATTTGTTCTGTATACAGATATTATTTTGCCTTTACCTATAAAAAAACCCAATGTTCGGCTCCCCATAAATACAGTGGATTCTATTCCAAGCATCCTTTTGAATTCAAGTGCTGTATAAAAATATACCCTATCCTCTTTTATGGACGATCTTGATAAAGGCGGTTTCAAAAATGATTCATAGGTGATGCCTACCCGATCTAGTAAAGCGTAGAGATAGGCAAACTGCCTTTTACGGTTACGATATTTCATTTGTGTGAAATGCTGGTCTTTCTTTTCGTCTAAACATATAGCATATTTCATATAGTTGATCTCATGTACCAGTTTTTTCCCTCCCGACGCTAATCTGTACCCGATAATTCTGTTATTAGTTATGGTCTTTATGAGGTTTCTTTTTCTAAGTGTCTTAATAGCGTTTTTGAAGTTTTCGTATGACAAATTCATTTGAGTATATAGATCGCTAGGTATTTCATCTGAATGAAACAAAATATTTAACAATCGATCATATCTTGATCTGTATTTTTTCTTCTCTATACTATTGTCAATTCTGAATTTCTGATTGTTTGTGCTTTTTGAAGCGTTTGACATGTGTTGTATTCTCCTTGTTTATATGTGCTAGTTTGGAAAGGTTCTTGTACTTTAAAAAAGAAGCACCTTAAAAGGTTCCAAAAATTCATCAGACTTTGGTTATGTATTATCCGATAAACACTGGATATTTAAAGCATTTACACCTATCCCTGCTGAAAATAAATATTTTTTGTGTGAGGGAGTCTTTTTTTAGGAGTGTGAGGGAGTGCTTTTTTGAACTTAGTTCGATATATTGTAATTCACAACCGCATTGTATACCGACATGAAATCATCTGTATCAGAGATATAGACCTCGGTTTTAGCTCCGCTATCTATCTTTTGATAATGATAAGCTATGTCGCAGCTGCTCGCTCGATCATCTACTATAAATCTTCCAATTAATCCGTTTAAAATTGAAGTGACTTCCTTATTATCGTTATCCACATTAAGACTTTGATTCTCATATGAAGACACAAAGAATACGGTTGCGTAATTAAATTGATCGATCTCGTTATTTTTGCAGAATAAATCTACAGCATTAGCAACAGTATTTGTAATTGCATTTTTATAATATGATTTTCGCTCTCTCTTATTTGGCATAAGATAGGGGAGAGTAATCTTGTAAACCGGGAAGTCAAACTCAGCCATTTTATTAACTGTAATTTGTAAAGCATCTGTTTCGATAATTTCTGCTCTATGTGGAGTGCGGGGCAACAAATCATATAATGATAGCAAAAAGTCTCTGTGAGATAAGTGGAGTAGAGATACTTTTTTTAATCCGTTTTCAGATAAAGTAGTCAAAGTATCAAAATCTCCTTGCTCTACAACTTGCTTATACCTCTTTACAATAGCTATGTAGCTTTTTAATTTGTCTTCTAAAATATTCAGAGAATTAATTAGATCCAAAGTTATGCACCTTCTTTTATTAAAAAGCTATTTCTTTTTTGCGGACAGACAATGTATTTAATATATCTGCATCGAATCATGTCCATGTCATTGACGTCGTCAACGATAATTATTCTATCATTTGCTTTTGAAGAGATTAGTTTGACAAAGTCAGGGGACGATCTTTTCCTTATTTTCTCAATTTCTTCGTCGTGTTTTATGTCTAATCTTATAAGAATTTGATTATAGATCCTTATACGATCTTTTTCGCAGTATCCTATGTCATATATGTTATCATTACAAAGTATTACAATATCAAATGGGGCAGAATTATTACCAATCCACTCAATGTTGTTGATTAAATAACCGTTTTCATCTTTACAATTAAGTAGGTACCTTACAAAAGAACAAGTTGAATAGTATTTTTCGCGTGCTTCATCACCAAAATCTTTTGTGATATAGTTAGCGCTTTTTCTGTGAGATTTGTATTTTTCGTTGTATATCGTTGATGCAATATAAAACGTTTTTTTCTGGTGGGACTTCTTAACTGCGGTCAATTCCTTTGTTCGCAGAAGTTCAGTGAGATTCCTTTTTACTGATAATTCATCATCTGATGGAAAAAAATCAAGTATTTCTGTATATAACATATATCCGAACATCGAAGTTAATTGGAGTATGATACTTTTTATGCTTTTATTTCTGTCTGCTTCAACAGGATTCATGTTAATTAGCATTTTGAAACCTTATCCTTCCTTATGTATTAAGCTAATATGAAATTTTCATAGTCTTTGACAATTTTATCGATAACTATTGTTCTCAAGTAACTTGCAGGATGTTCGATGTGATACATTTCTAAACATTGGTCATAGTAAATGATTACATCATAGATGAAATCAATGCATGGCGATTCTGAGCAATAATCGTTTTCAAGAATATGTGCGAATGATTTCCACAATTCGGTCGAATCAATATATGTACCTCTAAAGCTTATACTTGACTTTGAAAATATACTAACCAAAATATCAACTATTTTACAATGCTTATTGGCATAATTGTCTTGATACTGACTATAGTATTTATAGTTTGATATGAAATGTAATGCTTCTTTCAATTCCATTCCTGTCGGTATATTATTATTTATAACCTTATTAGTAGGATATAGAATAGATGAACCTATCATAGAAGTATTGTTATTATTGTTTATGTTAGGGGGGGAATTTTTGCGACACGGTAAAGGGGGAATTTTTGCGACACGGCTTTTTTTCAATAGGGGGGAATTTTTGCGACACGGTGAAAACCCACTGTTTAAGCCATTTTCAAATAGGGGGGAATTTTTGCGACACGGTGAAAATTCACTATCTAAGCCATTTTCAACATTGTTGAAACATGTGGAAAACTTTTTTTCTTGTGTTATGTTACTTTCTTTTTCACATATTTCAACATCTTTTGAGCTATCCGCAGCGGAGTCATCAAGTGCAGTTACTTCCTCTATTTCAACCGGATTAATCTCAAAGTAATAATCATTGATCGAAAAGTTGCCTTTACGGGTGCGTCGCTGAGTTACCTTGATGTAACCGTACTTTATAAGCTCATTCATCATTCCAGTGTATGTGTTCTTTGCTATACCCAACTTCATACATAAAGCGTCACGCCGTGGAAAAGCTCGTTTACCTGCACCGGTTAATGACAGCAGAAAAGCCATCAACGCTTTTGCCTTGATGGTTAGTCTTTTATCTATCATAGCCAGTTTTGGAACAGTACCGTATCCATGTGCCTTTATGCTGTCAACAATAAGCATACTTTCCGATTCATCTTCAACAGATAATTCACATGTTACCTTTTTTACATACTCGTTAATTATATATACATTCTTCTTTTTGTAATTCTCTGCTTTCGTAACAGAAATATATCCATTTTCAACGAGTTGTTCAAAATGTTTGTAATATGTTTTTTTATCTATTTTTAGATCATTAAGTATTGTACTTATACTCGGATATGCTATATTCTTAGCGTTTGTAAAAGAACACAAATAAGCATATATACCTTTTGCTACACAGGAAATATCACGATCAAACATGGCGGCTTTAGCTATATGACCGAAACCATAAGCATAGATGCCTTCTTCTTTCAGAGCTTTCTTGATATCAAAGCTATCTGAATTCAGTTTATTAGCCATGTTTTTCACTTCCTTTGCAAAACGATATAAATTCTAATGTTTTGATACGATTATTTATGCTGATGTGAGATATCCTGCAAATCTAAGCGAATATTCACAGGCTGAAAGAAGGTTACAGCCCTCTTCCGTAAGTTTGTAGATTACTTTATCTCGTGTAGTAGCGGGCGAGTCTTTTTTTTCTTCAAGGCGCACTACATATCCTTTATCTATCAGATACTTTGTGCTGTTCCATACATCTCTTCGTGTCATATCTTTCCAGTTAAGGGAAGACAAGCCACTCACCGAGCCTATATCGGCCCGGGTGAGTGCGTCCTTGATATAAGAAACATCACCGCTTCTTATGCTTAACGCTTTCATGATCTGTAAATCAAGCAATCTCGGATTTTTCACGATGATACCTCCATTCGTATAATAATAGCTAACTCCTTTTATTGGAGTTCATATCTCTGAACAGTTTTCGGTTCAACTTCCACAAATAATGCGCTTGTTTTCTTCGTTACTTTATCTACCGGGGTGCCGGCGTCTACTTGCAATTGTGTGATGATAAACGCTCGTGTACCGGAATAAACCAAAGCACCACGATAGATCGTCGCATTCGCAGGACAATAACCGGAGAATGTTGCGTATTGCTTAAGATAGTCAGAATCGGTATTAGCAGACTTTTTCGGCGAATCCTCAACTTCTCCGCTGTCTGTAGAAGATGTTACCTTTATCTGTTTTTCTTCTGCAGGAGTACTGTCAGACTCTTTATCATCAGAAGTAATATTATACTCTTCGTCTTCAGAGTCAGAGGTACTGTCGGGCAAAGAATCTCCTACAGGAACATCAATCGAGGTCTTTTCTGAACTATCCTCATTGGAAGATTCAGAGGTATCGCCGCCAACTTCCTTAGTGGGAACAGTACCAGGCAGAGACGGTCCATAGTCTTTTGCGCTGACAGCGATCGTTTCGGATTCTTGATCTGCATAAGCAGCACTGTTACTTGCCGACTCAACTATCGCAGGGGACGGGGAAGGGGTTTCTTGATTCTTGTATTCGCTGAAATCACCACGATAGATAGCGAATTTGTTTGAGATAGCGAACAAGTTTAAAGCGACTTGTGCTTCTTCAAACTTGTCAAAAACTTGATTTTGATAGTGTAAAGGCACTTTAAACAGATTTGTGTCCGTTACTGCGGTGCAATACTTGCCATCTTCATCGCATTCAACGCTGTAGACAGTTTTTGTGTGAGGATCAATATAGTTTGTAACGGGAATATCTTCCGTGTAATCGCTGATAATAGCGATACGTTTCATGTACTGATTATTCTCTCTCTCTGTGATAAGTTCCATCGTGCGACGCTCAAACTCTTCCATTGTGATATCGCCGCTCTCCAGAAGTTCTATATCTCCATCTTCCACGTTCTGATATAATTTTTTGTATTTGTTTACAGAATTCGTAGATATTCTGAGCTTTTTCGCTAAATCAGCTGTCTTAACAGTTTTTGATAATTTTTCGTATTCAACCATAAGATCCTTGAAAGCTAAAAATCTTGTCCTTGCATCAAGTGGTCTTGTCTGGAGATTAGCTTGATACAGGAGTTCCATGTTTCCAAGCTCGCCTCTATCGGGAAATACATGAGCTTTTATAGTTCTTCTGTTAAGCATAATAAATGCTCTGGTTCTACGTTCACCAGAAATCAGCATGTATTTATCTCCGTGTGGATATACAATTATAGGGTTGAGAAGACCATCATCTTCAATGCTTTCAGCTAAAGCATTGATTTCATTTGAAGAGTCTTTTGAATTGAATCGTGTATTTTGGGGATTGAATTCGATATCCTCAATAAGAATATCAACAGTGTTGTACTTGTCTGAAGTTGCTTCTTCGATCGCGCTTGCGTTCTCCTGTGCTTCTTCGGTAGCACTGATATCAAAGCTGGTAAAATCGCTGGATTTCTTGTTGACTTTCATTTTTGTATCTCCTTTTCTTTGTTAAGATTATGATATAGTATTAATTCTCTCGGTAAATTCTTTTGCCAAGCCCATATATGCATAGTACACTCTATCAATTCTGCGATGATTGCGGTGGTAGAATACTACAGGAGTTTTTTTGAATACTGTTAATCTGTAGCTGACACAATGTGGAATAATATTCTCAAAGCACTTGTACTTTTCCGCATCTTTATTATTGAATAGATAGTCCCAATATGAATATGTGAGATCGTGCTTTTCAAAGTTATTAATAATTGTGCCGATAACCTTTTTTTCTTTTAACCCATCGGATAGTGTTTTTATCTGTTCGTAAGTAATACCTATGTTATCAAATGCCTCCGGATCGGGAGAAATCGTCAGTATATAATAATTACAAGTGTTGTAGATATTTGAAAGCAGACAATTACTTTCCGGTGGGCAATCAATGAAGACATAATCATATTCACGGATTTTTTTTGATTTCTTTAATGCGTTACTCAGAAGATGCTCCGGATCATTGTACCTTCTCCAGTTAGTCTCAATGCTTGCGGCAGATACGTCAATCGGTGCAATATCTAACTGACAAGTACCACATTTGCCAAATTCATACTTAACCTCGCGGATAATACTGTCAAAACTACAACTGCCGGTTAATACATCATATATGCTTTTTCTTTTCTTATCATATACACCAAGATATCTTGTTGCCGAAGCGTGAACATCCATGTCAATGATCAGAATTCTGTTTTTTGATATGATCTCTGTATTATCACTCATTGAATCGGGTGATCTCTCCATCGATGATAGTGCTGCCGCAAGATTAACTACGCAGCTTGTTTTGCCTACACCTCCCTTTTGCAAGGTGAAGGCAATTATTTTGGGTTTGTGTTTTGTGTTTTGAATGGTCATTTATGAAACCTCCTTTAATCTTTTTGCTTCTGTTTTCATAGTGTGTATTTTGGCTTTTGATTTAATGAAAGAATTGTCCGTCTTGAAATACTCTCTGGATTTTTTTGCTACATTACATGTGATGTAGTACAACAATTCAAGATTCCGACTGTATTCAAACTGATAATCTTCATCAACGATGATCGAAGTGTTATCAGACTGAGTGTAGTTTAATTTGGTTAATTGCTTAATTAAGTAACTCTTGAATATTTCAACGCCTTTATTGATGTAGAATAAGCGTAAATTGGATTGCAGACAGTTAATCGTTTTTGCAACGGAAGTCTGCGACATATGCCGTTTTCCTAAGAATATAAGCTGAATAGTTCTATATTTCTTATATTCTTTATCACTCTTTGCGTTTTTCCATGATTTCATTGCTTTTTGAATCATGGAACAATAATCCTGAATATAACTGAACTTTGTGCTTTCAGAAACACGATCAAGTTTGAACGCAGCATAAATCTGACTGTCTACACCGTAGTGCGCATCTTTACGTTCCTTTTCCAATAATTCATTGTATTTTTGAATATCGCGATAGAATGAAAGCAATAATTCAACTTCGCGATTCGAAATTCTGTATGTCATTTTTTACCTCCTAAAACAAAAAACGACTGAGGGAAGCGGTCTTTTTCCTCAGTCGTCAATGTAGGCAAAGTAAAAAATAACGGCCAAGGATCTTTGTGGGATCCTTAGCCGTTTGTAACAGGAGTTGACAAAATAATTTTTTGTAGTAAAATTAAATAACCGTAGAATATTTTTATTTGAAGTTGACTATAAAGAAGATGCGTTCAAGAGTTCTTTCTTGATATAATCATCAAACTGAACGATGTTTATTTTTTTGAATTTTTCATCCAGATGAGTGTAAATACCTAATGTAGTTTGAATATTACTGTGACCCATTAACTCTTTTGCTGTCAATACATCTACTCTTGATAAATATAGTAATGTTGCATATGTGTGTCTGAGTTGGTGAGCGTTAAAACTAACATTCATATCGGGTATTCCAGTCGGACAAAACTTGCTTTTGGCTTTAATTCCTTTTTCAATGCATTTTTCACAATACACATGATAATTGAGATCATTCTGATAAGTTGACCAACAACGTTTCCACGAAGTCGGCGTATGTAATCCGCCATCTTTATTTGGAAAAACCAACTCAGTTGTTGCTTGTAGCCATTTGCATTCTAACCAATCATGGATTGATGAGGGAACGGGAACCTCACGGCATTTACCGTTTTTAGTTCCCGGTTTAACCTCAAATCTATTTCCACTTACACGAGAACAGCGCTTATTGATTGACACTATATTATTGTCAAAATCAAAATCTCTCCATCGTAAAGCAAGTAACTCTCCGGTTCTTAGCCCCATAAACATCATAATTAGTGCAGCAAGCTGAGTTTTGTTGTCAAACTCCGTTATTACTGAAATTTGATACTCATTGATTGCTTCAATCTTTTGCGCGACTGCAAATTTTGGTATTTTTTCGCTAACTTTTAATGCTGGGTTACGAGTGAGATACCGTTCTTCAACAGCATACTCAAATATTTGATTAGCAGTCTGACAAATTGCTTTTAATAAGCGTTTTGATGCAGGTTTATTTGTGTTCGGATTATTCTTGTATAATTCTTTGATGATTGCTTCAATGTCGTAACATGTAATAGTATCAATACTCTTTGTAGCAAGATGCTTGTTTAGATGATTTACATTCGAAGCAATTTGATTTTTCCATGTAAAGGATAATCCAATACTGGCGGTTTCAAACCACTGTTCAGCTACATCTTGAAATACTATTTTTTGCATTACTTTTTACCTCCTTGATTAAGTCATGCTTCCATCATGATAACACAAATTTGTAATAAATATAACAAATTTGTAATTTTTACTTAATAACTTAATCAATGAGATTAATAATTAAATATAATTATTGATTATCAAGAAGCAAAGCATTTGGTTACTTATGCTTCTCAAACATTATTCTGCCTTCTAAGCAGTAGGTCAGGGGTTCGAATCCCTTTTGGCGCGCCAGTTATGGTGGGATTAGCGTAGTCGGTTAACGCGCCAGTTTGTGGCACTGGAGACCACCGGTTCGAATCCGGTATCCCACCCCACATGACTCATTAGCTCAGTTGGCAGAGCACTTGACTTTTAATCAAGGTGTCCGGAGTTCGAATCTCCGATGGGTCACCATACAGAATCAAAGACGGAGATACCGTAAGGTGTTTCCGTCTTTTAACTATATAAAAAATTGACACAGCGGAGATTCGAAGGCGACTGTGCCAAAGCTCAAGCGGCGCGAAGAGCTGAAGGCAAAAATGATTCAGTGAATCATTTTTAGACAAGGAGAGCGCAGATGCAGCTTGCTGTCAGTGATGATGATCCGAAGACGAGGTAGGATGTTACCGTTATCGTACACGATCCGATGGGTCACCATATAGTCTTGTTGGAACCAATGTTACTTTTTTTAGAACTAGATAAAACGGACAGAGCCTGTTGCCGCTGTCCGTTTTGTGATAGTATTTCAATTTTTCAAAGATTGCAGGGGAGCGGGGAGTCTACCGCCTAAATGAATAAACTTGTCAGCGTTGCCTTGCCTCAGCGGCATGACAGGGCCTTTACCCAGCAGACCGCCGAAGTTCAGCTCATCGCCTGCTTCACGCCCTATTGCCGGAATCACGCGCACCGCGGTCGTTTTAGAATTGACCATGCCGATCGCCGCCTCATCCGCGATAATGGCGGAAACCGTCTCGGGGGTAACGTCACCTGGGATGACCAACATATCCAGTCCTACGGAGCAAACTGCCGTCATCGCTTCAAGCTTTGTAATATCGAGCGCTCCCTGCTTGACGGCGTCGATCATGCCCTGATCTTCCGACACCGGGATAAAAGCGCCGGACAGACCGCCTACATGGGATGAAGCCATCACGCCGCCTTTCTTGACCGCGTCATTCAGCAACGCCAGCGCGGCGGTTGTGCCGTGACAGCCGCAAACCTCCAGACCCATTTCTTCCAAAATGTGCGCGACAGAATCGCCGACAGCCGGGGTAGGGGCGAGAGAGAGATCAACAATGCCGAAGGGTACAGATAATCTCTGTGACGCCTGCTGTGCGACCAGCTGGCCCATTCTCGTTATTTTAAAAGCAGTTTTTTTCACCAGATCGGCAACCTCGGTGATGTTCTGACAATCAGCCTTTTCGAGAGCCGCTCTGACAACGCCCGGTCCCGATACGCCGACGTTAATGACACAGTCAGCTTCTCCGACGCCGTGGAACGCGCCAGCCATAAAGGGATTATCCTGTACCGCGTTACAGAATGTGACCAGTTTTGCCGCGCCGATACAGTTGCGATCAGCGGTGAGCTTAGCGGTATCAACGACTGCTTTGCCCATCATGCGCACCGCATCCATATTGATACCGGCTTTTGTCGAGCCGATATTGACGGAAGAACAAACCTTTTCGGTCACGGACAACGCTTCGGGGATACTTTCGATCAGCGCGTAGTCGCCTGCCGCAAAGCCTTTTTCCACCAAAGCGGAATAGCCGCCGATAAAGTTGACGCCCAGCGTATCTGCCGCGCGATCCAATGCCTGAGCGAATTTCAGAATTTTCTGCGTCTGACATACGCCTGCTATGATGGAGATAGGGGTGACCGAAATTCGCTTGTTAATGATCGGGATACCGTATTCGCGCGTGATATTCTCACCGGTTTTAACCAAATCCTTTGCGTACAAACAGATTTTGTCATAGATCTTGTCGCACGCCTTATCAATGTTGCTGTCAATACAGTCGATCAGCGAGATACCCATCGTGATCGTTCTCACGTCAAGGTTCTCGTTGTCGATCATATTGATCGTTTCTAATATATCTTTAGTTTCAAGCATAGGCAACCTCAGATCTTGTGCATGCTGTTGAAGATATCTTCATGCATTACATGGATTTTCAGGTTGTTATCCTCACCGACCTGCTCCAGATTCTTTACCAGCTGATCGAACGCGACAGTCGCTGAACCGATATCCGCCAGCATAATCATCGCAAACATATCTTGCAAAACGCTCTGAGTCACTTCGATGATATTGACTCCAACCTGGGCGCAAGCAGTTGAAACCTTGCTGAGTATGCCGACGCTGTCTTTGCCGAGCACCGTAATTACCGCTTTCATATTGACCTCCTGCAAAAAGGGCAACCATCGTTGCCCTTAATTTTTATAGTGTTTTTGCCAGTTCCTTGATGTATTCGCGCAGCTGTTCGCCGGTTTCGGGATGTTTGATACCGACTTCAATATTTGCCTGAAGGATGCCGAACTTGTTACCCATATCATAGCGCTTGGAGCTGAACTCTACCGCCGTCATGCCACAGGTGCGCGCAAGCTCCGCCATCGCATCGGTCAGCTGGATTTCTCCGCCCGCTCCGGGAGCGGTATGGTCGAGGATATCGAAGATCTCGGGAGGCAGTACACAGCGTCCAAGGATCGAATACAGCGAGAAAATATCCTCTTTCCTTTGGGGCTTTTCGATCATATCGGTACATTTGAAAACCGTGTCGTTGATAGGCTCTAATTTAAGAGAGCTGTATTTCTTGATTGCCTCCTCAGAAACAGGCTTTACACCAAGCACACCTTTTCCGAAGGTACCGTATGCGTCGATCAGTTCCTTGGTCGCCGGGACATCGCCGATGATAACGTCGTCGCCGTATATGACGACAAAGGGTTCATCGCCGACAAATGTACGGGCACGGGAAACAGCGTGACCCAGACCTTTTGTTGTGATCTGACGGATATAGTGGATGTTTGCCAGATTGTGGATGTCCTTGATCGCGTCGAGCTGCTCGTTTTTTCCCGCTCGTCTAAGGGTATCCTCAAGTCCTGATGAAAGATCAAAATGATCCTCAATAACGCTTTTCCCACGATTGGTGATAATCAGGATATCGGTAATTCCGGATGCTACCGCTTCTTCAACGATGTACTGGATCGCAGGTTTGTCTACGATAGGAAGCATTTCCTTCGGCATAGATTTTGTCGCGGGGAGAACTCTGGTTCCCAATCCCGCGGCGGGGATGACTGCTTTTCTGATTTTTGTCATGTTAATTCAGTGCCTTTCTGTTAGATTTCTGTGTTTTTACATAAAGCCTGTGATAAAATTCGGCAGATAGAGGATGATGAGATAAGCGACGAGCAGAGACACCGCAAGAGCCGTGTTGACGCCTCCCTTTGTCTGCAAAGTCGCTTCGGGATTCTCGCCTTCGGCGGCATTTTGCTTAATCAAGGTGATCTGCTTGATACAATGCTTCATATACATGCGGTTTGTACAAATACCCATCACGATCATCATCGCAATACGAACAAGGTCAATCAGCGTCGGCAGATACAGCATCAGAATCTGAACAGGCGACAGACCGCCGATATACTGATAAAACCCGTTGACAACATCCGCCATATTGCCGGAATTTGCGTAAACATTGATAAAATCAGAGAACAACGAACTGTACGCAATTGTGACATAGCTTTCGACAATCAACAGCAACAGCTGGATCGAAGCAAAAATCGCGCCGAGCTTGTACATCTTGCGATACAGCAGATAGCCGCCGGTAAAGATCGCCGCCGCAAAATTAAACTTGGATTTATTGAAGTTTTTGATATTGGAGAATACCCTGATAAAGTAGGGCGTATTCTGCTTGACATATTTCGCTGTTTCACCGGCGGTCACGCCGTCGCCGAAATCCGTGTCAGCAGGAACTCCTCCCAAGGGATCCATAAAAGGAATATTGTACGCGTTGGCGCCATTAGGGTTCTGAGCGTTACCAAAAGGCATACCCTGTCCGTAATTCGGCTGTTGCTGATTCGCACCGACGGTGCTGTTGGGGGACAGGGGAGTGCCGCAGTGGGTGCAGAAAAACTGGCCCGGGTCATTCTCCTTACCGCAATTGGGACATTGTTTCACGTTTGCGTTATCAGCACTGTTTTCATGCTCTTTCTGATAATCATACCCCTGTGCGTGCAGATGCTCATTACAGCAGTGACCGTTCTTTTCATAACACTCACGGTGCTGGGGCGTACCGCATTCGGGACAGACAACGATATCGTCATCGGCGTGAAAATATTTTTGACACGCAGGACATTTATTTCCGATATAGTCCATATTGTTGCTCCTAACATATTTGTCATAATATTATAACAAATAAATCCTGTTTCTGCAACTGAATTTTTTGTGAATATAACTGTAATCTTTAGAATGATCTTTACATCCATGATTCTTTGTATTATAATATACCATGTGATTTTATGTAGTGAGGGAAAAATATGCTGCAATTTGAAGAACTGAAACTGAATCTGGAGGCTATGAAGCCCGATATAGATGACCTTGCATCCGCGCTGGGACTTGTCCACATGAAAAAAGAGATAGAGCAGCTGGAGAACCGTGCCGCCGAGCCGGGCTTTTGGGATGATATGGAAAATTCTCAAAAGATTCTTCAGAAAACCGCTAACCTGAAAGCGAAGGTTGAAAAGTACGAAAAGCTCGTTGCCCGTTATGAAGATGCTATGGCTCTGATTGAGCTCGGTGACGAAGCAGAGGATGAAAGCCTGATCGAAGAAGCACAGACGGAGCTTGACGGAATCCGCGCGGATATTGACCGTCAGCGGCTGGAAACGCTTCTGACCGGCGAATATGACAAGAATAATGCCATCCTGACGTTTCACGCCGGTTCCGGCGGTACAGAAGCACAGGACTGGGCAGAAATGCTCTATCGTATGTATACACGATGGGCGGCGGCTCATGGCTTCAACGTCAAAGAAATCGACTATCTCGACGGTGATGAAGCCGGTTTGAAGAGCGCAGTACTGCTGATCGAGGGTGAAAACGCCTATGGTTACCTGAAGAGCGAAGCCGGTGTTCACCGTCTTGTGCGCGTATCACCGTTTGACTCTGCGGGCCGTAGGCACACAAGCTTTTCCTCTTTGGAGGTCATGCCCGAGATCAACGATGATATCAAGGTAGAAATCCCGCCCGAAGAAATCAAGATGGATGTTTACCGTGCGTCGGGCGCTGGCGGTCAGAAGGTCAATAAAACCTCGTCAGCTGTTCGTTTGACTCATATTCCGACCGGTATTGTCGTCGCTTCACAGGTCGAGCGTTCCCAGTACCAGAACCGTGACGTTGCCATGAAAATGCTGGTGTCCAAGCTCATGGAAATCAAGGAGAGAGAGCATCTCGAAAAGATCGAGGATATCAAAGGCGTGCAGAAGGAGATCACCTGGGGCTCCCAGATCCGCTCCTATGTTTTCATGCCGTATACGCTCGTCAAGGATCATCGCACCTCCTATGAAACCGGTAACATCAATGCTGTGATGGACGGTGATCTGGATGGTTTCATCAACGCGTACCTAAAAGCGCTGTCCCTCGGTGAACTGCAAGGATAATTCAAATAACTACAGCCTCCCGAACGGGGAGGCTGTTGCTGTTTATTTGAGGATTTCTACGGGAATCGCGATCCATTCGCGAACAAAGTATGTGGGATAAGCGGCTAATCCGATATAATTGTTGTGTGTATTTACCGCGCTGATCTTGACAGAATTGTCTGTCTTATGCGCGATAATCCGGGCGCGGAGCTGATGATAACTGTCCGTAACAATCACAACATCATTATTTAAACCGCTTTGCTTGATGATATCAAAAGAAAAACGAATATTCTCCTCTGTATTCTTTGCTTTATCTTCGATAAAGATGCGATCCGATTCTATTCCCGCCGCCGTCAAATTATCATAAATGCACTGACCTTCGCTCATCGGCTCGTCCGAGCCTTGTCCGCCTGTCGCGACCGCTTTTGTATCGGGATAGTTGGTCAGATACTCCTCGGCGGCGTTGATGCGCTGCATCAACAGTGTGCTGGCGCCCCAGGGCTTCACCTGAGCGCCGAGGACAATTGCCGTATCGTTGCCGGAAGGCTTGACATTCATCGCGTATACCATAAATCCTGATACGATGACGGCATATATAACAAAAACACTCGCTCCGATCTGTGCGATTCTGAGAAGAACCGTCGTCACGGCGTGGGAGGTCATGGCGAGCTTCAGCTTTTCATATACTCCCGCAAAGCCGAAACGAAAGATAACGACAACACAGATGAACACACCCAAAGCGTTACCGACATTTTTCACACCGAAACCGATCGGCGCGATAAACCATATCAGAAAAACACACGCGATGGCGGTCATCAGAATACGAACCGGCATTTTCATTATGATTCCTGTGCGGCACGCAGCGCATGAGCTAACTGATCGGGACAGGAAGTGCCTCTGCCGTTGCAGTCGATACCCTCCAGCTTTTCGATCGCTTCATCAACCTCCATACCCTTGACCAAAGCGCCGATACCCTGCAAGTTGCCGTTACATCCGCCGATGAATTTGCAGCTTTTAATGATATCATCCTCAATCTCCAACTCGATCACGCGCGAACATACGCCGCGCGGGATATAAGTATATTTCATTTTTTGAACTCCTTTGTTAATAAGATAAAAGACCTGCCGCAAAAGCAGGTCTTTGGAGCGGATAACGGGGCTCGAACCCGCAACATCAACCTTGGGAAGGTTGCGCTCTACCATTGAACTACATCCGCGTATCTGTCAAGGTTAGTATAATACGATTTTGAGATTAAGTCAAGCGAGCTGACAAAATATCTTTATATTTCTTCCAGCTATAGAATATTCACCGGATTTGTGTTATACTTGATAGTAATCTGCCGCAAAAAGGTGAAACTATGTCATATCAAATCAATCTCGGACAGTGGAAAAGCATCTTTGCAGTACCGTCGTCCGTTGTCGATCAGCATATCAAAATTGCTTCCGAAGCGCAGTTAAAGGTATTACTGTACCTTTTACGCCACTGTGATAAAGTAATCAGCGAAGATTCGCTCTGTGACGCGCTCCGTCTATCAAAAGAAGAAGCGGTTAACGCCGTATCTTTCTGGATCGAGCGAGAACTGCTTTCTATCAGCGATAATTCGCTTGTCCCTGCATACGTTTCTCAGAAAACGGACGCTTTATCCGCTCCGACTGTTACCGAAGAAAAGCAAAAAAAGCCGCGTACAGCCATATCACGCGCGAGGCGTCCCGATTCTGCCTTTGTCGCGAAACTGCTGAAAGAGGATTCCTATCTTGCCGGGCTGCTGGAAGAAGCTCAAACCGTTCTGAAAAAACCGCTTTCCCCGGGCGATACCGCAACTTTAGTCATGCTGTACGATACCTTTGGACTGCCATGCGAGGTGATCGCAATCCTCCTCAACTATCTTGCCGAGAACGGAAACGCGAATATGCGCGCCGTGGAACGTCTGGGTATACGCTGGGCGGATAACGGAATCAAAAGCGTGGACGACGCCGAAACAGAGATCGAGCGGATGGTTTCTTCTCAAAAAGCATGGGGGAGAGTATCTTCTCTGCTCGGTATCCGCAACGTCGGCAATCCGACAAAGTCTCAGCTGGAGCACGCCGACCGCTGGCTCAACACATGGCATTTCAGCGATGAAATGATTACCGAAGCCTATGAGCGCTGCGTCAACACCAAGGGCGAGTACAATATCCGCTATATCAACGCAATTCTGCAAAAATGGAACGATAAAGATATTCGTTCGCTGGATCAGTTAAGGGAAGAGGAATCTGCTTCGCGTAAGCAAGCCAAAGCAAAAAAGACCAACAACCCTAAAGGATCGGTTTTCTCGGTTGAAAACGCCTCCTTCGATGTTACAAAATATGAAAATAATTCGTTGTTTGACGATTAAGAAATGAGGGTACACCATGCCTTATTCTCAGGAAATCTATCATCTCGCGAAAGATCGTTTGTCTGAACGCCGCCAGCAGGCTTTGCGAACAGCTGACTATCGGCGCGAACAGCTATACAAGGAAATTCCGACGCTTCGCGAGATTAACAATGAGCTGATGACAATCGGCGCATCCATCGCAAAATGCATCGTCAGTAATGACAATCATACAAGCATCAAAGAGTTGAGCGAGCGCAGTCTTGCTCTTCAACAGGAACAAAAAGCGATCCTCGATGATAATCACATCGACAAAAACATCCTTGAGCCAATATTTACCTGCAAAAAGTGTGAGGATACCGGTTATGTCGAGCGCGATAACCGCACCGAGGTCTGTGACTGTCTGATACAATTGATGGCTGAGATTGCCGGCGAACAGCTCAGCACAAATCTTCCGTTACAGGAATCTACCTTTGATCGCTTCAAGCTTGATTACTACAGCACAGAACCTGACAACAACGGCAAAATACCGTTTAATAGGATGTCAAACATCTATCGCTACTGCGTCGACTACGCGGACACGTTCAGTATCCACAGCAAAAGTCTCCTGATGCGCGGCGGTACAGGATTGGGAAAAACCCATCTGAGTCTGGCAATTGCAAACGAAGTCATTAAGAAAGGCTTTTCCGTGATCTATGTTTCCGCACCCGAGATTTTCTTTAAACTCGAAAGAGAACATTTTAACTATCGTTACAGCGATCAGGAAGATACCTTCAACTCGTTGGTTAAATGTGATTTGCTGATCCTGGACGATTTGGGCACAGAGTTCATCTCTCCGTTCACCACGTCATGCGTATACAATTTGTTTAACTCGCGCATCCTTGCCGGCAAACCGACCATCATCAATACCAATATGCAACTCAATGAATTGATTAAGGCATATTCACAGCGTTTTGTATCCAGACTGATCGGCGCATGTGACCGACTGGATTTCATCGGGGAAGATATTCGCACTGAAAAATAATTGATTTATAAAAAAATCCGAAATATACTTGACATATTTGATTTTTTGATTATAATAATAAAAGTGCGATGCGGAATTGTGTAAGGGTAGCACAGCAGACTCTGACTCTGTATGTCTGGGTTCGAATCCTAGTTCCGCAGCCATAGGCCCCGAATCAACTCGGGGCTGTTTTTTCGAGGTGTGGCGCAGTTTGGTAGCGCGCTTCGTTCGGGACGAAGAGGTCGCAGGTTCAAATCCTGTCACCTCGACCAGTATGAGTGTTCATAACGGATTTAAGTTATGGACACTCATTTTTTATTCAATTTCATCCGGTTTGTATGTGGTGAGCAGGTTTTGTGCCTGCTCACAATTTTTATGCAGACTTTGCTGTGGGGATATACTCCACATCTACGCCCTTTCGGGTGTTTGCCTTGTAGTTTTCGTCCTCTGATGATGGTAGTTCTAAGTAGCCGACAAAGCGATAATAGATTACTATGCGCTGGGTGTAGCTTTTCTTGCCGCCTTCCTTTTCGTACACATCAATGTGGTCGATTAGCTCTCGCAGCATTGGCGCGGTTAAGGATTCCATCTCCATAAACTTTCTGACAGCTTTAAGAAAGTCATCTTTGTTTTGCTCCATTTCGCTGATTTTGGCAAGGCGTTCTTTGTACTCAAAAATCTTTGTTTTCAGTTCAAGGCGTTCAACCTCATATTTATGCGATAGCTCCATATACATCTCATCGCTTAGCTTGCCGGATACATTGTCCTCGTAGGTTTTGGCGAAAAGTGAAGTGAGCATTTCGTTTCGGGCGGTTGCCCGATTCAGCTCTGTTTCTAAGGTTTTCTGCTCCGCCAACATATCGGCGTTGGTTTTCTCGGCAAGAAGCTTTGCAAATTCTTCCTCGTGAGATTCCAAATACTTTGCTAAACGGCGAATTTCCAGCATTACCACTTGTTCGATTGCGTCGGCACGGATATAATGACGGGTTTCGCAATTCCCACGGGTATCCTTTTTATAGTTGGAACAGCTGAAATAATGGATTTCCTTGTTGGTGGTATTCGTATGATACCATAGCTTACTGCCGCAATCGGCGCAGTACAGAAAATCGCAAAACATATTCTTCTCGCCGTTCTCCTTTTTTGGAGCACGGCGCTTTGTCTTTACGACAAGCGTCTGCACCAACTCAAAATCATCACGACTGATAATCGGCTCGTGAACGTCCTTGAAGATTACCCAATTCTCTTTTGGGTTGTCGTAACGCTTCTTGTTCTTATAGGACTTGGAATACGTCTTAAAGTTGATGATATCGCCGCAATACTCCTGTTGGGTTAGTATTTTTGTAACAGTAGTTTTACACCATTTGTATTTGTTAGGCTGTGTAACCTTACCGCCTTTTCGGATACCCTTTTCTTGCCAATACGCCATAGGAATCAGCACCTTTCGCTCCTGCAAGATACGAGCGATAGTTTCATTGCTTTTTCCCTCTAACGCCATTTTGAAGATGTCACGCACAACCTGTGCTGCTTCCCAATCAATGATCCATTTCTTAGGGTTATCGGGAGATTTGATATATCCATACGGCGGCGGAGCCAACGGCTCGCCTGTACTGCCCCTGATGCGATAGGATGAGCGGCATTTCTTGCTAATGTCCCTTGCGTAAAACTCGTTCAGTACATTCTTGAAGGGTGCAATTTCACTTTCGCCTTCATCGCTGTCTATATTGTCATTAACGGCTATGAAGCGTATATCTCTATCGGGGAAATAGGTGTCCATATAATATCCGACCATATCGTACCGCCGTCCAAGACGGGACAGATCTTTGACTATTACCGTTGAAATATATCCGAGGTTAATGTCCTCGATCATCTTCTGAAAACCGGGACGCTCGAAATTTGTACCGGTATAGCCATCGTCAACATAATATCGGGTATTGGTTAGCCCATTTTCCTTTGCAAAGCGTTTTAGTAACTTCTTTTGATTGGCTACCGAATTACTGTCACCTTCCACGCCGTCATCACGGGACAGGCGGCAGTACAAGGCGGTAATGCCTGCCTTATCCTGTTTCTTTTTCGACTGCAATGTTGTCCTCCTTTCCGGCAGCCGAACACACATTTTCTGCTGCCATAGTATCATTTTCCTCGGTGATTATCAAATGTGCGAAATCACTTGTGAGGATTCTTTTTACACAGGTTGGAAAAGAGGTGTTGTCCTCTTTTCGCCCTGTGTGCTTGAACGCCGCTGAAACAATGTAGGTAGCGCCGTTGACTTTGTATTCGTGCTCTTCGCCGTAAAGTGATTGAATAATACTCATTATCGTTCCTCCCTGTTTCTGTTGCGCTGACGACGGCGATAATCGTCCTCAATCAGCTTAATAATTTTGCGTTCAATATCTCTGGAAGTGTAGCTTTTCGGGAAGAATTTCGTCAGTTTTTCTATTTGAAAGCTAATTTTCTCTCGCTGATTAGGCTTTTCTTCGGAGATGATTCGCTCTATTGTTGTGCTGTCAAGTTTACCGGATTGAGATAGCTTCTTCATTTGGATTGCCTGTGAGAGCGAAGGCGTTTTGTCCTCCAACTCGACAGCTTCAAACAAATCTTGTTGCTCATTTTCGGTTAGATAGGATAGCTCCACGCCTACGGAAAATGCAATACGCTGTTCATCGACCATTTTGAGAATATCGGGGATAAGCTTAGTCAGACGGATATATCTTCTGACTTGCTCCCGACTTTCTCCGTTTTGTTCACCGACAATCTCGCTTGTGCGAAACTTTGACACAACTAGTGTAGAAGTTAAGTCTGAGCGTTCACCTTGCCTTTTCATAGCTTCAAGTTTCATCTTGTAAGCAAACGCTTTCTCGCTCGGAAGAATATGCTCCCTGTGTAGATTACTGTCCACCACCATAATCGCCGCTTCATCACGGCTGACGGGACGAATAAAGGCAGGAACTTCTGCAAACCCTGCCTTCTGCGCCGCACGGAAGCGGCGGTGTCCCGATATTATTTCATACTCGTCGGTTGTGTTTTCCAACGGGCGTACAATCAGTGGCGTCATAATGCCCTGCTGCTGAACGCTCTCGATTAAGCTGTTCATTTCTTCGTTGTCGAGCACCTGATAAGGGTGGTCTTTGAATTCGTGTAATTTGTTGATTGATATATTGGTCATCTTTCATAACTCCTTTGTTTCGTTTTATTTTGGTGATAATATTTGTACTTGTACCTGCCTTGCTCCAGCTGCTTTTCCTGTTCGATCAAAGCACGGAGTCGAGGCACTTTGTTTTCAATGCGCCCGCAGATAATAAGCTGCTTGCGCAAGGGTGTTAGCTTCTTTGTGATTTCTCTGCATTGTTCTTTTAGAGAATTATCTTCTTCAGGCGTTTTCGCCCTGCGGATTCGGTTGCGGAGATGCTGTCGCTCGGCTTCATAGGCTTTGATTTGCTCGGCGATTTTCTTTTGGCAAGACACAAAATCCTCTGCGCATTCCACATTGTGGTCACGGAGGAAATGGTATTCTTCCAGCGTTCTGTCGAGATTCTGTATTTCCAATCTTAATTCGGGAGATACCGGACGATAATCTCGCTTTTGCACGTTGTTGCCCGTGATAAGCTTTGCTATCGTGATAATCAGGTCGAAAAGCGCCGTGATAACATCGGGCTCTGTTCTTTTCTCAAAATCTCTGATTCTCACTATCAACGGTTGGCGCTGATAATACGATTTCGGCGTATAGGAATAGAAATCCACGAAGTATTTATCTTCACGCTGAGATTGCAGCCGCCTGAGAATAGCTTCTCTGGAGTAATCCTTGCCGAGACTGCTTAACCTGACCGGTTTCAGCCAGTCGGGAGCGATCACTGACGGATGCTGATATTTGAAAGTCCGCACAAACTGATAGCCGAGCGAGCGAAGATATAATTCAAAATCAAACGGCTTGATCGTACAGGCTAATGCTTCATCAACATCGTGACGCAGCATATCCTTGTGTGGTATCCGTCCGCTCTTGCGTACCCAATACGCCTTGTCGCCGCCGTAGAACGGAGCGTTTTCAAGCACAGATTTTCCATATTCACGGCAGACCTCATCTGAAATCTCACGCAACTTGTAATGGTCGGAAATATGGTTTTCAAACTTCCGTCCGGTACGAAATGAAACACTGTTTACGACGATATGATTGTGTAGATTTGCCGTATTCAGATGCGTCGTGACGACTATCTCATAATCATTGCCCCACATACGCTTAGCTGTTTCAATGCCGATACGGTGTGCTTCTTCGGGTGTGACTTCTCCAGCCTGAAAGCTCTGATAACCGTGATACGCAACATTGCCGCCGAGCTTGCCGTAACGTCGCTTGGTGGTCATCATCTGCTCATAGACTCGCTTCTTCGTACAGTTGATTCCGCTGACATACATTGTTTGATCTGTCTTGTCGCTGTTCTCAACGTAATTGAGGGTGGCGGCTAAATCGTCATCAAGGAATCTTCTGTCTGTTGTCTTATCGGGATTCTGAGCGTAGTTGATAACATCCATTAACCGTCCTTTGACGGGCCAGAAGCCTGTGGTTGCCACGTCATCATCTCCTTGCGAATCTGTGCCGTTGTGGATTTCTCCGGCAGAAGTAGGCGCTGTCGAATTTCGTCTACGACTTCAAGAAGCTTTCGTTCGGTTTCAGGTGATACCTTATCGGCAACCTCGTCACACAAGCGGCAGAGCGTTTGGTAGAAATCAAAAAAGACATCAGGCAGCACCGTCCTCGGCGCATAGCCCAATGTCCTTTGTCTGATATATTCGGATTGAGATAAGCCGCAGCTCTCGGCGAGCCGGGCTATCTTGTCTTTCTCGGACTGCGTAACACGCAGCTCGATTCTTGCTTTTTTATCGTTCAATAATATACCTTCTTTCTTCGGGTGTTAGGGTGACCCTAAAGATTTACAACAGCTTCGGAGCTGTTGTATTTGGAATTTGCCGTACAAATTCCCTGCTTGCTACAGTATAAGACACAGCTGCGGAGTGGAATTTTACCGTTCTGCTGTGCCTTGTACTTTGTATAGCGCTGTCTTGATAATCTTCAAATATCTCGGTGACAAAAGTGTGGTCAACCTTTCGACAAATGTCGCCGGAAAAAGCAGGATTTGTACCGTATAATAACAGCGGTGACATTTTGCCTGATAATTGGCGGTCTTTTGACAGCAAATGTGTCTCCTAAAAGCTATCGAGAAATTCAAGCATATTTTCTTCTGCAGCACTGTCTTTTTCCTCCGAAACAGTAACAGCCTGCTGCGGCTGTGCAACAGGCTGAGTGAGTGTAAGCAAATTCAGCAAAGGTGTGAGTGCTTTCAGATTGTCCTGAATTGTAGCGGTAACACGGTCAAGAAATCTGTCCTCGTTCTTTCGCTCCTCTATCAAATCAAGATAGTCATTGATAGAGCGTATCGCTTCCTTACTGATAGAACGCTCGGAATTTTGAAGGTAATCATATACCCGTTTCTCCGCTTCAACGTCTAAGTTGAGGCGGAGCTTTAAGTTCTTAATCATATCGCACCGCCGTTCTTGCTGAGCTTTGTGTAGGCGATATACTCATAGCCCTTCGCCGTGGCGCAGATGTCATAGTTGATGAATACTCTGTCTTTGTCATACTCCCCGAAATTACGTATCAGGCAACCGCCGCCACCGACAACGTACAATTTCATCAATTTCGGGTTGTAATCGTGCTCACGGAGCTTGCGGAAAATCTCGGCAGTATAGGTTTTCGCCGCCGTAATAATTGTATTAAGGTATTCTCCGTCAATATCCGCCGTTCCTTTCTTGAGCACCTCCGTAATGATACTCTCATCAAGGTTAGTGTGGTGTTCTCTCATCATCGCTTCACGGACGGCGAGGGTGCATTGATACACGCCATACTTTTCAGTAAACATATTGAGCATATCGGGCTTGCGGTCAGAAATCTTTAAGAGATTCATCGTACCGTTGCCGATGTCGCAGAGCATTGTCGTACCCTTAAATTCACCGAGCCTTTCGGCAATCGCCGCAAAGCCCTGCGGAAATACGTCAGTTCCGGTGATTTCAATATGATAATCTGTTCTGCGGAAGTTGAAATTCACTGTCCGGTGTTGGAGCAGATATTTCTTGAATTCCTCTTTTTGCCGTGTTACCCAAGTCAGCGGAAGCCCGGCGGCAATAAATACCTTTGCGTCGGTGATACGTTCACGGTTAAGCTCTCTGGCTATAGCGGCAAGGGTGAGGATATAGTAATCCTCGTCAGTAAATTTGTCTGCCGTAAATTCCTTATGACCGACGCCGATAGAATAATATCGGTTATTCCAAATGAGCAGGTCGTTGATAAACGGCGGCTCGGTATCACTTTTGATTACGCCTGTCTGGAAACAGCAGTTTGCGGTTTTCATATTGCCGTAACCGTGGTCGATACCGATAATCTTAAAATTGTTTAGTGTTTTCATAAAATCATCCTTTCAGTTTTTCGTTGTAGGCGAGTATGTCGCCGTAGAGTTTTGGGAAAGCAGGCAATACGCATTTCAAAAGATAGTTGCAGTATATGCCATACTTACTGATCAGCTGCACGCAGCTGTGTTCTTCGCCGTCGTCGAGCAACAGGCAGTTACCGTCAATGCAGTTGCAGCACGAATGACGGACAATGCGGTTTACTCTGTCGGACAGCTCTTCGGTAATTTTCAACACCATAGCTTGTACCTCCTTTCGTGTATTTTAGAGGGCTTTTCGTCCCTCTACTGTATTAAATACACGAAAATCCGAAAACTTAGGGTTTTAAGAAAACATAGTGAAAATCAAAAAGAAAACACTAAAAAATGGCTTAAATACTGAACAATCAGAATTCAAGCCGATAATTTTATATTACGGAAAACAATAATTCTAAATTTTTCAAAAATTTCTTCTAAAACGGAGCAAAGGGAGTTTTATGGGACACCTGTTTTGGTAGACTTGATAGTGAGGAGGTGTTGATTTTGGAAAAAATCAGCTTTTTCAGCGCCGATTTTCGTGACGGAAGAATACGGATCGGCAAGAAAACTTACCCTGCTGGTACGTTCGCAACGCACCTGTTGAATCAATACTATAAAGACGATACGGCGGCACGGTTGGCGGTTTTTAAACGATACAGCTGGCATCTTTACGATACGATCTCTACCGGTTATCTTGATAACAATGATTTTTTGAAAGCGGGTTGGGAGATCCAGCAGATATTGATGACCTTACCCAAGCTGCAACCATTTGGCAAGTTGGACGTCGAATCAGAGCGCTATAGAATATCTGAACTGTTTACCGAAGATAACGCAAACTTTATCCGGGATTACCTTCATCAAAAATCGAAAATTATGACAATGGGAGTAAATGAATCTGCATTGGATTTACTGCCGATTGAAATAGATAAGGAAAAGCAGAAAAAAGCGGACAACCTACTGAATGATGTAATGACAACGCTGACCTTCTATGACCGTATCAGCAACGATATGAGAGAAGCGTTTGAGGGCTTAACCGAGTTCTGTAACAGACTAAATGAAGCGGAACGCTTTGACGAGCCGCATTTATTGCCGATAGCATTGGATATATTCGGCAACGAAAAACTCGATATTACATCCGAGTATGTTGATATGCGAAAGACAGCTAAAAGCAAAACGATGGTTACAGCGAGAAGAATGTATTTTGATAATTACTACAGCTTTGTTCTGACAGATTTCTTCGAGGGCTTGCACTACGGTCACTATCCGAGAAGGTGTCCAATCTGCAAGCGATATTTTTTGATGACTTCTGCAAGGCGGCAAGTGTATTGCAATGGAACCGCGCCTTATACGCTGAAAGGCAAACCTATCACTTGCCGAAAATATGCGGCGAGGATGAAAGAAAAGGAGCTTGCCGAAGCAAATCCGGTTACGCACATCTACAAAAACCGCTGCTCCGCAATTCGTGTAGAACAAAAAAGAAGCACCATCACAGCAGAGTTTGCTGCGATGGCGCTGAAGGTTGCAAAAGAGTATTGGCAAAAAGCAAAGTTTGATGACAACTACGCTAATGGTCAATACAAAGCAGATATGAAGCGTGAGAATTTATATATGGAAACGGACAGGAGAGTTAAGCAAAAGTGAGCCATATCGAGAAAAAAGAATTTGAAATATACCGCATTACTCCGCCACCACCTAAATGGGATTTGCAGGAGTATATTCGGCAGTATGTCCAGACCGGCAATGATAATTATTTCTATTGGTTCCTACACTATTACGAGCCGACGCTAAATGAAAAGGCGAAATTTTTTAGGAATAAATACTCAATGGAAGCGCACTTTGCCGATATAAAGCAAAGCCTTGTAACAGGCTTGTGTAAGGCTTTGGTAAACTATGATATTTCCATAGCTCCTTTTCTGCCGTATGCGCAGAGGTATATGGAGCGTGAGGTGCATAACTATATCCGCACAATGCGGACGGGCTATTCCGTGCAAAGCGAATTTGAATACGCCCGGCTCCGTAAAGTGATGGATATTTTCAATCATTCAGGCGGTGAATTTACGGAGGAAACCATTTCACAGGTTGCAACGCAAATCGGTGAAAGGTATGAGAAAACAAAGTCCATCATCGAGGGCGGTATTCTCACCGAAAACTATACGGATGTTCAAAGTAATGATGAGGATGATACAAGAACCACCGACTTCCTTCTGCCGGATTCCTCACTCAATCCCGAAAACATTTATTTCAAGCAGAAGATATATGACAAGCTGTATGAAGCCTATGACGGCTTAGAATATACAGAAAAGATGATGCTCGCCCAACACCTCGGCTTTTGCCCGGAGTGTTTCAGTACTCGCTACGCTGACAAGACCGATTTAGACGAAAACGGCAAGCCGAAAGAAAAGCCGATCAAGCCGCTGCCTTATACCGACATTGCAACTGACCACGGGTTTAGCGATGCAGATACGGCAAAGAGGGTTTGTGATAAGGCTATTTCAAAAATAAAGCATTGTTTGTTTAGCTAACTTACATTTGATATCAAAATAATGAATATTAACATATTGTATCAAAACAACCGATGTGTTATAATATAAATTGGATTATTAGAGTTCAAGGAGGTGCTCCTGTGGCACAAAGCAGTTTGTTACCCGAAGAAAAAGCAAGGGTAAAAATAGATAGGCAATTAACTAACGCCGGATGGAATATTGTATCACGGGATGAGTATGTTCCGAGGAGCGCATCCGCAGTCAAAGAAGCATTGATGCAAGGCAATACAGAGAGTGATTATCTGCTGTTTATTGATGATAAAGCCATTGCCGTTGTTGAAGCAAAGCGTGAGGAAAACCCTCTCGCTGATGATGTACAGAATCAAGCGGAAAACTACGCCTGCAACCCGCAGGCTTGGTACGGTGTGTGGTTTCCAAATCAAATCCCTTTGGTATACCTTGCAAACGGCAATAAGATATACTTTAAGAATATGCTGCAACCGGATAGTGACTACCTTGAATTGAATGAAATGCACTCTCCGAAAAAGATGTTGAAGCTTATTGGTCAGGTATCGGAATACGGTGCTCTGCCACGTTTGGACAAGCGCGGTTTGCGTGATTGCCAGTATCGTGCAGAGATGAAGTTTGAAGAATCCATCAAAAATGGTGATAAGAAAAGCCTTGCGATTCTTGCGACCGGTTCCGGTAAAACATATCTTGCTTGTTTAGCGACATATCGTCTTTTAAACTATACTAACGCCAAAAGAGTGTTGTTCTTGGCTGACAGAAACAACCTTGCAAAGCAGGCTAAAACAGAATTCTGCACCTTCAATCGTACCGAAAACCAAGAAGAAATGAGCTCTTTATATACGATTGAAAGGTTGAGAAAAGATTCTGATATAAAAGCCGACATTGTTATTTCCACGATCCAAAAACTCTTTGCGGTTCTTACCGGCAAACAACTCACCGACGAGGACAGTGAAGATGCCGAAGATGAGAAGAATGCAGCTAAAGAGGAAGCGGAAGAAGCTAAAACAATACAACTTGGTGATAGCCTTTTCCTACCGTCCGATTATTTTCAACTCATTATTGTAGATGAATGTCATCGCTCGATTTACGGTAAGTGGAGAGCTGTTCTTGATTATTTCTCGGACGCTCACGTCCTTGGATTGACGGCAACACCAACTCCGGAAGCGTACGCGTTCTTCAATTACAATAAGGTTGAAGAATACTCCTATGAAGATTCTGTAGTAGACGGAGTCAATGTCCCGTCCAGAATATATCGAATAAAAACAGAAAAAACCGAGCACGGCGGCGTGATTGACGCCGGAACTCGTGTTGTTGAAACTTCTCGCAGAACCGGAAAGGAAAACGAATACGAGGCACACCACAGAATAGATTACGATTCTTCTGCGCTGGATAGGTCGGTAGTAAATCCCGACCAAATCAGAAAGGTATTAACCACCTATAAAAAAGCGATATATGAAGACTTATATCCTGAGCGGGAAAAGAAATGGGAGTATATTCCAAAGACCTTGATTTTTGCCAAGGATGATTATCACGCTACTCAGATTGTAGAAATCGCAAAAGAAGTTTTTGGCGAAGAATTTGAGAGCGGCGAAGTTCCCGAACATTTCGTGCAGAAAATCACCTACACCGCAGAAGATTCAAACGGTTTGATTCGTGACCTCAGAGTAGAAAAGGATTTTCGAATCGCTGTTACTGTTACACTTGTAGCAACCGGCACAGACGTTAAACCGCTTGAAGTTGTTCTGTTTATGAAAGATGTCCGTTCGGACACCCTGTATACGCAGATGAAGGGACGCGGCTGCCGTGTAATCGACGACGATAAGCTGAAAGAAGTCACTCCGAACGCAATCACCAAGGAATGCTACTACATTGTTGACGCGGTGGGCGTAACAGAGTCAGATAAAGTAATCCCTCAGCCTGTAATCGGTCCCGGAAACGGCAAAAAGGTTCTTCCGCTGGACAAGCTGTTGGAGCACCTTGCCCACAACGAAGTGAGTGATGAAAACCTTTGGCTGTTGCGCGACTATTGCTCAACTATCAATCGCAGATACGAAAACAACGTACTGTTTGGCAAACATCTTGACTACTTTAATGCTACCTTCGGTTTTTCACCCAAAACCATCGCCTTTCGTATTCAGGAAGCTTATGACAAGGAGCTCCTTCCTCCGTACATAAGCCCGTCAAACGACAATACCGAGCGAATGGATTTGATTATTGATTTGATTGGCAACATTCCTGCGCGGCGCAAGCTGCTGGAAATGCAGCGCGGTTATTTTGTAACAACCGAGGATGATCCCGATAAGCTCATCTATGCAGGCTTTTCCAAGGAAACCGCACAGTCCTTTATTGATAATTTTGAAAAGTATCTTAATGACAACAAAGACAGCATTGAGGCTTTGCGCATTATCTACAATTCCGAGGATGTTGTGATCACCCACAGTATGCTTATTGAATTGCGTGACAGTTTGCTTTCGGAAAATCGCCAGTACAGCCCATATCAAATCTGGCGCAATTACAAAGTGATTGACGAATTTGGCAATGTTGATGAATTAGATATGAAATCTAACTTCAACGCGCTGACAAATCTCATTCAGATTGTGCGTTTTGCTTATCATAAAAACCAAAAGCTCACCGCATTGATCAAGGGCTACACGCAGCGCTTCAACCTGTACTGCGGTCAAGCGCAGCGTACTTTATCGGATGACCAAATAGAAATTATGCGGCAGATTGCGGAATTCGTGATTAACGACGGCGCAATCACCGCGATGGAATTAAATGAAATTGACACAGACCTCTGGCGCAGAGGAATAACAAGTTTTACTGCTCCTGTTTTCAACGACGAAATACAAACAATGTCAAGGTTTTTACTAAGAGCAGCATAAGAGGTGTAAAGAATGGCAACCACTCAAAAGAACGAATCCGCCTTGCTTTCAAAGGTATGGAATATAGCAAATGTACTGTCAGCCGCAGGCGTTGGTTTTACTGATTATATCACGCAGCTGACATATATCCTGTTCTTAAAAATGGATGATGAAAAGGAGTCGAAGGGATTAAAAAGCTATCTTCCGGAAGGCTGTAAATGGAAGGATTTGAGCTCGTTAAGCGGTGACGACCTTGTTGAAAAATATGAGGAGATCTTAAAAGAGCTTTCCAAATGCGACGGCTTGATCGGTACGATTTTCACAAAGGCTACCAACAAGCTGTACCGTCCCGTTATGCTCAAAAAGGTCATTGATATGGTTGACGAGGACAACTGGTATATGATGGAGGGTGACCTTAAAGGCGCGATTTATGAAAAAATCCTCGAAAAGAACGGACAGGATAAAAAGAGCGGTGCAGGTCAGTACTTTACACCAAGAGCATTGATTTCTGCTATTGTGGATGTTGTCGATCCCAAGATCACCGAAACGGTTGCCGATCCCTGCTGCGGAACGGCAGGTTTTCTCCTTGCGGCTTATGAGCATATGAAGTCCCAGAGCAAGGATGTTGAAAAGCAAAAATTTCTGAAAAACAATGCGCTGTACGGAGCGGATAACACCGATCTGGTTGTTACCCTTGCATCTATGAATTTATATCTGCACGATATCGGCGTTAAGAAAAGCCCGATTGTTTATCAGGATTCGCTGATTGATAAATCGGACAAAATGTATCAGGTAGTACTGACAAATCCGCCGTTTGGAACCCGTCCGCAGGGCAGTGTGGATGTTTCATCCAACAGACCGGAATTTATTAAAACATCGGATAATCAGGTCAACTTTTTACAGCATATTATGTCCATTGTCAAAACAGGCGGACGTGTCGGCGTAGTTATGCCCGACAGTGTTCTGACCGATGGCGGCTCCACGGCGAAAGTCCGTGAAAAGCTGCTAAAGGACTATAACCTTCATACCATTCTTCGTTTGCCCACCGGAATCTTTTACGCAAACGGTGTCAAAACTAATGTGCTCTTTTTTGAAAAGGGCGAACCGACAAAGGATATTTGGGTATATGATTACCGCACAGGCGTAAAGCATACACTGGCGACAAAGCCTATGACAAGAGAACACTTACAGGATTTTGTGGATTGCTATTGCGTTGGTCATATGGATGACCGCAAAGAAACCTATGACGCGGAAACCGACCCCAACGGCAGATGGCGCAGATTCACAGCAGAAGAAGTGTCAAAGCGTGAAGATCTGAACTTCAAGTGGATCGACTTCACCGAAGAAGATGACCGCACTGTTGCGGAAATCCTCGACGAAATGCAGGAAGAATCCGACGGCATCGCCACCGCTGTCGCTCAGCTCAAAGAGCTGCTGGGAGGGATCGAGCTGTGATTGATACTTTTACCATCAGATGTAATATTCTTCACTTAGCGTTTAGTGGCAAACTAACTATTCAGATCGAGGAAGAAGGCACAGCTCAAGATATACTTAATTTTATTAGTGAAAAGAAGTCGATCGTTTCTGTTGAGGAAGGACCTTATACAATTCCTGATTCGTGGGCATGGGTTCGGCTAAAAGATCTTTATAAGATTAACCCTAAAGTAATAGCAGATAATGATACTGCGGCTGCTTTTATTCCTATGGAAAGAATCAGCGGTGGTTTTGATAAAGCGTTCACATTTGAAATTCAAAAATGGGAAAAAGCATCTAAAAACCATACAAAGTTTAAAGATGGTGATGTTGCGTTCGCAAAGATAACACCCTGCTTTGAGAATAGAAAATCTTTTATTGCTCACGATTTACCTAATGGAATTGGCGGTGGAACAACAGAATTAATAATTCTTCGCCAGAAAGAGATGTTGCCGCAATATACTTACTATGTATCAATGATGATTTGTTTCCTGTGATCCTCATTAACAACTCTATGTCTTTTGCACGACAGATTTTTACGTTGTTCCACGAGTTCTATCATTTAGTATCTAACACCAGTGGTGCCGAAATAATCCGAGACGACTATTATAAGTATCTGAATACATCTCAATCCGTAACAGAAAAAAACTGCGATACATTTGCTAACGAATTTTTAGTTCCCACCGACGATTTCAAAATTGAACTATCTAAAAAGGAAATTGATGATCTCAGAATAGCTGAATTAGCTACTCTTTATTCTGTTAGCAAAGAAGCGATAATGTATAAACTATGGACACTGAAAATCATCACTCCTCAAGAATATGAATCACTAAAAGAAACTTTCTACGGTGATGCAATTAGAAATCAAAAAAAGAAAAACGGTGAGAACTCATCTGGAGGTAATTATTATTTTACCAAACTCGCTTATTTAGGATCTTCATACACCGGTGATGTATTCAAGCAGCTATATTCCGGTAAAATAGACAATTTCCGTGCAAGCGAAATGTTAAACAGCAAGGTGGATCATCTTCCCCAATTAGAAGCTGCATACCCCAAATTCCGATTTCAACCTTTGGTTGTTCGGGTAACTTCAAATCGGGCAGCAAGTAATCTCCCTGCTGTGTGTATGTAATCTTTGTCGCCATAATTCAGACCTCCTTAACCTTAATTCTCTTGGCTTTGGCTTTCGTGAGTTTGATTAACAGCTCGTCAACGATGTCGGTGTACCTGCCCTGATAAATGAGTTCATTTCTCAAATCAATTAGACTGTTGATAACCGTGCGCCGTTCATCAGGGGTTAGATACAGGTGGTATTTTGGATTTCTCATAGTCATTTCCTCCTTGACTTGTATTTTACATTCACATTATAGGAAGAAATTGAATAAACAACAAATGTGCGAGCGAGAAATGTGTGTAACTGCCGATAAAACCTGAATTTTTCATAAGTCCGTTATGAACACTCGCACCAAAGAAATCGGGACACTCCATCAAGAGTGTCCCGATTTCTTTATATATCATCCAAAAACACAGTAAAACATTGATGCAAAAAGCGATCAATCATTTTCGATATTTAGTTGCGATTTCCGGAGCATTGTGCTATACTTAGTCCAAATAAATGACAGGAGTGGACTATAGTACCCGCCTTGTTGATTATTAATCCAAAGAAGGAAACAATGCCAAAACTTCGTAAGTCTGCTATCATTTTGTTTTCGAATCAATCAATTAGATAAAGGAATGAAAACCGATGCTGAAAAAAGTATTATTTTTCACCCTGGCAATCGCTATAGCGATTGTATCAGTGATAGGCGCTGACGCAGCAGTAAGAGGATATACTCTGGGAGACGCCGATAACAACAACGAAGTAGAGATCATAGACGCTACCATCATCCAGCGCATCCTGTCGGATATGATAACCGATCCTGACGGATCAATCACCCACCGCGCAGACGTAGACAGAAGCGGAGATCTGGATATCATAGATGTCACTTGGATTCAGCGATACAACGCCGGTATGGACGTCCCGTACCGTATCGGAGAATATATCAGCCCCGTTCCCGCAACGGATCCATATGAGTTACCAATCGTTTAATGACTGTACAGCCCCGAGGTTAAGTAGCCTCGGGGCTGATTATTTACAGCTCCGTATCCTCAGCCGGGGATAGGGGAGATGTATTATATCGCTGTAAAACAATTTTTTTAGATAAAGAATATTGACATCAGCCTCAAACTGTGTTACTGTATTAATACAGTAGCACAGTAAGGAGGATCTGATGGACTGGCGATTAGATAAAAAGCGTCCGATATGCCCGCAAATATGCGAAAAGCTATGTGTGCTGATCGCATCCGGTGAGATCGGAGCAGGGGAAAGGCTGATGTCGGTGCGCGAGGTGGCGGTATACGCCGGTGTCACGCCGAACACCGTACAAAAATCGTTCGAACAGTTAGAGGCACAGGGCGTAATCTACTCTAAACGCGGTTCCGGCTGGTACGTCAGCGACAACACTGCTATAGCGCAGGATGTGTTGAAGCGTTTGATCCGCACGAAAACCGTCAATTACCTGAACGATATGCAAAATCTCGGATTGGACAAAAAAGAAATTATTGAAATCATAAAGGAGTTTCGCTATGGGTGAGTTATTAAGATGCGATAATCTTTGTAAGGACTTCGGTTCTGTCAGAGCGCTCGATCATCTGTCTGTCAGCGTACTGAGCGGTAAGATCATCGGACTGCTGGGACCGAACGGCGCAGGCAAAACAACCTTCATCAAAATCATCAACGGTTTGTTACAGCCGACTTCGGGGACTGTTCTCATTGACGGCAAGTCACCCGGGGTAGATACCAAGCCGATTGTCAGCTATCTGCCTGATGTTAATTATCTGAACAACTGGATGACCGTCGAACAGATCATCATGATGTTTGCGGATTTCTATGCGGATTTTCGACCTCAGCTTGCGTTTGAGATGGTATCTCGCCTGGGAATCAACAAGACGCAAAACCTGAAAAACCTTTCGAAAGGCAACAAAGAAAAGGTCTGTCTGATTCTGGTAATGAGCCGCAGCGCTAAGCTTTATGTGCTGGATGAGCCGATCGCCGGCGTCGATCCCGCAACGCGAGACTATATCATCACGACTATCATCAACAACTATAATCCCGAGGCTTCCGTGCTGATCTCCACTCACCTGATCTCCGATATCGAGTCGGTGCTGGACGAGGTGATTTTCATCAAAAACGGTACAGTTGTCATGTATGACTCCGTCGATCACATCCGTGAACAGCACGGTATGAGCGTCGACGATCTTTTCAGGGAGGTGTTCAAATGGTAAGAAAGCTGATTCGATATGACTTTCAGTCATATTTCAGACTTTTATTTCCCGTACAGCTGATTATCTTAGGTATCGCTCTGCTCAACCGCATTATCCAGCTCTTCGAGCCGCCGTCGGGCGCCGCGGATATTGTCGCGTCGACCTACCAGGCGGGCTTTGTCGCAACCTTGGTTCTGTATATCGTTTCCATCATCGTTTGCTTCGTGATGACGGTCATCGTCGGTATCATCCGTTTTTATCAAGGGATGTACACCAACGAGGGATACCTGATGCACACGCTGCCCGTCACGCCGACCCAGCATATTTTTGCCAAATTGCTGACCTCCGTTATCTTTTTCTTGGGCTCGATTCTGGCGACTTTTCTCTCTTTTATGATTATTACCGCAGGTCAAGTGAACATCGAGGTTTTCAAGGCGTTTTTCTACCTCATGAATCGCTATATCCAGTCCGCCGGTTTCGACGGTGTACTGTATATTTTAGAAATCCTCTTGCTCCTGTGCGTTTTGCTTTTCCACATCTTTATCAAGTTCTATTTCTGTCTGTCGGTTGGACAGCTCGCCAAGCGCAAAAAGGTTCTGTTAGCCTTCGGCGTCTTTTTCGGCATCTACGCCGTCAAACAAATCATCGGCACGGCATTGATCGTCATTTCAATGTTCAGTCAAAATCTGATCTTTGTCATCAGCGATTGGTTATCGGATTCCGGTGAATTGGCGATGCACATCTTGATTTGGATTAGCATCGTGATCTACTCAGCAGCGGCGCTGGTCTATTTCTTCATTACGAGATATATCATGAGCAAAAAGCTCAATCTGACATAAGGGGAGGGGAGAAGATGAAAAGAGTTATCAAAGCCTCCGCTCTGCTCCTTATTATCGCTCTCTTAACTGTTTCTCTCTGTTCCTGCGGGAGCTTAGAGACTGCAAAAGCAAATCAAGCTTTTTATCTCGACAATAACTTTAAATCTGAGATCATCCTGCGCGACACTATCTATCGAAAGATATATCTTGGTAACCTTAGCTTTATAGACGCAGGAAACTATGGATTGCGGGAGAACGGCTGTTATGTTACGGAAAAGGGAGTCCCCGTTCTGCTGAGCAGTTGGTACGGCGACCGGTACTCAATCAACAAAGATGAATCGGTGTTAAGCATCTATGGAGAATACTATGTCCGAGAGGATAAGTATGAGGCGGTGAAGGACGCTGCCGACAGCGCTGTTTTGGATCATTATTATATTTCTTATTATCCCGATTCGTATTACTCCGGGCGGTATGACGACATCGCTTCTAAGCGTTACGATACCGATACCGTCAGTAATATTTTATTGGAGCAGGATGTTACCGATGCGATCAACAAGGCGTTAGCGACTGGCGACAGCGATAAGGTGCAGTTAACGCAGGATCAACTCTACACAGTGGAAGCGCTGAAGATCGAGCGTTGTGATAAGGATATGATGGTGACAATGTACGATAATAATCTTGTTCTGCTGCGCGACGGCGAGAGCTTCTATGTCAGCGGCGACAATGATTATTGGGCTGATTCATACAGCGTTTATCCGATCGAAAAGAACAGCGCGGAGTTAATCAAGGAACTGTTCGAGAAATATCCCGAAGCTGTAGATCAAACGGCTTTTTAAAGAAACGATATACGAATGATGGGGCGGTCACAAACGGATCGCCCCATAAGTATTATAATCAGTTATTGAGAGGGCTTTAGCCCGTGGCAATCTCAACCGAATATAAGAGGCTATTTACCGCTTTTCGGTTTTACCTTGGATAGGGGATTACTCTTCGCAGCGGCTTCGATCTGGCGCGAATCAAGATGGGTGTAGATTTCAGTCGTGCTCAGGCTCTCGTGACCCAGCACATCCTTTAGCACGCGGATATCCACGTTGCCGTGCTGATACATCAGCGTCGCCGCGGTATGGCGCAGCTTATGCACCGAGTAGCCCTGTGAATCCAGACCGATCTTCTCGAGATATTTGTAGACCATTTTCTGCACAGATTCGCGGGAGATACGTCGCTTTTGCGCAGAAAGAAAGAGGGCGTATTTGTCCTGGAAACGTATACCGTCAACAGGGCGCACCTTCATATAGGCTTCAAAAGCCGACATGCACGCGTCATTCAGATAAATGATACGCGTTTTATTACCCTTACCGGTGATTTGCGCCGTATGATCGGAACGGATATCGTTATAATTCATCGCTACCAGCTCTGCTAAACGCATACCGCAGTTGAGAAAAAAGGTCAGAATACAGTAATCGCGCTCCTTGTATTTTCCGTCAACCGCGTTGAGCAGTTCGATACTTTGTTCGAGAGTGAGGTATTTCGGCAAACGGCTCTTTTCACGATCATTCGGACGTTCAAGATCCTTCAGGGGATCCGTCTGCAGCAAACGCTTCTTACTTGTCAAATAGTGATAAAAGGATTTGACGCTTGTCGTTTTGCGGGCACGGGCGGCTTTGTTGTTCTTGCGAACACGAACCAGATAATTCATAAATTCATATCCGTCCGTAAGCGTAACAGAAGAAACAAGATTGAGATCAACATCATCGACCCGAATATCTTGAAAGGGGATATCCACCGAAACAATTCCTTTTTGGAGCTTAATAAAGCGGAAAAAGGTTCTCAGGTCATTGAAATATTCATCAACCGTTGTTGGCGACCGACCCTTGACGGTCTGTAAATAATACAAATAATCTTTGATAATCTCTGAAGCTTCAACAGAAAAATTGCTCATTGAATATTCACCACTGCATTTCTAATTATGATACAGTACAGATCGACTTGACAGTATCTGTTTTACTTATTATAACCCAGAATAGGGGTCTGAAATTTCTTTATTAGAAAATTACACAAAATTGATATTTTATGTAATTCAGGGGAGACATTGAAGCAAGAATATCACTATACAGAGCCATTTTAGTACTGTTCCGCCTCAAACAACATCATATTTATCGAATAGAAATTTTTTCAACGAGTCTATGCTCGTTCAGAAAAAACTGAAACGATATTTTTATTTGCGCCAATCGAAAGTTTCACCCTTAGACAAATCTAACGCAACATCGTTGATCTTATACTAAGTATCATTAAAACACTTTAACATTTATTGCGTTAAATTCCGCATAGCGGTGTTGTCGTCCTTGACATACGCCAGCAGTGACACTAAGCCAATCGCTTCGCTCTTGGAGTGTTGTTGCATGGGTGTTGTTAGCCAAATCAAAGATTTGGACAACACCTCAAGTATGCCTGCGTCCTCCGCCTTGCTCTGCGAAATTTCTCGCTAACAAATTTGTTAAAGCGTTTAATGGATACTTAGTATTAACAATATCTTCATCGAGTCATTTGATCTCAGCTTTTGATTGATGATACTGATTATAGATTTCACATTTCTTATTATTATCAAAATGTTTTCGTTTTCATCGCTATCACCCATCGTTTAAAAACATTCCCCCTTTTTGTTAAAAATTTAACAAAACAATATTCCTCCGACATCCGTTAACTCATCATCGGTAAGACTGACGATTTTTGTACTATGACAATCGCAAAAATCTCTTATCTGATTATAATCGCGGTGTCGTGTAATATCTCCGCAAAAACAGAGCGTTTTAGCATCCTTATCATAACCCGACGCGCCCCCGATAAAACCGTAATCCACTCCCTCAAGTCTGACTCTTCCCTGTCCTATCTTAAGAACATCAACATTTAATTCCTCTAGAGAATTATAGATGCCGTTATCCGCTGTGATGACAGCGTTTTCGTCGGCGATTGCACAGGAGCATCTTGCGTAACCTTGATTCACATGGATCAGTTCGTAACCGCGAGCCACGCAGTATTCCTTCACATTGTCATCCAGAGAAGATTTACGTCCTATCAGTCGTCCACCCAGTAAAAGAGCATTCAATTTCACATTATCGGGATATTTTCCGCTAAACGGAGTATCACACAGAACAACATGGTAATCCTTTGAAAGCGTTGTCGCCAGCCGTTGACAGGATGACAGCACAAACGCCGTATCATCTATTATAAAACACTGCATATCGGCGTGATCCTGCTCAAAAGGCAAATAACACGATACGCGCTCTGTCGGTATCGTCTGATAACCCAGAGCGCGCAGTTTTTCCGCAAACTGCGGATATTTTTCGGATACTATTGCCTTATTCACAGATCGCCTCAAACGCTTGTCTAACGTCTCTCACAGGCACAATTTCGACGCCGTCCGGCGCGGTGATATCCTTGCGGTTGTGGGATGGTACGATGATCTTGGTAAAGCCGAGACGTACCGCTTCGCTGACGCGCTGCTGTACGTGGTTGACAGAGCGGATCTCACCCGCAAGACCGATTTCACCGAACGCGATAGCGTTTTCGTTGATTGGAATGTCCTTTAAAGAAGAAATCAGAGCGATCGCAACCGCAAGATCAACCGCTGTTTCATCCAGACGCAGGCCGCCGACAACATTGACATATGCGTCGGTGTTGTTAAAGTAATAACCGGCACGCTTTTCGAGAACCGCGATAATCATATTCATGCGGTTGTAATCAAAGCCTGTGCACATCCTGCGCGGATTACCAAAGCCCGTTGATGCAGCAAGTGCCTGAATCTCTGCGAGAATCGGCCTGGTGCCCTCCATCGCGCACGCGATACAGGTACCGCTCACATTCTTAGGTCGACCGGAAATCAGCATCAGCGAGGGGTTTTCCACCTCCTGTAAACCGCTGTCGGTCATCTCAAAAACGCCGATCTCGTTGGTAGAGCCGTAACGGTTTTTGACCGCTCTGAGGATGCGATAGGACATCTGTCTGTCGCCCTCAAAATGCAGTACCGCATCGACAACATGCTCCAGCACCTTCGGACCGGCGATTGAACCTTCCTTGTTAACATGTCCGACAATAATCATCGGGATATCCATGCTCTTAGCGGTGCGCATAAAGAAATTGGTCGACTCTCGCACCTGCGTCACGGAACCGGGCGAAGAGTTCAACTCGGACAACGACATCGTCTGGATCGAGTCGATCATCACAATATCGGGCTTGTCCTGACGGATGGTTTCGCATACCAGTTCAACATCGGTCTGGGTCAGGATATAAAGATTATCTGAGTTGACGCCGAGGCGGTCGGCACGCAGTTTAAGCTGACGTTTGCTTTCCTCACCGGATACATATAATATTTTCAGGTTTCTACCGAGGTACTCGCAAATCTGTAACAGAATGGTGGATTTTCCGATACCCGGATCGCCGCCGAGAAGTATCAAGCTTCCCTTGACGATACCGCCGCCCATTACGCGGTCAAGCTCTTTGGAGCCGGTTTGATAACGAATCTCATCCGTTGTGCTGATATCGCGGATATGGACAGGCGGAGCGTAGGCCGCCGCATGGGAACGTACCGCTGCGGCGGGCTTAGAAGTATCCTTGATCTCTTCATTCATCGTGTTCCACTCGCCGCAGGACGGGCATTTACCGTACCACTTCGGGCTTTCATAGCCGCACTGGGAGCAGATATAAACACTTTTGATTTTAGCCATAATTATTTCCTTTACTGACTTTGTATATATTCCAGCACACCCATCGCGATCGAGTATGCCATTTCACCTTGATAGCTTTCGTCTATGAGCCTCGCGCGTTCTTCACTGTTGGACAAAAAACCACATTCCACAATGACAGCCGGCACCGTCGCGTGATCCAGCAGATAGATTTCCGATCCCGCAGGCTTCAGCTCGCGAGTATTATCCTTTTGCAGCAGCGAAACAACCGCACTTCTGATTGCTTGAGCAAGCACCCTGCTGTTATCATCATTGACAGAATAAAAGACCTGTGCGCCGCTGTAGGCGCTGTTTTGAAACTTATTCTGATGAATGCTGACAAGAAGATTGTTTTCACTTTCATTGGTGATCTCTGCGCGACGCTTTAAATCCGACACCTTTTTCTCACGCAGAGTGTCGGCGTCCTCACCGTATACGGCGATATCTTCATCGCGAATCTCTTTTACCCGACATCCGCACAAGCGCAGGGTATCGGCGAGTTTCTCAGCAACGCTCAGGTTGATGCCTTTTTCCAGTACGCCTTCAACCTCTGCTCCCCCATCCTCTCCTCCGTGACCCGCGTCAATGATGATCGTAGGGATGTTATCCGAAGCGTCTGCGGAAGTATTGGCGGTAATGTTGGAAAACGCCGAAAACATAACAACACAGAAGGAGACCAAAATCGCTGCCAGGATTATCAGATAAACCGTTTTTACTTTCATACTATCACCGGCTTATGTATATGAAAGTAATGTATTTATTATACTTTAATTTCGGATTTAGGTCAATAAGCACAGAACCTATTGTCCCTTTTCATAGCGTTTTCTCAGCTTTTCCAAGGCTTTTTTCTCGATGCGTGAGATATATGACCTCGAGATGTTCAGCTTTTGCGCGATCTCTCTCTGGGTGAGTACCTTTTTGCCTCCGATACCGTAGCGTTTGAGGATGATCTCTTTTTCTCTTTCTGTTAACGTTTCATCAATATATCTTCGCAGAACTTCCAGATGGAGCTTCGTATCAACGCTTTCTTCGATGTCCATATCAGAAGCCATGATATCCATCAACGTCAGCGGATTGCCGTCTTTATCGGTGTCGATCGTATCATTGAGCGAGATATCCTGCGCGGATTTTCGGTTGTTGCGAAAGTGCATCAAAATCTCATTTTCGATACAGCGTGAAGCGTAGCTCGAGAGCTTGATACTCTTGCTGATATCAAAGGTATTGATCGCCTTGATTAATCCGATCGTGCCGATGGAAACAAGGTCGTCGCCGCTGCTGTCGTTTTGATAATATTTTTTGATGATGTGAGCGACCAGCCGTAAATTGTGCTCTACCAGGATGTTTCGGGCGTTGGTATCTCCTTTTGCCGCCAGTTCCAGGTAATGCTGCTCCTCCGCTTTTTTCAGCGGTTTCGGAAAACTATCTGAGTGCGCGACGTGCAGGATAAACAGAAAGATATATTGACTGATATATGATAATAGTTCTAACACAAAAAACCACCTCATGAAATCATATTCATGGGGTGGCTCATATTTGCGTGTCCGTATATTTTTAAGATTATTCGGCGTTGCCGAAATCCTGCAGGGTCAGACCTTTGTTGTGTTCAAGCGCCCAGTCAATACTCCACTCGGAACGGAACAGCAACAGCTTATTATCTCGAAAATCAGCTACAACCTTGGTATCAGACGCCAGATCGAGACTTTTATAATCAACGTCCGAGGTGATCCAGCGAATAAACTGGAAAGGCGTGTTTTCCATGATAATTTCAACGTTGTATTCATTTTCAAGACGGTATTTCAGTACGTCAAATTGCAGTACGCCGACAACGCCGACGATGACCTCTTCCATACCGGATTCAGGCTCGTGGAATATCTGGATCGCACCTTCCTGCGCAATCTGATTCATGCCCTTGACAAACTGCTTACGCTTCATGGTATCCTTCTGTCGTACCAACGCGAAATGCTCAGGAGCGAAGGTCGGGATTCCCCTAAAAGCAAATTTTTGTCCGGGAGAGACAATCGTATCACCGATCGAAAACATACCGGGATCAAATACACCGATGATATCGCCCGCAAAGGCTTCTTCGACAACTTCACGCTCCTGCGCCATGATCTGCTGGGGCTGAGACAACTTCATCTTACGGTCGCCCTGCACATGGTAAACTTCCATGTTTTTGTCAAATCTACCTGAGCAAATGCGCATGAACGCAACACGATCGCGGTGGGCTTTATTCATATTCGCTTGAATCTTAAAGACAAACGCCGAGAAGAAATCGGAGTCGGGCGCAATCAGCTCCTCACCCGCTTCACGCGGCAGAGGGCCTGTCGTCAGCTGTAAAAACTCCCGCAGAAAAGGTTCTACGCCAAAGTTCGTCAGGGCTGAGCCGAAGAATACCGGCGTCAGCTGACCTTTGCGGACAAGATCAATATCAAAGTCATTACCCGCGCCGTCGAGAAGGTCGATATCATCAAACAGCGTGTCCTTTTGTCCGTAGAACAGCTTATTTTCTAGATCGGGATCATCAAGCGAGATTTCCTCCTGCTCGACCTCTCGCTGACCGTTGTTGGCGGTATAAGACAGGATCTTACCCTTCTTGCGGTCATATACGCCTTTAAACTCTTTACCGGAGCCGATCGGCCAGTTCATCGGGCAGGTATTGATACCGAGAACATTTTCGATATCCTCCAGCAGATCAAAGGGATTCTGGGCGTCACGATCCATCTTGTTGATGAATGTGATGATCGGGATATGACGCATGACACAAACCTTAAAGAGCTTCTTTGTTTGATTCTCAACACCCTTGGACGCGTCTATGACCATAACGGCGCTGTCAGCAGCCATCAGCGTACGGTAGGTATCCTCGGAGAAATCCTGATGTCCGGGCGTGTCCAGAATATTGATGCAATAGCCGTCGTATTTGAACTGCAAAACCGACGAGGTAACGGAAATACCTCTCTGCTTCTCTATCTCCATCCAGTCGGAAACCGCGTGCTTTGCGGTCTTTTTACCCTTGACAGATCCGGCTAAATTGATCGCGCCGCCGTACAGCAAAAGTTTTTCGGTTAAGGTTGTTTTACCGGCGTCAGGGTGCGAAATGATTGCGAATGTGCGCCGTTTATCTATCTGTTCTGTTAAACTACTCAAAAGATACCTCCGTTGATCGTCAGAAATTTAACGCTATATTCGTGCAATATGCTCTACAAACACTGTGTTTTTTCGTGATACGGTATAATTTTACTATTAATCTATGGTAAAAGTCAACAACTTTGTGCCTGTTTTTTCTACGGTAAATTATACAAATGCACTTGACTTTTTATCGGATTTTTATTAAAATAGCTTTACAAACAAAAATTCATCTAAGTTTTTTCATATACCTTCCAAATTTGAGGCAGGAACGCAAGTTCCTGCCTCACCCCTTTGTATCGGAGTTTTGTTATGGAACCTATCGGTCTTTATCTGCACATTCCTTTTTGCGACGGAAAATGTGCTTACTGCAACTTTTTCAGCAAACGGGCAGATACAAGCACTTTGTCTGAATACACCGAAGCGCTGATCGCGTCTGTTGTTTTGTGGGGCAAGAAGATCAATCGCCCTGTGGATACGGTTTATTTCGGCGGCGGCACCCCTTCCCTGCTCGGACACGAACGGCTGATTGCAATTCTTACCGCTGTCAAAAGTGCTTTTGCGCTGACTGATTCTCCCGAAATCACTGTAGAAGTTAATCCTACGTCAACGGATGAGCTGGATTTTTCCGCTATGCGTAACGCAGGTTTCAACCGTTTATCCATCGGATTGCAAAGCGCAGTCGATAACGAACTGTGCATTCTCGGCAGACGTCACAATTCAGCCGACGCACTGCGTACGGTTCAGCGTGCCCAATCTGTCGGATTCGACAACATCTCGCTGGACGTCATGCTGGCAATACCTGAGCAAACGATAGACAGTCTTGATAAGACGCTCAAATTCTGTGCTTCCTGTGGCGTGCAGCATATCTCCGCGTACATCCTGAAGATTGAGGAAGGCACGCGATTTTACCAGCTCAAAGATCGTCTGCCGCTGTTGACAGACGATGAACAGGCGGTGTTTTATGAGCACGCTGTGAAAAAGCTTTCCGATCTGGGTTACTCCCAGTATGAGATCTCCAATTTCGCGCACAAGGGCTTTGAGAGCAGGCATAACCTGCATTACTGGCGCGATGAAGAATATCTGGGACTGGGTCCCTCAGCGCACTCCTATCTTGACGGCATGCGTTTTTACTACGACTGTGATTTTCAAAGCTTTTATAAAAATCAAACAATCTTTGAATCACACGGCGGCGACAGCGAGGAATATATTATGCTGGCTTTGCGGCTGAGCGAGGGCTTGAACTTCGGCAAATATCTGAATCGCTTTCATCTACCAATCAGTCAAAACTTTTTGAAAGCTGCTCGGCGGTTAGCCGACCAGGGATTGTGCCGGGTGACAGATCAAGCGGTCTCTTTGACTGTCAAAGGTTTTCTGGTTTCCAACGCCGTTATCGCATATTTGTCAGAAAACACTTGACATTATTCGTAAAACAAAGTAAAATAACTCTTGCACAGTAGAATACGGAAGCGTATCGAAGTGGTCATAACGGGCCTGACTCGAAATCAGGTAGTCCTCACGGGCTCGTGGGTTCGAATCCCACCGCTTCCGCCATTGATAAAAAGGTATCCTGTATCAGGATACCTTTTATCATATATACCACGCAGCGAACAGCGGTGGGATTCGAAAGCGACTCTGTTATGATTTTTAAATAACTTTTACTTTTTGTTGTTTTATTTTACGTTGTTTCTTGCATAAAATTCTCCGTTCTTGTATAATGATGTCAGATTTTGTCGACAGGCGGTGATCTGATGAAACGGATATTAACTATCTGTATGTCCCTTGTTTTGATGATGGTTTCCTTTTGCTCCCTGTCATCGTTCACCACTCAAAACAGTTTGACCTATCGCAGCGCCGATTCTTCCGGTGCGTATGTTGTTGATTTCAGCGGCAAACACGCTCAGATTATCCGCTATGGTTCTCGCAATTATTCCGCTTCTCTGATTGTATCTTATACTATCAGTGCCGTGTGTGCTTATCAAGGCAAGATCGTCTTGTTTTGTGACGATACCAACAACAATCAATTGATTGTATACGTTTATTATCTTGATTCTGATCTGTTGGACAGCTTCGCGATCTACGGTGCTAAGCTCTATGGTTCAACAGACTTCGCCTGCGACGATCGGGCAATTTACATTGAAAGCCACCGTGACAGTCACGAGGTAAAAGCTTATTCCTACAACGGTTCACTCAATAATACCTATCGCTTTGACAGCGAGGTCACCTCTTTGTTCAGCGGCTATCAGTCAGGCGTGCATGCTGTTGCCGCCGACCGGCTATACACCCTCTCAGGCAAGGGTTTCACTAGCGTTTCGGGAGATTCTGTTGAGACTCCCCTCTTCCCCGCAAACAATCACATTCTCGCTTCTGTTTATGGTTCTGTCTACGTTCTCGACGGCGATCGAATCACCGACACCTTTACGGTAGACACTGACTTTGAGGCAGGTTCGGCATGTGTGATCGGAGATCGCCTCTACTATCCCGACGGGCGAACGATTTACGGTTATGATATCGAAACCGGTGAAAAGATCTGCTACTATAAAACCGCTGATGATATTCGGCTTTTGTATGCGGACGGAAACAATGTAATCGCTGTCGGTAGGACTTCGTCGGTATCCATACACAAAAACGATTTCACCGAACCGCGAACATCGGACGAAAGTCCTGACAAAGAGTATAGCAACCCCGCCGATAAAACTCCCTCAAGCGGTCGCGGTACATCCGGCGGCACAGTATCCGGTATTTCATCCGACGTCTACGGTATTGACTTTGAACAATATCGTATCACCGGGATTTCTCCCGATACAACCATCGCCGGATTCAAAAGCAATATACGCTATGACGGATACACATTGACCGTTTACCGCGATAATGACGTCAAAAAAAGCGGTAACGTCGGCACTGCGATGACAGCGGTATTTACCTCGTCCGACAGCAATCTCACCTTTGAACTGGCTGTTGACGGCGACCTCACGGGCGAAGGCAGCAGAAATTCCCGTGATCTGAATCTCTTGATGGATTACCTGATCGGCGCAGCTGACTTCAACGGCGTTTACGCGATTGCTGCAAACTTATCCGGCGATCAAACAATTGACGTTGTCGATCTCGCACTGTTAAAAAGTCAAATATAAAAATGCCCCGCTGTTCAATAAAACAGCGGGGTTTCTTCTTGAATTTTCTCAGCTTTCGGGAATCATCAGCTGCTGGTCGGGCGTTGCCTCGGCAAGCGCGCTGCCTTCGCGTACGAAGTTGTATCCCATGAAGGTAAGCGAATCGCCGTCAACCTTATAATCGAGCTGGGTAACCTGATTATCTGCGACATAATAGGTGAAGTTGACGGTGGAGTCCTCGATGGTGTAGATACCGTTGTATTTGACGCCGTCCTGCACCTGTTCGAGCGTCATGGAACCGTTGTCGTTGAAGGTCACCTTGAAGATATCGTAACCGTAGTACTTGAAGACCCATGAGCCGACAAGGTCCTTGTCGGGGGTGAAATCCTGAGGCAGATCAAGCGGCGCTTTCTCTCTCTTGCCCTGACTCAGCTCAAAGCTGTACTCTTCGCCGTAGGAGCATGAAAGCTTCTGGTTGCCGAGGATTCTGGAACCGGTGATGGTGTAGGTTGCGGGTGCGTTGCCGTAGAAATAACCGACGTTCGCGCCGACGGTCAGCGTATTGCCATCCGCGGTCTTAGACTTCTGGTAAGTGCTGTTGATCTCAACACTTCCGACATAAGCGCTGAAAACGCCGTCGTTTTTGAACTCAAAGTAGTACGGTGTGCCGTCCATCTCGGTCATCCAGGTCACGCCCTCCGGCTCTTTGAGGAAGAACGCGGTAAAGATGAAGTAGCCCAGCAGTGCCGCGACAACGATGCAGATCGAGATAATCACGGGAATCTGCAAAAATCTTTTTTTCTTTTTGGGCTGTTCTTCAACAGCGGCCTCGCTGTCAACCGGCGCTTCCAAAGTTTCATCAGAAGAAGCGATTTCATCTTTCACGGTTTCTTCATCCGAAAGCTCCGCCTCTTCCTCTTTTGTAACCTCTGTTTCAGCTGCGGATTCCGCTTGCGCGGTCTCGACCGTTTCTTCTACCGTCTCGGCAGTTTCAACCGCTTCAGTTTCTACAGCTTCTTCACTGGTTACTTCGGGATTTGTATTTTCATTCATAAAGTAGTTACCTCCCAAATATTACTTTTTGACCTTGTATATCATACTACAACCTTTCGTATAAATCAACCCCCATTCTGAAATCCTGTTTATTTTTACCTGACAGAATTATAGAACCGATATCTTCACATAATCAAAATATATTTTGAAATTTTCTTGTCAGAAATCAATAAATCCACATTTGGATATTGTCAATGCGCCGATTTTATGCTATAGTTTAATCGGTTATAGATACCAAAATTTGATTCATAAGGGTGATTTTATGGGCTATATGGACATTTACAAGGAATGGCTGGAAAAAGCCACTGAAGACGCTGCTGTAGCAGAAGAACTCAAGAGCATTAAAGATGACAAAGACGCGATCTATGACCGCTTCTATACGCCGCTGAAGTTCGGCACAGCAGGACTTCGAGGCGTTCTCGGCGCAGGTACCAACCGCATGAACATCTACGTCGTCCGTCACGCGACACAAGGGCTTGCCAATTACATCAAGAAGAAATACGGCACCGGCGCTGTCGCGATCTCTCACGACTCCCGTATCAACTCCGATCTCTTCAAGATCGAGGCGGCTCGTGTTCTGGCGGCTAACGGCCTCAAAGCCTATATCACCGAGGAACTGGAGCCGACTCCCGTGCTGAGCTATCTGGTACGTCATCTCGGCTGTGTCGCCGGTATCATGGTGACTGCAAGCCATAATCCCGCAAAATACAACGGCTACAAGGCTTACGGCGAGGACGGCTGTCAGATGACCGACGTCGCCGCGGGCATGGTATTTGATGAGATCCAGGCGCTGGATATCTTTGACGACGTCAAGCTCTGCGACTTTGACGAGGCGTTGAAGAACGGCTCCATCGAATATGTCAAGGACAGCGTGTATGACAGCTATCTTGACGAAGTGAAGAAAAATCAGGTCAACGCGGGAATCTGCGAAGGCTCCGACCTCAAGGTCGTCTATACGCCGCTCAACGGCGCGGGCAACAAGCTCGTCAGACGTGTTCTCTCCGACGTCGGCATGAAAAATGTTACCGTCGTCAAAGAGCAGGAGAACCCCGACGGCAATTTCACCACCTGCCCCTTCCCCAATCCCGAGCTGGAAGAAGCGCTCGAAAAAGGCCTTGAGCTTTGCAAAGAAACCGACGCCGATCTGCTACTTGCGACCGACCCCGACTCCGACCGCGTCAGCATTGCCGCAAAGCGCGCTGATGGCACTTATCGCCTGTACACCGGCAACGAGATCGGCGCGATGCTGACCGAGTATATTCTCAAATGCCGCAAGGAGTTGGGCACTCTTCCTGAAAATCCCGTTGTCGTTAAAACCATCGTCACCACCAAGATTGTTGAAGCGATCTGCAACAAGTACGGCTGTGAAATGCGCAACTGTCTGACCGGCTTCAAATATATCGGCGAGATCATCCTCGGTCTGGAACAGAAGGGCGAAGAAGATCGCTATGTGTTCGGATTTGAAGAGAGCTGCGGCTATCTTGCCGGCTCTTACGTCAGAGACAAGGACGCGGTTGTCGCCTCTATGCTGATCTGTGAAATGGCAAGCTATTACAAGAAACAGGGCAAGTCGCTGGTCGAGATCATCGACGGCATCTATGAAGAATACGGCTACTATCTCAACACAACCCTCAACTTCTATTTCGAAGGCGCCGAGGGTATGCAGAAGATGGCTTCGATCATGGACGGTCTGCGTGCGAACACTCCCGCCGAGATCGCCGGCTACAAGGTTGTTTCTGTTGCGGACTATGACACCCATGTTGAAACTGACCTTCTGACCGGTGCGACCGAGAAAATTGATCTGCCCAAGTCCAACGTTCTTTCCTACACTACCGAAGGCGGCCACTGCGCGATTGTGCGCCCCTCCGGTACAGAGCCCAAGATCAAGATCTATATTACCGCAATCGGCAGTACCGCCGCAGAAGCTCAGGCAATCACCGACAAGATCTCTGAGGATATGAGCGGCTATCTCAAATAAACCTTTCCTGCAACATGAATCGGCAGTGATGAAGCGAACGCTTTGTCACTGCCTTTTTTGTCAGAAAATACCGCTTGACAAATTAGAACGCATGTTCTATAATGATAATACAAAGAATGTATGTTCGATTATTTGGTGAAGAAATGAGAACCATTTTACACAGCGATTGCAACGGCTTTTACGCCAGTGTGGAGTGTTTATACCATCCAGACGTCCGCAACAAGCCGGTAGCGGTCGGCGGTGACGCCGACAAACGCCACGGTATCATCTTAGCGAAAAATGAAATAGCAAAAAAGTACAAGATCTCAACCGGAGAAGCAATTTGGCAGGCGCGTGAAAAATGTCCGGAGCTGGTCGTCATCAAACCTCACTTCGAACGGTATATGCGCTTTTCAAAAATGTGCCGGCGGATCTACGCCGACTATACCGATTGTATCGAGCCCTTCGGGCTGGATGAAGCGTGGCTGGACGTCACCGGCAACAGCATGAGTGGCGAAGCGATCGCGCATGAGATTCGAAAGCGTATCAAAAACGAGCTGGGAATCACCGTCAGCGTCGGCGTGAGCTTCAACAAAATCTTCGCGAAGCTCGGCAGCGACTATAAAAAGCCCGACGCGGTAACCGTCATCAGTCGCGAAAATTTTCGCGACGTCGTTTTTCCTCTGGATGCGGGTGATCTGCTGTATGTCGGACGCAGCACCAAACGTCGCCTGCGCACCCTTGGCGTACATACCATCGGGGAGCTTGCCGCCTTTCCTCTGCCCCTGCTGAGAGCAAATTTCGGCAAATGGGGCGATATCCTGTACACCTTCTCCAACGGTCTGGACGCTTCTCCCGTCATGCACATGGATCAAACCACAGCGATCCAATCTATCGGCAACTCTACGACAACTCCGCGGGATCTTGTCAACAACCGAGATGCGGAGATCATCTTCACCGTGCTGTGCGACTCGGTATGCCGCCGCTTGCGCGAGCACGGCGCAAAGGCACGTGAGGTTGCGATCTACGTCAGGGACAATCAGCTGAGCAGCTTTACGCGACAGATGAAACTGAGCTTTGACACCGACATCACCTGTGAGGTGCTGCAAGCCGCGATGGAGCTGTTCCGCCTGAACTACGGTTGGGATCGACCGATCCGCAGTTTAGGCGTTAAGGTCGGCAGACTGTCCCCCGCTTCGGCGCCATCACAGCTCTCGCTGTTGTGCAACGAAGAAAAGCGGGATAAGCTCAGCAGTCTTGATCGTTCGCTGGATGTACTCAAGCGTCGCTTCGGCTCCTTCTGCGTGCGTCCGGCGTCTTTGATGTACGATACACAGCTGTCCTCTTTCAGCCCCAAAGAAGAGCACACGATCCATCCTGTCGGATATTTTTAACTCATACGAATACAGAATCGCTTGCATGAAAGGTTGATGACATAATGAAGCAATACGTAGCTGTAACAGCAAAATTTGACGCAGACGGGAACATACTCCCCCTACGCATCCACTGGGATGACGGTCGATCCTTCGGGATCGAGCGTATCACCGACGTGCGCTATGCCGCCTCGCTGAAAGCCGGAGGCGCGGGGATACGCTACACCTGCCGTATCAAGGCGCATGAAAAATATCTCTTCCTGGAGGAAAACCGTTGGTTTGTCGAAAACGATAACGCAGGCAGAAAAACTGCTTAAAAGAAAAAGCCAAACGCCTAATAAAGCGTTTGGCTGATATTCTATCCATCATTATTCGGAAGGCTTGTCCTGCTGTTCACGCTCACGAATCATTTTCAAAAGCGTGCTTTGCTTGACCATCCTGCCGTTATGAAAAATGTAATCATCAGTATCCTTCAGCGAAGCGACGTCAATATCGGAGAAATCCTCTTCGATCGGCTGAGATTGAACAGCACTTTGATGTTTCTCCATGCTTTTTTCGATGGAATCTGTCAGCTCACGGCTCAGTTCATCCTTGTTGCGAATAATAGCGACCATGCCGTCATAGATGAAAAAGACGTACATAAAGGTGCAGGTAGCCGGGATCAAAAGCGCCCACAACGCGCCGAGAATGAACATCAGTGCCGTTTCAGAGCGAACAAACGCGGTCACGGTGAAGCAGATACCGAGGACGACAGCCAGCGCAATTGTCGCAAAAAGATTGTTTTTGAACTCGCCGAAGGACATCAAAAAGCTGTTTTTGTACACATATTTCAGCGGAAGATCATAGGTAACATTCATCAGCGGAATATAAAACGCCGTGTACAGCAAAAACAGAGATACCAGAATACTGAAAAACAGCAGTACATAGAAGAACCAGCCCGATGAAAGCATCGAGATATATAACGAGATAGAAAGAAAGCTGAGCATCGTCGCGATATAAATCAGAACGCCGTGCAGCAAAAACGGCAGAAAATTATCTTTGACCGCCTTGCAAAAGCTTTTGATAACAGGCTGATCGCCGTCGCCGCGCGCGATATTGCGGCACACCAACACCACACCCGCATAAAACGGAAACAGCGGAATAATCACCAGCAGCATAACCGGAACGCTGACAGCGCCGTGAAACAGCGCCGTATTCAGAAAATACAACGCCGCGAAAAATATCGCCGACGGCGCCGCAAACAGCAGATTCGTCAGTATAATGCGGTGAAAATTTGTGAAATATCGCTCAAGCAATATTTCAAATTTCAATCGTTTTCTTTCGCTCTCCATATAACCCTCTGTTAAAACTCAAATTTATTGGCAAATAATATCCAAAGCACCATATCAACCGCCGCGCATGCACCAATGGACAAAAGCGCAAACAGCGTTTTTTTGACAAATGCCTTGATATGCTTTTGCAGCCCCGACTCATGCTCAGCGCCGAAGGCGGATAACCTGAGATACCGAAGCGACATCCGAAAACCCAGCGCCGAATAGCGGATCAGGATAAACAAAAACAGCACCGTTCCCGGTAGCACAACCAGGATGTAAAAACCGATACCGGACAGCTGATACAGCGAAAAGATAAACGCCGACGACAACCCGACCGTAAAACCCTTTAAGGCGGACAGGAGCGGGATCGCCGTGAATCCCCACGCAGAAAGCCCGGATAAAAAGACGCAGAAGATAAACAGGAAATATGACACAAAGCAAGAGATAAAGATGTTGAATACGCTCATATCCATGCGCGCGTCAACGTTTGTGACAAACAGCATATCCAGCTTATCAAAGGTTTCCTGTGAAAACCCGCGTCCTGACGCCGCTCCTACGACCAGTCCGATCAAAAACAGCGCGGTAAAAACCGCGTGGATTCCATACCGCGACAAAAGCTGTCGGATACGGATCCCCTGTTCCCTAACGGCAGGTAAGCGCAACGTTTTGTTATTGTGTCCGAACGAAAATACAAAGCCCTTCATAAAATCACCTAAAAAATCATATGCAGGGCTTGTATATATTATGTGTACAACTTTATCGGACGGACGTTATGTGTGGAAAGAAGAATTTTTATAGCAGGTGTAGCTGATCGGATATCTGTAGTTTCCGTAATCGGCGTGATAATCGCCGTAGAAGAACATTTCCATCTCGTCTACGCGGCGATACAACAGACCGTAAACACACCCGGATCCCGCGTGATGATATGCGCAGAATTTGTCGATCAGATACTGTTTTCCGATGTAATTGAAGTCGCGACTGCCGTTGTGCTCACAGTTAAGCAGTGCATCAATCAGTTCATCGTCACTGAACAGCGGTCCCGTGCCGCAATTGTAGGCAAAGCACACCAGAGCATCATACTGCTGCTGGTTAAACTCGATGTCGTGATCGAGCAGGAAGTCGTTGACGCGTGAAGAATAGCCGTCGTTGTTGACACTCTGCGATAACAGCGCGTAAGCTTCGGTCTTGGTGAGGTTGTTGTAGAACATCTCGCCCGGGAACACCAGCACACCATAGCCAAGGGTGGGATCACCGGTAAAATCATCGAGATAAGCAGACGAACTGAATCCCTCAAAGATAGAGATCAAGTTAATCAGATCATCGGAAGCTCTGCGCTTGACGCTCAGCGTCGTCGTCATGTTGGTAGAGTCGGCGACAAAGGCGGTCGTATTGCCGTCGGAATAGTTCGTCCAAGATGTACCGCCGTCAAACTGAGAATACGCTTTTACATTATAAGTACCGGCCGACGAGAAGGAGGTCGTACCTTTCCAGACGTAGGTATCCCCTTCTTTCACCTTGGAGGTCGCGTTAACATAGCGGATGGATGATCCCAAGTCGACCTCAAAGCGCACGCCGGTGCGCATGGTGTCAGTCACGCAGACGAGGGTGACAGTCTGATTCTTTGCGGCACAGTTCGGGGTTGCATAGGCGTAGCGCACAGAATGAGAGGGATCGACCGTCATCAGACAGGTAGCCGCTCCCGAGGAGGTTTTGACAGTGATAACCGCCGTACCCGCTTTCACACCGGTGACATAGCCGTACTTGCCGTCCTTCTTGACGGTGGCCACAGATGTATCAGAGCTGCTCCAGCTCACGCCCGAGGTTGAGCTTGTCATGAGAAAAGTCATAAAACGGTTGACAGACGCCTTGGTGTGAGAAATATTGACGCTTGAGCCGGATTGAACCGTAATCCGGCAGGTCGCGGATTTTGTCGAGGTACTCGCGGTGATAGTCGCCGTACCGGTGCCGACCGCGGTAACGATACCGCTGCCGTTGACCGTACAGACGGAGGTGTTCGAGCTGCGGAAGCTGACACTGACATTCGAGGTCGCAACAACATGATAGTAATTGCCCCTATAGATTGTCGCAGAGGTCGCGTTCAAAGAGAGTGTTTCCACAATCGGAGGCTGTGTAGGAGCGACAGTCGGAGCATGAGTAGGAGGTTGTGTAGGAGCCTGAGTCGGCTTTTGGGTAGGAGCAACCGTCGGTGCTTGCGTGGGAGGCTGAGTTGGCTCGGGCGCCTCTGTAGGCTCGTCAGTCGGCTTCTGGGTGGGCGCTTCGGTAGGCGCGTAGGCAGAGCCGACATAGACAGTACAGCTCAAACGCTTGCCGGAGACCTTATCCGTCGCCGAAATCATCGCTTCACCGGACATTTTGGCATAAATCACACCCGCGGCAGAAACCTGAGCAACAGAGCTGTCAGAAGACGTAAAGGTCATCCGGGCATTCGCTGTTCCCGAATACGCGTCGACAACGTTCAGCTGAAATCTTTCATAAATATCGAGATAGACGGTCTTTTTGTTCAGATACAAGTCAGACAGGTCATAGCGCAACTCGGCGTCAAAGATGTCAGGCGCGCCGTCAAAGGACGCATAACGATGGACAGCACCCGTATCGGCGAGCTCTTCGCCGACCTCCTGACCGACCTGTACATCGTCTGACTCGGCGGCTGAAGCTACGGGATAGGAGCATACAAAAACCGAAACAAGTATTGCCGCGACCAGCGTCAGAGAAATGATGAGATCGAATGTTTTCTTTCGCTTGCCCATTATCTTACCGCCTTTCCGTAAAATTCATATTTTATCTCTATTATGATACTATTTTTTTACCGGTAATTCAATGACAGTTACAGCTTTGTATTTTTATTTAACCGATTATGCCATTTCAAGAGGTAAAGCGTTACAAGTCTTGTAATACACAGATCGTAAATCACAAAGAAAATGTTTCCCAACACGAGGAACACCCACGGCAGATACACACCGAAAAGCGTAAAGCTTTCTTTTGGGATTGCAAGAAGATAGGTGCCGATGAAGAACGCGCCGATCATACAAACATTAAACAGGATGAATTTTACGACATACTGCACCGTGCGCGCGGGAATACGCTCAACCAAACTTTTGACAATCGGATAATAACCGAGAAAGATCGTATAGTACAACGCAGCTTCTTTATCCGTAACCAGCAAAAAAGATAAGACAGCTGTCACAAAGTATACCGCGAACGCGTAGCCGTAACCAAGGTTGAACACCAACAGTACCAGAAGGATTCCTGCAAAAGTCGGAAACGCAAAGGTACCGACAGGTATCACCGAGGTCAGAAACATCAACACAAGACTGAGGGCGGCTACGACGCCGCCCAGAGATACTTTTACAGAAGTTTTCATATCAGCACCCGCGTCCACAGCAGCTGCATAGGCAGTCCGCACACATGATACCGGTACAGATATCACAGGCAGAACAACCCGCGCCACCGGTCGTATTATAACCGGGGTTTGCGTAGGTGCGGCGGGCGTTCATGTTATTAAATGCCGCCTGGAACTCGGGATTGCCGGGGTCCATCTGGTAGGCACGCTGAAAATAGCTGTATGCCTGATCGGACCAGCCCTTGCGAGAGAACACCATGCCCATCAAAAAATACCACTCCGCATTGCGGCTACCCTCGGGAACACCGTTAAGCAGCTCCATCGCGTCGTCCAATCTGCCGCTCATAATATACTGGCGCACGTCGGGATAGGAAGTCTGGCGATAGGATGACCCCGATCCGTAGGAGCCGGAGTAGGACGAGCTTTGCGCACCGTTGCGGCGCATGTCGCAGATGGTATCATACGCTTCGTTGATCTCCTTCATCTTTTCCTCCGCAACGTCCGCGAGCGGGCTGTCGGTGTAGTTATCGGGATGGTATTTTTTTGCCATATTTCTGTATGCGGTTTTTACTTCTTCATCAGTCGCAGTCTCGGATACGCCGAGCACCTCATAAGGATTCTTCATTTAATCCTCCGAATCTTTCTTTTTCGGATCATACTTGTCGATGATCTTGTTTTGTATATTGACACAGGAAACCGTCAGCACATTTTGAATGATACTGTCGTATCTGCCTTTTTCCAGTAAGCCGTAAGATAACAGCGCTTCGGAAAGCGCGTGATTGAGCGACGCTTTCATGTAAGGAGCAAGTTCAGCAGCGGTGACAGACGGCAGCAAAAAAGGGTTGAAGCTATGCTCCTTCTGATCCTTTTGATAATCATCAGCCGCATCTATCAGATAGATCCACCGACCGATAAAATAGCCTGTCGCACTGAGAATACGTTTGGCACGCTGATTATCAAGATTCTGCCGCAGATCAATTTGCTCTGTCAAAAGAGCGCACATCTCGCCGAGCATGACAGCGGTAGGCTCAGCCGCCTGATCCAGAATACAGCCGGGATCATCCTCTGCCCGCCACTGATTCTCCATCATCTTTTTGACTGAATCGTCGATCTCGGGATAACGCTTTGCCGCTTTTTTGCGCCAATTTGAAAAAAACGGCTGTATCAAATGCCAAACGAGTCTCCAATACCATGGAGAATCATGCAGATTGTCCATCAGCTTGTAATAGGCAGAGATCACAGACAATGCTGCCGCCAGAGACAGCGCCTTGGTATCACTCTCGGCGTAATGGCACTTTTTCAGCGGATTGAAACGACAACGCCCCTGCTGATAACAAGGAGGCGACGGCGCCAGGTCAAGAGCCAGCATTGCATAAAAGGTGCAGTCATAGCTGAGGATAAATCTTGCGAAAACAGAGTAATCCTTGCCGAGCTGTTTGCAAAGGGAGCAGTATATGCCCTTGTAGGCTTCATATTCTTTACCGAGCAAGTTTGCCTGATCGACCTTGATATATCCGAACAAAATCCTTCTCCCCCATAATATTTAGCTTATTTTATCATATTCTCTTACAGCAATAATTAACAAAGTATGAATTTTAGCGGCGATCTTGTTGTATTTCGCGTCTTTTCACGCTATAATGGACACGCAAGGAGTCTGAAACCATGAATGTATTTGATTTTGATAAAACCATCTATGTCAGCGATTCGACCAAGGATTTCATCTTTTGGTGCTTTCGTCACCGTCCTAAAACCATCCTCTACGTCCCGAAGATCGGCTTTTACGCGGTACGCTACTACCTTTTTCATATCGGTACCAAGACCGGGTTCAAAGAGAAAATGTACGGTTTTTTGAAGTCGGTAAACGGAGAAAAGGATGTCGAGCGTTTTTGGAGTGAAAAGCTCTCCGGCATCAAGACGTTTTACAAGAAAATCCACAGAGATGACGATGTGATCGTTTCCGCATCACCCGAATTTTTGCTGAAACCTTTAGAGCAAAAGCTTCACATCCGTGTCATCGCCTCTAAGGTGGATATTCGCACGGGAAAATATGACGGTGAGAACTGCTACCATGCCGAAAAGGTCAAACGGTTCCGCGCGCTATATCCCGACGCACAGGTCGAGGAGTTCTACTCCGACAGCTACTCTGACGAACCCTTGGCACTGCTCGCGCAAAAAGCCTACATTGTCGACGGCGAGACATTGATCGACTGGAACTACGATTATCACAAAACCAACCTCAGAACATGAGAAACGCCCTCCTGCTTATGGCAAGAGGGCGTCGTTTTCGGACTCAGTCGTCGTTGCAGCCGCAGCCACATCCGCAGCCGTCGCCGTCAGAACTCTCGGCAACGTTTGGCGGAAAAAATTCATCGGTCGGGAAATCCAGCCGTGAGAACATCTCGCACGGACTGTCGGTAGAGCTTTCACAGCGTTTTTCGGGCACACAGAAATCATAAGAAGGGATCAGCATTTGTACGTTTCTGAGAAGCTGTACGATAGAGAATACGCCCAGCGTCGCCAGAACGACCCTCTCTCCCCTGTCGCTGATATTGCCGCCGATTCGCTGCATGACGCCGTTCGGAATCTTGTGACAGACCTTGTGACAAGGCTTTTTATCCCTGACCGTCACCGCGAGGGCGATAGGCTTTGCGACCTGCACATTTGCGGTCGGCAGGCTCCTGACGGGCAGATTCTGCGTATCGTAATCGTCTGTCGTCATATCGGACGAGAACACTCGTACGTTGCCCTCAGAGCCGTAAAGGATAACCTTTTTGTCCGAGATACACAGCCCCTCTACCTGTCGGGGCGGCGTATTGGGCGATGAAAAAACATCCAGCGTAACCGAGAAGAAGAAGGTGATGTCGATCGAGTAAAAACCACGGTTGAACGGTACCGGCTCAATGTCTAGCATCACATTCAGCACATCGGCGTTGCGAATACGCACGTTCACCGCGCTGTCGATCAGTGACTGTGACTCGTCGCTGAGGAAAACAGGCATATCTGACAAACAGTCCTTGTCACCGCAGCTGTCATAGACACGCCCGGCATTGATACAAACCGGCTCGCCGTGCACGCGGCTGTTCGCCGTTTCGTTAATAGTATCAGGCATAAGTAAAACCTCCGATTAGTTTTTGATGCAGTACATCATTACATAATACGGAGGTTTTATCCATGTGTGAAAGTTATTTGATGATTTCCATCTTGGCAAAATTCGCCATCAGAGTCTTGGTACCGACCTTATCAAAGGCGATCTCAAGCATAGTGTCGCTTCCCATCGGAGCAGCAGACAGAACCATGCCCGTGCCGAACACTTTGTGATAGACGGTGTTGCCTACCTGATAATGGTTAGATGTCGGCTGGGTAACCGGCTTTTTCTTAGCGAAGGGATCAAACTTTGGCTGAGACTTGTATTCAAACTGATGGTTCGCGTAGATATTCTCGTTGCCGGTTTTCTCCAGGAGCTTCGATGGAATCTCGGAGACAAAGCGAGATTCGCGATTATGGGTGGTTGAGCCGAAAAGCATACGTTCTCTGGTTTTGAGCAAATAGAGCTTTTCCTTGGCGCGAGTAATACCGACATACGCGAGCCTGCGCTCCTCGTTCAGCTCCCCCGCCTCCATGATTGTCTGCATGGACGGGAACACGCCGTCCTCCATACCGGGGATGAAAACAACCGGGAACTCCAAACCCTTTGCTGAGTGAAGCGTCATCATCACAACGCTGTCAGTCTCGGCGTCATAGTTATCTATATCGGTCATCAGCGAGATTTCTTCTAAGAACGCCCCTAAGGTTGCTTCGTCGCCGTAATCCTCTTCGAACTTGATAATGTTGGACGACAACTCGTCGATGTTCTCGATACGCTGTTCATAATCGTCCTTCTCGGCGATCAAATAGTTTTTGTAGTCGGTGTGCTCTAATATCAGATTGTATAATTCCGCAAGAGAATAATCTCCGGACTGAGAAGCTTCAACCAAGCCGTCAACCAGTTTTGCAAAATCCTCGAGTTTAGCGGCAGCGCGGGACAAGGTCGGATAATCGGAAGCGTGACGGATAACAGAGTAGACGCTCTCACCGATTCCGGCAGCGATCTCGGCAACCTTCGTCATGGTAGTATCGCCGATAGCGCGCTTGGGCTTGTTGATGATACGCCTGAGACGGATATCATCGTGAGGATTGTTGATAACCTGCAGGTAGGACGTCATGTCCTTGATCTCTTCGCGGTCATAGAAACGGTGACCGCCGATCACCCTGTGCGGAATGCCGGATCGCGACAACGCCTGCTCGATCGCGTTACTCTGAGCGTTCATGCGGTAGAGCACTGCATAATCGGAAAAACTGCGTCCCGCCGCGACGCCGTCCAAAATCGTCCGTGCGATAAACATCGCTTCGTCCCTCTCGCTCGGTGCTGTGTGCACCGTAATGCGCTCGCCCTGCGGATTTTCTGTCCATAAGGTCTTGCCCTTGCGCTCCTGATTGTTTTTGATGACATTGTTCGCTGCGTCCAGGATCGTACCCGTGCTGCGATAGTTCTGTTCGAGGCGGATCACGACAGCGCCCTTGAACTCGTTTTCAAAGGAGAGGATATTTTCGATAGTAGCGCCGCGGAAACGATAGATACTTTGGTCATCGTCACCGACTACGCACAGATTATTGCGTGCCTTCGAAAGCAAGCTAATCAAGCGGTACTGGCTCTTGTTGGTATCCTGATACTCGTCGACCATGATGTATCTGAAACGTCTTTGGTAGTATTCAAGCACATCTGGATTCTGCTCAAAGAGCTTGATGGTGTTGCAGATCAGATCATCAAAGTCCATAGCGTCGGAGGTCAGCAGCCGTTGCTGATACAGCTCATACGCCTGGGCGATATGTTTCAGACGGCTGTCATAGGACGCGTCGGTCTTAACGTCCTTTGGTTCTTTCATTTTATCCTTGTACTTGGATATTTCGTTGAGAACCGTTCGGTGCGGCAGAAACTTTTCGTCGATATCCAATTGTTTTAAAATCTCTTTCATCAATCGGCGCGAGTCGTCGGTATCATAGATAGTAAAATGGCTTGAAAAGCCCAATCGGTCACCGTAACGGCGCAGGATTCTGGCACAGGTTGAATGGAAGGTCGCTGCCCATACCTCATCGGCTCCCTCGCCGCCGACCGATTCTATCCTGTCCTTTAGCTCTCCCGCGGCTTTGTTGGTGAAGGTGATCGCGAGAATCTGCCACGGCTCAGCCAGGCCTGCCTTGATAATATAAGCAATACGGTTGACAAGCACGGTGGTTTTGCCTGAACCCGCTCCCGCCAAGATCAGCACGGGGCCTTCTGTCTGAAAGATCGCTTTTTGCTGCATATCATTCAATGAACTGAACTGTTGCTTTAATTCTTCTAAGTTACTCATAGCTTACCTCAAAATCAAATTTCGAGACTCATTGTATCACATTCACGCAAAAGTATAATTCTATAATCCATTAAACATGTTTCAATATTGTAATATTGGGTAAACATATTTCTTTACGCCCTTTTGATCCTCATCAGTTTCCTGTAGCTCCAAAATAAAAAGCGCCTTTTGGCGCTTTTGTTTTGGAGCAGATGATTCCGCTCATGCTGACGGTTTCGATCATCTCGTCTGATAACGCCGTCTCCTGCCGTACCGTCATCATCGCCACGGGCTAAAAACAGTCCCCCGGACTGTTTTCTTTACGCCCTTTCGATTCCCATCATCTTTCTATGCTCCAAAATAAAAAGCGCCTTTTGGCGCTTTTGTTTTGGAGCAGATGATGGGAATCGAACCCACACGGTCAGCTTGGAAGGCTGAAGTTCTACCACTAAACTACATCTGCATATTTATTTTGCTCTTGTAGTATAGCACAACTAACTCCGTTTGTCAAATGAATCCATCAATAAAATATCAGGGGCACCCTTGCGGATGCCCCCAGATCACTTCTCCGGATTGTCGATACGGTAGATTTCCTGATTGTCAATGTCAATATTCGGGATAATAACCGGCTGAATACCGCAGTTGGCCGTGACAGTCGTAATCAGCGCTTTGGCGTACGGGAACAGCGCTTTGAAAGTCTCTGTATGGATGATCTCCTTAGTTTCATCGGGATTGTAAGCAAAAATACCGACGACAACCGCATGAATCTTGAAGCGGTCGGGATTCTCCTTATCGTGCACCTCGATATCAAAGGTCGCTTTCGCAAGATTTTTGCCGACAGCATACTGCACCTGATATGAGTACTTGTTGCCCAGCCCGATCTTCGTACCGTTTTCCATCGCGTTGACAAAGTCAATTTTGTCCACTTTATATCCCTGTAAATTTACACTCGCCATGCTGCTAACCTCCAATATTGAGAGATATTATGATTGCTATTATACCAGAATGCTATGATAAAGTCAATTAACAAGGGGCTCTCCGATCGGAAAGTTTGTGTCCATATAGCTTAGATATCGCTGGAGCCATGTCGCGTCGGGAATTTCAAGAACACCGTTTTGGTCAACATCAGCGGCAATTTCATTCACGACAGCAGTCTGCGTTAAATCTGCCAGCATCCGTTGGATGGCGGTCACGTCAAGCACCGTGATCTCACGGTCGCCGTCTGCATCCCCCAGCAAGGGAGCATCGGGCGTGATACCATAGTACTCTGTCAGCCATGTGTTCCGCTCAGAACACCATGTTTTGAAAAAGTTGAAGTTTTCGTCATAGGTCTGGTAAGGCACCTTTTGGTAATTCAGCCACCATCTGCCGACACGCCACGTCTGAAAATTTCTGCCAAACACATCAGCGTAACGCATGCGAAGCTGATCGAGCAATCCTCCGTCCGCTGATATATTCGCGATATAAGGGTAATACCGATAGTAGACGCTCCGGATCTCTTTTTGGAACCACTCCTTGTCACACAGCCAGCGGTAAAAATTCTTCTGATCCTGCATGATGCCGTCGCTGACGCTTGCTGCTTTAGCGGAAGCGGAGTTGAGATCACCGTTAAGATTGCCGAGAGAAAGGTCGTAATCCCACGGCGGTCCCGCGTATAGCACGCCATCCTTGTAGAAAAAGAACACGGAACTAAGTCCGAAATCGCCTGTTTTGGCATACTCATTGAGCAGGTAGAATTTTGCAAAGGAGCTGACGTCAATTCTCTGTCTGATTGCGTCTTCATCGCCCGCTTTCAGAGCGCCCACAATATCGTTCATCACACCGGTGACATAAGCAGTCTGATCGCTGTCGGGTTCCTCGGGATCTTTGAGCGCAAAGCGTAGTCCACCGGCACTGATATAGGTCACGTCAGCTTCGTTTCGACTTGCCTCATATTCCAGAAGAAAATCCTTTTTACCGTCGTTGCTCTCGATGTCGATATCGACACGATCTTTGCCCTCCTGCACCGGTTCATACAGCGTGTAACATCCTCTGTATGCACCGTCAAGCCACAACTCGACAAATCGCTGTTCGGATGTATAAGGCAATTCCATTTCTTTCGCAAAATCAAAAACAAGGTAATTGCGCAGCAGGGTCGGATCAAAGCAGTTGGCGAGCAGCGCCCACTTCTTGCCCTTCCCCATGCCTAGCACCTCGGTTTTTTTATCAAATTTGAAGGTAAAGGCTTTCTTAGGAATCGAGTCGATCGCCGTGCTGTTGCCGCGCACCTTGAACTGTACCGAGTTCTCAAGTACAGATCCGTCGGTGTCGGTAATGCTGATCTGCGCACTCACATAACCGTCTGCTTTCAACAGTGATGCTCCGTTGCCGTTTTCGGTCGTGACGCGAATCGTTGGCACAGAAGCAACAGAAACCTCTCCGACAGAAGCGCTGTACGGAGGGTCAACTGCGGCGTTCGCGGAAACGGCGCAGGGCAACAACATCACAAGCGTCAAAGCCCACGCAACAACCCTCTTCACAGCGTGATTCTTAACTTTCATACAATCACTCCGAATCACCATGGAACTTGAGACAAAGCATCGTTAGATCGTCAAATTGAACGGCGTCGCCGACAAATCGGTTCACCTCTTCATTGACGTTTTCAAGGATTTCATCAGGCTTCGCGTCGGGACGGAGGTTCAGCGCGCTGAGCATCCTTTCAACGCCGAACAGTTCTTTTTGCGCGTTATTCGCTTCTGGAACACCGTCGGTATAAAGGAACAGAGCGTCGCCCGGATTGAGTGTAAACTCATAATCCTTATACTTTAAGCCATCCATGCCGCCGACAACAAAACCGTGCTTATCCTTCATTAGTTCAAATCTGCCGTTATTTCTTCGGATCGCAGGATACTCGTGGCCCGCGTTGGAGGCGATCACTTTGCCGGTCTCAATGTCCAGGATACCAAGCCAGACAGTTACAAACATATCCGCTTGGTTACTGCTGCAGATACGGTCGTTAACAAAGGCCAGGATCTCGGCGGGAGTGCCGCCCATGATCGTTCTGTCACTGATCAAAATCTTTGAGGCCATCATGAAGAGCGCAGCAGGTACACCCTTTCCGGAAACATCCGCCATCACCATCGCGAGATGCTTTTCGTCGATCAGGAAGAAATCATAGAAGTCGCCGCCAACCTCTTTAGCGGTATACATCGCGGCATAAACATCAAATTCTTTTCTCTCGGGAAACGCAGGAAAGATATTCGGTACCATGCTGTTCTGAATTTGGGTGGCAGTGTTCAGCTCGGCTTTGGCGTTGGCGGAGGCTCGGGATATCTCGTCCTGCTCCAGTACCATGTCATGACCGTGTTTCGCAATATAGACCGCGATAAAGGCGATGACGATGAACACAAGCAGTCGGGGCAGCAAACCGTTGACAGTCATCGAGACAGCCGTTCTGGAAGGATCGACGCCCAGCGCAACAACAGAGGCACGCAGACCATTGACGATCGTGATATCCGTACCGTCCTGAAGCTTCGGAAAAAAGTTCAGGTCAATAATACCGTAAAAAACCGTTGCGATACTTGCAAGCGATAGAAAAAGCACAGAAATCACCGCAATCATTGCAGTGAAGCCCTTTGAAAAATAGCGGCTTGACAGCAGCAGGGGCAGAATCATAATCAGGATGACGTTGTGATTGAGTACGGCGAACATCTGTGTGAGCACAAACAGCATCATGATAACCATCACATACTTGAGCCATCGCTTTTTGCCGTTGAACGCATAGTACAATCCCACCGGCACGGAAAACTCCAAAAGCCCCATGGCGGCAACAATACTCATCCTGGTCTTATCTACAGTAAAAACACCAATAAAATTCAGAACCCAAGCAACCGCTAAAATACCGGCGCAGACAAAAATTACTCTTACCGAAAGGCGGTTAGATTCGTATTCGTTTTGCTCAAATACCGCGGCGGTCTCTGCTGATTCATATACCTTAAAAAAATCTTTGATTTTCTTCACGGGATCACCTCAGCATTTTCTTGATCGACAGGATATTATGACCGTCCTCATAGCGATAAACGACCTCATCCATCGTCTTTTTAACCAAAAAGATTCCCAGTCCTCCGATCGCCCTCTCCTGTGCGGACAAGGTCGTATCGGGCTCAGGTCTTTCAAGCGGATTAAAAGGCTTTCCGCTGTCAATGAACGTAAGAATAACAGCAAGCGGCTCCTCCGTCACTTCAATACGGACGGTCGCGCTGCCTGTGCCGTTATCATAGGCATAATGCGCAATATTGCCGAATAACTCGTCGATCGCAACGTCGATTTGCATGCGCGCTTTCATCAGGCAATCGTGCTTATCAAGCTCTTCGTTTACAAAATCTGTAACCACTTCGATATTATTTACAACAGCGTCAACAGTAAGCTCTTTCACAAATGTCACTCCTTACCGGATTCGTTTCCAACTCTATGCGGAGTTGGATAATTTAGAAACTATGGGAACAAATCTTCATTATTTTTCATGATTATAGCATAAAATATAACCACTGACAAGGATATTTCCGATAAAAATCGAACTCACCAATACAACATACAGCAAGCTCTTAATCATAAAAAGAAAGCACCGGAAAAGCCTCTAAGGTTCATGTAACAGAAAACACGTTCTTTAGACGCCAAAAAGCCCGATAAAATCGGGCTTTTTGGGGTGAATATCTTTTATATTCACTTTGAAAAGCAATGATCTTTATTCCTCTATTTGTTCTTGGGACAGAGACTGATCGATCTCCGTCCCATCTTTGAATACTATTGTAGTCAATATTGACGTTCCCCTGCAGGACAGATATTTCCGCTATTACCGACAAGAACAGTGCCATAATGAGGGACACCACCACAATGAGAGCTTTCTTCATTACTTTCTTGTTTGTCAGTATGTCTTTTGGCAACCTTCGCTGTAGTTCCGCTCGCCGAGAAATATGCTACAAGTTTTCTGCTCATAATTGCTCTCCTTATCGACTGACTATCCTATTTGATTGTTCTGACATGTTCATTGTTTTATTTCAGGTGCTTAATGATTCGCGCCGGATTTCCGGCAACAACCACATTATCAGGGAAAGATTTGGTGACAACAGAAGCGGCGGCAACAACAGTGTTATCGCCGATCGAAACGCCGGGGAGTATCGTTACCCCTCCTCCGATCCAGACGTTATCGCCAATTTTGACGGGCTTAGGAATACCGATCTTTTTTCTTCGTCCTTCCGCGTCCAGAGGATGACCGATTGCGTAAATACACGTTTTCGGTCCTATCATACAATTTGTGCCTATTCTGATCGGAGCGGCGTCCAGAAATACACAGTCAAAGTTCATGAAAAAATCATCGCCCACAAAGATGTTATATCCGTAGTCGCAGTGAAACGGAGGTTTTACGGCGATATTTTCTGTGCAGCTTCCCAACAATTCTTTCAGTATTGACTTTCTGACAGATTCATCCTCGGGCGAATCATTAAAACGGGAACAAAGGATCCGCGCGTTTTTCTTGTCCTCCATGAGTTGAGGATCGTTCGTCAAAAAGGGTTCGGCATTTGTCATTTTTTCTCGTTCGGTTTTCATCATACGTTTATCCTTTTAACCATTCTTGTACAATCAAATTTCCAACTTTTGAAAACTTCACCGTCTCTTTGCTTGTATCCGAGCCTTTCATAAAAGCCTGTCGCTTCCAATCTTGCGTCGATAACTATATCCGCATAGCCGAGTTCTGCAATCCACTTTTCAACTTCTGCGATCGCTCTGCTGCCGAGATGCTTTCCTCGATATTCGGGAAGAACAACGACTCGTCTGACCAGAACCGTATTTTCATCCAGCTCATAGAAACGGCAAGTTGCAACAGGATAGGTGTCGTCTATCAAAACGATGTATTTGCTCTTATCGCCGTCATGCTCATCGAATTCCTCTTCTAAAGAGATATGGTGCTGGCGGTTCATACCCTGAATCCTGACGGAGTATGCTCCTGCGCGTTGCCATGTTTCAGTTGCTCTCAAAGTTTTGATATCGTCCATCTCATTCACTATCATTCGCACTTGGTTTCTGCAGTTTCTTTCTGTCGTAAACCTTTTTGCTCTTTACTACTCTGGTCGTCGGCTTCAAACCGTTCCAATCTCTTCTCAGCCGAGCATGGAATCTACGCTGTTCTTTTTTGCTTTGCTTTTTGAACGGTACAATTTTCATATTTATAGTACCTTGACGATCTCCGTCATATCCTTACTCTCATGGTGGAGCTTCATGGGTTGCGAGTCATCCGCAGGGTAACCAAGCGTCATCAGCAAAATTGGAGTCTCGTTCTCAGGCAGATCGAAAGTCTCTTTTACTTCACTCGGCTTAAAATAATTCACCCAGCATGAACCGATACCGATATCCCACGCGGCAAGCATCATATGATCGGCAACGATGCTAACGTCCTGGATTCCGGCTCGACAGTCTGCTTCAAGAGGACTTTTCCAGTCGGCGGTTTCATCGAGTGCGATCAGCAGTACGACAGGCGCATCAAACGCACAGCGCGACAATGATCGGATCTTCGCGATCGCCTCGTCACTCTTTAATACATATATCCTCTGCGGCTGATAATTGCACCCTGTCGGCGCAAGCATACCCGCCTCGAGAATACGATTCAGCTCATCGTCCCATATCATATCGGGTTTATATTTTCGAACAGAATACCGTTCTTTTATTACTCTATTGAATTCCATTTGATTCTCCTTCAAATTAATCGGAATATACCGGGAGTACCGGCAGCTAAATCCGCCTTTGGTTATGTGCGCTGTAAAGATATTTTTCATCAACGGCGGAACAGTAGTTTCGCTAAATCATAACTCACAAAGCATAATGTACTCTGTGTCGTTTTCATCAACGACCGTAAATCCTACATTCTTGTACATCTTTACGGCATAGTTCTCTTTTTGAACAGCTAAAGAGGCTTTCCTATATCCTGCTTTTTTCAATCTATTTAACATAGTTTTCATTAATGCCGTACCAATGCCTTTATTCCTATATTCCTTGTACAAAGAAATAGCGAATGATGGCGTATCGTTATCAATATGCCCATAGTCGTTCATTATACGCGTCCAGACAGCACCTACTATTTTGCCGTTTAGGTCTGCAACAAAGGCATAATCACCATCTATAGTACCAAAGCCATCTACATATACTTGTAATTCCGGCTGGTATATTATTTCTCTCGACGGAGAAGATACTCCCTCGGGAATAAATATGGCTTCATAGAGAAAATCATCTAATACTGCGTATTCACTTTCACCCATTTCTCTGATAATAAAATTCATATAACCTCCCATTATCTTTGTATTGATAACAGATAATACGGAAATTGTCTACAAGGATTTATTTGAAAACTGCTGAATCGCCATATCACGAAAAGCTGTATATTTCTTCTCAGGGATCGGCAGCTCCGTGCCATCAGACAGCGTTAGCTTAAACCGCCGGATGTTTCGGATATAACCGGGATTGACCAGATAGCTCTGATGACACCTGAGGAACAGATGATGATATCTTTTTTCAAGCGCAGATACACTTGTAAGCACCTCGACCGATTCTCCATCGACAGTATGAAGGATACTGTGTCTGCTCTCGTGAGCCGCTTCGATATATACAACGGTATCGGAAAGGAAGAAGTAATCTGAGCGATCGAGTCCGTGGAAGTGGATGCGATCACCGTTTTGTCTGAGAGAAGCGCTGCTGTAATAGATCTGATGAAAGTTTTTCGGATATATCGTATCCTCCTCATGCATGGAATGAAGGTTGGAGATATGACAGAGCAGTATCCTTGGCTGTTTCTCTTTGCTGCCGTTCTCATCCTCAATCATACGCTCGCACCAAGTCAGGAGCAGGCGCTGATACAGGGTGATGTCATGGCGATCGGGATAGTGCGTAGTAACGTGATAACTCAATATCACATCGCAGGACGAAGGATGAGCGCTTGTGTGCATGACCTCGATATTTCCCAAGGAAAAGGACAGAGAGTGGTCCTCGGCGTTCCATACCTCGATCATCTTTTCCCTACCGTGCAGGAATTGTCCCTCGGCGGGGCCGTACCACAGCGCGTCATCATCCATAGCACACAAGAACGGCATATAGTCGTTATCATAGTATTTCATAATCAGTTCAGCCGAGAGATCGGCAATCTGTTGTTGGTTCATCTTCTTGCTCCCGATTTGGTGTTGCTGTCATTATATCAAAAAGACTATGGCGGAGCAAGTGTTTTTTACAAAAATATAAGTCATTTTCGGAAATCTATTGACGTTAGAAATAGTGATATAGTAAAATGATATTGTACTCAAGGTACTGACCTGATGGATTGCAAGGAGGATTGAACATGAAGAAGATCACCATGAGAGTATTAGCCGCGCTCCTTTCCGTATGCGTTATGTTCGGCGCACTTTCTGTGAGCGCGACTGCGGCAAATGTTACGCTTGCTCCGACAGGGATGCAAATATTTGTCCGCACCCTTACCGGAAAGACAGTCACGCTTGAGGTCGAGTCCAGTGATACGATTGAGAATATCAAGCAGAAGATTCAGGAAAAAGAAGGGATCGCACCCGATCAGCAGAGGCTTATCTTTGCCGGTAAGCAGCTCGAGGACGGACGCACCCTCGCGGATTATAACATTCAGAAGGAATCTACCCTGCACCTAGTACTGCGCCTCAGCGGCGAAGATAAAGAGGATGTTATCAGCTACAACCTTTGGGTTGGCGGCATACAGGTCACCTCCGAGAACTGCGATGCGATCCCCTCCGTGACAGAGGGAACCGCAAGCTATGATCCTGAGTCTGGCACACTGATGCTGGATAATGCCCAAGGCGTCAAAGGCGAGTATTACGGCGCTTTGATACACTCGCGCCTTGACACCCTCAACATCCTTTTGTCGGGCAACAACCTTTTGAACGCAAGTTACGAACAGAATGGAGAACTTACGAGTTGCAGCTCAGCCTTCAGCTCATTCGGGAACATGGTCTTCTCTGCCGAATCTGACGGAAGTCTGACCTTAGACGGCTTTGAAACAGTAGATTTGGCGAAGCGCTCAATGCGTTTGCTTTCCAATGCGCGGAAATGACCGTAAACGGCGGAGAGATCACCATTGACGCGAGCTTTATTCAAAACGATATGCCGATTTACGGCAGCGGCATCTATACTAATCGCTTTACCATGTCCGGCGGTATGATGACTGTGGAAAACTATACGAAGGGAATCGTCGCCGATGCTATCTCTGTCGCCGGAGGCAAAATCACCCTCGGCAATGGTAAAGACGTAGGTTTGTACGCTATGGGGGATGAGGGCGTCAGTATCAGCGGAACGAAAACATCGGTTGATGTAACTTGCAGCAACATCGCCGTATCTTCCTATTCGGGAGCGGTCACCCTCTCTGACGAAGTGGATATCGCTGCTCCGAAGGGCGGCTCTGTCGGAACATGGTACGGCAGACCTGCCATCGTCAATGAAGACGGCTCCGGCGCTACTGAGGTGAAGATCGCTTCTCTGCGCACCGTGATCTGGCGCCGTGCTTCTAATTACATGCCTTATGAACAAAAAACCTATTTTTGGGACGAGGACGAACCGACCACCGACTATCTGCCGAAGTATTCGGACGATACAAATATCTATACTTTTGATAAATGGGACGAGGGCACGGTCGACGGAACGGTAAAGACCTATTATCCCTTGTTCACCGCGACAAAAAAGACAGCGCCCACCTTCTTCCTGACGACTGATAAAGATATTTATCATATGGGAGAAGCGGTCACGCTGACAGGTTATTTATTAAGTGAAGAGGTAACCGCGCTTGACCGTAACATCTATCAATCGTGCAGAATCGCTCTTTATGGTATGCCAGGCAGAGATCCTTTCGATCCTGTCCTTCTAAAAGCAACCAGTCAAGAAGGGATGTTCACTTATACATGGAGGAATGTCTCGACGAACGGGAAGTATGACGGTACCTACACCGTGACCGCAGAATTTGACGGCTCAGAGGATTACAGGGCGATGACAGCGCAGGCAACCTTCACGTATGATTCCAACATCGGCAACGAAGAATACAACGGCGGATATATCAACGGTCAGGGAGACGGAACGTACCTGTGGTTTGACGAAGACGGCGCGCTGCTCGACTTCAAGCGCAGCGACGGAAGCGGTCCGGCGCCTGTTACATCCGTTGTTCCCACAAAGCAGGAGACGGAAGATACCATCTATCTGTTCTCAGGCTGGAAGCTGATGAACAATTACCGCTACAGACCCTCCTACCGCTGGTATAATCTCAAGTGCTATCGCCCGGAATTTCTCGAAGTGCCGAAAATCTGCACTGTCAACATTGACCTTGCCGGTCACGGAGAGAACATTGCCGTAGAGGTACCCGGCGGCGCAAGGTTCTTTGACGCTCTGGATAATGCCGGAGTGTTTGAGACGCTTGAAGCGATGGAGACCAAGGACTTTATCTTCCGCGATCTGGCAACAAAGCCGCTGACAGAATTTGCGGACGAAGAGGAATACGGCGAGGACGCATCTACTCTGTTAAATACGACCGTCACATCTGACATGACCGTATACGCCGGCTTCTACACCAAGATCAAGGAGGTAGCACTGACGCTTGAGCGTCCCGTCATAGGTACGACCGTCACAATGACGGAATACATCCAAAATCCCGCTCCAGTACTGGCTGTTGAAGACGGCGCACATTATTCTATCTACTCAGATCTCGACTATCAGTACTCTCAGTGGTACACAAAGGACAACGATGAATACACCACCTTCGAAGGGACTTTTGAGAAAGGTGAAACCTACTATGTTGATTGTCTGCTTGTTCCCGACTTTGGCTACTGGTTGGATGATAATACCGTCGTAAATGCAATCGGTGCAACGGTGGAGGAATCATCCGGACGTATGTCTTTGTCCGTATCATTATCCGCTCAGGCTGTACATCCCGCAATACTCGGCGACGCTGACGGGGACGGCAATGTTACTGTAATCGATGCAACCTGGATCCAACGTTATTTAGCTAATATGAAAGTACCGAATGCTTTCAACGAAGCTGCCGCAGATGCGGACGCAGATGGTGACGTCTCAATTATTGACGCAACATGGATTCAGCGTTGGCTTGCGGAAATGACGATCCCCTATCCTATCGGGAAAACAATATGATTATTATCCACCCTATCCCTAAAAACTTCAAGTACCTGATGAATCGACACTTTATTTGACTTTCTTTAGACACTTGCAATACTGATTTTTCATTTATGACTATTACATATTGAAGATCCGGGCTTTTATAAAGGAGTTTAAATATGAAAACAGGCTGAGAGAATCCGAATGCGGTATCTCTCAGCCTTTGCTGTTTATTATTTTAATTCCTTTTTGCAGGTCATCGTCAATACCTCTATGCTGTAGATCGCATTGATTTTTGCTCCTCTATCGCTACCGTAACGATATCGCCGACTACGTTGATCGCGTTCTGGAGAGCCCCGAAAAAGACTTCGGCATAGATCGCGGCTACTATCAGCTCGTTCGCCTGCAGGTAGAAGGTGATGATAAGCATGCCGATCAAGATCGACCCCGGATGGTTCGGCGCGCCGATGGACAGGAACAAAACGAGAACCGCGATCCCAATGATTTGCAGCAATGAAACATGGATTCCCATCATAAAGATAAAGATCATGGAGGTCAGCATAATCAGATAACAGTTGCCGTCCTGATTAGTCTAAGCAAGGATCGGCAGTTTTGACGAGATACGTTCTCTGTTGAATCCATATTCCCGCCAACAGTATCTGATGTTGAAGGGGAGCGCTTCAAACAGCAGCTTGGTCTCCGTGATAGCATCCTTGTTGAAACGGTTTTGTGCCAGCCATTGTTCAATAAACCGATCGGCGGCTTCAAAGCTATCCATTGTCAGCGGAATTTCTATAGATCGTGTTTTGCTCATGCTCACCGTCCTTACAGATCGTCAACTTATTTTACAAGATACGCGAATCATCAAGAAATATGGGTGCTCTGAACAAATATTCCTTCGTATTATTGATCTTCCTCCGCTGTGGCGTCATCCGGAGAACCGTTGTATTTCAATCCGACCATCGTCAGATCGTCAAACTGAGGAGCTTCTTTCACAAAAGCATCAACAGCGGCGCGTACTCCCGCCAGAATCTCTTTTTGTGAAGCGCCCTTAGGAATCGCGTTGAGCGCTTCAACGGTGCGGTCTGTACCGAAGAGCTGATTGTTCGCATCGGTGGCTTCGGCAACGCCGTCGGTGTAAACAAAAATGCTGTCGCCCTTCTTGAGTTGGAGCTCGGTGTTCTTATACTTGGACATTTCAAATGCGCCGATCGCCAGACCATGCTTGTCCTTCAGCAATACATATTTTCCGGTCGTGTTGATGATAGGATACTCATGACCGGCGCTCGCGGTAGTGAGCTTGCCTGTACTGATCTCGAGGATACCCAGCCATACCGTCACGAACATATGCGCATCGTTGTTGGCGCAGACCTGCTTGTTGACTCTTTCGAGTATCTCTGCCGGAGAACCGCCCATCAAAGCGTGGTCGTTGATCAAAATCTTTGAGGACATCATAAACAGCGCCGCCGGAACACCTTTTCCGGATACGTCCGCGATCACCATTCCGAGGTGATCGTCATCAATCATGAAGAAGTCATAGAAGTCTCCGCCGACCTCCTTAGCCGGATCCATGGAAGCATAGATATCAAACTCCGGCCGTTCGGGAAACGCCGGGAAGATGGAAGGGAGCATACCGGTCTGGATCTCGGTCGCCATATTGAGCTCGGTCTCCGTAGACGCCAGCTTTCTGCTCTTGGCGTTGAAGATCACACAGTACATGATGATCAGCGACATCAAAACGATCCCGTACTGGCTGGCTTCGCCGAAGCTGCCGCCGATCAGGACAAATTCGATGAGCGGCAAAATGATAAAAGTCAAAGCAGCCGCTTTCTGGCTGACCGGGTTATGGGACTTGAGTATCATGACGGCAGTAAGAACAGACGTCACTGCTAGGAAAACTTCCTCGATCAAACTGATTGCCGTTTCCTTATACATCCCTTCAGCGGTGATTGTGAAGGTAACCGGTGTAAAAATATTTGCGAGCAAAACAATCGTTTGAACGACCAACAGGATAGGGATAAGCTTTTCCGCAATACGGGCGAGCTTTCCCTCAAAGCCGAGCGTTTCTCTTACATACAGGTAAAAGAGGAAGATCATTGCAAGATCGATCAGCTTGCTCAAAAGGCAGAAAATGAAACAGAGCGTGCGGCTATCCGGCGCCAGTACCGTATAACAGATTATTTCATTGGCGACAAAGCAGGCGCTTACCAAAAGGATCAGTATTCTGAAGGCTCTTATCCCTTCACCTTTCTGCGCCATACATCCAAAATACAGCGCCGCGCATATTAACGCTCCCAATGAATCGACGCCGGAATTATACAGATACGGCTGCAATCTCGCTTCGGAAAAAAAGGGAGCACTGAATCCTATGATAAATATGGCGGACGCGATAGTAAAAACCAGTCCGTATAATCGGATATCTTTCAATTTCTTAATCATATGTTCTCTCCTATAAAAAGTCAAGTAGTAATTAACTAACTTGCTGTAATTTATTCAGCATTTAACCACTAAATTGGGATTAAACGCTTCTTTCTTATTTAACATAGCAAAGACAATCCGAGCGACTTTCCTT
>Ga0256404_1000436_pt1 | contig 109449 bp, 88 predicted proteins | sample RumenRJG_01DNA_FD_185990 | JGI IMG/M metagenome (GOLD analysis project Ga0256404, IMG submission 185990) | Bovine rumen microbial communities from Lethbridge, Alberta, Canada - RJG_01 | ecosystem: Host-associated > Mammals > Digestive system > Stomach > Rumen | place: Canada: Alberta...
AGATCGTTGGTCTTTCTGACGAGAAGCTCAACACAGTTGTTACAGGTCTTGAAATGTTCAGAAAGACTCTTGACTTCTGTGAGGCTGGTGATAACGTTGGTGCACTTCTCCGTGGTATCACAAGAGATCAGGTTGAGCGTGGACAGGTTCTTTGTAAGCCAGGCTCAATTCACCCACACACAAAGTTCTCTGGTCAGGTTTACGTACTGAAGAAGGAAGAGGGCGGTCGTCATACTCCATTCTTCAACAATTACAGACCTCAGTTCTACTTCAGAACAACTGACGTTACTGGTGTTGTAACACTTCCTGCTGATAAGGAAATGTGTATGCCTGGCGATAACGTAGCTATGGACGTTGAGCTCATCACTCCAATCGCTATTGAAGAAGGACTTCGTTTCGCTATCCGTGAGGGTGGTAGAACAGTTGGTTCAGGCGTTGTTACAAAGATCAACGAATAATTTTATTCATTGAATATATAAACAGCGACTTTAGGCGGTCGTGCTGAACAGGCATGACCGCCTTATTTATAGCTTTATTGGTTAAAAATTAATATGATAAAGGATATAAGGGTTAATAAAAGATGGAATATGTTTTAAAAACAGACAAGCTGAATAAGCGATATAAGAAATTTAAGGCGCTTAATCAAATAAGTCTTAGTGTACCCAAGGGATCCATTTACGGATTTGTCGGAAGAAACGGCGCAGGCAAAACAACGCTGATACGTGTTATCTGTGGGCTTAACCTTCCGACAAACGGCAATTACAGCTTGTTCGGAGTTGATTATAAGGATCCCAAAATTGCAGATTCACGCAAGAAATTAGGAGCTGTTGTAGAAACACCTTCTATATATCTCAACCTTACTGCAAAGGAAAACCTGAAAATGCAGTGCAGAGTTCTTGGCAAGGATTTCAGCTGCATTGATGGTCTGCTTGAACTTGTCGGACTTAAAGACACAGGCAAGAAGCTTGCGAAGGATTTTTCATTGGGTATGCGTCAGAGACTTGGTATAGCATTTTCACTCGTTTCAGATCCGGAATTTCTCATTCTTGATGAACCGATCAACGGTCTTGATCCTCAGGGAATCATAGAAGTCCGTGAAATGCTCATAAAGCTGAATAAGGAAAAGGGAATTACTATTCTTATATCAAGCCACATCCTTGATGAGCTTGCAAAGCTTGCAACCCATTACGGTTTCATTGAGGGCGGACGCATTATCAAGGAAATGAGTGCGGAAGAGCTTGAAGAAGCCTGCCGCAAGGTAACAACAATAACAGTTGATGATATAGGTGTTCTCGAAGGATACCTCAAAGAGACTGGTGCTGATTATAAGATCATATCAGATAAAGAGGCAGAGGTCTACTCTCATGTTGTCGTAACTCCGCTTGTACTTGCTCTTTCCGAGAGGAAGTGCATAGTTGAGAAGATAAATGAACGTCATGAGAGTCTCGAAAGCTACTTTATCGGACTTGTAGGAGGTGCCAGCAATGAGTAATTTATTATCAGAAGGCTTCAAGAGAACCTTCAAGACTATGCGTTTCTGGGTAGTATTGTTCATAACTATCGGCGTTTCAGCGTTTTATGTTGTGATGATATACCGAATGGACAAAAGACATGAAAATACCGTTGATTTTGAGAATATGGCTTCGGCATCAAATCTTGTATTCCTTTTCTTAGGATTGCAGGCACTTTTCATGGCGATAGTTCCGGCGATGATAGTCATACGTGATTTCACGCAGAACACGGTAAGAAACAAGATAATCTGCGGCCATTCGAGAACAAAGATATACATATCCAATCTCATCACAACCTCAGTTGTTTCGATATTATACCATATAGCTTCCATGGTAACGATCGTTGCTATTGCTGTACCGCTCGTTGGCGAAGGTGATCTTTATACAAAATGTTCGCTTTACTATATATGCGTCAGCTGTGCACTTATTCTTTCGTTCAATGCGATCACAGTATTCATGTCTATGATGGTGCGTAAAACATCAGGTGCTATCTTTGCATATCTCATCCATGAAGTTGCAGGAATCGTACTTGCACTTGCTGATCTGATAAAAGATGAAGCAACCAAAAGATTCCTTTATGAATTTCTTCCGACAGGACAGCTTTCGGTTATACAGGAGGGTATGATGGAAAACAAGTATCCGCCGGATAACACAGCGATTTTCCTTCCGCTCTATTCGTTAGCATTTATTGTCCTTTCGACAGTAGTTGGAATAAGCTTCTTCAAGAAGGCTGACTTAAAATAAAAAAACAGGACTGCAAGGGGCGCTCCCTCTGGCGGAATCGTGGTTTAGAATTACCGAGTTTGTACTTACAAGCTCGGTAACCCACGTTTTACGCTAAGGGTGACACGCTGACAGCAGTCCTTTTTTATGCTTCACTAAGGAAAGCAATTAATACAAATAAAACATTTTTCACACCAAAAGCACCGGTTTGACTAAAATTCAAATCAGATGATAATTTATTATAGCACAATAAAAATAAAAAATCAATACCTTTTCAGAATTTTTTAGTAGAGAATTAACAAAATAGTGTAGACATCTGTTTGGATTTGTGATATAATTAATATGAACACAATAACCACGAGCAAGCGGTTATTGCCCCGAACTTTGTTCGGGGAGCGCAAATTCTCTGCGATTGGAGGAATCTTTCATGAAAATGATGTTTATTGGTGCTACACATGAAGTTACAGGAAGCTGTACATATATTGAAGCCTGCGGGAAGAAGTTCCTTGTGGATTTCGGAATGCAGCAGGGTGAGGACGTCTTTGAGAATGTTCAGGTGCCGACTGCGCCGGCGAATATTGATTTTGTGCTTCTTACTCATGCTCATATCGACCATTCAGGTATGCTTCCGCTGCTGTATGCCGGCGGATTCTCAGGCGAGATACATTCAACAACGGCAACCGCAAATCTTTGCAGCGTAATGCTGCGTGACAGCGCTCATATACAGGAATTTGAAGCTGAGTGGCGCAGCCGTAAGGCTAAGCGCCGCGGTGAAGACGACTATGAGCCGCTTTATACTATGGATGATGCTATCGGCGCTATCGAACTCTTTGTGCCGCATAGCTATGAAACAGAGTTTGAAGTATGCGAGGGCATAAAGGTACTCTTCCGCGATGCCGGACATCTTCTCGGTTCATCGAGTATTATCATTACGATCACCGAGGAAGGCGTTACCAAAAAGCTTGTATTTTCCGGCGATATTGGCAATACAAATCAGCCCTTGATACGCAATCCGCAGTATATCGAGAGTGCGGATTATGTTATAATGGAGTCAACTTATGGCAATCGCGTCCACGATCGCCCTACCGATTACGTAACAGCGCTCTCAAAGGTCATACAAACTACTTTTGACCGCGGAGGAAGTGTCATCATTCCTTCGTTTGCAGTCGGAAGAACGCAGGAAATGCTATATTTCCTAAGACATATCAAAGAGGAAGGACTTATTTCAGGTCACGATGAATTTCCGGTGTATGTTGATAGTCCGCTTGCAAATGAAGCCACAGACATTTTTATAAGCAACCGTGAGAGCTGCTATGATGAGGAGGCTCTTGCGTTTGTACGCCGCGGTATAAATCCTATCTCGTTTGAAGGGCTTATCCGTACCGTTTCGAGTGATGATTCACGCGCTATCAATGAAGATACACGTCCGAAAGTCATTATTTCGGCAAGCGGTATGTGCGAAGCCGGACGTATCAAGCATCATCTCAAACATAATCTCTGGAAGCCCGAAAATACCATACTTTTCGTTGGCTATCAGGCAAGGAATACCCTCGGCAGAAGTCTTATAGAAGGCGCAAGGAAGGTAAAGCTGTTCGGAGAGACTGTAAGGGTAGCGGCTGAGATAAAGCAGCTGCCCGGTGTCAGCGGTCACGCTGATGTCAATGGTCTTATGGAATGGGCTAAGGCAATTTCCGGAGTGAGCAAATTCTTCGTGATACATGGCGATGCGGATTCTGCTGAAAGCTTTGTCCAGCGCCTGCGCGAAGAACTCGGCGCAGATGCCTATGCACCTTACAGCGGAGCAGAATTCGACATAACAGAGGGCGTTATTACTGTTGATGCTGAGCCTATCCCGATCATAAAGAAAGAGTTCAATACCGCAAATACAAGTATTGCTTACAGCGATCTTGTTGCAGCCTCTGACCGTCTCAGCAGACTTATCAAGCTTTCCGATGGACGTGCAAATGCAGATATGCGTAAACTTGCTGAGGCTATCAACAGGCTCTGCGAGGAGTGGCAGCTCGACTGATGAAGAAGGTACATCGTATTATCAATTTCATCGCGTGGGGGCTTCTTGTGGCTGTTCTGGTACACCTCTGCTTCAAGTGGCAGAGTATGCCTGAGATAACGGGCGTTCATTTTGACACTTCCGGCAATTTTGACGTTTATGCAAGCAAGAAGTACATTGCTTATCCGTTCATAGTTGGAATTGTATTTATGATTCTGCTGCAATTGGGAGATATAGCAGCAAAAAAGGTGCGTCTCGGAGTTAAAATGTCAGCTAAAGGCGAGGGGATCTTACGTGATCTGATAAGGATACTTCTTGATATGAACAAGCTGTTTATAAGTACATTTGCAGTCTATTGGGTTGAGCTCGTCATATACCAGCATAAAATGATTGAACCAGTGGTGACGGCAGGTATGCTGCTATTGTTTGTGATGTTCCTGACGGTGTGTATATCCGTACCCATACTAAAGCTTTTGTATCCGGTAATTGAAAATTAAAAGGCGGTTCATATTGAACCGCCTTTTATTATTTGAATATAAGTCGCTTCAGGAGGATAAGATCATAGCCGTTAACTTTACCGTTGGAATTCATATCGGCATTTCTGAACGCTTGTCCTTCGAGCGGAGTTTTTCCGTTGAGGTGATTGATAAGAGTAACAGCGTCTGCGATCGAGATGGCGTTATCATAATTGAGGTCGCCGATGAGCGGCTCGTTTCCATTTTGTATAGCAAAAACGGTATAATTCACGCACATATACGTCTGACCGTTGCTGCCGAGGGTGATTTTTTCGCCTTTTTTCACCGACCTCTGATAAAGTCCAAATACAAGGTCATCACCTGCATTGACACAGCTTCTTATCTTGGTATAATCGCTAAGCCACTCCGGTTCTTTTTCAACTCGGCTGTCGAGACCGATATAGAGAGTCATGTCCTTACCGGCTGTAAATGTTACGACATCTCCGGAAGTACCCTTGGCATTGCAGGCTGTTTGCAGTATCTCGCCGTTTTCAAGAGCGGAAGGCTGCTGAGTTATAGCGAAATCCCTGTCGCCGAATATTTTAGAGCCTATGCCGGTATTCTTGACGATAGCCCATGTCATCGGATAAGCCTGTTCGGTGACCTCTACGTTTTTGAAGAGTTCGCCGCTGAGCGGTATAGCGTCCTCGCCGAACACGAAACTGTCGGCATTGAGGAGATAGCCTTCGTCGCCTGTGAATTTCAGATAGAGGTTCTGAACGCCCTTTATCTGCGGAATATTGAACTCGATCTCCTGATAGTCCGAGAATCCCTCAGTGCCCTTGAAGCTGAGGGTAGTTACTGGTGTACCTGTCATGCTGCCTGTATAGACCTCGATGTTTGCCGGATTACCGGAAAGACGCGCTTTCACAGACTTTGCGCCGCTTCCGAAATCAACGCGCTTATACATTACCCAGTCGCCGTTTTCGATGTAGCCGATGTTCTGACCGCCGCCGGAGGTATCCTCAGTTTGTACACCCTCCTGATCGAAATAGCTTTCAGCCTCGATAATCTCAAAAGCTGAGACCGGCGGAGTCTGCTGGTAGCTTCCTGTTGGTGAGGTCTTGACAACGCCTTCCGGGAATGAACCGGCTGTGAGATCGTTGATATAGTATTCGATGTTGGTGTAGCCCTGATCGCAGTAATCGCCGTTGTAATCGTTCGGGTCGGATGGATCAAGACCGCGTTCGAGTTCCCAGTTGTCATCCATACCATCATTATCTGCATCGTTTATGGTCTTGGTATTGACTGCGGCAGGGTAGGAGTAGGTAACTCCGCACTTGATGTTATACTTGTTAAGGTCGCTGACAGAACTATTATAAGCAGCAGTACCGGAGCATGAGCCTGTACCGCTTTTAGTTTCGTAAGCACATTGCTGGTCGATAGCGGTGCGCTTATCCGGTGTGATACCGTTTCCGGCATAATTGATAACATTATTGTAGGAAGCGGCTGCACTTTCACAGGTCGATGCAGTTGATACATTCTCGCCGTTGTTGTCGATAGTGAAAGGCGAAGCGGTATAGAGATTGTCTTTAGTTATGCCGATGCCGTCTTTGACAACGATACCGTTCCAGTTATTGTAGGTTATGCCGTTTATTGAGCCGTCCTTGTTTATCATCTGATTGCCGGCGCAGTATATCTTGAAATTTTCCGGCTTGGTAGTGCTGTCGACATTCACCCAGTTATAGCCGGAAGTAGTTGAATTACCGGCTTTGAGCGTATTATTGACGTAATTGAGGTGTCCGATAGTACCGTAAGCGGTCTGATAGCCCCAGTCGTAGATGATATTGTTGGTGAAGTCAACAACACCTGTTCCCGGGATCTTTCCGCGGAAGTTACGTGAAACGTTGTGAATGATGAGGTTGTGGTCATAGGTGAGACTGCTGTTGCCCATCATGATCGCAAAGCCGTGTATGCCTTTATCGTGACCGCCCCATGAATTCGCAGGTCCTATAACTGAATACTGAACGGTATAGTTGGAGTTATTGGAATAGAGACCCCATTGCTCGTCCGAAGCCCAGCCGAGAGAGCAGTGATCAATGATGGAATTTGAGCCCTTTGAGCCGCCCCAAGCGTCGTTGCCGGACGAGGTTGCCTTATAAGGTCCGGGGCGTGAGCTGATATACCGGCAGATGATGTTATCTCCGCCGAAAGCCATTTTGTAGTTTTTCAGGGTTATTCCGGCACCGCCCGGAGCTGTCTGACCGGCAATGGTGACATTTCCGGCGCATGAAACAGCGCTTTCAAGTTCGATAGTACCGCTGACATCAAAAACTACGATACGATGCGATTTGCTGACTGCATCGCGGAAAGAGCCTTCACCTTTGTCGTTAAGGTTAGTAACGTGGTAGACCTCGCCGCCTCTTCCGCCGGTAGAGTATTTACCTCCGCCGACAGCGCCCGGAAAAGCAAGGACTCTTGAAGCAGCAGCGTCTGCCTGTTGAGAAGTATTATCCGGAATGATACCGGATGAGCAGCTTATAGCAGTCATAAGACCAACTATAAACGCAGATAGTTTTTTTGTTTTACCGATCATAATATCCTCCTGAAGCGTATCATGAATACGCCGACGCAAAACGTTGATTTTATAATATTATACACTGTTTTTAGTTTGATTGCAATGAATAATAATACTTTTTCAAAGAAATTTTAGTACATTTTTCAGCAGAATAGTTCAGTGAGATGTGTACTATCACATTCTGGATGCTATGAAGAAGATTTTGTTATACAAAAACAGCACCCGAAGGTGCTGTTCAAGTCAATTATTCGATACCGGCTGCAACTTTGAATTCATCAAAGAAATACGGAACGGAGTTTTTGCCGTTTAAGGTACTCTTTCCGGTAACAGCCTTTGAATATTTGCCGTTTATGAAGACGTAGTAGAGATCATTTCCGGCATCTGTGAGCTGATAAGTCACATCTCCGCCCTCTGACTGGTGGAGTACAGCTGTAAGCAGTGGATCCTTGAGTTCCGGTTCAGCATATATATCAACATCAGCGATCTTGACATTGGTAAGTGCATCGACGAAATTCTTGATAGCGCTCTTGCAGTTAGTGAGGTCGATACTTTGTCCGTTGACATTCAGATTGTTTTCATCAGTATTTATCACGATGTTTGTCTCAACGCCATTGAAGGTGTAATCGAGCGACGAAATCTTCTTGATAGAAGAGATCTCCATTATATCAGAAATGTAATTCTTAGGAGTATTAGTGATAAATGAAATGTCATTAGTGAAGAGCAGCATAACAACATCGTCTTCTTCGTTGTAAATGCAGGAATACTGGTTATTTGGATCGTATTTGGTATTAACTCGGAGATTACGTTCTGTGCCGTCGAAGCTTTTGATAACGGCTGTGTATTCCGGTTTATCGAGACCGTATTTTGAGAGATCCTTCGGGTATTCTTCGAGCATATTTGAAATATCAGCTACAAGACGTGTCATGGTAGTTTTTTCGGAAGTAACAAGCGTCGGATCGAGCGGGAGAGAAGAATATTCTTCCGGCAGAGACCACGTTGAGCTCTCTTTATCGTATGTCAGGCTGTACACTTCTTTTCCGCCTTTTTTGACAGAGAATCCGGCAATATCACTGTCAGTGTAGGGGATAAGGTGCTTTGAACGCATCATTAAGTGGTTGGTCTGGAATACACTGCCATAGAGGGCTTCGATCGTATAGACCTTGTCTCTGTCATCAAGCGAGATGTAATAGTAATCACCGGTCGGGCTGATAGTACCGGCATTGAGTGAATAAGTATTGTCATCTGAGAAAAGCGTTATGACATTTGGTTTATCGAGACCGTAAGACGCGAGCTTATCCTCATCCATGTCATAGCTGTTAACAGCCTTGAGGGATGAAACGTAAGTGCAGATTATAGTGAAGTAATCCTGATCAACGATGAAATCAGCACCTTCTGTCAGCTTCCACTTGGAATTTTCATCAAGTTCAGCGACATATTTGCTGCCGTCTGAAAGATCAAATTCGATTTTGTTTATGTCATGGCTGTCGAAATCGAAGAGTATCTTGTCATTCTTTTTCCTTTCGGCAGCTTTATCGTCTTCGTTCTTTTTATTCTTTGCATAAAGGAATGCGCCGATCGAGCCGCCGGCAGCTAAAAGAAGCACGATAAGGGCGATAATAATTTTCTTCATTATGCGTGTCTCCTTTTGATCCATACGAGGATACCGAATATAAGTATTGCAACAGGAAGGATAGCTGTAAGAGCCATAACGTGCTTAGCTTCCTTTTCATCCTTGAATTCCATATAGTCGTAAGCAGTAGCCTTGTTGCCGATACCCATTTCAATATCGTTATCATAGAGCCATGTATTTGAGAAGATTGTGAGTGTTGTTGAAGCAACAGGCTGTGAAGGGAGATAATCAGGATTGATTATGTCGTTTGAACCGAGAACGAAGAGTTTTGCGCCGGATACCTTATTATAGGAATAGAAGCCGTAGTCAAGGCGCAGACCTTCGAGTTTTTCCTCAATGAATTCAGCGGTAGTTGTGTCGCCGCCCATAGGGGTACACTTTGTTGTGGATCTGCTGTTTGCATCAGGAATATTGGTCATGAGCGAACCAACTTCGATCTTTTCTGCATCATACTGATCTTCTGGCAGCTGAGCTAAACTTCTTGTATTGAAGATACCAGCAATGCTTCTGCCGGAGTTTATAACAGTATTGATGTCGGTAGTAAGATCCTGAGTCTGGCTGTCTGAGTCAAATTCAGGGAATGAAACGCGCATATAATTAGGATTCTGAGTATCTGAGTGGTCGGAGAGCTGGTTTGAAGGATTTGTTTCGCTTACGATGTCGTAATCCATTTCGATGCCGTAGGTCTTGAGTATCTTTTCGATATTTCTGAAACGTCCGGGAGTTTCACTTGGTCCGAGAAGCATCGACATAGAACCTCCGTTATCAAGGAAAGCAGAGATGATGTCGTATTCCTTATCGGTTATGTCTTGCTGAGGTCCAACGAGGTAGAGAGCAGCAACATTTCCGGGAATAACGCCTGTTTCGTTGAGATCGAGCTCCTTGAAATCGTAGTTGTCTGATTTAACGGTGTTCGCATATCCTATGTAAGCCTCATCGAGTTTCTTTTCGCCGTGACCTGTGAGGTAGTACATGGTTTTGAGCGAGCCGGAGGTGCAAGCCATGATAGCGCTTGCAATGAGTTCCTCGCCAGCGTATTCAACACGAGTACCTTCAGCATCTGCACTCTGGTATATCTTTGAATGAGATACTCTTTTTGTGATGTCTCCGCATTTTACGAAAACGTCACCGCGCTCAACGCCTAAAGTTCCGGATGCGTCAAGAGCTTTAGCACGTTCCGGTTCTTCATCAGGTTCAAAGCATTCGAGAGTGATATTGCTGCGCTTATCGAGCTCATCGAGAGTATGATAAAGTGCAAGGTAATCCGGATTGTCTTTAACTGTTTTGAGGCTGTCGAGCATAAAGTATACTTCTATCTCCTTATCGGAGTTTTCGTCAAGAAGCTCGACTGTTTTATCGTTAAGGGTATACTGTTTTGCAGGTGTCATATCATAGACTTTATCGTAGTAGCTGACTATGAGATTGACAGGTACAAATACAACGAGTACCAGTAATGAGATCGCTAAAGCGACTATGCCGGAAAGATTGAATTTCTTTTTCTTCATCAGATATTACCCCCTGTTCCAACGTCTTTTCTCGATGGAAATGTAGGTCCATGAGAGAAGCACTAAGATAGCCGAGCCGAAGAATACGAGGTCGGAAAGTCTGATGAAACCGGCTGAGAAGTATGCGAATCTTGGCTGTGCAGCGAACGCAAAGAGTACATTCTGGAGCTTAGGATACTGTGAAATGAATCCTGAATTTGAGAAATCATCAAGGAACAGGAAGATGAACATGATAAGTTCTCCGATGATAGCTGCGAGAATGGAGTTTTCAGTGAAAGATGAAATGAGCATTCCGAGGCATATGAACATCGTACCCCAGCAGAAGAAGCCGATGTAAGCGCAGATGAGCTGGCTGTAAACGACACCGCCGTAGTTTGCTGTGATGATCGGGAAGATAGCTGTTCCTGCGATCATGAAAAGGAAAACGGTGATATTTGCAAAGAACTTGCCGAGAACTATTTTGAGTACGCTTACAGGAGAAGTCATCAGCAGGACTTCTGTGCCGAATTTACGTTCATCGGCAAATGTACGCATGGTGATTATCGGGATGAGGAATATAAAGTAGATGATAACGTTGTAGAAAACTTCCGTATACGAGAAGTAAGCGAAGTGGTTTGTGAGATTAGCGATCTTTCCGCTGAGCATATATGTAAAGAGCAGCAGGAAGAGTGTTGTTACCGCATAGGCGAATGGTGTATAGAAGAAAGACTGGAGTTCCTTCTTATAAATTGAAAACATGATCAGTTTTCCTCCTTTACTTCTGAGTTTTCCGGTTCAGCGGAAGCTTTTGTGTCCTCAGCGGTCATCTGTTCAAGAAGCTCCTTGAGGCTTGTCTTCTGTACAGGACGATTGATGAGTTCGATGAATACACTTTCGAGATTCGGCTTATCAGTGAAGATCTCGAGGATAGTGATATTGTTCTTGATAAGCTCTGTCATGACACTGTTGCGGATGGAGTCTGCATCGCCGTCGAGCTGAACAGTGAATGAGTGTATGTCGTTGCCCTCATCGGTAATATCAAGGAGTTCGCTGACGCCTTCAGTGAGTTCGATGATCGAAGCAGCAGTGCTCTTGCTGCCCTTAGTCTTGATATGGAGTACAAGACCTGAACTGAATGTACTTTCGAGGTTTTCGATAGTGTCGATAGCACGGATGTCACCTTTGTTAATGATTACAACTCGGTCACAAACTTCGCTTACCTCGCTCAGAATATGCGAACTGAAAATAACCGAATGATCCTTCTTGAGATCACGGATTATCTTTCTGACCTCGATAACCTGATTAGGATCGAGACCGACAGTCGGCTCATCGAGGATAAGGAACTTAGGATTGCCGAGCAGAGCCTGAGCGAAGCCTACACGCTGCTTGTAACCTTTTGAAAGGTTGCGGATGAGCTTTCCTTTGACATCCTTGATCTTGAGGAGCTCCATAACGCGATTGATCTCGTCAGACTTTTTACCGAACGGGATATTTTTCAGACCGGCACAGAAAGAAAGGTATTCTTTAACTTTCATATCAGGATACAGCGGAGGGATCTCCGGCAGATAACCGATGTCTCTCTTAGCTTTCACCGGATTCTGGGAAATGTCTATGCCGTTGATAGTGACTTTTCCGGCGGACATAGGGAGATAGCCTGTGATCATATTCATGGTCGTGGACTTTCCGGCGCCGTTTGGACCGAGAAATCCGAGTACCTCATTATCATTTATTGTAAAGCTGATGTCATTTACAGCACGATTCTTACCGTAGTATTTAGTAAGATTTTCAATAGTAATCATGAGTAACTCCTTTCATATTATAATAGTATAAAACTAAATTAGCCGAAACTTGGTAAATGTGCAGCGCATAAATCATATGCAAAAAAACACACTATTTCATTATCTCAGAATATTGTGTACACGATATGAACAAAGTGTGAACAAAATGTTAAATCGCAAAAACTGGAATTTGAGTTTTGGAATACAAAAACGTATCCCTGCTAAATATTATCGTCTGTATGTGTGGATTTTGTGAAAGATAGTTGTATGAGGGATGAATCTTGAACAGTAAGATAAAAATATAATATCAATTCACAAAATGTTTAAATATAAAATTGAGCGTGATAAAGTGCAATGGACAATGTGTACAAAAATGGAAATGCTTATGTGTGCATTGCACCGAAATTTAATCGGGGTGAAATGAAAAGTTCATAAACTGTTGACATAGCTCTAAATGTGGAATATAATTATTATGAAAATAGTTTGAGAATTGTGTGATGTCTTCGTGAGATACACACAGGTACGAAGTATTTTCGTATGCTTATCCGCCCGTAAAAGGCGGTGAGATAATTATTCATTTTCAAACCACTTAAAAACCAAAATCTATTATGAGAGGGGTAAAAACAAATGATAAGCAAAAAGAACAAGGCACTCGTTGCAAGCGTTCTCGCAGCTGGTATGACTGCTACTGCTGTGACACCGGCTTTCGCAGGTGCTGCAAAGATTACTGCTAACAAGTATGCAGCTGAGTCTAATTCATCTTACGCTAAGATGTTTGAGTCTCTTTATGATGACGTTGTTACAAACGGTGAAGATAACGGTTATCTCAGCCCACAGTATAACAGCGGCAGCAAGAGCACATCTTTCGGTATTCCTTACCACGCTGTTGAAACAATGGTAGTTGAGGCTCCTGACTACGGTCACGAGACAACTTCAGAAGCTATGTCCTATATCGTATGGGCTGCTTCTATGCACGATGTTCTTGCTACAAAGGGTATTATCAACGGCTCCGCTGGAGACCTCGATAAGGCTTGGAACACACTTGAAGCTATGATCCCAGGTTGGTCAACTGTTTCTAACACAGATGACATCAAGTATGAGACAATCTGGTCACAGCCAAGACTTAAGGCAGATACAGCTGATGAAGGAGATCTCCCTAAGGATTATCCTACAAAGAAGGCTAACGTTGATGCTGTCAACCCACTTTATGGTACATTCAAGAGCGCTTACGGCTCTGACAGAGGTTACTACCTCATGCACTGGCTCGCTGACGTTGATGACTGGTATGGCTTCGGCGGAAACAAGAATCCAGGCGTAGGCAAGGGTAACTTTACATTCATCAATACATTCCAGCGTGGTGAGCAGGAGTCTTGCTTCGAGACAGTTCCTCATCCATGTATCGAATTGCTCAAGTATGGTAACGAAGACGGTATCAAGGGTATCTTCAATGGTTCTGGCGTTCCTGAGCAGTATGCATTTACTAACGCTCCTGACGCTGAAGACCGTGCTATCCAGGCTGTTTACTTCGCTAACCGTTATAAGTCAAAGAACAGCGTATCAGCTAAGGCTGGTAAGATGGGTGACCAGTGCCGTAACGATATGTTTGATAAGTATTATCATGCGATCGCTCCTGAGACAAAGATCGGCGACTCAGGTGAGGCTGGCACAAAGTCACAGCACTTCCTCATGGCTTGGTATACTTCATGGGGCGGCGCTCTCGATACTTTCTACGGCGGTCACTATGACTGGGCTTGGCAGATCGGATGCTCACATTCACATCAGTTCTATCAGAACCCACTCGCAGCTTACGCTCTTCTCTATGATTCGGATATCAATAAGGGTATGGAATCAGATGGCGCAGATGCAGACTATAAGGAATCTCTCAAGAGACAGATCGAAATGTATCAGTGGCTCCAGTCTCGTCAGGGACCATTCGCCGGCGGTTGTACAAACAGCTGGAGAGGTCGTTATGAGACATATCCTTCAGGTCATCCAACTTTCTATGGCATGGCTTATACTCCTCACCCGGTATATGCTGACCCAGGTTCAAACCACTGGATCGGTAACCAGGTATGGTCAACTCAGCGTCTTGCTGAACTCTACTATGTAATCTCTCAGAGCGAGAACAAGGCTGCTGCTGATAATATCAAGCCAGGCGGACTTGATCTTGATGAAGCTCTCGATAAGCTCCTTTACAGATGGATCGACTGGTTCGAGAAGAATACTAAGTGGGATAAGGCTGATGACTACGGTCGTATCATGGAATATGCTATTCCTTCAACTCTTGACTGGGGTAAGAATGATACTGACTGGGATAGCTGCCACCCGGATACATGGAAAGAAAAGTACAACGAAGATGGTAACCAGGATCTTAACTGTACAATCGGCGGTTACGGTCAGGGAGACATCGGTTGTGTATCTTCACTCTGTAATACTCTTATGCTCTATGCAGCTGCTAAGGGCGTAGATTCTAAGTATGCTACAACAGAGGGTACAACTGTTGAGCAGAAGGCTCTCTATCTCGCTAACAAGCTTCTTACAGCTCAGTATTATCTCGGCCGTGATGAGATCGGTCTCGCATTTACTGATTCTAACGGAAGCCTTGACAGAGTATTCAAGGAGCCTGTATACATTCCTTCAACATACAAGGGCACAATGCCTGATGGTTCTAAGCTTGAGAGCGGTGCTACATTCAGCTCTATCCGTGAGTCTTATGCTAAGGATCCTATGTATCAGGAAGCAGAGGCTTACTATAAGGGCAAAGACCTCAACGGCTATACTGTTAAGGATAACAATGGCGATGGCGACATCAACATTAAGGACTACCAGTTCAAGCTTCACAGATTCTGGCACATGGGCGATGCTATGATGGCTTATGGTCAGATGGCACTTCTCTACCCAGATGTTAAGCCTTTTAAATTCGATCCCGGCGATGAGCCATCTTCAGAGCCTAAGGCTACTAAGTGGGGCGATGCTAACTGCGACGGAGATGTTAATATGCCTGACGTTGTACTCATCATGCAGGATTCTCTTAATCCTGGTAAGTATGGTATCAACGGTACAGATACTGAAAACCGCATCACAGAGCAGGGCGAGATCAATGCAGACGTTGAAAGCAACGGTAACGGTGTTGACCTTAAGGATGCTCTCCTTGTTCAGCAGTATACACTTAGCCTTATTACAGACCTCACACCTGCAAACAAGAAGTAATTCAATAATTATAAGGGACGCTTCGGCGTCCCTTTATTTTTTGACTAAAAGACTTGCAATTTCTGCCGCGAAGTGATATAATAATATAATAGCATAGTTATGCGATGATTCTGGTCGGTGTCTGGAATTCCTTCATGGGTGCGTAATTTTCAGGCATTGGATCAATATTTAAGAAAGCAGGCGATCGAGTGCTAAGAAGTATGACCGGTTACGGCAGATCACAGAAGATACTTCACGGACGTGATATCACTGTTGAAATACGCTCTGTTAACCACAGATACTATGAGTATTCTTCAAGAATACCAAGAACATATTCCTACATTGATGATAAACTGAAAACCCTGCTGAAATCCGGAATTTCGCGCGGTAAAGTAGAGGTTGCGGTAACTATAAATAATATTGAGAGCAAGGATACCGAGATAGCGCTCAATAAGGGCGTGGCTGAAGGGTATGTCAGGGCGCTCAGAAGCGTTGCCGATGAACTCCAGCTGAAGGATGACCTCTCACTTTCAAAGCTTATAAAGCTTCCGGACGTTTTCTGCGTCCAGAAGGCTCCGGATAACGAGGAAGAAATATGGAACGATGTCGCTGAAACAGCCTCGGAGGCTCTTGATAAATTCGTTTCAATGCGCGAGCTTGAGGGCGAAAGACTTAAATGCGATATTCTCGCAAAAGCCGATCTTATCCTTACGAAAGTCGGAATGATAGAGGAGCTTTCACCTCAGACAGTTGAGAATTACCGCAATCGTCTTTATCAGAAGCTTCAGGAGGTCCTCGAAGGTAAGGACATTGATGAGCAGCGTATCATTACAGAAGCCGCACTTTTCTCGGAGAAAATTGCAGTCGATGAAGAGACTGTGCGCCTGAGAAGCCATATTTCTCAGTTGAAGACGATGCTCGATTCCGATGAGACTATCGGACGCAAGCTCGATTTCATCGTTCAGGAAATGAACCGCGAAACTAATACCATTGGCTCGAAAGCTCAGGACATCAGCATTACACGCATAGTTGTTGATGTTAAGGCTGAGATCGAAAAGATACGCGAACAGATACAGAATATAGAGTAAGATCATGAAACTTGTGAATATTGGATACGGCAACATGATCTCTGTCGAAAGGATCGTAACGATCGTCAGCGCGGATTCTGCTCCGATAAAGAGACTGATCCAGGAAGCGCGTGAGAACGGCAGAGCGGTTGACGCTACATATGGAAGGAAAACAAGAGCGGTCGTGATAATGGACAGCGGACATATTATCCTCTCGTCGCTGATAACCGATACACTTGCCGCAAGAATCAATGGAACAGGAGGAACTGATGAGGATGAGTAAGGGAAGACTGATAGTATTCTCCGCACCTTCGGGCTGCGGTAAGGGTACGATGCTTGCCGAAATACTTAAAGACGAAAACTACTGTGTCTCAGTTTCTGCAACGACACGTTCTCCGCGTGAGGGCGAGGTCGACGGAGTGAACTATTACTTCATGAGTAAGGGCGATTTCCTTCAGAGAGTAGCCGACAGCGAATTCCTTGAATACGCTGAATACTGCGACAACTACTATGGAACTCTTATGAGTGAGGTCGATGGCAAACTAAATGAGGGCAAGAATGTCATACTTGAGATAGAGGTTCAGGGAGCGCAGAAAATACGTGAAAAAAGACCGGATGCTCTGATGATATTCATTCTGCCGCCGTCAGTTTCTGAACTCAGAAGAAGACTGAAAAAGCGCGGAACAGAGACAGATGAGGTCATTGAACAGCGTGTTTCGCAGGCGGCTCGTGAGATCGAGGTCGCTTCCAAGTACGATTATGCAATAGTCAACGATGCTTTAGAGGATGCAATTAGTGATTTTTTTGCAGTTATGCGCGCAGAAAAGCTTAAAACGCAGTTCTCTGAGAATACTATAAATGAGGTGTTAAAAAATGCTTAGACCAGCAGTAAACCAGATCATATCCAAGAACGAAAGTTGTTATTCTCTCGTTATCGCAGTTGCGAAGAGAGCAAGACAAATTTCTGAAGAACTCTATGAAAACGGCGAAACTCTTGAAGAGAAGCCGGTCAAGACCGCTGTTGAGGAGATCGCAAGCGGCAAGTGCAAGATAATTAGTCCGGCACCTGAAACACTCAGCGAATAATGTCTCTGATCGCGGGGATCGCTGTAAGCGGAGCAGTTTATTCGTTTGATATGCTGTTCAGCTATGCGGTTCCGGATAAATTTGCGGGAAATATAGCCCGCGGATGCAGGGTGTATGTCCCGTTCGGACGAGGAAACAGACGCAGGATCGGTGTAGTTATGTCGCTGAGCGAGGGCGATACAAGCGGACTGAAACCGCTGGCAGGTCTTATTGATGCAAAGCCGGTAGTTCCGGATGAATTGCTTGATATTGCCGGATACCTCAGAGATAATACTTTCTGCACTTATTTTGACGCTGTTAAAGCTATGCTTCCTCCGGCAATGAGTGTCAGTGTTAAGGAAAAATACAGCGTTAGTCCTATCCGTGTCGATACTTCCGGGCTAAGTGACGAAGCGCATGAGCTTCTTCGCAGATTGATTGAATGTGACGGTGATCCCGACCTGATGATCTCGAATTATATCGAGGATAACGGAAGACTTCCCGTCGATGAACTCTGTGACTGCGGTGCTGTCGTTTCGGACAATATTTTTCGTCAGGCGGTGGGAGACGCGCAGGTAAGAATGGTTAGGCTCACTGACGCTTACATCTCTTCCCCTGAGGATTTCACTCTTACGCCGAAACAGCGTAAAGCAGCGGAATTTCTCGCTGAATACGGTACGGCATCGCTGAAGGAAACCGCATATATGTGCGGAGTTACGGCTTCGGTCGTAAAAAGACTTGTTGCCAACGGTGCGGCTGAGGAATACGATGTTGAAATACTGCGAAAGGTAAATGACGGCTCATGTGAGCACATTGATCCGGAAAGTACGGTGCTTTCACCGCAGCAGCAAAAGGTACACGATAGTGTGCTTGAATCAATAAACAGCCGTAAACCGGCAGTCTTTCTGCTTCACGGAGTTACCGGCAGCGGTAAGACCTCAGTTTTTGAAAAGCTTATAAATGACACTGTAAAGCTCGGCAGACAGGCAATGCTGCTGATCCCGGAAATAGGACTTACTCCGCAGATACTGAAACGCTTCAGATCACTTTTCGGAGAAAGAGTTGCTGTTATTCACAGCGGACTTTCACAGGGGCAAAGACTTGATGAATACAAAAGAATACGTTCAGGTGATGCTGATATAGTTATCGGAACGAGAAGCGCAGTATTCTCGCCGCTTGATAATATCGGTCTCATAATTATGGACGAAGAAGGAGAACGCTCATATAAATCTGATAGTTCTCCGCGCTATAATACTTGTGATATAGCTAAGCAGAGATGCGCACATCATGGCGCTGTACTGCTTCTGGCTTCGGCAACTCCCTCGATAGAGAGCTATTATCTTGCCGAAAAGGGCGTTTACAGACTGCTCACGATGAAAGAACGCTATCACAGCGGTTCTCTTCCTGATGTGAGTATCGTTGATATGAACGCCGAACGTATGGAAGGTAATGCAAGCGAATTCAGCAGAAAGCTTGTCGAAGAGGTGAAGCTTAACCTCGAACGGGGAGAGCAGAGCATACTTCTTCTCAACAGGCGAGGCTATCATACGATAATCAGCTGCTGTGACTGCTATCAGCCGGTATATTGTCCGAATTGTTCCGTTCCGCTGACATATCACAAGAAGAACAATAAGATGATGTGCCATTATTGCGGGTATGTTTCCGATCCCGTCAGCGAGTGCCCGACCTGTGGCTCTAAAAGGCTGAAAAATATGGGATTTGGCACACAGAAGCTTGAAGAGGAGCTTTCAAAGTATTTCCCTCAGGCAAGGATACTCCGTATGGACGCTGATACTACTTTTTCGCGGTATTCCTACGAAAAGGGCTTCAATGCGTTCAGAGACGGGGAGTATGACATCATGATAGGTACGCAGATGATCGGCAAGGGACTTGATTTCCCGAATGTAACTCTGGTAGGTGTCCTATCGGTAGATAAAGCGCTTTATGCAGGCGACTTCCGCAGCTATGAGCGTACATTTTCATTGATAACTCAGGTCGTGGGACGAAGCGGACGCGGCGATTCTCAGGGAAGAGCCATTCTCCAGACCTTCATTCCCGACCATTATATAATGAACCTTGCGGCAGATCAGGACTATGAGGGTTTTTACCGCGAAGAGATCGCGATCCGCCGTGCAATGATATATCCGCCGCTGTGCGATATGTGCATATTATGTTTCGCCGGTCTCAGCGATGAGAAAGTGAAGGGCGGTACAGATGCCGTTATGGAGCTTATGAAAGTCCGTCTGAGGGAGCTTTCTCCTAAGTCACCGGTGAGAGTTCTCGGACCTGTTAAGGCTTCTTACGGAAAGATCAGCGGAAAATACCGCTGGCGGATAATCATGAAATGTAAAAACAATGCCGAAATGAGGGGATTCATCAGTGATATTCTCAGGGCTTCGGCAAAACTCAAAGAGATGAGAGACGTTTCGCTATACGCCGATATGAATGGCGATGCGGGAGTCTGAATGTAGTAAAGGAAGGATAATAGTATGGCATTAAGAAATATTTTAACCGATAAGGATGAGATACTGCATAAGGTCTGCAAGCCTGTTGAAAAATTCGATGACAAGCTTGCTGTTCTTCTCGATGATATGCATGAGACTCTTGAAAAGGCTCAGGGACTCGGTCTTGCAGCTCCGCAGATAGGCATCTGCCGCCGTATCTTTATCATGCACCTCGAAGACGGTGTAGTTGAAGCTATCAACCCTGAGGTTACAAACAAGCAGGGAAAACAGCGCGTTCAGGAAGGCTGCCTTTCATGCCCGAATGTCTGGGGATATGTTACAAGACCTATGTCGTGCCACCTGAAGGCTCAGGACAGACACGGCAACTGGTTTGAGCGCGATTTCACCGAACTTGGCGCACAGTGTACCTGCCATGAGAACGATCACCTTGACGGTCATGTGTTTACTGAGATCGTGGAGGAATTCTTCGTACCTGAGGAGGAATGACCATGAAAGTGGTATTTATGGGAACTCCAGAATTCGCAGTTCCCTGCCTGAGAGCGCTCGCTGAGAGCGAACACAGCGTTGAGGCTGTGTTTACACAGCCTGATAAGCCAAAGGGCAGAGGATATAAAATGATACCGACTCCGGTGAAGTCAGCGGCTGAGGAGTACGGACTTCCGGTATACCAGCCGTTATCGCTCCGCAAGGGTGATGACGCGGCTGAGTCGATGAAGGTCTTGAACGATATTGCTCCTGATCTGATAGTGGTAACGGCTTATGGTCAGATCCTTCCGAAAGAGATACTTGAACTCCCACGCTATGGCTGTATCAACATCCATGCCTCACTTTTGCCGAAATACAGGGGAGCAGCTCCTATCAACTGGGTGATACTCAACGGTGAGACTCAGACAGGCGTTACCTCGATGCAGATGAGCGAAGGGCTTGACACCGGTGATATGCTGATCGCTAAATCCACTGAAATAGGCAAAAATGAGACCTATGAGGAACTTTACAGGCGACTCTCGGATATGGGCGGCGAAGTTCTTATCCAGACCATAAATGAACTCGAAGCCGGCACTCTCAAACCACAGAAGCAAGACGACTCTCTTTCCTGCTATTCACCTATGATACGCAAGGAAATGAGTGCGCTTGATTTCTCGAAGCCGGCTGCTGATGTACACAATACTATACGCGGTGTTACCGGCTTTGCAATGCTTGAAGGCAAGCGCCTGAAGGTTTACAGGTCGGAGGTATCGGACAATATTGCTCCGGATGCTGAGAACGGCGAGATAGTCGATACCGTTAACTTCTCAGTGAAGTGCGGCGATGGCAGACTCGTTACCTTTCTCGAAGTTCAGCCGGAAGGAAAAAAACGCATGAGAACTGAGGATTTCCTCAGAGGAAAAAAGCTCGCCAAAGGCGAAAAACTCAACTAAACGGAGGTATTTATTATGTGGCTCATACTCATACTGGTAATGCTTTTCTTACCTATCTACGCTTCTTACAAGGTAAAGTCCACTTTTGCGGATTTCAGCAAGGTCCACAATGCAAGAGGGCTCACAGCAGATCAGGTCGCACGTCAGATCCTCGACAGCAACGGACTTTATAACGTCGGCATTGAGCGTATCCCCGGAAACCTCAGCGATCACTACGATCCTCAGGCTAATGTTGTAAGACTTTCCGAATCTGTTTACGGTCAGACCTCAGTTGCTGCTATCGGAGTTGCTGCACACGAATGCGGTCATGCCTGCCAGCACGCAGAGGAGTACACTCCTATAAAGATAAGAACTTCACTTGTACCGGTTACTAATTTCTGCTCGAAATTCTGGTATTTTGCATTCATCCTCGGCATAATCCTGTTTGAATCCATGCCGGAGCTTGTATGGGTAGGAATAATCATGTTCAGTGCTGTCGTACTCTTCCAGCTTGTAACTCTTCCTGTTGAATTCGATGCCAGCAACAGAGCACTGAAAACTCTTGAAAATGACTGCATACTCGAAAGTGATGAACTCGGCGGCGCTAAGAAGGTACTCAAAGCAGCTGCTATGACTTACGTTACAGCACTTGTTGTTTCTATTATCCAGCTTCTCAGACTGCTCGCTTCCGCTAAGAGAAGATGACAGATCCGAGGTATCTGGCTGTAAAGCTGCTTGATAAAACTTTCAGCAGCGGCAGTTATTCAAATATTCAGCTCAGTGCAGGTCTTGATTCCTCTGATCTTGATGATCGGGGGAAAAGACTTTGCTCGGCTATATACTACGGTGTTATTCAGCGCAGGATCAGTCTGGACTATGTGATAGGCAGACTTTCAAAGCGCCCTATCGAGAAAATGGACAGCGTAATTGTAAATATATTGCGCGCCGGTATCTATCAGCTTGCTTATATGGAAAGTGTTCCGGATAATGCTGCTGTAAATGAGAGCGTAGGTCTTGCGAAGAAGTTCGGCAAGACCAGTGCTTCGGGAATGGTGAATGCTGTTCTGAGGAATTTTATCCGTCAGGAGAAAAATATTTACAGCGGAGATGTCCACAATGTGAAGGCTCTTTCGATTGTGTATTCATGTCCGGAGGAACTTGTTAAAAGTCTCACAAATGATTACGGTGAGGAGTTCACGTTTCATTTCCTTGCACATTCCGTTGAAAAGCCGGCAGTGAGTCTGCGGCGGAATCAGCTTAAATGTACAGCGCAGGAGCTTGAAAAGGCTATGGGCAAGGTTAAGATATTAAGCATCGGCAATGAAGAACTGCCGGAACGTGCATTTGTGCTTGAAGGCGGCGATGTTACAGCAACTAAAGCTTTCAGGGAGGGATTGTTCCACGTTCAGGGAATATCCTCGCAGTATTGCTGCAAGGCACTCGCACCAACTGAAAACGACCTCGTTCTGGACATCTGTGCCGCTCCCGGAGGAAAAACCTTCACTATGGCGGAGATGATGAACGGAAAGGGACAGATATATGCGTTTGATCTTCACGAAAAGCGCGTCGAACTGATACGCAGAGGCGCTGAACGTCTCGGACTTACCAATATAAGAGCGGCGGCAGGAGATGCGTCAAAGTTTGATCCTGATCTGCCAAAGTTCACGAAGATACTATGCGATGTTCCGTGTTCCGGTTATGGAGTAATTGCCAAGAAGCCTGAGATAAAGTATAAAAAGCTGAGTGATTTCAGCAGACTTCCTGAAATTCAGTACAATATTGCTCAGAATGCACTGAAGTATTTAGCGGTTGGCGGAGAAATGGTCTATTCGACCTGCACTCTGCGGAAAGCCGAAAATGAAGAGGTCGCAGAGAGACTTCTTCATGAGCACCCTGAGATCGAACCTGTTGAGCTTCCGGAGATGATGCTCAGAAAGTTCGGAAGTATGGCAACTCTTTCGCCGATGTACGGTTTTGATGACGGATTCTTCGTTGCAAAATTCCGTAAGGTGAAATAACTGATACTATTAAAGTAAGGCGGTGATCAATTGGAAAAAGTGGATATTCTCAGTCTTGATCTGAGCGAACTTGAAGACATTCTTTCAGCGAACGGCGAGAAAAAATTCCGCGCAAAACAGATATTTCAGTGGCTGCACGTAAAAAGAGTGTTTGATTTTGATAAAATGACTGATATATCTATCCAATTGAGGCATCGGTTAAAAGAAATTTTTTGTATAAATGGACTATTTGTGCAGAAAAAGCTTGAATCCCACATAGATAATACGGTAAAATATCTTTATAGGCTTCATGATGGGAATTTTGTGGAGACTGTTCTGATGGAATACAGCTATGGTCATAGTATATGTGTTTCAACTCAGGTCGGCTGCAAAATGGGGTGCAGGTTCTGCGCTTCGGCAATTGCGGGTTACGTCCGCAGCCTTGAACCCTCGGAGATACTTATGCAGGTCTATGAGACCGAGCGTGATGCCGGTGTGAGGGCTTCGGGGATCGTGCTTATGGGCATCGGTGAACCGCTCGATAACTACGATAATGTTCTGAAGTTTCTGAGACTCGTTTCCGATAAGAACGGCAACGACCTTAGCCTGCGGCACGTTTCACTTTCAACCTGCGGCATAGTTCCGAAGATATACCAGCTTGCTGAGGAAAAACTCCAGCTGACACTGTGTATTTCGCTGCATAGTCCCGATAACGACAAAAGAAGTGAAATAATGCCGGTGAACAGAACATATAATATTGATGAGCTTATCAAAGCCTGCCGTTATTATATTGACCGGACAGGCAGGCGTATCACTTTTGAATACGCTGTTATAAATGATGTGAATTCCTCGGATGAGGATGCCGACAGACTTGCCGCTCTGCTGAGAGGTATAAACTGTCATGTAAATCTTATCCCTGTGAACAAGGTAAAAGAGAGAGATTATAAGACCGCGCGCTCAGGCGTTGCAGAATTTGCAAAGAGACTTGGCAGACGCGGCATCAACGCTACCGTGAGAAGAACCCTCGGCAGCGATATAGAAGCAGCCTGCGGACAGCTAAGAAGAGATGCCGCAGAGCAGAGCAGGAATGGAGGTGCGGACGCTTGAGATACAGATTCGGTACTGATATCGGACTGAAAAGAGAAGAGAATCAGGATGCCGTAAGATGTGAATACTTCGGACATAATATTTTAGCCGTTGTGTGCGATGGCATGGGCGGTGAACGTGCCGGAAGAGAAGCAAGTCTTTTGGCGATAGAAGAATTCTTTCAGAGATTTTCAGCAGGGTATTCCGAAAGCCTTGATGATGAGGAGATCCGCAAACTCATGATCTCTTCAATATCCGCAGCAAATTCAGTTATATATACACGCGCAAGGCTGGATTTCAAAAACTTCGGAATGGGAACGACCTGCGTTGCTGCATTTGTGAACCAGAACTCAGCATTTATAGCTAATGTCGGAGACAGCCGCGCTTACCTTATTATGGAGAACGGGCTGAAAAAAATAACTTCCGATCATAACGTTGCCGCGATGCTCTTTGAGCAGGGCAAGATCACTGAGGAAGAAATGGAAGATCACCCTCAGAAGCATATGCTGGTAAGGGCTGTCGGAGTGGAAAAAACTGTTCTGACAGATACATTCAAGCTTGATTATAATGATAAGATAAGTCTGCTGCTGTGTTCCGATGGACTTTCGGGATATTGCAGTGATGAAGAAATATACGACGTTATCCTGAATTCTTCCTTTGATGACGTCGCAGAAGAATTAATAAATCTTGCACTCAGTAAAGGCGGCCGTGATAATGTTACAGTCGCAGTAATCTCTGATTGATTCAGGAGGAAAAAGGTATGGATAAGAATATCGGGAAGAAGCTCGATGGACGCTATGAGATAACCGAACTCATCGGCGTCGGAGGAATGGCAGAAGTATACAAGGGTATAGATGTCATTGACAACAAAACAGTAGCCATCAAGATACTGAAAAAGGAATTCGCAGAGAATGAAGAGTTCCTGCGCCGTTTCAGAAATGAATCAAAGGCTGTCGCTGTACTTTCTCATCCAAACATCGTTAAGATATACGATATGGGCTTCTCTGAGAAGATACAGTATATCGTTATGGAGTATATCGACGGCATAACACTTAAAGAATACATCGAAGAGGAAAAGGTGCTTACATGGAAGGATACCGTCCACTTCGTTATACAGATACTCAGAGCCCTCCAGCACGCTCATGATAAGGGCATCGTTCACCGCGATATAAAGCCGCAGAACATTATGATGTTCACTGATGGTACTATCAAGGTCATGGACTTCGGTATCGCTAAATTTGCCCGCGAAGAGGGCAAGACTGCTACCGATCAGGCTATCGGAAGCGTTCACTACATCAGTCCTGAACAGGCAAGCGGTAATGTTACAGACGCTAAGAGCGATATTTATTCTGTCGGCACTATGATGTATGAGATGCTCACAGGAAGAAAGCCCTTCGACAGTGATAACCCGGTCGCTATTGCAGTAATGCATATGCACGATATTCCTGAGCGCCTGAGAGCTATAAATCCTGATATTCCGGACGGTCTCGAGGAGATAGTCCTCAAGGCTATGGAAAAAGCTCCGGAAGACAGATACCAGACTACTACCGAAATGATCGCTGATATTGAAGCTTTCAAGAACGATCCTTCAATGACATTCGGATATTACCAGGAAGAAGACGAGAATGACGGCGAGAATACTATTAACTTCGCTGCACCTGTCAGCGGAGATGTTCAGACAGAGGATCAGAACGAGGTAGATAATGCCTATGCTCAGAGAACTCCGGCTTACGCTAATGTACCAGCCGGCTCTGGAATGGGTGCTGCAGCACCTCCGCCGCCGATGTATCCTAATCAGCAGATGCAGCAGCCTGCTTATCCGGATGGCTATTATGACGAAGGCGAGGAAGATGAGGAGGAAGAGGAACGTTCCTCACTCGTTGTTCCGGTTCTTACAGCTATCGTAGTAGTAGTTATCGTAGTAGCAGTTGTATTCGTTGCACTCCTTCTCAGCGACCTTCTTAAAGGCAGCGGCAAGAAGAGCGATTACACTATGCCTGATTTCTATAACATGGATTACAACGAGGCTCTCAGCCAGTACGGCAACAGCATCAATTTTGAAATTGACGGACAGGAATATAATGAACTCGATGAGAACAGAATATTCGAGCAGAGTATCGAACCCGGCAAGGAATTCAACAAGGGCGATACGCTGAAGGTCAAGGTCAGCAAGGGACAGGAGATCGTTGAGATACCTAAGCTCAGAAACGTTAATGTTGAACTCGCTAAGCAGCAGCTCAAGAGCCGCGGTCTTGAATGTGAGATCAAGAGAAAGCCTGATCCGGATATTGAAGCCGGCAACGTTATTGATACAGATCCGGCTGAGGGTACAGAGGTCCATAAGGGACAGAAGATCCTCGTAAACGTAAGTATGGGCGCTAATAAGGGCACCATCAAGGTAGAGGACTACAAGGGACAGGACATCAGCGATGCAAGCTATAAGGCTGGTTTTGCAGGTCTTAAAGTAAATACTGAGGGTATCGCATCCTATGAGCCTGAAAATAAGGTAGTTAAGCAGAGTATCGAAAAGGGCGAGCTCGTTGAGGAAGGTACAGAGATCACCCTCTATTACAGCAACGGTAAGGATCCTGAGGGTGAGATCAAGCTCACTATCAACTTCCCGCCGGATGGTAACGGCAATATGCCTGAGGGACGCTTTGTTATCGACTATATCATCCTTGAAGAAGAGAATATGGGTTCTGTTCAGTCACCGGTACTTCTTGTTCCTGAGTTTAAGAGCCATACCCAGACTATCAAGGGTTCGGGTGAAAAGGTAACTGTTAAGGCTTCACTTACAAACCTTGCAAATAACAGATCAGCTATCATGGCAACATATACCTTTAACTTTGCTGAAAAGACCATTGCAACACAGTCTGAAAACATCGCGCAGGCATTCTCAGAGGTAGGCGGTTATCCGGTTATCGAAACAGAACCTGAAACTCAGCAGCAGTGGACTGAGCCTGAAACTCAGCAACCGTGGACTGAACCGCCTCAGCAGTGGACACAGCCAACTCAGCCAACACAACCTACACAGCAACAGCAGCAGCAACAACAGCAACAGCAGCAACAGCCGTGGACACCTCAAGAGGGAGAGAATAATCATTGGTGATGTCCGGCAATAAGAGCGGAATAATTACAAAGTGCTTAGGGGGACTCTACACAGTAGAGTCCCCTGACGGTATATATGAGTGTAAAGCAAGAGGCGTTTTCCGCAATCGTGGGATCAGCCCGTACGTCGGTGATATAGCAGAGCTTCAGGACGGAGTTATTGTTGGTATAGCTGAACGTAAAAACTGTATAATCAGACCTCCTCTTGCAAATCTCGATCAGCTTATATTTGTTGTATCAACGTGCAGCCCTGCGCCGAATTACCTTATACTTGACAAGTTTATTGCAATAGCTGAGTATAAAGGCATAACGCCGGTTGTAGTAGTCACCAAAACGGATATTGGCGACAGCAGACCGATATGCGATGTTTACGGAAGTATCGGTATAAAGGTAATCGAGGCAGATTATTCGCACGAAGCTTCAATACAGGCAGTCAGGGAACTTATCAGCGGCAAAATCAGTGCTTTTACAGGTAATTCCGGAGCAGGCAAGTCTACGCTGCTTAATGCAGTCGATCCGCAGCTCAATATCCCTACTGCTGAGATAAGCAAGAAACTCGGCAGAGGCAGACATACTACACGCCATGCTGAACTGTATAAACTCAGCGGCGGCGGATATATCGCGGATACACCCGGGTTCTCGACCTTTGAGACAAACAGGTATGATATAATCCGCAAAGAAGAGCTTGCAGGCTGCTTCCGTGAGTTTTCGGATTATACAGACGGATGTCTCTTCAACGATTGTGCTCATGTCTGTGAGAAAGGGTGTGCAGTAGTCGAAGCGGTCAACGAGGGTAAGATACCTAAGAGCCGCCATGAGAGCTATTGTACTATGTATGAAGAAGCGCGGCAGCTTAAGGAGTGGGAGATAAAGTGAGTGTTTCAAATAAAACCTGTCTGCTTATCGCAGGAAGTGAAATATCAGAAGATGTATTTCCGGAACTTGTAAGGTTAGCGGAACAGTCAGAACTGGTAATTTGTGCCGACAGGGGATACGCCTTTGCGGAAAAAGCTGGAGTGCGTCCGGACATCCTTATCGGAGATTTCGATTCGTATACCGGAACTCTTCCGGATGATATTGAGATACTCCGAAGCGTTCCCGAAAAGGACGATACTGATACCATGCTCGCTGTTAAGACTGCAATATCACGCGGTGTATTCAAGATAGTAATGTATGGCGGACTTGGCGGAAGATTTGACCATACTATGGCGAATGTTCAGACTCTTGTATACGCTTTCGAGCATGGCTGCTCAATGCAGCTTGCTGACGGTGAGAATGTGCTTACAGTTCAGGGGACAGGCTTAGTGGAATATCCCTGCATAGATGGCTGGTATTTTTCCGTATTCTCGCTTACGCCTGAAACGATAGTGCGCCGCATGGCAGGCGTGAAGTATCCGCTGGAAAGTTATGTGCTGAAGAGCGGTTTCCCACTTGGAGTAAGCAATGAGATAACCGAGGGCTCGGCTGAGATAGATATTGAAAATGGTATGCTTCTGATAGTATATTCCAAGAAATAGTTTATTGGACGTTTTATATGCGCTGTACTCATATAGCAGACTTATCGGCAGCTTATCGGGGCAAACCTTTCTGAGGAAAGGTTCTTCCCCGGACCCCTTTCCAAAGACTTTTATATTAGTTTTTTCCGTAATGGTATAAAAATAGCCGGATGTCATTAAAAATTCCAGCTTTGTTTTTCTATCTAAAAGTGTATACCATTACGGAAAAAACCAGAATAAAGTTTTCGGGAGGGAGTTTGAGGGAAGCCCCTTTCTCAAAAGGGGTTCCCTCAATAAATTACTGATAAGTTTCTATTTTTGTACAGCATATATAAAACGTCCTTTTTGTTGTGAGAAAAGTAAAAATCACGTAAATTAACGGTTAAAAATCAATAAAATGGTTGAAGTGGCTGTGAGATTTTGATATAATTATATAATACGGATGAACTTTATAACAGTCCGTCATATATTGATTAAAGGAATGGCAATTGCCAATGGATAAAATTTGGATGTGAAGGGAGAATCATATGAAAGAACGCAGTAAAGCAGCAGTTGTGGCAGCTGTATTATCCGCAATGACATTTTGTTCGGCATTACCAATGTCGGCTGCTGCGGATACGTCTGTTGCAGAGACAGTCCAGACCTCTGAAGTATCAGTATCGGATTATAGCTGGATCAAGGATGATTCAGGCAGGATATACTGTAAAAACGAAGAAGGTAAGGTACTTAAAGGAGTTCAGGAAATAGACGGTGAAAAGTACCTGTTTGCAGATAACGGCGTATTGAAGACCGGCTGGCGTACAATTGACGGCAGGAGATACTATTTTGATAAGGATACCGGAAATCCGGTCTATGGCTGGATCGAGTACGGCGGCAACAAATACCTTGTGCTGAAAGATACTGCAAAGTGTTCCGGAATATATATAAATGATGAAGGAAAAGGTTATTGTCTGGATAAAGAAACAGGCGCTCTTATTACTAAAAAAGGAGTAATAAAGAGCGGAGATAATTACTACTATGTCAATCCGGACGGAACTCTTGCATCGGGGGCAGTCAGCATTGACGGTATATCTTACATTTTTGATAAGACTACCTATTTCATGTTCACAGGCTGGCATACTCTCAATGGCAAGACCTTCTATTACTCGCCTGAGGACGGCAAGGCTAAGCTTGGACTGTTCGAGCTTGAAGGCAAATGGTATTACTGTGATAAAACCAAGGGTGTAAACAAGGGCGAATTCTATATGAGTGGTCTCCCTTACAGGGCAGATAATAACGGAGTAATCCAGACCGGATGGCAGTCTATCGGCGGAATAAAGCGCTATTACTATCCTGATACTCTTAAGATCGCAAAGGGGATTTGCGAGATCGGCGGAAAAAAATATATTTTCTCGGATGACGGCGAGATGTATACCGGAAGAAGACTTTACAATGGTAATAAGTACTATCTTGGTACGGACGGTGTAATGCGAACCGGTAAGATAAAGCTTGATGACGGTACATATTACTTCGACAGCGAGGGTAAAATGGCTTTCGGCTGGCAGAAAATAGGCGATGACAAATGCTTTTTCGATGACGACGGTAAAATGATGACAGGCAGATTGCTCATCGGAAATTATAAATACTACATTGATGAAACCGGAAAGGTCTGCACAGGTATAGTGAAACTCGATGACGGTACATATTTCTTTGACAGCGAAGGCAGAATGGATTACGGTAAGCAGATTGTTGACGGTAAGGCTTATTATTTCGATAAGAAGTCCGGAAGAATGATGAAGAACTATTCAATGGATGGCTACCGCTACGGTTCTGACGGTGTTGGAAAGCCGCTCAGCGATGTTCAGAAACGTGCTGATGTACTTCTTGCAACGATCAATAAAACTGCCGATTCTATCTATTCCTATGTGCTGAACAATAACAAATACGGCGCTATCGAAGAACCGCTTACTCTCAACGCTATAACAAACAAGGGCTGGGGATATTTCGCTGATTATGCTATGGATCACAAGCAAATAATGTATTACCACTTTGCTGCTTTGACTGATCTTCTGTTCCAGCAGGCAAATATGGAATCACGTATAGTTTACGGAACCGGCAGACGTGACGGAGAACACTTCTGGAATCAGGTAAAGGTGAACGGAGTCTGGAGAAATTACGATGCCTGCAATAACTACAAAAATGTGACCGATGAATACTTAATTGGTGAAGGCTATACCATTGCCGGATATATCTATCCGGATTTCAGCTGATATATTACTAAAAAGAAAGAGATGGATCAGGATGAAGATAAATAAATTCGCGGCATTAACAATGGCTGCTGTTATTGCAGCTGCACCTTCAGCAAATATTACCGCAGCAGCTGCCGGAAAAGATATATTTCCGGAAACTGTTCTTTCCGATTTTAATGTAAATGATGTCAATGGCAGACTCAGAGTTACTATCCCTGAAGAGGTTACTGCCTATATCAATGTTACATTTGATTCGCCGGAGGGTAAGGACATCCCTTATTATCAGCTGACAACTTCGGAATCCGGAAGATACTGCTTTGAACTTGAAGGACATGAGGACAATGAGGACGATTACCGGCATTATAACCTCTATATAAGCTTCAGGGGAGACTATTCTCAGGCGAAGATGCCGCCATACAGTGCAAAGATAGATATTGAGGATAAGGATTTCGAGCCCGGTTCGTATGCTGTCTATGATTATGTTTTTGTAACGACTGATGAAAAAGGAAAGTCTTTCTATGGAAATGCAGCCGGCACTGCCGCTGATGACATTGAATGCGACGTATATGACTGCAAAACCATTATTGCCCGTGTAAACCATGTTATCAAAGGCGATGTTAACGGTGACGGAAGAGTCACAGTCGTTGATGCTTCGGCGGCATTGCAGGAGTGCGGCAGACTTGCCAATAACGCCTCTACATTCACTGAAGAAAAGAAGATAGCAGCGGATGTTAATGAGGATAACAGACTTACAAACGTAGATGCCACAAAGATACTCAAATACTGTTCTGAACTTGCAAAAGGCGGAAAGCCTGCGTGGAAGATATGACACATTATGTTCAGACTAATTTATGACGGATAATGACTTTTACGCAAACGTTCAGCTGCTATTGGCGGTCAAAATAGTTATCTGTAAATTAATATGATGGGAGAATGAAATGAAATTACTCGTTGCATCAGCGCTGCTTCCGGCGTTTTTGCTGCTCTGGTATGTTTATCGCAAGGATAAGATCGAGAAAGAGCCCAAGAAAATGATAGCGAATCTCTTTGTTGCCGGCGGACTTACAATAATAAGTGCGATGGTGATAGAAGTCATTGGAATGGAACTGCTTGAAATGGTTTTTGATCCTGAAAGCGTTGCATATAAGCTGGTATCGAATATCATTATTATTGCCGGCGCTGAAGAGGGCGGAAAGTACTATATACTAAAGAAGAAAACGTGGGATTCGCCTGAGTTTAACTATACTTACGATGCGGTAGTCTATGCGGTCGCAGTCTCTCTGGGATTTGCGGCGTTTGAGAATGTATTGTATGTTGTAGGCGGCGGTTTCGGAGTTGCCATACTCAGAGGCTTTACATCAGTTCCGGGACACGCAGTGGATTCAGTATTCATGGGCTGTTATTACGGCCTTGCAAAGAAGGCTTCTGTAAATGGTCAGGTATCCAAGGAAGAGGGCTGCCGGACCAAAGCGATAGTGATACCTGTATTGCTGCATGGATTCTATGATTTCTTCCTGAGTATGGAATCCGGAAAATACTTAGCTGTATTCTTTGGATTCTATATCATTACTCTGATAGCTGCGATAAGACGTGTGAACAAGCTTTCAAAGAATGATGCACCGTTCAGAGCAGAAACAGGAAGCGGTTATTATTATACCGACGAAATAATGTGATTATATCAAAAGATCCGCTGTCATACGTGTGCTGCTCACATAGAAGTTTATCAGTAATTATTGAGGGGAATCCTTTTGACAAGCGGGGATTCACCCTCAAACTCACTATCGGAAACTTTCAGCTTGCTTTTTTGCACTTGTATAAGATCTAACATAAAAATAAAAACCGGAAGTATATAAGCGTGATACCCATACGGAAGTATTACGGGATTTATTTGGGGAAACCTTTCTGAGGAAAGGTTCTCCCCCAAGCCCCTTTCCAAAGACTTTATTCTGGTTTTTTTCGCTATGGTATAAGGTCATGCAAGAAACAAAAAACCGGAAGCTATTTAAGCTTCCGGTATTTTTTATACCATAGCGAAAAAAACTAAAGTAAGGCTATGAACAGCGTTTGAGTAGATACTTCTTAAAAATGGTTTACCTCAATAATTCTCATAAAATTGCTATATAAGCACCGCGCTTATTACTTCCGGTTTTATTATATCATTGCGAAATAAAAGCCTTTGGAAAGGGGACGAAACTAATCAGGGGCAAACCTTTCCTCAGAAAGGTTTGCCCCTGTAAGCTGCCTATAAGGCTGCAATATAAGTATCACACATATAACAGCGGATCATTTGGTTTCGGCAGTTGTCTTATCGACCGGAAGCTTTGGAATGATCTTGAGAACATACTTCTGGATCAAAAGGGCATCATTAGCGTTTGTACCCTCAATATTATCAACGTTGCCGTTTATGATGCCGTCAGGAGTGATGTGATCTTCACTTGTACCGTCAACACCGTATTTCTTAGGATTGAGTGAAGACTGCATTACGATAACAACATCAGACATATCTATCTCGCCATCGCAGTTTGCATCGCCCCATACTATGCCGTCGTTGCTTGTAGAAGGCTCAGTCGGATCAATTACCAGTTCGCCGCCGTATACAGAAGGATCTGTATTAGTGAGCAGGTAGGTGAGCGGTGAGTTCCAGTAAATAGTGATCTCGTTAGTAGAATAGCTCTCGGCGTTATCAATAAAGCATTTTGCCGGTGGCTGAGTTTTACAGTAAGCTTTGGCAGCGCTGTCATCAAGATTCTGATTTACGCCGCCTGCGAGCATACCTTTCATTGCCTTATATACGCACATTGAAGGACGGTGGTGCGGATGCTCCGGAGAAACTGTACCATAGCCGGAAACGAAAGAAGTTCCGAGTGGGTTTACTCCGAGGAGATAATCGAGCTGTTTATTAGCGGCATCGCGGTATTTGGTCTCACCTGTGAGATTATAAGCGAGCATGAGGATGTTGCCGGAATTAGCGATAGTCATATTGCTGCCCCAGTTGTATTCAGTGATAGAAGTGCCGTAGGGACACTCATATGTATTCATCAGCATTTCCTCAGCCTGTTCGAGAACGGCATTCTGGCATTTATTGTAAATGCTTGATCCGGTGTCGATATTCTCCATAGTAAGTATGGCGATATTTCCGTAATCGCCTACCGTAGACCAGTCAAGACCTGTTTTGGTAGCCATTTCGCTGAGAGCATCGAGGTAAGTATCATTCTTTGTAGCACGGTACATCTGTGCAGCAGCCCAGTAGCGTTCATCCTTATCAGTTTTGTCGCCGTAGTCACCTGTTTTTACAGATGAAGGATTTTCAAAATCAAACTCAGGGTGCTTCTGAAGGTAATCCCATGATTTTTTAGCGGCTGCAAGACACTTATCAGCGAAGTCTTTGTCATATTTCCGGTAAGCTTCGGCAGCGAGAGCCATTGAAGCGCAGAAATCAGCCGTAGCGGTCGATGATACCGGAGTTACGATAAGCGGTTCAGTTTCTTTTTCCGGCATTATGTAGGCCGGGAACTTCTCGCAGGTGACTTTGTGGTAAACTCCGCCGTCATCCCTCTGCATTTTGAGCATCCATTCAAGCTCATAGCGTGTTTCATCGAGAATATCGGGGACATTATTTCCGCTTTCGGGGATACCGATGCTGTCCGAATGAAAATCCGGTGCGGATATGTATGAATAGAGGAGATCGGCAACAGCCTTTGAAGCAGCAACGGTATATCTGCCATAGTCGCCGGCATCGTGCCAACCGCCTGAAACGTCGATTTTTTCGCTTGTTCCGAGGATAGTAGCCTTTGATGTGTGACAAGCCACATGACCAAAGTCTTTATCTTCAACTTTAGTTCCGCAGCGCTGGAGATAAAGCATCCTTATGGAATCATCAAGAAGATTTGAATAAACACTGTCGCTGATCTCGAAAGGATATGAATCCTCAAGACCTTCGCAGGAAATGTAGTATTTACCCACCTTATTTACAGATGAAAAATCTCCTGTCCAGTTATCTTCGCCGGCGGATTTGTTATTGCCTTGGCTTACAAGTTTGCCGGTATAAACTGCTTCATTTGTATCAGCGTTTATAACAGAGAATTCCTTCTGATCTGTAACATGACGAAAAACAGCAGTTTTTGGGACGTTAGTCCTGTATCCTACCTGATTGATGTTTATATCATTTTCTTTTGGAAGGAAGGAAGTTGTGTCCACTTCATCGGGATTGAGCAGTTCGAGAGAAACATTATCAATATAGATAGTGTGCTCAGGGAGTCTGCCCTCATATTCTGTCTGAATACCGCAGTTGAAAACGAATTTGGACATAATGTCTGTATCATATTCCATAGTGAATTCGCAGTCAACTGTCTGCGGCTCTTCTTCGAGATCGAGACCGAGCCATTTATAAGAGGTGTATTTTCCGCCGTTCTGCTGAAGAATGGCTTCGATACGTCTGTCGATAGTAGACGAGATGTCGAATTTCAGGTGGTATCTTCCGTTTTTGAACAGCGGAACGATGTCGTAGAACACCTGAACCGAGTAATTCTTTTTACCAACATTAGAAATAGTAAGGGCGAGTCTGCCTTCACTTGTGGAAAGCTCACATTCGCCGCCGGTTTCTAAGTATGTGCCCCAATCGTCAGTGCCGTCCTCGAAGGTCGAGTTGCTTATGAGATTCTCAGCGGCGTAAGAAACGCTTGGAATCTGAGGCATGGCAGATGCCATGACAGAACAGGCAGCAAGAGCAGCTGCCATTCTTTTGAACTTCTTTGAAATCATATATAATTTTCCCCTCTCAGAATGATGCGGCAGAAGTGCTGATCTGCCAATCATACATTATAGGAACATTATAGTGCATCCACAACTAAAAGTATACAAAATTTCTATAAAAAATGGTAAAATTATGACACGGAATATAATGGACCGCTGATCTCAGCGGTCCGGGAAAGGCTGTATTGTGTACTGTTTTTTGTACTTTTTAGGGGTTGTGCCCATAAATTTTTTGAACACTTTTATGAAGTAGCTTTGTGAACTGAAGCTGAGCATATTGCTGATCTCAGTATCCGAATATTCGGTAAAAAGCAGAAGAGCAGCAGCTTCTTCGATCTTTAGTTTGTTTACGTAATCGCCGAATGCCATGCCTGTTTCAGTTTTAAAAAGGCGCGATAGATAGGCGGAACTTATCTTCAGTTTGTCGGCAGCGTCCTCGAGTGTAACGCGGCTGTGCAGGTGACGCATAACGTGGTCGATAGTTTTTACTATCTGCTTGGAATGAACTCCGCTGAGTTTTATCTGGCGCATTTTGCTGGTATATTTTTCAATCATTTCGATGTGTACTGCGCGGATCTGATCCTCAGTTGTACACTTATCGGTTTTCTGGATATAGAAATCGCTGAGACTGTAAGAGCTTTCCGGAGTCATGCCGCCTTTGATACAGTAACGCGCAATGAGTGCGGCGAGAATGACCATGTGGAATTTGAGGTTCTGTAAGCTGTTTTCACTCAGAACGCCGCAGCCTTCGCAGAAAAGCGGCTTCATGAACACCTTTACCAGTTCCATATTGCCTGAGCAGATACTCTCATAGAAAGCAACTTCACGGTCAAAAGGAGCGTGTTCAAATTCCTCTTCACGCTGAGAAGAGATATGCTGAGCGAAATTAATAAGATCATCGTTTTTCAGAGAGATCCCCCCTTGCAATTGCCATTATACATAACAAGTATAGCATATAATTGTGAAAATAGCAAGATGCGCGGAGAAAAAGTCGCGTTTATTCTAACTTATGCCGCGAAGAAGCCAGCGGGGGCTCCCATGTAAAGCATATAATTGCAAACAGCAATATATCCGGACAAAGAAATCAGGCAGACTGCGGGGGGATGCCGTTAAGTCTGCCTTTTAGAGCGATATTCATTATACAGGATTTTTTGGAGGATATCACAGTAATTGAAGAATATCGTTTCTCACATTGTCGAGACGGCCGTCGGATATGCCGAAGTCCATTTCTTTATATGACCAGATAGCTCTTCCGATACCGTGTTTTTCAAAGACTGAATGGATACATTTCAGCCATTTTACTGTATCTTCCGGAGAAACGACGTCAATGACGCCGTATTCTCCGCAATAGAGAGGAACGTTGTTTTCTTTAGCTTTATTTATTGCTGATGCGAAGAGGTTTTCAAAGTATTCCTCATTACAGCCGGACTCTTCAAAAGTGAAGCGGTCTTCCTTATTTATCGCATCAGTCCAGTAAGCGCCCTGATGTGTGAATTTAAGAGGGTCATAGCAGTGCATATTGTAGACGATATTCTCGTCGTGCGGAGGATTGAGAGCGTAAACAGCGTCAGCCGCGTTATTGTTATAGCTTCCGATGAAGATCAGAGTTTCGGGAGCGTACTGACGAATACGTTCAACGCAGGTATCCGCGATCCTGTTCCAGTTGTCGATGAAGCTTTTGTCGGTGACCTCGTTGAGAAGCTCAAAAGCGATGTGCTCAGGATCTCTGCCGAACCGTTTTGCGAGCTCTTCCCAAAGCTGATAGAATTTTTCCTGATATTCGGGACTATCAAAGAAACCGCTTTCGTTTTCTCCGTAGTAATCAAAAGAAAAACCGGCAGTTTTGTGAAGATCGAGGATCGTATTCATACCGTATTTGCGGCAGATTACGATAGCTTTTCTGAGACGTTCAAAGCCTTCTTCGATGAAAGAACCGTCAGGATTCTGAAGAATGTTATAATCGAAAGGGATACGTACATGATCTGCACCCCACTCTGATACAATGGCAATGTCATTTTCGGTAATAAAGTTATCAAGTCTGTCCTTGCTGTAATCGCACTGGGAGAGCCAGCCACCGAAATTTACACCTTTATAGAAACCTTTGCTTTTTAGCATGATAGTTCCTCCTTGCAGACAGAGAGTGAGAAATACGTATCAAGTTGATTACGATTATGGTAAAATTAAGAGAGGGGGGCACGCTTTTCAACTTGGAATAGGCTTTAGTATGTGATAAGCCTATTCCAAGTTGGCAAATTGCAGAAAACACTAAACGGGTAATATTTCTGCAATTTGTTCCGTCCGAAAGGACGGAAAAGCGCTACAATAATTGATTTTACGTGTTTTATCACAAAACGGATAAGCACGTTAAAACGGGTATCGAATCAATAACAGGCACTGTACAGTTATTGATTACAGTTTTATTATATCACTATGCTTAGCAAGATTATATCACTTTCATGACATTTTTATCACATTTTTGCAATGAATCTGACCTCATTTCAGATTTGCTGACAACAGGATGTCTATAAAAGAAATTCAGCCGTGTATAATACACGGCTGATCGTCTGATTTGTCCATACCCTTACATATGAAGTTCAGATTTATTAAAATACAGTGCGGTTACAGTGCAGGTAACCGCACCGATTTCAATCAGTTATGAGAGGAACCAATAATCCAGTGTTGTATCATTGCTGCTGAAAACAAGATAGATATCATTGCTTCCTGCTGCGGACTTGATAGCAGAAGCTGTAACTTCCTTAGAGGTTGTACCGGTTGGGAGTTCAACGTATCCGAGAACTGTTCCCTTTGTAGGTGAACCTGTACAGATCTTTACAGCACCGCCGTTCTTAGCACATCCCTTGATAGTGATGTTCTTAACACCGTTGAGGTCAGCTCCGCTAACCTTGATCCAGTCACCGGAGTTACCTGTAACTGTTGTGTCGCGGAGACCGCTTACGCTGATTCCCTTTGATTGGTTAGACATTGTTTCAGCCTGAACCTTGGTATACGGATCAAGAGACTCGATCTGTGCGCAGCCCTTCATGTTACCTGAGCATGAGAACTGTCCGTTGCTGAATGTAGCCTCGTTGATCTGAGTTGAACGATAGTTACCGTCCTTGTTATTAGCTAAGAGTTCGCCTGTGTTCTTATTGTAGAACTGGTAGCCGTTTGCTGCTGTCATACGGAGAGACTGCTGACGGCTGTGATAAGCAACATAATACTTATTCTTGAAGTAAATGATCGAGTGGTGGTTGTTACCGCCCTTGTCTATATTCTGAGAACCTGTGTTCTTGAATACATTACCTGAGAGTTTGGATCTATCCCACTTGAGCGGATCAGTAGACTTCATGTAAAGAATATCTGCGTTTCCGAAGTTTACTCCGTTGATAGTTTTGTTTCCAACATCCCAGTTAGAGCAGTAAGAATAGTACCATGTGTCGCCGACCTTGATAACGCTTGAATCCTCGAAGAGGTAAGGGATATCCATAGTCTGAGGAGTGCCGATGAGTGAAACGCCGTTCTCTTTAAGATCAACCTGTACAACTCTTCCGGTTCCTGGAGAATCTGCTGCAACACCCTGCTTTCTGCCGCCGCCGAAGAAGAGGTAGCATTCGTTAGTCTTTTCGTCGTAGTATACGCCTGGGTCGAACATCCACTCAACATTGCTGCAGTTAGGGCTACTGTGTGAGAGGAGAGCGCCGTTGATAGGATCTGTCCAAGGACCTGTCGGGCTGTCGCCCATTACAACGCCGATACCGCCGCCGCTGTTAGCGAAGAAGAGGTAGAACTTAGTTTTACCGTCACTGAATGTCTTGCAGCAAGCATCAGGAGCCCATGCAGCACTTGCCCACTTAGCAGCACCGTTTGTAGTTCTTCCGTTTCTGTCAGCGATCGGCATAGCGCCGTGGTCAGTCCAGTTAACCATATCAGCTGTGGATACACAGTTGATAGTACCTGAATTGTAGGTGTTCTCGTTCATTTTTCCGTTTGCCATGTACTCATAAGCATCATTTGTTGTGTAGATGTAGAGTCTGCCGTTGTAAACGAGCCAGCCCGGATCAGCGCCGAAACGCTGAGTTGTCATCGGGTTATTTTCACCGTCATACTTCCAGCTTGTGTTAACATTAACGCTTTCGAAAAGTTTTTCCATTTTCTGAACGTCCACTGGCTTTTCAGCAACAGGGAACTTAGTGATCTTGCCGAGGATGTAGTTATTGATAAGGATAACGTCAGCAAGTTCAAATGTACCGCTCTGGTCAACGTCGAGAGCAATTGCCTGAAGAGCGTCTGGTGAGAATTTCTTTAATAATGTACGGCGAGCGATGATAGCATCATAACCATTGATCTTGCCATCGAAGTTGATGTCGCCGATAGTGAGTTTACGAACAACAGGCTTGCCAGCGCCGGGAACGACTGTACCCTTAACTGCGCCTACTACATCATCAATGTAGAAGTTGTTGTATTCAGCGCCATCTTCCTTTTCAGCAGACTCGATGTAGAGAGCCATATCTGAGGCATCCGCAGGGATCTTGTAGCTTGTGTTAGAAAGCTGGAGCCAATCGCCCTTAGAAACTGTGCCTTCGTCGATAGTATCGTAGTGAGTTTCGTTATCTGATCCTGTATACTGGAGCTTGAGAGCAAATGTCTCTGTCTCATCACCATCGAGGTATGAAACGTTAGCTGAGAAGCTGAATTCCTTACCCGGCTCGAACGGATTTGAGTAGATATTGAACTTAGCGCCGTTCCAGTAAGAGGTTCTGCCTTCAACGAGGAGAGCTTCCTTACCGCCCTGCTCATAGTTTGTACGTCCGCTTGTGCTTACCTTTTCGCAGAATCTTGTCTCCCAGCCGTTTACGTCGCCTTCAAAGGTGTGGTGGAAGTAATATCCGTTAGCATCCGGCTCGATCGGCTTAGCAGGTTCCTGTGTGAAAGTGCTTCCGTCGCCCCACGGCTGTGGAACGATGCTTGTGATAGCTGAATAAGCTGTCTTAGGCTGGTTGTTTCCGTTGTAGAGAAGAGGATAGTTTGGCTTGTTGCGGTCGTTATCCTTATAACCTACCCATGAGTTATTGTCGTTAGGGCCCCAAACCTGAACAAGAGTAACCTTGCCCTTGTACTTTCCGCTTTTATTAACATCATAGCAGTGCTGGAAGATAGCCTTATACTTATCAGCCTGCTGCTGATCTGTATACTGACCGCCGTTACGTGAGATATCAAGCTCAGTTACCTGAACGTCAAGACCGAGGCTGAGGTATTCATCCATAGCTTTAAGGTAAGATGTTGTATTACCCCAGTCCCACTGACCTGTGCAGCAGTCGAGGTGTGACTGCATACCCATACCGTCGATAAGGCCCTTTGCCTGAAGAGGCTTAAGGATAGTATTTATAATGTGAGCTTTCTTCTTATCAGCAAATTCATTGTAATCGTTGTAGTAAAGCTTACAGGTCTTAGGAGCATATTTTCTTGCATAAGTGAAAGCTTTCTCAACGAATGAGTTGTTGCCGTAAATTCTTACCCATGCAGATGAACCGTTCTGACCGTTAGTACCGTTTGTATGTCTTACTTCGCTATCGCCTTCGATTACTTCGTTACAAACGTCGTATGAATAGAGATCAAGCGAAGGATACTGAGAAGAGTATGCGTTGAACATATTCTTGATGTAGCTCTCCATACGCTGATCCATAACGGAAGCGCTTACATAAGCGCCGTTGTCGCTGAAGTTCTGCTTGAAGAACCACTCAGGAGTCTGGCTGTGCCATACAAGGGTATGACCACGGAAACCAAGGTGATTCTTAACACAGAAGTCGATGATAGCTGATGCACTGTTAAGAGATACCTTAACGTTGGTATCAGTAGAACCGTTCCGATTGATAGTAGACTGAGGCTTTGTCTCATTCTCGCACTCGATAGCGTTGCAGTCCTTCAGGATGATGTTCTTGATAGCATTATCATTGATAGTTCCGCCGTTAAAGATGTTACCAACGCGGAAGTATCCTGCGAACTCGTCCTTAAGACCTTTTTCAGATGTTGCAGCATGAGCGCCAACGACCTTTTCTTCAGTAACTGTGAAGTTATCGAACGCGAAATCATTTGTCGAGTCAGTAGTAATGCTTACGAGGAACTCAGTAGCGTTATCAGGAGCGGTATAAGAAGTGGAGAGATCCACCCACTCATTAGCTCCGACCTCTTCTGAGATGAGCTCAACGACTGATTCCTCCTGTGTTTCAGCGTCTATGCAGGTAAGGTTCACATGGAATGTATCACCTGTTTCACTGAAAACAGAAACGTTATAGGTGTAATCAACACCGCCTGAAAGATAAAATTTCTTTGAAGACTCTGCGCCATCCCCTGGGGCAGTTCTTCCTGTTACGACCATTCCTCTTGAACCGCCGAAGCCTTTACCGTTTACAGCCTGGATGTCGGTATCAAAGTTTGTATACCATCCATCGTAATTGACATCGAAGTTATCGGTAACAACTGCGGAAGTGTAAGTAGGTGTGATCATGTTTGGCATAACAGCAAGAACGCTGGAGAAGCATACTGCTGCTGTCATAGCCGCACATATTTTTTTCCTGTTCATAATAATCATCTCCTTAATAGATTATTGGCAAAAAATGACTCACAGTATTTGTTGAGTTTAATTATACACTATTCATTATTTGTTCACAACCCACAATGTGAAGATTAGGTGGATAAAATGAATGAGATGTTAACTATCATAAACAATTTTAATACTGATTGTTTATTGCTCTTTAACATCAATGACAACATACTCTGAAATAGTACCTGTCTTGAATGGGATAGCCCAGCCTGATATACCGGAGGTCACGACAAAATCGGTGCTTCCGCGGGATTCTGTACCGTAAGCGCGGTCGTTTGCTTTTATCAGAACGCCTATGATACCTGCCGGGAAGATGTGTCCGCCGTGGGTGTGACCGGACAAAACGAGGTCAACGCCTGCGTCAGCTTCGTTGTCATAATCGTTCGGCTGATGATCTGCAACTATCATGTACTTTGAGGTATCAAGATCTTTGATAAGCTCCTTGACAGGCAGGCGATCATCATAGGATTTGTCAAGCCTTCCTATTATATAGAAGCTGTTGTTTACGAGTATGCTTTCGTCCTCAAGGATGATGACGCCGTTCTTTTTTAGTTCGGAGCGCAGATCGTCGATAGTATAGCCGCGTCCGCTGGAATACCCCTTGTCGTGATTGCCGGTAGCAAAATACACACCATATTTCGGAGCGATGCTTTTAAGAGCGCGGCAGGCTTCTTCCATATCCGATCTTGTTGAACTGTCGTCCACGAAATCTCCGGCAACGATCACAACATCAGGCTTGTCATCTCTCATACGTTCGCATTGTTCAGCGAATTCAGAGCCGTCAAGGGTTATGCCGACATGGAGGTCTGCTATCTCTACGATACGCAGCGTATCCTGTCCGAGCTTCTTATCGGTCGTGAAGCTGTAAGAGGTCCGGTAAACATGATGAGCAAGATACCAGCCTATGGAAAGATAGACCGCTGTGAAGACGATAGCTGCACAGCCTTCATAGTAACGCACGGACGTTTTTTTAGTCAGTTTGCGTATCAGCTTGCCGAAGCTGTCACATACCAGCCAGAACACAAACAAGTGTATCATAATGATGACAGCTGCCCATACGTTCAGAAATATAGCTGCAAGCAGGTTTATCAGTACGACAGGAGCAGCGGCAGCTGCCCAGCTGAGTTTTGGGTGCTTGTCCTTCAGGTTGTCCAGAAAGCTGAAGCGTCGGAATTTCTTGATAAGGTAAACGACAGCTGAAACTGATACGGCTATAACAAGCGCTAAAATTATTAACCACATTAACATAACACATTCTACCTCTACTATAATTATAACATATCATTATACATAATGCAACAAAAACAGTCAAATACCGACAAAAAATAATACTGCATAAGGGGAGCCCCCTTTGGCGGAATCGCAGGTTACCAAATATGAGCCGTTACTTTACGGCTCGGTAGCCCGCTTTTTCCGTTAAGGGGAGCAGCCTAATTTGTGCGATTTGTTGTTGATGATGAAAATGCTTAATTTGTTACACTTCTACATTTTATATAATTATATCATTTAGCAGTTGCGAAGTCAATGAATATTTGCCTGAAAAATCAAATTCGGAATAAGGTACAAATTTGATATTGCTGCTTTGTTGATACTTACATAAGCGTGTAACATACTGTGTTGATATTTGTGCAAAGAATGCCTTTATTATTGACTTTTACAGGGTATCTTGCTATAATTATATTGGATTTATGACCGCTGAGAGGAGGGGACTCTATGGTATTACTGTACTATGAGATAGTTTTTCTTTTGTCACTCGGACTTACTATCCTTTACTCGTTTTTCTGGAATAAGCGTTTCGGAGTGCATTTCACACTCATTTTCATTATTACTACATTTACCGATCTCGGATATATTTTCCTCGCTGAGGCTGAGAGCCTTGATTCGGCGCTGACCGCTCAGAAGCTTATATACTTGGGGGCGTGTTTCCCTATATTGCTGATAATGCTGTGTATATTCTCTGTATGCAGGATAAGATTGAACAAATGGCTGAGAGCGCTGCTGATAACGATTGATCTGTTTGTTTATATGGGCGCTCTTACTATGGGTAAGAACGAGCTGTTTTATAAAAATGTTACATACACTACTAAAAATGGCATAACTGTACTTGAAAAGGATTATGGTGTGCTTCATCACCTGTTCTATGCAATGGTTATACTGTATGTCATGATGTGTTTTGCTGCATTGGTATACAGTCTGCGGAAAAAAGACATCTCCAACAAGACCATATACCTCATGTTTTTTCCTGTTATACTAACTTTTGCAGCCTTCTTCGGAGGAAGACTTTATGAAGGAACATTAGAATTAGTGCCGATATCATACCTCATCGCGCAGATAATATACCTTATTATAATTCATCGTATCTGCCTTTATGATATTGACGATACAGTTGCTGATTCTCTTGTGCAGAACGGTACTACCGGATTTATGTCGTTTGATTTCAAGAGGAACTACCTTGCAAGCAATGAGACTGCAAAAAGAATATTTCCGATACTTGATGATATGAAAGTGGATGAGCCTGTTGATGCTGATCCGGAGCTGAGTTCGGCGGTCGAAGCGTGGATAAAGCGCTTTGAGACAGGAGCAGACAATGAAAAGATGCTCTATGAGACTAATGGCAGGACTTACATAGTCGAGGTCGCTTATCTCTGTATAGTCAATCGTAAATACGGCTATCAGTTCTATCTTACCGACGATACAAGGAATCAGGAGTATATTTCGCTGCTTGACAGGTATAATGCCGATCTTCGCACCGAGGTCGCCAAAAAGACCGAGGATATACTTGAAATGCACAATAAGCTCATACTGAGCATGGCGGTAATGGTCGAAAGCCGCGATAATTCGACAGGCGGACACATCAGGCGTACAAGTGAGGTCGTGCGGATACTTATAAAAGAGATGATGAAGGAAAACGAACTCGGACTGACCGAGTCGTTCTGCCGGAATATAATCAAGGCTGCGCCTATGCACGATCTCGGAAAGATCGCGGTAGATGATGCGATACTGCGTAAACCGGGGCGCTTTACGGATGAAGAGTATGAGAAGATGAAGGCTCATGCGGCTGAGGGAGCACGTATCGTACACAATGTCCTTGAGGGGACTGATGATATGGAATTCCATATTATCGCGGAAAATGTCGCACATTATCATCATGAGCGCTGGGACGGCTCGGGCTATCCCGAAAAGCTGACCGGCGAAAATATACCGCTTGAAGCACGTATAATGGCGATAGCGGATGTCTATGATGCACTTGTGAGCAAGCGCGTTTATAAGGAAAAGATGTCCTTTGAAGACGCGGACAGGATAATTATGGAAGGCATGGGAAAGCATTTTGATAAGAGACTTGAAAAATACTATGTGAGCGCACGTCCTGCGCTTGAAGCATATTACAGCAGTCTCAGCTGAATAATGATTTATAAGGATGGTAATAAATGAAGGTTTTTGACTTCGATAATACGATCTATCACGGTGAGAGTTCGATAGATTTTTCGATTTTCATGATAAGGAAGAACCGGCGGATAATACTTTATCTTCCGACGATATTCATATGTCTTGTGAAGTATAAGCTTTGCCTTGTGGATAAGGTGAAGCTTGAAAAAACGATCAATGATTTCCTCAAGGTAATGATAAAGGATAAGCGCGAGACATTCAGAATGATAGTGGAATTCTGGGCAAAGAATGAACATAAGCTCAATAAGAGGATACTTGGCTTGATAAAGCGCGATGATGTCATAATGACAGCAAGTCCGAGCTTTCTTGTGCATGGCATACAGGAAAGGCTCAATACCAGAAACATAATATGCACAGAGGTCGATCCCGATAAAAAGGAGATGACTTATTTCAATTTCGGAGAGAATAAGCTAAGACGCTATAAGAAGTTATACGGCGACAGGAAGATAGACTGTCTGTTTACGGATTCCTATAACGACAAGGCTATCATGGACATTTCCGAGAAAGTATACATAGTGAGAAAAGGACGCATAAGGCGATTGAAAACAAGCTGATAAAGCCTTCGCAGAGAATGTTTCTGCGAAGTTTTTTGTTATAGACTGAGGCTATAACTGAATATTGATTTTATGTAGTTGACTTATATACAAAACCGATGTATAATATAGACATACCAAACGAAAGGGGCGGTAAACTTGAAAAAAATGAACAATCTGTGCCGGCTTCGTTCGGTATTGATCGCAAAAGACCGAATGTGCGGCCGGCGATGTATCTGACATTTTTTAGTGCGAATAAATCATTAAGAATCATTATGAATACAAATTTTTATTTTTCAGGAGGAAATTACAATGGCTAATAATAAATTACATTTCGAGACTTTACAGCTTCACGTAGGACAGGAACAGGCTGATCCTGCAACAGATGCAAGAGCAGTACCGATATATGCGACTACTTCATATGTGTTCCGTGATTCACAACACGCTGCTGACCGCTTCGGACTCAGGGATGCAGGCAATATCTACGGAAGACTTACCAATTCTACTCAGGATGTTTTCGAGAAGCGTATCGCAGCACTTGAAGGCGGAGTTGCTGCACTTGCAACAGCTTCCGGAGCAGCTGCTATAACATATACTATACAGGCACTTGCAAAGGCAGGGGAGAACATCGTAGCATCAAAGACTATCTACGGCGGTACTTACAACCTTCTCGCGCATACTCTTCCACTTTACGGCATTACTACTAAGTTCGCAGATCCTGAGGATGAATCATCATTTGAAGCTGCTATTGATGAAAATACAAAGGCACTCTACATCGAAACACTTGGTAATCCCAACTCGAATGCTATTGATATTGAAAAGATAGCGAATATCGCTCACAAGCACAATATCCCGCTTGTAGTCGACAATACTTTCGCAACTCCTTTCCTTGTACGTCCTATCGAATACGGTGCTGATATTGTTGTACATTCTGCAACTAAATTCATTGGCGGTCACGGAACTGCTATCGGCGGCGTTATCATTGACAGCGGCAATTTTGACTGGGCGAAGTCCGGACGCTATCCGTGGGTATCAGAGCCTAATCCAAGCTACCACGGCGTAAGCTTTACGGCAGCGGTAGGCCCGGCAGCTTTTGTAACATATATCCGCGCTATCCTTCTCAGAGATACAGGTGCAACTCTTTCACCGTTCCATGCTTTTATCTTCCTTCAGGGACTTGAAACACTTTCTCTCCGCGTTGAGCGTCACACCTCAAATGCTAAGAAGATAGTTGAATATCTCGCAAATCATCCGCAGGTCGAGGCGGTACATCATCCGTCCGTAAGCAGCGAGCCGAGCCATGAGGTCTATAAGAAATACTTCCCGAACGGCGGCGGCAGTATCTTTACATTTGACATTAAAGGTACAGAGGACGACGCAAAGAAGTTCATAGATAATCTTGAGATATTTTCACTCCTTGCAAACGTTGCGGACGTTAAATCTCTTGTTATACATCCGGCTTCGACAACACATTCCCAGCTTACAGAGGCTGAGCTTGCAGAGCAGGGCATCAAGCCGAATACGATACGTCTTTCTATCGGAACAGAGTACATTGATGATCTCATTGATGCTCTCGAAGGAGCGTTTGCGGCAATAAAATGAGAAAAATAATATACGTGCACGAACCGACTGACCTTCAATGCGGGCAGGCGGTTCTTGCCATGCTTACAGAAATACCGGTCGGAGAGGTTGCAAGGCTGCTTGACAACGACAGGGAGACTGACCTGCGCGAAATGAAAGAATTCCTGCGCGGTCAAGGCTTTGAGGTCTCGGATACGAGAGTGCAGGTGCAGAAAAAGGAACAGCTTCCGGAGGTTTGTATTCTCAGCCTTGAAACACCGCGATGCTGGCATTGGTCACTTTACTGTGACGGAGTCTTTTACGATCCGGAACACGGAGTTATGGACGATTTCCCGACTTCTGCAAGGAGATTCTACTGGGAAGTAAGGTTAAAAATAAAAAATATTTAGTGAAATGTTCAAAAGACATTGACAAATTCGTTAATTGGTGTTATAATGTGTGTAATCAAACCGATGAAGCGGAGATAAAGGTGATTATGCCTCCACAGAGAGCCTGCGTTGCTGAGAGTCAGGTGAAACACAGATCATCAAATGGACCGCTGAGGGTGCAGTCAAACGGGGACGGATAAAAATCGGATACCGGATATGAGCAACGCTTGTATCGTGCAGTTCTCTGGTGTTCCGTGTGCCGGAGTATTCTGCGACGTTATGATGTGCGTTAATCATCAGGGATATGATAGTATCCTGTAAGTGCGCAGCTAAACTGCGAATCAAGGTGGTACCGCGGATAAGTTTATTCGTCCTTGACAGAATTTTCTGTCGGGGACTTTTTTGTTGCCTGACAGATATTACACGGAGGTGCTTACTATGGATTTTTTACCTGAGTACAGCAAAGTTAAAGAACTGACAGCAAGCGGAAAATACGATATTGTTCCGGTAAGCTGCGAGATCCTGTCAGACATCTGCACTCCGATCGAGGCAGTATCCATCCTCAAAAACGTTTCCACACACTGCTTTATGCTGGAATCTGTTGCGGAAAACGAAAAATGGGGACGCTATACTTTCCTCGGTTTTGATCCGAAAATGCAGATAACTGCTTCAGGAAACGATCTTGTTATCGGCGATGTGAAAATGAAATCGGATGATCCGAGTGTCCAGATAAGACAGATACTTTCACGCTACAAAAGCCCGAGATTTGATTATCTTCCTCCTTTTACAGGCGGTCTTACAGGGTATTTCTCTTATGATTTCCTTGCATATTCCGAAAAGACCCTGAGGATAGATACTGATGATTCCGAGCATTTCAAGGACGTGGATCTCATGCTCTTTGATAAGGTCATCGCATTTGATAATTTCAGACAGAAGATAATCCTTATCGTGAATATGTCGCTCGAAGATCCTGAGACAGGTTACAATAAAGCTAAGCTTGAACTTAAACAGCTCGCTGATCTCCTCAGAAACGGCGAACGCAAAAAAGAACCGGCTGGAAGGCTCACAACAGAAGTCGAGCCGATGTTCAGCAAAGAACAGTATTGTGATATGGTCGAAAAAGCCAAGCGCCATATCTTCGAGGGCGATATTTTCCAGATAGTGCTTTCAAACCGTCTTAGTGCAGGTTTTGAGGGAAGTCTTTTCAATACCTACCGCGTTCTGAGAACAATCAACCCTTCACCGTATATGTTCTATTTCTCAGGAACTGATGTTGAGATCGCAGGCGCTTCTCCGGAGACGCTCGTGAAACTCGAAAACGGCGTTCTTCATACCTTCCCGCTTGCAGGAACACGTCCGCGCGGAAAGACCGAAGCTGAGGACAAAGCCCTCGAAGCCGGACTTCTTGCCGATGAGAAGGAGCTTGCAGAACACAATATGCTTGTTGACCTCGGTCGAAACGACCTCGGTAAGATAAGCAGATTCGGCAGCGTAAAGGTGGAAAAGCTCCACAGTATAGAGCGTTATTCCCACGTTATGCATATAGGCTCAACAGTTCGCGGAGAGATCAGAGAGGGCTTCGACAGTCTCGATGCTGTAAGCGCAGTGCTTCCGGCAGGAACTCTTTCAGGTGCTCCGAAAATACGTGCCTGCCAGCTTATAGCTGAACTTGAAAACAACAAGCGCGGTATCTACGGCGGTGCTATCGGTTATATAGATTTTACCGGCAATCTCGATACCTGCATCGCTATACGCATTGCCTATAAGAAAAACGGCAAGGTGTTCGTAAGAAGCGGCGCTGGTATAGTTGCTGATTCTGTTCCTGAGAAAGAATATCAGGAATGTATAAATAAAGCGGCAGCAGTTGTGAATGCACTCAAGACCGCAGAGGAGGTGGAAGCATGATCCTCCTCATTGATAATTACGACAGCTTTTCATATAATCTTTTCCAGCTTATAGGAGAGATCACACCAGATATCAAGGTCATACGCAACGATGAAATGACCATTGAGCAGATCGAACAGCTCGCTCCCGACAAGATGATCCTTTCTCCCGGTCCCGGAAGACCTGAGGACGCGGGTATCATAGTTGAGGCTGCAAAGACGATCTGCCGCAAGATCCCTACACTCGGCGTTTGTCTCGGACATCAGGCAATATGTGCCGCTTATGGTGCTGAGATAACCTATGCAAAGGAACTTATGCACGGCAAGCAGTCCGTGATAAGCTTTCAGGGTGATTCGCCTCTTTTCAAAGGGATCAACAAGGGTTCACCTGTTGCAAGATACCATTCTCTTGCAGCAAAATCTGATACTATGCCGGAATGTCTCAAAATAACGGCTACTGCTGATGACGGCGAGATAATGGCGGTTCAGCACAGAGAATACCCGATATTCGGCGTTCAGTTCCATCCGGAATCAATCATGACTCCCGACGGAAAAATAATGCTCGAAAATTTCATTAACCTTTAATGCGTAAAATTTTGATAAGGAAGATCCTTCCGGAAACTGGAGATAATTATGATAAAAGAAGCAATTGTCAAGATAGTAGATAAACAGGACCTCACTTATGATGAGGCATATACAGTAATCTCGGAGATAATGTCAGGACAGACTACTCCGACTCAGAACGCTGCTTTTCTTGCAGCTCTCTCAACTAAAAGCACAAAAGCCGAAACTATTGACGAGATCACAGGCTGCGCAGCTGCAATGCGCGATGCTGCAACAAAGTTTGAAAATGATCTCGATCTTCTCGAAATAGTCGGCACGGGCGGTGATAACGCCCACTCATTCAATATATCCACAACAGCCGCAATGGTCATTGCCGCATCGGGAATACTCGTTGCTAAGCACGGAAACCGTGCAGCTTCATCTTCCTCAGGTACAGCGGATTGTCTTGAAGCACTCGGCATGAATATCTCTCTCGAACCGGAAAAATGCCGTCAGCTTCTTGAAGAAGCCGGATTCTGCTTCTTCTTCGCACAGAAGTACCACACATCAATGAAGTATGTTGGTCCTATCAGAAAGGAACTCGGATTCCGTACAGTATTCAATATTCTCGGACCGCTCACAAACCCCTCTTCACCAAAATTCCACCTGCTTGGAGTTTATGACAGAGTTCTCCTCGAACCTGTTGCTGAAGTTCTTATGAAACTCGGTTCAAAGCGCGGAATGGTCGTTTACGGCACAGACAAACTCGATGAGATATCCCTCTCCGCTCCGACGGATGTCTGCGAGTATAAAGAAGGCTGGATGAAAAATTACCAGATCACTCCTGAACAGTTCGGATTCGAGCGCTGCACAAAGCAGGATCTCGAAGGCGGAACACCTGAGGAAAATGCTGCTATAACACGCGGCATCCTCAGCGGAGAGATCAGAGGTCACAAGCGCAATACCGTTCTTCTTAACGCCGGCGCAGCATTATACATCGGCGGCAAGGCAGATTCAATGGCAGAAGGCATTAAGCTTGCCGGAGAACTGATAGATTCAGGTAAAGCACTTGAGGTTCTCGATAAGGTCATCTCGCTCTCAAACAGCTGAGGTGAAACATGAGCATTCTTGATACGATAGCTGCACACGCTTTTGAGCGTGTTGCAGCCGCAAAAGAAAAAGCATCGCTCGATGAGGTTATGTCTGAAGCACTTTCAATGCCGGTCGGCAGCTTTGAGTTTGAAAAAGCTCTGAAAAAGGACGACATTTCCTTCATCTGCGAATGCAAGAAAGCCTCTCCCTCAAAGGACATTATTTCATCCGATTTTCCTTACCTCGATATTGCTAAGGATTACGAAAGAGCAAAAGCAGACTGTATTTCAGTCCTCACAGAGCCGAAGTGGTTTCTCGGAAAAGATGAATATCTCCGTGAGATCGCCGGAAGCGTATCTATACCTTGTCTGCGGAAGGATTTTACCGTTGATGAGTATATGATCTATGAGGCAAAACTGCTTGGTGCAAAAGCGGTTCTGCTGATCTGTTCCATTCTCTCTCAGGAACAGATAATGAAATACATCAGTATCTGCGATAAGCTTGGTATCTCAGCACTTGTTGAGGCTCATGATGAAAGAGAGATCAGAACTGCGGTCGATTCCGGCGCACGTATAATCGGAGTCAATAACCGCAATTTGGCTGACTTTTCTGTTGATACCGGGAACAGCCGCCGGATGCGCGAGCTTGTTCCTGAAAATATCATTTTTGTCTCTGAAAGCGGAGTTCGGGACGCTAACGACATCGGTCTCCTGAGGCAGGCAGGCGTTAACGCCGTTCTTATCGGCGAAGCGCTCATGAGAGCCGGCAATAGACAAGCAAAGCTTGCAGAACTGAGAGGTTAAAATGACAAAGATCAAAATGTGCGGTATCCGTTCGGAAAGCGACGTTGAATACGCAAATAAAGTAAATCCGGAATTTGTTGGCTTCGTATTCGTAAAGGAGAGCAAACGAGCTGTAACAGCAAAGACAGCAGCTATGCTCCACCAGAAACTCAGACACGGGATATTATCAGTTGGAGTATTCGCTGATGATGCACCTGATTTTGCTGCTGATCTCGTTCAGTATGGCATTATCGACATCATTCAGCTGCATGGTAGGGAGAATAACGGTTATATAGCCGATCTCCGCGGACTTACCAGTGCGCCGATCATCAAGGCATTCAAGATCGAAAAGCCGGAGGATGTAGTTGCGGCTAATGAATCTGATGCTGATTTTGTTATGCTCGATTCGGGCGGCGGTACTGGCACAGAATTTGATCATTCTCTTATAAAATACATTCATCGCCCGTTTTTCCTCGCCGGAGGTCTTACTCCGGAGAATGTCGGCGACGCTGTGCATAATTATTCACCTTATGCAGTGGATGTCAGCTCCGCACTTGAAAGCGGCGGCTCGAAGGACTATGAAAAGATGAAAGCCTTTGCCGAGGCGGTCCGCAGCAGCGAATGAGGGATAAACATATATGAAAGGAAAATAATCATGTCATTATCCAAAGGCAGGTTCGGTATACACGGCGGTCAGTACATCCCGGAAACATTGATGAACGCTATCATCGAACTTGAAGAAGCATATGAACACTACAAAAATGATCCGGAGTTCAACCGCGAACTCACAGACCTTCTTAACAACTACGCCGGCAGACCTTCTCTGCTTTATCGTGCCGATAAGCTTACAAGAGAACTCGGCGGCGCAAAGATATACCTCAAGCGCGAGGACCTCAATCATACAGGCTCACATAAGATAAACAACGTTCTTGGTCAGGCACTTCTTGCAAAGAAAATGGGCAAGAAACGTCTTATAGCTGAAACAGGAGCAGGTCAGCACGGCGTTGCGACAGCTACTGCTGCTGCTCTCCTTGATATGGAGTGCGTTGTATTCATGGGAGAAGAGGACACAAAGCGTCAGGCACTGAATGTTTACCGCATGAAGCTGCTCGGAGCAGACGTTGTTCCTGTAAAATCAGGCACAGCAACTCTTAAAGACGCTGTTTCGGAAACCATGAGAGAGTGGACTTCACGTATTTCTGATACCCATTACTGTCTTGGTTCTGTTATGGGACCTCACCCTTTCCCGACTATCGTCCGCGATTTTCAGGCTGTTATATCACGCGAATCACGCGCTCAGATACTCGAAGCTGAGGGCAGACTTCCGGACGCTGTTCTTGCCTGCGTAGGCGGCGGTTCAAACGCTATCGGAAGCTTCTATCATTATATCCCCGATGAGGGCGTTCGCCTTATCGGCTGTGAGGCTGCCGGAAGAGGTATTGATACCTTTGAGACAGCAGCTACTGTAAATACCGGAAGAATAGGCATATTCCACGGTATGAAGTCTTATTTCTGTCAGGATGAATATGGTCAGATTGCACCTGTTTATTCTATCTCGGCAGGTCTTGATTACCCGGGCGTAGGCCCTGAACACGCACATCTTCACGACATCGGACGTGCTGAGTATGTTCCGGTAACAGATGAAGAGGCTGTAAACGCATTTGAATTCCTTTCACGTACAGAAGGTATAATCCCGGCTATCGAATCCGCTCATGCCATTGCTTACGCTATGAAGCTTGCCCCGACTATGGACAAGGATAAGATAATGATAGTTACAGTATCCGGCAGAGGCGATAAGGACTGTGCAGCTATTGCACGTTACAGAGGGGAGGATATCTATGAGTGATATAAGAACAGCTTTTGAAAACGGAAAGGCTTTTATACCGTTTATAACCTGCGGGGATCCCGACCTCGAAACAACTGCAAAGGTAGTACGTGCAGCTGCTGAAAACGGAGCAGACCTCATTGAGCTGGGAATCCCTTTCTCAGATCCGACTGCGGAAGGTCCTGTTATACAGGCAGCTAATATACGCGCACTTGCCGGCGGAGTTACTACTGATAAGATATTTGAATTCGTAAAGGAACTGCGTAAAGATGTCAAGGTGCCTTTTGTATTCATGACATATGCAAATGTTGTGTTCTCATACGGTGCTGAGAGATTCATGGCTCGCTGCTGTGAGACAGGCGTTGGCGGAATAATCCTTCCGGATCTTCCTTTCGAGGAAAAGGAAGAGTTCCTCGGAGTTGCAAAGCAGTATGGTATCGACCTCATATCACTGATAGCACCAACTTCCGCTGACAGGATCTCAATGATCGCAAAGGAAGCAGACGGCTTCATATACGTTGTTTCAAGTCTTGGCGTAACAGGTACAAGAAGCGAGATAACTACCAATATCGGCGATATTGTCAAGGTCATCCGTGAAAATACAAGCGTACCTTGTGCAGTTGGATTCGGCATATCTAATCCGGAGCAGGCTAAGCATATGGCTGAGCTTTCGGACGGAGCTATCGTAGGTTCTGCGATAATCAAGATCATCGAGAAATACGGTAAAGATGCTGCACCGTATGTCGGAGAATTTGTCAAGAGCATGAAAGATGCTGTTGCTAAAGCATGACCGTTCAAGTGCTCTCTATAACGTAAAAAGTGAGTTACCGAGCCTGTGAAAGTATGGGCTCGGTAATTTTTGTCTTGAGGGATTTTTCAAAGGCTGCAAAGTAAGCGGATGCAGCAGTAATTTGATATTTGTTTATCCGGATTTACAAAAAATTCACAGAAAATTTTTAATTGCTTAAAATTTAAGCAACGATAATCAATTCCTAAATATGGCTATCAATATTGTAAATATTCAACAAACTTTCAAAATATCCAAAAAAAACTTGAAAATGTATGCTTTTCATGCTATAATATGTTTAATAGTTAGCGGTTCGGTCCGCCACTTTTTTCAGGGAGGGTATTATTTATGAAGCACATCCAGACTATTAACAAGGCTAATCTTAAGGAATCTGCTCAGAAGGGCGGATGCGGCAAGTGTCAGGCTTCATGTCAGTCTGCTTGCAAGACTTCTTGTACTGTTGCTAACCAGAAGTGCGAGAGATAAGTTTTACTGTAACGTATCTAATGGTATGTTGAGGCGGTGTTTTTTAATGCTGCCTCATATTTTTTCAGTTGAGAAAGGTAATAAGCTATGATACATAAATATAAGCTAAATGGCTTTAATATTGTTCTTGATGTAAACAGCGGCGGAGTTCATATTGTTGATGAACTTACCTATGACCTGCTCGATAACGTTGAGCCGCCGTTCGATGAAAAATGTCCGCAGAAGGCTATGGACAAGCTTTCTAAGGTATATCAGCCGGAGGATATTGAGTCGTGCTATCAGGAGATAGTTGAACTCTATAACGATAAGATACTATTCTCTGAGGATGACTATGAAAAGTATGCAAACGTTTCGGTTGCATCACCTATAAAGGCAATGTGTCTTAATATTGCACATGACTGCCAGCTTCGCTGTAAATACTGCTTCGCTTCAACAGGCGATTTCGGTAAGGGCAGAAAGCTTATGTCATTCGAGACAGGTAAACACGCTATCGACTTTCTGCTTGAAAAGTCCGGCGACCGTGAAAATCTTGAACTTGATTTCTTCGGCGGCGAACCTCTTATGAACTTCAATGTGGTAAAACAGGTCGTTGAATATGCTCGTTCACGCGAAAAGGAGTATGGAAAGCACTTCCGCTTCACTATTACTACTAACGGTCTGCTCCTTGATGACGATAAAATAGATTTCATCAACCGCGAAATGTCTAATGTTGTTCTTTCTATCGACGGAAGAAAGGAAACAAACGATAAATTCCGCGTCCTTCCTAACGGACAGGGCTGTTACGATATGATACTTCCAAAGTATAAGAAGCTTGTTGCCGGCAGAGGCGATAAGGAATACTACGTCCGCGGAACTTTTACTAACAAGAATCTCGATTTCTCGAATGATGTTTTCGCACTTTACGATGCAGGCTTTGACCAGATCTCTGTTGAGCCGGTCGTAGGCGATTCTGATGAGTATGCACTCACAGAGAAGGATCTTCCGGCAGTATTCAAGGAGTATGAAGTCCTTGCAAGAAAGATCATTGACAATGAGAAAAATGGTAAGAAGTTCAATTTCTTCCATTTCATGCTTGACCTCGATCAGGGACCATGCGCTATAAAGAGACTGCGCGGCTGCGGCTGCGGCAATGATTATGTTGCTATAACTCCGGACGGTGATATTTTCCCATGTCATCAGTTCGTTGGCATTGATGAATATAAAATGGGTAATATCGACGAGGGGACTTTCAATTACGAAATGAAAGCGGACTTCGCAAAGGCTCACGTATACTCTAAGCCGGAATGCCGCAAGTGCTGGGCTAAGTTCTATTGCAGCGGCGGATGCAATGCTAATAATTATCAGTATATGGGTGACATCCGCACAGCTCACAAGCTGTCATGTCAGCTTGAAAAGAAGCGTCTTGAATGTGCTATCATGATGAAAGCGATACGCATTTTCGGAGAACAGGAATAATCAGCTGCGCTTGGTATCGGATAACTATATAAATAAATTTTGCCCCGGAGTGGTTTTGGATCACTTCGGGGCATATTTTGTTATCAGTAACGCTGGAGGTTACTGCTGTTTGTGGATCTTATTCCTGATACGCAAACTTGCTTCTATGTGCATTATCCAATGACGTGAAAATGGCATTTGTATCAATCCGCGGATGTCTTTGCCGCACCAGTAGTCAATAAGCCATACAGCATTTTCGTCGCTGCTTACAACATTCATGCTTTGCAGTATTTCTCTGCGCTCTGCCGGTACTTTTTGCTTCAGCATTTCGTAGGGCAGTTCGCGCAGAATAGCTTCGGTACTTTCTTTGACCTCGGAAATATATGAATACAGCTCATTAATATCCAATTCCTTTGAAAAATCAGAAATATCATTCCTTACAAGCTCGTTTCCTGTTGTGATTATCGGCGAGTTGATGCGCTTCTGGTAATTGCCTGAAAAGAATATCTGTTCATCACAATTTATCAGAGTGTGTGCAACTATATCCTCAATTCTGAAAATATGCCATAATGAATATGCGATAGTCTTGCTGTGATAACCTTCTGCATTTATAAACGGTATCGCATTAAAATCATATCTGGAAAGTTCGTCTCTGAATGATATGACAGTTTTCATCAGCTGATCGCGCAGTTCAAACAAAGTGTTTATGCCATTGCGGTAAGTGTCCCTGTTTTTTATTTGGGACTGCATTGTCTTATTCAGTTCAGACCATTCTTTATTCATGTTATTTACCGGTATCCTGACTTGTATTAGCGGCAATTATATATCAATATCCAGATTTACGCTGACGTTCCAGTCAGGATAGGCTTGCTGTACGTCCTCGCAGACCGCGCTGAATATTTCTGATTTATCTTTTCTTTCGTAGTCGATGATGACATCAAATACAAGGTTCTTGGCATCTGTATCGACGAAAATTCCGTGTATCTGGATAACGCCGTCATGTCTGCGGACTATATTGAGTATATTTTCTCTTATGTCGCTGCAATTCTGGTCGATAGCATAGATACCTATACCTGCAAGGATTATGCCGTGGCTGCTGTAAACTTTTTCAGTGATACGGCGCTCCATGCGGTCGATCTCGGCAGCGGTCATATCAGCAGGAACTTCAACGTGTACCGAGCCGATAAGCTTATCCTGACCATAGCTGTGAAGTATAAGATCATATGCACCGAGGACTTTTTCATCGCTGCAAATAGTATCACTTATCGAATTAATGACATCCCTGTCCATTCGTTTTCCGAGAATATCGTCGATAGTTTCGCGGAGCATTTCGATACCTGCACGAATGATAAAGGCGGAGATGAGCAGTCCGACATAAGCTTCAAGGTTAATTCCGCTGAATTTGAATATGAGCGCACTTGCAAGCACGGACGAGGACAATACCGCGTCAAACAGGGCATCTGAACCGGATGCGATAAGAGAACCGGAGTTTACCTCGCGTCCTTTTGCAGATACGTATTTTCCAAGCACTATTTTTACAACTACTGCCGCTGCGATTATTACAAGCGACAATACCGAATAATCAGGCTTGCCCTTATTGAATATCCTTTCGGCAGATTCCTTTCCGGCTATGATACCGGCATAGAGTATGATACCGGCAACGAGCATAGTTCCGATATATTCCGCCCTGCCGTGTCCGAGCGGATGTTCTTTGTCGGGCTTTTTGCCTGCAAGTTTAGTACCGATTATCGTAACTACTGACGAAATAACATCGCTCAGGTTGTTAAGAGCATCAAGAACGACCACTATTGAGCCTGCAATGATGCCTATGATCGCTTTGAATAAAGCCAGCATGATGTTTGTAATGATCCCTATCATGCTGGTACGTACAATAACTCTTTCACGTTCCAATTCATCACCCCGTTTTCATTTATTATAGCACATTTATATGCTCGTTTCAATGATTTTGTGAGTGTTTTGAATGCGGTAAACGCTAATTTTGTTAGGTTGTGCTTAATGTATGCTCAACAAAAAAAGCCATAAAGAAGCGCGGCTTCTTTATGGCTTGCGGTATTATACTCTGTCTGCGATCTCAAGTACCATTTTTTCAGTTTTTTCCCAGCCAAGACACGGATCGGTGATAGACTTTCCGTAGATGTGCTCATCAATTTTCTGAGAGCCGTCCTCGATGTAGCTTTCGACCATGAAGCCTTTTACAAGCTTGCGTATATCATCGTTATAGCGGCGGCTGTAAAGGACCTCCTTGACTATTCTTGGCTGTTCGAGGTGGTGCTTGCCGGAATTGCAGTGGTTAGCGTCAATGACAGCAGCAGGATTGCTGAAGCCCTTAGCGTGATAAAGCTCAGATAACAGCTGGAGGTGCTCGTAGTGATAGTTCGGCATACTCTGACTGTGGTGGTTCTCATAGCCTCTGAGAATAGCATGGGCGAGAGGATTGCCTTCTGTGCTGACTTCCCAGCCTCTGTAAAGGAAGGTGTGTCCGGACTGCGCTGCCTCAATTGAGTTCATGAGTACGTTCATACTTCCGCTGACCGGATTCTTCATACCGACAGGAACATTAAGTCCGCTTGCAGTGAGTCTGTGCTGCTGGTTCTCGACAGAACGCGCACCGACTGCGACATATCCGAGAAGATCGTTGAGGTAGCGGTGATTCTCAGGGTAGAGCATTTCATCGGCACAGGTGAAGCCTGTTTCCTGTATTGCACGAAGGTGCATTTTGCGAATTGCTACGATGCCTTTATACATATCCGGCTTCTGGCTCGGATCAGGCTGGTGGAGCATACCCTTATAACCCTTGCCGGTAGTTCTTGGCTTGTTGGTATAGATACGCGGAACTATGAGTATTGTGTCGCTTACCTTTTCCTGAAGACCTCTCAGGCGGTTAATATAGTCGATAACGCTGTCTTCGTTATCAGCGGAACAAGGTCCGATGATGAGGAGAAGTCTGTTGTCCTTACCGGTGATTATGTCGGCTATTTCAGCGTTTCTGGCTTCGATGACCTTCTGGAGCTCATCGGATACAGGATATTCCTGCTTGACCTCTTTAGGTATCGGGAGCTTGCATTTGAAATTCATATTCATAATTATCATTCTTTCCTTTTTTATTTTGATAAGTCTGTTACCTATTATACATCATCTGAGGCGGATAGTCAAGAGAAAGGAGCGGACTGAAAAGTCCGCTCCCTGATGTTATATTAAGTTTCAGCATAACTGCTGCCGGTCAGATGATCTCGCAGATCTTACCGAAAAATGCACGGAATTTCTTTTCCACCCATGCGGTGAACTGAGAAACGTGCATTGCCTTGAACAATGCGATACGTATACGGTCCACTATGATCGCACCTGCTACGAACAGGAGAGCGCTTCCGAATACACTCAGTAATAATGGTAAAGTATCCTTTTGTCCGAAAGAACGGAAGCCGTTTTTGAAATAATGATCCCATATGAGCGACTGACAGTTTATGACGTATATCGCAAACGAGCATGGACCGGCAAACTTTACGAATTTTATGAGCCATCCCGGCATCCTCATTTTTGCGAACATGATAACATGAAGCATTGCGATGACCACGATAGTGATAGATGTGTATTTTGAGAGCAGTGCTTTATCAACAGTAAGAGGACCAACAGTGTGTTCAGTTGCCTTCATTTTCCACTTGTTGCTGACATAGGTAAGGAGCAATATGAGTATTATGCTTACGATCGAAGGGATACGCTTTCCTATCTCACATTTCTTGATTATCGCACCGAAGATGTAGAGAAGAACGAGCCAGAAGGTAGTATAGCCGCTTCCGACACCTACGTATTTGAGCATCATACTGATGGTTGCAAAGGTGAGGATCATAGCGATAAAGACATATCGCAAGGTTTCCTTTGATGAGTTGCGAATACCTGCATTGAGTATCGGCATTAATACGAACAGGCCGGTATATGCGGAGAAGTACCAGTAAGAGCTGCTGATAACAGGGAGGAATATTCCATAGAAATCCATTCTTGTAAGATCGCCGGCGTGTCCCATGCAGCAGTAGAATACTAATGCGGCGAGACCATAGAAGAGTATCTCAAGCCAGAGGTTGAGGTAAGATGCAAACTTAACAGGCTTTTCCTTTTTGGTAACGCAGACATATCCGCTGATGAGTGCGAAGATATTAGCGCCGCAGTAGGTGAAAACTTCGAGGAAGTGGGATATGTGATACTGTGTTGAATCCGCTGTCGTCGCATACATTGCACCGCCCTGAAGGAAAATGTGTTGTATAACGATATAGAACATCGCAACAAGACGCAGGAGGTCTATTCCATAGTTACGTGAACTTGCTTGGGGTGCTGCTGTGACAGCAGGTGCGGCAGTTTCAGCAGCTGCTGCACATGCACGATGACGTGTTTTTTTTGAACTCATGTGATTATCTCCTTTATAAATATGTTATTGAAACTTCTTGTCAGAAAAAACAACAAATATATTTTACCTTATTTCGGCTGAAAAGTCAAGAGTTAAGGCGCTTAAACGGATCATTTTCATAACAAATGATCGTTTAGCTGCTGGTTGTTGGATTTTAACTGTTTTTTCGCTGATTCTTGAATATTTTGGTTGACATATACTATTCGCCGTGGTATAATTATAGCTGAAAATGGGGAACGTTTTTTCAGCATTTGCCGCTATACAGACAATAAGCGGTGCTGATACACAAAAACAGGAGGGATTCTTATGCAAAAACTAAAAAGAGCCATAGCCGTAGTCTGTGCTTCGGCAATGGTCGCAGGTTCGGCAAATCTCATGCCTTGCAGGGTGACTTGCAGTGCAGGAGAGACAGGTATTGCTTCTGAGATCATAAGCGATCCGGATCTCATTATGCGATATGATTCTCAGGCGGGAACTTACAGCAAGGACAATGCTTTCGATAACGCAGAATCGTTTTACAGGGCGCTTCCGCTCGGAAACGGACGTATCGGAGCTATGGTCTACGGCAACTGTCCGACGGAGTGGATAGACCTGAATGAGTGTACCGTGTGGAGTGCCGGACCGGGTTCAAACGACAGAGAGGGCGCAGCAAACTACCTTAAAGAGGTGCAGCAGCTGCTTTCAGCCGGTAAGTATAAAGAGGCAAACGACATTATCGGTTCAAAGATGATAGGCGGCGGTCAGGCGAAATATCAGAAGGTAGGCATGATAAAGATTGCGACCGGACACGATAAGGTAGGCGATTATTCACGCCGGCTCGATATGAATACCGGCGTCACTTCCACTGAATATACTTTTAATGGCAAGCATTATCTCCGTGAAAGCTTTGTGAGCTATCCGGATCAGGTAATGGTTACCCGCATAACCTGTAACGATTCCGGATCGGTATCATTCTCAGCCGGTTACGACGGACTTCTCAACGGAACTGTCTCTGTTGACGGAGATACCCTTGTGGCTTGCGGACACGGCGATGACGACTGCTGGACAAAAGGCGCGGTGTATTACTGTGCAAGGACGAAGGTCATTCCCGACGGCGGAAGACTTGGCAGCGGCGACGGCAGGATAAGTGTAGACGGTGCTGATTCTGTAATGCTCGTAACTTCTATACGTACCAATTTTGTTGACACTCAGACCTGTAACGGCGATGAAAAGGGCGATTCTGCAAGAGACCTGAGAAATGTTGACGGTATGAGCTATGAAGAGCTGTATAAGCGTCACGCTGAGGATTTCAGTTCACTCATGCACCGTGTTGACCTTGATCTCGGCGGAGACAGCACTGCTGCTGATACAAAAACAGTTGAGACACGTATCTCAGAATTCGGCAAGACCAACGATCCGAAAATGGTCGAAACTCTGTATCAATACGGACGTTATCTCATGATAAGCGGTTCACGCGGTGCTCAGGCGATGAATCTTCAGGGAATATGGAATAAGTATTCAAGCCCTGCATGGGGAAGCAAATCCACTACTAATATCAATTATGAAATGAATTATTGGCCGGCACTGACTACCAATCTTTCAGAGTGCTTTATACCATTCGTGGAAAAGGCAAAGGCACTTACTGTGTCCGGACATAAAACCGCACAGACTCAGTACGGCATTGACGAGGGCTGGGTACTGCATCACAATACCGATATATGGAACAGAACAGGTCCTATCGACGGTCAGTGGGGCTTGTGGCCGACAGGCGGCGCATGGATAAGCAATATGCTCTATGATGCTTACCGCTTCAATCAGGATGATTCCTATCTTGAAGAGGTCTACCCCGTTATCAAGGGAAGCACGGCTTTCCTGAACAAGCTTTTGATTCCGCAGGAGATAGACGGTCAGACATATATGGTCATTAGTCCGAGCGCATCTCCGGAGCTTCCGCTTCCGGGCTATAAATGGAACGACAACGTTTACTGTTCTTACAGTGTCACTATGGACAACGCTATCTGCCGTGAGCTGTTTCAGGATACGGCTGAGGCTGCTGCAAAGCTTGGCGTGGACGCTGATTTCAGTTCGGACGTTGAGAAGAATCTCTCAATGATACGTCCGCCTCAGACCGGTAAATACGGTCAGCTGACCGAGTGGGCTTACGACTGGGATAACCCCAATGAGACTCACCGTCATATCTCGCACATTTACGGTCTGTTTCCCGGAAATGAGTACAGCCCGTCTACTAATGATACTATCTCAGCCGCTGCTGCTACGGCTCTTGAACACCGCGGCGATGCCGGTACAGGTTGGTCGGAGGCGTGGAAGCTCAATTGCTGGGCAAGACTTGAGGACGGTGAACACGCCTACAACCTCGTAAAGCTGCTCATATCGCCTGTAAACGGAACAGAGAGCGGCAGACTTTACGCTAACCTCTGGGACGCTCATCCGCCTTTCCAGATAGACGGAAATTTCGGCTTTACATCCGGCGTGACCGAGATGCTTCTCCAGAGCCAGAACGATGAGATCTCGCTTCTTCCGGCACTTCCGGGTGCATGGAAGACAGGTCATGTGAACGGTCTCTGTGCAAGAGGAAACTTCGAGATACAGGAACTCAGCTGGGAAAACGGCGCACTTACCGGCGCAGCGATACTTTCAAAGTCCGGCGGGATATGCACCGTAAGAAACGGCAGCAGAAGAATATGCTTTGAGACAGAAAAAGGCGGCGTTTATCACCTTGACGGCAAGCTTCGTCTCACTGAAAATGTTCAGTATGTCGGAAATGTTGCGCTATCAGGCAAGGCTTCCGCTTCAAACGGAAACGCATCGGCAGCTATCGACGGCTCTGATTCAACTCCATGGGAAGCAGTAAGCGGTGCAAAGAGCTATTGGCTTTCTGTTGATCTTGGCAAAAAGACTGATGTGAGCAAGTGGTCGGTATGCTTCGGCGGCGGCAATTTCAATGCAAGAGACATGAAGCTGCAATACAGCAGTGATGGTGAAAACTGGCAGGAAGCCGATTCGCTCTTCGGCAACACTAAGACATCGTTCAGCCGCAGACTTCCGGAGATAAGCGCAAGATATTTCAGATTGCAGCTTTTAACTCCGACGCAGGATAATGAGGGCGGCGTTAAGGTCTGCGAGTTCGGACTTTACAGCGGTACAGAGGCTCCGGCAATCGGAATATCGCCTTACAAAACTGCTATCGAAGCCGAAAACAGTGATGTACTGGCAGGCGGCATAAAAATTGAGCATAACGACACTTACAGCGATATAGGCTATATCAGGGACGGAAGCGTTTTCGCAGTATATGATCTCGATTTCTTCCTCGGAGCTTCTGAGTTCAGTATCAGGGCTTCAAGTGCAGGCAAGGGCGGTACAGCTGAGATACACCTCGGAAGTGAGACAGGTCCGCTGATAGGCAAATGTGATATTTCACCGACAGAAGCATGGTCGGACTACAAAACATTCAGCTGTAACCTCAGCAGATGTATGGACTTACAGGACGTTTATATCGTGTGCAGGGGCGATGACGGTTACCTCTTCAACGTCGACAGCTTCAGCTTCAAGCCTCTTTACGGGGATGTGAACGACGACGGCGAATTCGGTGTTGCGGATGTGGTAAAGCTTCAGAAATGGCTTGTGGGAAGCAAGACGGCTTCTCTCGAAAAATGGAAAGCCGGAGACTTTACAGATGACAAGAAGCTTAACGGTTTCGACCTCATACTTATGAGACGTGCGCTCGTACACGCTGCAAATTATCAGAAATAAGCAATTAAAAAAGCCATATGTGCTCTACTTTTATTGCAGCTATATCAGTAACTAACAAGGGGCAAACCTTTCTGAAGGAAAGGTTTGCCCCTGATTTATTCCGTCACCTTTAAAAAGACTTTAATTTCGCAGCGGTATAAAAGCTCCGGAAGTAATATATGGAAGGTGATGCTTCTTTGTGGCTGTTTTGCTGTCAATACGTATTGATTAGTTTATTCCCATGTGATATTGCTCAGGGTGACGGTATGGCTTCCGGCAGATGATGAATCTCCGATGCTGCCAAGCTGGAATTTGAGGTCTATGGACATATCCTCGTCAAATGTGACATCAAAAGAGTAGTGCGTTTTTTCTGGCGTTATTGTTAGTTTTTCATTGAGGTAGCGGTTGTATACGGCATCCTCGGCGGTAACTATCATATCCCTCGCGGCAGTTGACGACACATCAAATGAAAGAGTATGCTTTTCGCCTGCGCTGACTTTGTTTGCACGGATAAGTCCAATAACTCCGTATTCAAGCGAGCCCGTATTATTTATGGTGATCTCGGTCTGACCGTCCTTGTTTACAAGCGAAGCGTCTGCACCTTCGATGTAGGCTTCAAGCGGCAGAGAAGTCACAGGAGTTGGTGCGAATGGCTTATCAAGGTCGTATACGCGCACATAGTCTATATCGAAATGCTTCTCACCGTCCGCGAATACCGAAGGATCGGCGTAAACACCGTCTATGCCGTCAAAATGACCGCCAACCGCAAGGTTCAGTATCAGGTAGAAGTTCTGATCGAACGGGGCAGGGTATTTGTGGTTTGCAGAATACCATTCGGACTGCTTGCTGTAAAGCTTATCGTCAACATACCAGCGTATCTCGCCGGATTCCCATTCAACAGCGTAGGTATGCCAGCTTTCGGAGGAATCTCCCTCGGTGAAATTATAGTTTCCGGTGAGATAGGTATTGTTTGGCCAAACATCCCCGAAATGGATAGTACCGCAGACCTTATCTGGCGTACTGCCCCAGCCTTCCATGATGTCAATTTCGCCGGAAGCAGCCCAGCCGCCGTAAACACTGTCCTCGGGCAGCATCCATATAGCCGGCCAGAGCGATTTTCCGGAATCGCAGCGGGCACGTACCTCGATACGTCCGCCGCAGGTCGAAAACAGGTGCTGAGTGCTGAGACGCGCTGAGGTGTATTCGTATTCGCCTTGTACGGGATCGCTGTATTTTTCTTTGCGGGCGGCGATCGTGAGGATACCGTCATGTACAGAGGCATTTGAATCCGTGTAGAATTCCTGCTCGTTGTTGCCCCAGCCGTTAGTGATGTAATTCCCGTTTGCATCTAACTTCCAGTTGCCGAGTTCGTATGCCCATTTTGAAGTATCGAGGGTATTTCCGCTGAATTCATCCGACCATATTAGGTGTGTGTCCGGTGATGTTCCGAAGTAGCGGCGCTTCATGAGACAGAGGTCGTAAGCGTTCAGGCGGTCATCGGCGCAGAAGTCAGCGGACTTCCAGTCGGCAATGACAGTATCCGGAACAGCAAGCAGCCATTTTTGCAGGAGCAGTATGTCGGCAATATTGAAATCACCGTCGGCGTTGACATCGCCGGAAGCGATTCCCGAGCCTGCTGTGCTGACGGCATTTGCCGAGGTGAGATGCTTTTTATCCGGAAATATATTTGAAGCGGCAGTATTGCCTGCGATAAGCATTGCGATCACAGCAGCTGTTATTCGAGTTTTTTTCATATAGTTCTCCTTGATGTATGAATTACCTCATTTCACGACAATACCGCACAAAGCCGACAGACGGTCTCAGCGCGGTATTGCAATGATAATAGCAGTTAATAATCTTTCGGGGCTTTGCAAACTGAGCAGACTTTATCGAAAATGCCCTTGAATTCTCCGCCGCAGTATCTGCATTTTCCGTTTTCGATATAGACCGGTTCTTGAGCTTTGTGGTATGCAGGAAATGCCCAGTAGTTTATTTGCAGCTTACTGTAAGAAACATCCAGCAGCTTAGGACAGTTAAAGAATGTAGCGGAATTCTTATTGTATTTGTAAGGGTTGCTTCCTCTGTATAAAGCTGTATCTCCTTCAAAGCGGACCTGTTCAAGACCTGTGCAGTCTGCAAATGCAAGGGGATAAACAGCCTTGACACCCTTAGGGATGAAAAGTCTTTTTAGCTTTGAGCATTCTCTGAAAGCCTGATTGCCTATGTACTTAACAGTTTCAGGTATGCTTATACTGTTCAGACTTTTACAGTTTTTGAAAGCATCCATGCCTATTCTGCTTATACCTATCGAAGGGTCATTTTCCGGGTGCATACATTCAAATTTAATGCTTTCCAGATTTGTACACTCAGCAAAAGCGAAGTCTTCAATTGTTTTGATCTTTTTCGGGATAATTATGTATTTCAGGCTTGTACATCCTTCAAACAACCTCCACGGAAGCAGCTCGGTATTCTTGGGGATGTTAACATTTTCAAGACTTGTACAGCCTGTAAATGCACTGGCTTCAAGATTCTTTATACTATCCGGCAACTCTATGGATCTTAGCTTTACACAGCCATTGAAAGCATCGCGGTCAATTGTTTCAACGCCGTCCGGAATCCTTATAGACTGAAGATTCTTACAGCCTGAAAAAGCTCCTTCTCCTATAATTTCAATGCCGTCCGGCAGATAAACAGTTTCTATATTATTCATTCCCTGAAAAGCCATTTCTCCGATAACAGATATACCGTCCGGGATCTTTACGTCTTTATTTGTGAAACCGTTATAGCGGATCAGAACGCTTCTCTCTACAATAAAATCGCTGTCATAACTGTAAGAGTGGGTTTTAACTCTGACATCGTGTGTTATTATTTCGTTAAAGCATTGTATTGCCTTTTCAACAATGAACGCTTCATTGCAAAAGGGGCATACATAAGCGTCCTTTGAATCATCAACAGCAAGTATACCGCCGCACTTATAGCATTTACCTTGTACATACATTTGCTGCACCTTCTTTCAATTATGAAGTATTTTTTACTTTCGGAATTCTTTTAAGTTTGTATTATTATATCATATTATTACTTGTAAGTCAACAAATATTTTGTGGATTAGCTACAAATCAAGCTGGTCTTACGTTCAAAACTACACAAATAAGAAAGCCTTATCTGCTACGATAAGGCTTTTTATATCATTCTACGAGCTTGTGATCCGAAAGCTTAACTATCCTGTTACCATAAGCTGCACATTCAGGCGAATGTGTTACCTGAAGTATCGTTATGCCCTTTTCCTCGTTAAGGCGCTTGAACAGCTTCATTATTTCCTTGCCTGAGGAGCTGTCGAGGTTACCGGCAGCCTCGTCTGCAAGAAGTATCTCCGGCTATGTTGCGCTTGGTAAGTCTTCCGAGAATAGACATTGTTTCATTCCTTCCTTTATACGGGGATATTATAGCATACTTTATAAATCACTGTTCTGAGATAGTTTCTGTTTGCGTTTCAGTTTTGAGCATACCGACCACGACCTGCCGCAGCTTACCGTCATCGGTACAGGAGATGACCGTGATCCTGTCATCGCCGAAGTCGTTCAGTACCCATGTATCACTTGGCTCGACTGTTCTGTAATCTGTGACGATATAAGTGTAGCGTGTTCGGTTTTCATCTGTGTCGATAAGATACATTTCATCGCCTATTTTTATCTGATCGAGATCGTTGAAAATTTCGGCGTAGATAGTGCTGTTATGACCGCAGATGCAGTAATTTCCGTGACCGAGAGCGCCTGTTCCTTCAAAGTGACCTGCTGAGACCTGAAGCGATTTCTGATCTGTGCCCTCAAGCACAGGGACCTTTATATCAAGCCGCGGTATCTCGAAATTGATGTTGTCTTTCAGCAGCCTGCGAAGATACAGCTCTCTGCTTATCTTGCGGTAGCCATACAGTGAAAGTATGCCAACACCGAGAACTACCATTATGATACCGATAATAAACATCGGTTTATTCCTTTTTTGTTTCTTTTCCATATTAGCCTCTTAAATGGTAAACTTGCTTATGATGTATTGTTATTATAGTATTCGATCGTTATATAGATGCTGTTTTTAACATATTTTTTATGTTCAGGTTTTGCTCATCCTTCGTTCCGAGGATCAATATATATGAACGATCGGTTATCGGCTTAAAATAAGCCGGGAGTTTTACTATAATATCAAAGTGCAGAATAACGAGCACTATATTTGTTATTATATTACAAAATTCTAAAATCGTCAAGATAAAACTGAAAACAGCTTGCTTTCAATAAGGAAAGACTTTATATGTAATATCATTACCGCAGAGGAGTTTGGCTCTGGTTCTGAGGAATAGAATTAGAAAAGCCGTAATTGCCAGTATATTGGCAATTACGGCTTATATATCCCCCGTATATCTTCACGCTCTGTTTATTCAGTAATTCAGTTTTTCCGGAGTATATCCGTCAAGCACTGCTATCATATCAGCAGCGACTGCTTTAGCGCCTTCTAAGTCGTGAAGCTGATAATTTCCGCACTCCCTGCGCTCTGAACCGGGTATCTTACCGTTGAAATCAGCCACAAAACGGAAGCTGTCATTTACAAGCTTTATAGCCTGTTCAGACGAGACTTTATTGCGCAGTATCAGATAGAATCCGGTCAGGCAGCCCATTGGACCGACGTAGATAACGCTGTCGGAAATCTCGCTGTTTCTTGCATAAGTAGCGAATAGATGCTCGAAGGTATGAAGTGCGCCGTTTGTGAGATAGTCGCCGCCGTTTGGTTTTTTCATTCGTATGTCATAGGTAATTGCATCGCCGTCGATACGGGAAATGTACATACCTTTTTCCAGCTTGTCATGGTCGACGGTAAAGCTTGCGATAGTCTTCATATCCTCACTCCTTCGGCATTTTCTTTCTGATGTCGTTAAGACGTTCGAGTGCATTTTCAAGCGTCTCGTTTTTCTTTGCGTAGTGGAAACGGATATAGCGGTTTTCAGGCTCCTTGAAGAAGCTTGAACCCGGAACTGCTCCCACGCCTACATACTCAGCCAGCTTTTCGCAGAATACAAGGTCGCTCTTGTAGCCGAATTCGGATATGTCAAGGAGTATATAGTAAGCTCCCTGCGGTACGGTATGCTGTAAGCCGATGCGGTCGAGACCGTTGAGGAAGAGGTCACGTTTTTCGGTGTATTTATCCTGAAGCCACTGGTAGTAATCGTCACCGAAGCGAAGTCCGGTGACAGCTGCTTCCTGAAGCGGTGCAGCGGCTCCGACTGTGAGGAAATCGTGTACCTTTTTCACAGTGTCGATGATGTGAGGCGGAGCGATAACATAGCCCAGTCGCCAGCCTGTGATAGAGTAGGTCTTTGAAAGGGAAGAGCATGAGATAGTTCTCTCCCACATATCCGGCAGACTTGCTAAATAAACGTGCTTGTGCGGTGCATAGACGATATGCTCGTAAACCTCGTCGGTGATGACGAAGGTATCGTATTTCTTTGCAAGGTCGGCAATTATTTTCAGTTCGTCAAGTGTGAATACCTTTCCGCAGGGATTGGAAGGATTGCAGAGAATGAGTGCTTTCGGGTGCTGCTTGAAAGCTGCTTCGAGAACGTCTGCATCGAACGAGAACTCCGGCGGGATGAGAGGTACATATATAGGCTCAGCGCCGGAAAGAATGGTATCTGCGCCGTAGTTTTCATAGAAAGGGGAGAAGACTATCACCTTATCGCCGGGATTGGTAACAGACATCATTGCTGCCATCATAGCCTCGGTGCTTCCGCAGGTGACAACGATCTCGCCGTTAGGATCAATGCTTCTGCCCATAAGACGGGACTGCTTCTCAGCAAGAGCCTCGCGGAAGTTCTGAGCGCCCCATGTTATCGAATACTGGTGGAAGTCTTCGCGTGTTACTTCAGCAAGGCGGTCGAGTATCTCACGGGGCGGCTCGAAATCCGGAAAGCCCTGTGAGAGGTTTACTGCATCGTATTTATTTGAAATTCGTGTCATACGTCTGATGACAGAATCAGTAAAAGTCGCTGTGCGATTAGAAAGCTGCGGCATATTATTTCTCCTTAAATGAAATAGGCGGATAACCGCCTATTCAAATTCGTAATTAAGATCTTATGATTCATAATTGCGGTATCGCCTGCGGCGATGATATTTAATTATGAATCATGTATTGATGATATTATATCATGCTTAGATGTTATAGTCAATATTTCTTTCGTCGATGACACGTCTGGACTTGTGCTCTGAACGTGTATTCAGACCGCCGTCTTTATGAACGACAACTCTTGCCGGCTTAACGCCTGTACGAGCCTTGAGTGCTGCACTTACCTGCTCTGCAACTTCGTCATCGCTCTTGGTATTGTCGGCAGACTTCTCAATTTCAACCGCATACTTGCTTGTGAAATCCTTCTCGAAGATACGGATGAGGTATTCGCCTGTGATTCCGCTCTGTTCACGGATAACAGCTTCAATATCGCTTGGAAATACGTTAACAGCGGAAACAATGAACATATCGTCCTTTCTGCCGAGGATATGTATTCTACCGTGAGTACGTCCGCATTTGCAGGGAGTGATGTCGATGCGTCCGATGTCGCCTGTCTTGAAGCGGATAAGAGGTCTTGCGTGTTTGCGGAGAGTAGTGAATACGAGTTCACCAGTCTGACCGGGTTCAAGGATCTCGCCTGTGTGGATGTCGATAGTCTCGACGAGAATATGGTTCTCAGCGATGTGAAGTCCGTCGTGGTATTCGCACTGTGCAGCGCAGGCACCGAATATATCTGAGAGACCGTAGAAGTCATAAACCTCAGCACCCCAGAGGTCTTCGATAGCTTTTCTTGTAGCGTCGATAGAACCGCCGAGCTCGCCTGCAACGATGATCTTCTTGATATTGAAGTCCTTCTTCGGATCATAGCCGGCTTTAACAGCCTTTTCACCAAGCTGCCAAGCGTAGGAAGGAGAAGTCCAGATAACGGTTGGCTTGTATGTTTTGAGTATGAAGAGAAGTCTCTCGCTCGGGAGAGTACCGCCCCAGATACATAAAGCTCCGAGGTTCTGTGCACCGATCACGTCAGGGCCGCCAACGTAGAGTGAGAAGTTGAGAGCGTGAACATAACGGTCATTTGGTCTCATTCCTATCTGCCAGAACCAGCGGCTCTCAGTGTCCTGGAACTCATCGAAGTCCTTCTTTGTGAAAGGGCTCATTGTAGGAACACCTGTTGAACCGGATGATGTTGATATGAAGACTACATCATCTTCGGGAACTGCTGCGAGCTCGCCGAGGAATGAACCTACACCCTGAGTATCGCGCTGTGTCTTCTTGTTTATGAACGGGAACTTTTCAATGTCCTTGAGAGTTTTGATATCCTCTGGCTTAACGCCGGCTTCATCGAATGAACGCTTGTAGTATGGAGCGTTGTCGTATGCGAACTTAACGATCTCCTTTAAGTCTTCAAGCTGTCTCTTTTCCAGTTCCTCACGCGGGAGAGTTTCAAGTTCCTCGTCCCAGAATTTGTTGTTAATATCTCTGCTCATTGTATTTATCCTCCATTGCTTATTTTTCATATTTGTTTGGTATGATTTTATTATACACCGCATTTCTGCATTTGTCCAATACCATAGTTTTATGATGAGCTATAAGCTGAACTTATAGCTCGAAGTTCTTATCAATAAAGTCCCACTTTTTATTGCGGGAAGCTGTAATTATCTGTATATCGTCATCTGTAAGGTGCTTGAAGCGTCCCTGTTTTTTCAGGTAAGCCGAAACGTCAGTGAATTTCTTTGGCTTATGGTTGAGTTTGAACGTACCGTTTTCGTACTCGGCAAGATACCACAGTCCGCAGTCAACGACCTCTTTTGCAATGTCGATCGTTGCATCGGGAGCAACTCCCCAGCCGGTAGGGCATGGCGCGATAACGTGGATGTACTTTGTACCCTGTATCTGCGAAGCCTTCTGCACCTTCTGTATGAAGTCAGCGATGTAGCCCACGCTTGCGGTTGCAGCGTAGGGAATATCGTGCGCTGCTGCGATCTCAAACATATTCTTTTTAGGACGGATATTTCCGTGGATATTAGCGCCTGCGGGAGTAGTTGTAGTCTTTGCTCCGAACGGTGTGAGACCGCTTTTCTGTATACCAGTGTTCATGTAGGCTTCATTGTCGTAGCAGATGTAAATGATGTTGTCGTTGCGGTCGATAGCGCCGGAAAGTGCCTGTATACCGATGTCAGCAGTACCTCCGTCGCCTGCAAATCCAACTGCTGTGAAGTCCTTGTAACCTCTTGCACGCAGACCTGCCTCAACTCCTGTGAGCATGGAAGCCGTGCCTGCAAATGTGGAGATTATGGAATTATTGGAGAAGCAAAGCTGCGGAAAATTGAAGCCTACCGCAGACATACAGCCTGCCGGAAGGACTGATACCGCATTTGCTCCGAGGACTTTCAGTGCAGCTCTTACTGCAAGACTTCCGCCGCAGCCTGCACACGCCTTGTGACCGTAGAAGTATTCCTCGCGTGAGATGCTGTCTGCAACTTTATTTGCCATTGTCCTCGCCTCCTATTCCGATGAAGTTCACGGCATCTGTGCCGTTTGCGATGTCAGAGTATATTTTTTCGATGTCCGAAGCGGAGATGTTTCTTCCGCCGAGACCGCCGATGAAGTTATAGCCCTTAACGTCCGCGCCAGCCTTTTTCAGTGCGGAGTTGACGTTGGTGAAAACAGTACCCTCGTTGCCGAAGCTGATGTCCTTTTCTAGGACTGCATAAGCCTTGACATTCCTTAGAACATCGGCAATTTCCTCGTTCGGGAAAGGTCTCATGTAGCGGATGCGGACAACGCCTGCCTTTATGCCATTTTCGCGCAGCTTATCGGCAGTTTCGCGGCAGAGACCAGCGATGCTTCCGAGTGTTACGATGATGTAATCGGCATCGCCAGTGCGGTAATTCTCAGTCAGACCTGTATATGTGCGTCCGAATATTTCTGCGAATTCCTTTTCGGTCTCTTTGATGACCCCAGCTGCTGCAAGAACTCCCTTGTGCTCCTTGTATTTGAAGATGTAGTTGGTATCAGGACCTGCCGAGAACGCCATATTTTTCGGGTTATCGAAATCAATGCGGTTATCTGTCTCATAAGACGGCAGGAACTTATCAGCCTGTTCGTGTGTGGGAATGTCCACAGTCTCATATGTATGTGTGAGGACGAAGCCGTCGAGATTCGCCATATAAGGTGTCTGTACACGCTTATCCTCGGCAATTTTGTAGCTCATGAGTGCGAGGTCGAGAGCCTCCTGAGCATTCTCGGCATAGGACTGTATCCAGCCGCTGTCGAGCTGAGAAAGGCTGTCGCGCTGATCGCCGTAGATGTTCCACGGGAGAGCAGTTGAACGGTCGGCGTTCATCATAACAATGGGGAAGCGTCCGCCTGCCGCGTAGTAGAGACATTCTGCCATGTAGAGAAGTCCTTGCGATGATGTAGCCGTGAACGCTCTTGCGCCTGCTGCACTTGCACCGATAGCGCATGAAAGTGCGGAATGCTCGGACTCAACGTGAACGTACTCGGCATTGAGACTGCCGTCCTCGACCATTTCCGAAAGACGTTCAACTACGATAGTCTGTGGAGTGATAGGGTAGGCGGAAATGACCTGCGGACGTGCAAGACGTATGCCCTCAGCGAAAGCCTCGTTGCCTGATAAGAATTTTTGGTTCATTTGCGTTCCGCCTCCATTTCTATTGCACCAATTTTGCATATTTTCGCGCATATCCCACAGCCCTTGCAGAAGTCGTAGTCGATGACAGCTTTGCCGTCCTTTATGGAAATAACGCCATCGGGACAGTAGAGATAACACTGCTCGCAGCCTTTACATTTTTCGCTGTTGATAACAGGTCTGATGCTTCTCCATCCGCTGTTGACAGTTGTGAGATAGCCTGCCTCAAAGGACGTATTCTCGGGAACTTCGCTGAATGCGAACTCCTTCTTTTCTCTGATATAAGGTCTCATTCTGTCACCTCCTGCACAGCTCTTAGAAGCGCACTGATGTTGCGCTCTTGAATTTTAGCAGGCATATAGCCCTTTATAGCTTCGATCGCTTCATCTGATGTAATGATTCCCGAAAGTCCTGCGAGCAGACCGAGCATTATGGTGTTTGCAGTGGGAAGTCTGAATTCAGCTGCGATCTTATCGGCATCGAAGGTGAGAGCACCGTCGATGCTGTTTTTTGAGTTCACGATGACCTGACCGTTATCTTTGAGAAGTCCGCGAAGCTGAGGGGAATACAGCGTGTCGTCGATTATAACGATGTAGTCAGCCTTTTCGGTCTGGCTTCTGTCCACAACAGGCTTTGTATCGAGCTTTGTGAAGGCTCTTACAGGTGCGCCGCGTCTTTCAGGACCGAACGAGGGAAAAGCGAGACCGTACTTTTTATCATCATCTATTGTATAGGCTGCTCCGAGGAGCTTAGCAGCGGTGAATGCACCCTGTCCGCCGCGTCCGAGCCATAATACTTCTATCATAACAAGTTCTCCTATCGTTTTGGTATGCTTTGATTATACACCTATCCGCATATTTTGTCCAATACAGGACTTTTATGCGGAGTTATAGGCTCAGTCTATACCAAGATATTTTTTTATCTCGCGGATATATATTTCACCCATTTTGCTGAGAATAACGTTTTTGAGTGTGATATATCCGATCTCCATTGCCTCGTTCGATTCGTCCTCGAACGGCACAGCGATGTAGTCAGAGCCGTTGAGTTCTTCGCAGATGATTCCTGAACACAGCGTGTAGCCGTTCAGACCTATCATCAGATTGAGCATGGTGGCGCGGTCGTTTGCCTTGATAGTACGCTGATAGTCGGCAGTGCTGAGGAGTTCCTCAGCGAGGTAAAATGTACTGTTATCGCCTTGCTCGAATGAAAGGCAAGGGTAGTCAGCAAGCTGCTCAAAGGTTATCTTTTTTTCGTTTGCAAGCGGATGTCCTTTCCAGAGGTAAACATAGGGGCTGCACGTTGTCAGAGTGTGGAACTCCAGACCGTTTGAGTGAAGGAGTTTTGTTATGGACTTGCGGTTGAAGTCGTTGAGGTAGATGATTCCGATTTCGCTCCTGAGAGTTGCTACATCGTTTATGACCTCGGCAGTTTTTGTTTCGCGGACAGCAAATTCATACTCTGCTGTATCGAATTCCTTTACCATTTCCACAAAGGCTTTTACGGCAAATGAGTAGTGCTGTGCGGAAACTCCGAACTTCTTCTTTACATTTCCCTTGCCGATGTATTTCTCGGAAAGCACATCGAACTGTCCCACTACCTGACGGGCATACTGTACGAATTCAGCGCCATCGTTGGTAAGAGTAACACCGCGTCCGCTGCGGTTGAATATCTTGATACCTGCTTCTTTTTCGAGTTCCTGCACCGATGAGGTGAGAGAAGGCTGCGAAACATAGAGCTGTTCTGCTGCTTTGTTCATAGAGCCGGTAGAAGAAATTGCTATCACATATTTAAGCTGCTGTAAAGTCATTGTATACCTCCGTTTTGGGTGTGGGCTTCTGCATTTGGCTGATTGAACGTTATCGTGTAGGGGCGGGTTCCGCTCGCCCGTGAATACTCCGATTGTCTGTTGGGGCTCGGAAAGCGCCTGCAGAATTCCGAATTACAGTTTCGTTCAGTCGTAAAGTCCGGTACTGAAATAGCGGTCGCCGCGGTCGGGGAACACTGTTACGATGTTGCCCTTTGCGCCGCTTTTTATAAGTTTTAATACCGCTGCCATTGCTGCTCCTGAGGATGAGCCTGCGATAATGCCCTCAGTTTTTGCGAGCAGTCTTGCAGATTCAAATGCTTCGTTATCGTTCATCTTTATAACATCGTCCACGAGGGACATATCCATAGTATCAGCGATGAAATCGTTGCCGATGCCTTCGATGTTATAGTCGGCATGATCGCCGCCGCCCATAGTCGATCCGACAGGATCAGCGAGAATACCTTTTGTCTGTGGATTCTTTTCCTTGATATAGCGGAGTATACCGGTGTAAGTACCGCCGCTGCCTGCACCTGCCACAACGTAGTCGATATTACCGTCAAGGGCTTCGTATATCTCGCGTCCGGTAGTTTCGTAGTGAGCGAGCGGATTGCTCTGGTTCTTGAACTGCTCCAGCGAGATAGAACCGGGGATCTGAGCCTTTATCTCCTCAGCCTTTGCGACAGCACCGAGCATACCCTTTTCGCGGGGAGTGTTCACTACCTCCGCACCGAGCGCACGGAGAAGTGACTGCTTTTCAGCCGAGAATTTTGTTGGTACTACAAAGATTATCTTGTATCCGCGGTTCAGCGCTGCGAAGGCGATACCGAGACCGGTATTTCCGGCAGTAGCTTCAACGATAGTGCCGCCCGGTTTAAGAAGTCCGCGGCTTTCAGCATCGTTTATCATGTAAAGACCGGTGCGGTCTTTGACGCTTCCGGAGGGGTTCCAGAGTTCCAGCTTTGCGAAAACGTTCACGCCCTCCGCCTTTACGATATTTCCAAGTCTCACAAGGGGAGTGTTGCCGATCAGTGCCTGCATAGAATCATAGTATCTCATATCTATTATCTCACTTTCTTTCTGATTTTGCAATAGCCTGATCAATGTCTTCGAGAATATCCTCAATGTTCTCGATGCCGACCGACAGGCGTATAAGGCCGTCAGTGATACCGACTTTCTTGCGTATATCAGCCGGAATAGAAGCGTGTGTCATAGTTGCCGGGTGGCATACAAGGGACTCCACGCCGCCGAGACTTTCTGCGAGGGAAACAAGCTCAAGGCTCTCGAAGAATGTGTGTATATCGTAGTTTTCGTGCAGCTCGAATGAGATCATTGCACCGCCGTTCTTAGCCTGTTTTTTGTTGACCTCATAGCCCTGAGAGGACTTCAGCCCCGGATAGTAGACGTTCTTAACAGCCTTGTGATTTGTTAAAAACTCCGCAGCCTTTTCAGCGTTCTCAACGTGTCTGTCCATGCGGACGGCAAGAGTTTTTATGCCGCGGATAAGCAGGAACGAATCGAAAGGTCCGAGAACTCCGCCGGTTGAATTCTGTATGAAAGCGATCTTCTCGGCAAGCTCTGGAGTGCTGACAACTGCAAGTCCTGAGACAACGTCGCTGTGACCGCCGAGGTACTTAGTTGCGCTGTGGACTACTATATCTGCCCCGAGTGCAAGCGGCTTCTGGAGATAAGGTGTCATGAAGGTGTTGTCCACGATGACGAGAAGTCCGTGTCTATGTGATACCTCAGCAATTGCTGCAATATCGGTAACTGTCATGAGGGGATTTGCAGGGCTTTCGATGATGACTGCCTTAACGTCATCGGTTATCTGAGTCTCATACACATCCGGGTCAGCGGTATCGGCAATTGTGTATGTGAAATCGAAGTGGTCGAATACCTTGCTCAGCAGGCGGAAGGTTCCGCCGTAGACGTTGCTGGAAATAAGCACTCTGTCGCCGCTGTGCAGCAGACTGAGTACCGCTGTGAGGGCTGCCATTCCTGAACCGAAAGCAAAGCCTGCATAGCCGCCTTCGAGGTCTCTGATGAGGGCTTCAAGAGCCTCACGGGTAGGGTTTCCTGTGCGCGAATACTCATAGCCGCGCATTTTTCCGAGACCGTCCTGCTTGTAGGTGGATGTCTGGTATATCGGCACATTTACTGCGCCTGTACGCTCGTCAATGGAGATACCTCCGTGGATAAGTGCTGTTTCTGTATTCTTAAAATTGCTCATAATAATTCTCCTTTGTCTATGTGGGGACGAGTTCTGCTCGCCCGTGAATTTCTCGTTTATGTGCGGCGCTCGTAAAGCACCGTTACAATTGTTTTTGATTCGTATGCGTCAGCGGACACCATAATTCCTGATTCCGCATTCAGGATTATTCATAGTCATAGCCTGCGGTGTAGGTTGCCGAGATCAGGCTCACGTTTTCAAAAGCTTTCAATCCGTCGGTGCGTCCGTCGAAGTATTCCGACTGCACCTTTTCGGGCGGCATATAGGTGTCTATCTGGAATCCCAGCGAGTAGAGCGCACGGGATACTTCATTGTAATCAAAACCGCCGCGCATTACCTCTCCAAGAGAATGGGTTATCTGTTCGAGACGTGCAACTCTGCCGGGAAAAGTGCCGGTTTTTATCGGGTAATCGAATACGATTGCACTTCCGAGTGCTGCGAGTTCAGCCATTTGCCTTAACGTATCCGTGAACACATCAAGTGTAAGGTAGTATGACACGCCGAGTATACTGAAAAACGTCTTTTTTGCCGGATCAAAGCCGGCTTCGAGGAGCTTATCGCACATTCGCTCCTTCTCGAAATCAACCGGTACATAGTGTACATTCGGACGGAGATTCCATTCGAGCTCCCTGATCTTTTCAAGCTTATAGCGTTGAGTATCGGGGTGATCTATCTCGAATATCTCGATATTTTCATTGTTGTTGCGGAACGAAAATGTGTCCGAGCCTGCACCGCATATGACGTACTGGATACTGCCGTTTCTGGCTGCGAAATTTTCGAGTCTGCTCTCATTGAAGTGTATGCGTGAGAGCGGTATGGGAGCGATGTATTCGATGATGAGCTGCTCAGTGTCCTCGCGGCTGAAATCCTGAGTACCGTCGAAGCCGCCGCTTATCATATCGTAAATCGCTTCGTATTCGTCTTTGCCCATAAAGTCGTAGGCAAGGTAGTCATCGTAAATCTTGCTGCGTGAGCGGTTGGAGTGCCATGCTCTGACAAACGCACACATTTTAGCGGTCACGCTTTCTCTTTCATTGACCATAAAAACCTCCAAAATATAAAAAAAGCGGAATGCATACCGCATTCCGCGCATAACAGCCGAAGCTGTCACATACTCATCAATGTAAGATCAGGCGCAACATCGCTGAGCATAAGTATGCAGAATACGGACAGTTTCAATGTTATTCATACAACAGCACATTATAAATGTTCTCATAATCAGCGATCCTTTCATAATTCTTTGTATTCCTATCGGAACTGTATGTATTATACCATCTATTACTTGCTTTGTCAATAGGTTCAGACTATATTCGGCAATAGTTATAGAAATATCCTATAATCCACATAGGAATTATACACTTTGCGTTTTTGATAAAAAAGCCAAAGAACGATCATCGCTCTCTGGCTTTTTAGTTATATTCATTTGTCACTGTGCTGTAAGCAAGTTTACGAGCAGCAGTGCGGATTCAGCGCTTAGTGCTTCCAACGGAGCAAGCGGTTCTGGAGTTTGTTGAACAGGAATGTTACTCCGATAACCACGAAACCGATAACGAGAAGTCCGGTTATAGTACGTGTGTAGTCTCCGAAATCGGAGTAGTATTTAACGTAGTAGCCCATACCGTCCTTAGCAGCTATCATTTCTGCTGATGTGAGGAGTATGAATGAAACGCTGAGTCCCTGATTGCAGCCGAGGAATATCTGCTGCAAGGATGCCGGAAGTATTACCTTGAAAAGAGTCTCGAATTTGCCGACATTAAGCACCTTTGCGGAGTCGATTATCTTCTTGTCAACGCCGAGGACACCGCTCATAGTGCCTGCGAATACCGGCCAGAAGGTTGCGAGGAAGATAACGAATACTGATACGGACTTGAATGTCGGGAGAAGTGCGATACCATAGGGGATGTAAACGATCGGCGGTATCGAGCTGAAAAACTTTGTGATGTAGGTAGCTGCGCTGCCAACTCGTGCACTCCAGCCAATGAAAAGTCCAAGCGGTACAGCAACCGCTGTTGCAATTACGAAGCCTTTGATTATTGTAAGAAGTGAGCTCTTGACGTTTACCCATATCTTGTCTCTGTCCACCACGAACTGATGGATTATCTTTCCGGGGGCAGGGAAAAGCTGTGGATTGAGGTAGTTATACTTTGCCGTAACAAGTGACCATACTCCTAAGAGTACGAACAGGAAGCCTGCAATGTCAACAAGAAGTGCAAGTGATTCTTCCTTTTTAATAAGTGCCGATGCAATGAGAACAACTACTTCGGTTCCGACTGCGAATCTTACAAGCAGTGATGTATATACCGGATAGGTTGCCTGATCCGGTATCAGCTGTATCAGCAGCAGTGCGATGAAGAGTAAATGTGCAATGCGGAGATAGCGTTTTTTGATCGTCATAATACAACCTCATCTCCGCCGATACGCTCGGCAATATCATTGTAAAGCAGAGAAAGAAGCTTGTTGCGGAACTTTCCGTATTCACTGGTTCTTACGAGATCATCACGTCTGCGCGGACGTTCAAATGGCACGTTGACCACTTCATTGACTGTTCCCGGGTGAGCGGTAAGAACTACAATTTTGTCGGAAAGGAGAATAGCCTCGTCGATGTCATGGGTAACGAATACGACGGTCTTGCGTGGTTCAGAGCCGTTGCCCTCCCAGAGTTTAAGGAGAAGCTCCTGCAAAATAACGCGGTTTTTCGGATCGATCGCGCTAAAAGGCTCATCCATAAGGAGTATCTCGGTATCCATTGCAAGAGCTCTTGCGATAGCTGCGCGCTGCTGCATACCGCCGGAAAGCTGTGAGGGATACTTGCTGCCGAAGCCGGAAAGTCCGACCTTTGTAAGGTACTCTTCAGCAATTCGTGCACGGTCGCTGCGTTTTACGTCCTTGCGTGCCTGTTTGATACCGAATTCGATATTCTTCTTTGTAGTCATCCACGGGAAAAGTGAATAATGCTGGAATACAACTCCGCGTTCTGTACCTGTTCCGTGGAGTTCTTTTCCGTCTATCTGTACTGTGCCGCCGGCAGGGGCATAAAGCCCCTCCAGGACACTGAGCAGAGTAGATTTTCCGCAGCCGCTCGCACCGATAACACTTACAAATTCGCCGTCAGCAACGCCGAATGAAACATCGTGGAGTGCATTGAAGCTGCGCTTGTTTTCTATGTAATTAACCGAAAGATCTTTTATCTCTATTTTATTCGAAGTCATTGAAATGCACCTCTAAAGATTTATATATATCATCTGAGCCTTCAGCCAAGATGCTGTCGAGAGCCTTTTTGTAAATAGCGGTGTTGTAATGCGGTTCGATGTCGTAATCGTTTGTGTAGCCAAGTTCTACGATAGTATCTTTGAGCGTGAGAGTACCCTTCTTGTCGGGATCAGGACTTGATACACTGTATCCGCCGTAGACCTCAGTGTCGATGAAGTCCTCGTCGATGTCGATGTACTTTTTAACGTCCTTTACAGTACCCTTGTGGTCGGTCTGAGTGAAGTGGTAAGCCTTGATGAACGCTCTTTCGACTGCTGTGTATGTATTAGGATTATCCTTGAGTGCGGAAGTCTTAGCGACCTGTCGGCAGCAAGGCTGGTTTTCGAGAGCCTTTTCGTGAGCGCAGTAGTAAACTACCTTATAGCCCTGCGACTTTGCAAGCGAAGCGTAAGGAGAGTAAACGGAAGCAGCGTCGATAGTGCTGTTGAGAAGTGCAGCGTAAGCGTCCTTCTGGCTGTCGAAGTAAACGATGTTGACCTCATCATCGCCCTCGCCGATCTTGATACCGGCGTTCTTGAGAAGTATCTGGAGCTCTGCGTCCTGAACGCTGTTCTTTACGGATGCAACGTTTCTGCCCTTGAGGACTTCCACGCCCTGTTCATCCTTGTCAGCGTATTCGGACTTGATAACGTATCCGTGACCGTTAGTCATCGCGCCGCCGAAAATGGAAATATCGTGTCCCTGACTCTGGAATGTCAGTGTAGGTACTGAACCGATGAAAGCAACGTCGAGCTTGTCGGATTCAAGACCGTTCACGAGTTCGGAAGCACTTGAAAACTGAACGAGATTTACATCAAGACCTTCCTCTTTGAAGTAGCCCTCTTCCTCGGCAACGAACGCGAGAAGATGAGCAGTTGAGTTGAGGTAGCCGATTGAAATACTCGACTTTTCCGGTGAACCGAGAACTGTCTCGGCGCTGTCTCCGCAGCAGTCAGCAGGACCTGAGGTCTTGCAGCAGTCACCGGTGCCTCCCTCGCAGCAGTCCTTTGTGGTGGAAGCAGTTGATGCAGCGGATGTGCTGGCAGATGTGGTGGATGAAGTCTTTGAATTTGATGAGCTTGAATTGTTAAGTCCTGCACAGCCTGTGAAAAGGGAGAGGACTGTAAGTACGGATGCGATCTTTAATTTGTTATTCATATTTATCACCTTTCATATTAAAAACTTGATTTGAGGACGAATACTCTATTTGTAACATCGCATTCGTTCCGAATTGGTGATATGTCTGTAATTATTCATGTTCATAACTCCTGTGGTTTTCTTTATGCACTAATCATACCATACCCATAGGCATTTGTCCAATACGAATGAACTATTGTTATATATAGACATTGCCTATACCGAAGATGTTGAGAAATAAAAAAACTGCCTCAGAGATCATCTGAGACAGTTTGCGGTATATGTTATTCAACGTTTTTCAGAGCCTCGTCAAGAGGGATCCTGTTTATCCTGCGTTTAAGGAAGAAAACAGTTACAATGTATGAAGCCGATGCAAGAGCTATTGAGGCGAAATATGCCGATACAGGCACATTCGGAGAGATCCAGCCCGAATACTCCATCATCATTGTACGCCATATCTTATCAAGTGCAAGATGTGCCAGCGGAAGGCAAGCAACGATCGAAACGAGTGTGACTATGGTAGTGGTATGGATGTAGATGCTGCTTATCTCGCCGTTTTTGTAGCCGAGTATCTTTGCCATTGAAATTGACTGAACGTTCTTTTCGATGATGACTTTTGAAAGCATGAACACTACAAGGATAACCACTCCGACACCGAGTGCAAGGAACACTGTCATAAGACTTCCCATTGAGCGTTTCAGCTGGCGTGAGGTTTTTGTGAGGTCATCCTTAGTCACATGAGTTGCTATCATTTTCTTGTCAATATCGTTTATTTCCTCGCTGCAAAGATAGCCGGAAAAGCTTTCGGCGGGGTTTCCGAAGCGTGTATTGAAGTCATCAAGACTTGTGAACACTGCGAGAGTGCTCGGATAAGTATACACGCCGCCAATGGTGAATTCATATTCAGTATCGGTATATTTGTCTTTAAGAGTAAGGCTGTCACCCTTTTTGAGACTGTACTTGTCGGCGTAAGCGTCAGACACCATTATTTTTTCATCATCGAATTCTCCGCGGAAATATCTGCTGTCGGGAATGAATCCGTAAACGGTGATGTCCTCAACGAAGCTTCTTCCGGTGGTTTCGAGAGTGCTCACCGCAAATTTTTCGGCATTGACATTTTCTGTCGGAGCATCAGCTTTCAGAATATACTGGTGCTGTGCTATCATATTGTTCACAGTATCTTCTTCAAGCTGGTCGAGCAGCGGATTGAAGAGCATACCGAACAGGAAAATGACGCTTGAAAATAATATGCCTGCAAATATGGTCACATAGCCGGGGATGTTCTGGAATACCACTCTCAGGCGGTAGCGCTTCATTATACCGATCTTTGTGTTGAGCTTGAAAGCCTTTTTGCGCTGATGACGTTTTAGGTCTCGGCGCAGGAAATTCAGCGGTGAAAGGCTGAGTATTCTCGCAAGCATTATGAAGTTTATCAAAGCGAGAATAATAAGCGGTACGATAGTAGTATCAATGAATGCATCAGGACTCCATATCGTTTCATAGGAAACGAGACTGTATGAATCGAGATATGCCTTTGCCATGTAGTCCTTGAACAGGGTATATCCGAGGATGTTTCCGATAATGCTTGCAATAAGAAGGACTATCAGCGGGGCGGACATATAATGTATTATCAGTTCCCATTTTGTATAGCCTGATGCGCGGAGTGTGCCGATGACATTTGCCTCCTTGACTATCGTATTGCTGGTCGTAACGGCAAATACAAAAGCTATGATGACGATGAGCATATAAAGCATGACCATCATCATTATGCTGTCGTGACCAATATCGTTGCCCGAGAAGTTTATGGCATTGTTAGTGCATCCGGGAATGAAGTCAAGAAGCTGTGCTTTCTGCGAGATCATACTTGAAAGTTCGCTTGCTCTTCCGATAGCTTCTGAGCCTGTTCTGTCTTTGGGCGGTTCGTTATATTTCCACGAATATGAGTAGTGGATATTGGTATTGCTGAATTCATCAAAGAGGTTCTGAGTAACGATACCTACGCCGAATTTTTCAGTATCGAACATAAAGTCGGTATTATTCTCATACAGAGCGGAATAGTCGGGGAGTGCAACGATACCTACTATTTCGAGTTCCTCATCTGCCACCTTTAAGGTGTCGCCTTTTTTCAGCTTGTTGCTTTTCATGTAAAGTCTGTCAAGGGATATTTCTTTATTATTATCAGGCAGTCTGCCTTCAAGGACACACACCTTGTTTACGTCCTTCCTGTCGGTGAACAGGCGTATGCGGCTGTCTCCGACGCTTTCCTGCATTGAGTAATAGTTTTCAAACAGCTTCAGACCGCCTTCGTTTTCGATAGAGCCTATTAGCTGTTCATCGGGCTTCAGAGCGAATTCAAAGTTGCCGTCCTCAATATTGTATTTTTCAAAGCTTTCGTCATAGGATCTTTTCAGGCTTGCATCAGCAACAAAGAAGCCCGAAGCTATGGCGATAAGAGCTGTCATAAACAGAAAAATAACAATATACTTTCCTGTTTCGCCCTTTATTTCGCGTCCTACACGTTTTCTGAGCGGACTCTTCATCTTTACCGCCTCCCTTACCAGTCAAGTTCTTCCGCACTGATTTTTGATTCATTCACGTTATTCTTTCTGATAACGCCATCGCGGAGTTTCACAACTCTGTCCGCCATATTTTTTATAGCATCGTTGTGGGTTACCATGATAACAGTGCTGCCGTACTTCTGATTGACTGTTTCGATGAGTTTCAGTATCTCTTTTGAGGTATTATAGTCGAGTGCGCCGGTAGGTTCATCGCAGAGGAGGATGTCCGGATTCTTGACTATCGCTCTGCCGATAGCCGTTCTCTGCTGCTGACCGCCCGAGAGCTGATTCGGGAGTTTATGGCGGTGTTCGTAGAGCCCGAGCGTTTTAAGAATGTCGTCCACATCGAGAGGCGAATCGCTGAGGTAAGCTCCTACCTCAATATTCTCTTTTATGTTGAGGTTCGGTATGAGGTTGTACATCTGAAATATATATCCGAGGTGCTTGCGGCGGTAAAGAGTAAGTGCCTTTTCGTTCATATCGGCAGTTTTCTCGCCGTTTATTGAGATATAGCCGCTGTCAGGTCTGTCGATGCCGCCTATGATATTCAGCAGAGTTGATTTTCCTGAGCCGGAAGGACCGAGCAGAACGCAGAACTCACCTTTTTCAAGAGTGAAGGAAATGCCTTTCAGTACCTCCACGCGGTTCTCATCACCGCCGAAAGTTTTTTTGATATTGCTTATATCTATAAACATAGTATCTCTCCTTCGTAATATATGAACGAGTATTCATTTGTTCATATATTACTTTATCATACTTTCTTGATTTTGTCAAGTGTTTTTTTCAGCGGGAAATATCATTCACGAAAAATAGTCCTGATCGGAAGATGGTTTTCCCATTTATTGCGATTATAGTAATACTATTTGCGATATGTATTGATTTGTGCGGATAAATGTGATATAATATGTTTATGATGTTATAGCATCGGCATGATACAATAGTTAAAATAAGGCAGTATGCGGAGCAGCAGCTTGAAATTTTTCCGCATCAGAAGCCATTAGTCCGGCATAGTCCGTGTAAGATTTATTGAATGGAAAAGAAGAAAAAAAGATACCGCGTTGATTTGTGCGGTATGGATATTTGTTATGAAAACGTAAAAAGCAGCTATAAGGAAGGCTCTGAGGTCGAGCTGTATTACGGCATGATAGTCGATGATACTGAGTATTCCTTTTACCTCGACGGCAAAGGACTTATGTATGGCTATAAGCCTAAAAAAGGCTTTGTACTGCACTTCACAATGCCTTCGCATGATGTCAAGCTGTGCTGTTATTCCGTAAAGACGACAGCAGGGAATAAGCCTGAGGAGAAAAAAGCGTGATTCGCGGCGGCAATAATATACATGATTATCAATTTAAAGGCACTTCCGATGACAGGAAGTGCCTCTTTTTATATCATTTATTGCTTCTGAGACGTTTTTTCAGCTTCGCTGAGATCAGCAGCAGACATATGCCGGCAATAAGCAGTCCTGTACCGAGTATGGCAAAAATGATTATCGCTTTACTGCTTCCGGAATTATTGCTGTTGTCTGATGAAGCGAGTTTCTGTGCGAGATTCTGAGTGTGATAGCTGTCTTCATTTTTAACCATTTCCAGTATGAGTTCGGGATCGTGCTGACTGAATATGGAGACGGCATTTTCAAAAAAAGTTGCAAAGTGGTAGAATGCTCCGCTGCTGCTTTTTAAGTCCGCAGCGATAAGAGGGAGAACGGCAGTGAATAGCGGAACGATAGCACCTTTAAGCGATGCGAATTCCTGTTCGCTCAGGTATTTGCTGAAGCTGTTGAAATCGAGGTCGTCAGTTATGCCGCTGACTAATGATGTGGCAGCGCTTGAGAATTCTTCTGAATCCGTTGGATGTATCAACAGCTTACCGGCTTTTTTTATGTCGATCGAGCCGCGTATCTTATCTTTCAGCACTTGCAGGAGTTCAACAAGGTCATCCTGATTTTTGCTCATCAGTATCACGAGTATATCAGAGATGTATCCGGACATCCCGCTGAATTCTTCGCGTGATACATTATCGGTAACGAAGCTGAGGAAGTCAGCTTCAAAATCTGCGGCAGAAATTGCAGGATCAGCTTCCTTTTCCTTTTTCTTTTTTAATATGTTGATGTTCACAGTTTTAGGTGTCAGTGTTACCGTTTCGGCAGGGGATATGACATCATCAACGCCTGAATTATAGAGTTCCCACTGTTCAGGATAAACAGCCGGAACTAAGTCGTATGGATTGAGGACATTATGGATATTTTCGTAGTTTGTATCCTCAAAAGTTGCGCGCGGGGCTTCAAAGGTATACACATAGAGGTCATCGGCAGTGATACCGAATTCATCGAGATGTTCGTTGATATATTTGCCGGTCAGGTCGGAAACTCCGCCGCCGCGGCTGTAACCTGAGATCCATATTTTAGCGCCGTTGAGGTCGTTTTCCTTTTCGTAGTCCTTCAGGCGCTTTATAACTTTGTCAGCGGATTCCGAGAGACCTTTTGCGTTTCCGCTTTTACCGGATGAGAAATTGCTTCCCCATTCGCTGCCGTAATTAGCACCTCTTATGCCGACGACAACAAGATCGCCGTCATCGGTCTCCTTTGTGGATATACCGCAGGCGATCGTATCGGTAGTCGGTGTCAGACCGTCATAATCGAAGCTTACGTACTTCTCCTTATCGAAGCCCAAGTCACCGAGGAGATCGGCGAGCTGCTTATCGGTATGAGTTTTTTCGTCACCGAAGGCAGCCATAGCGAGATCGAGCGACATCGTTCTCAGATGCGGATCAAGTATCTTGCCTGAGCCGGAAAAATAATCATCACTGTAATAGTATCTTTCTACCGGAGTTTCACCGAGCAGGGAGTAGGTAAATGTACCTGTCCTGCCGTCCCAGTTTTCGGGGAGATCCTCGTTTACGGCGGCAAAGGTCTGAAACGGGAAAGCTGAAAGCAGTAAAGCGGCTGAAACTAATACGGAAGCAGGTTTTAATAAGGATCTCATATCATCACTCCTTGCGAAGAAAGAATAATTGCAATTCAATGGAAAAGGCTGAAAGAGTTTGTGATTACAGCAACACCGTCCCGGGCATTGCAGCAGGACGGTGTTTGTGATGCTTAGGCTTTTATTGTTTCGGAAGAACTGCGTTTTTTCTCGGGATGAAGCTCGTAGTAATGCTTTTTGTCATCATACATGAGTTCATCTGCGATATGCAGGGCTGCTCTTACATTTGCTGAGGATTCTTCATAGGCAGTACCGATAGCGAAAACGAGATTATCGTATTTTTCGGAAGCTTTTCTGAGCATATCAGCTTTAGACTCTATTTCGCCTTTTTCAGGTTTTGTGAGTATAACAACGAACTCGTCTCCGCCGGCACGGAAGATAGTATTCACAGGGAATATCTCCCTGAGTGCGGAAGATGCTTTTTTCAGAAGTTCATCACCGGCACCGTGACCTGATTTGTCGTTGACGGCTTTCAGACCGTTAAGATCGGCAAAAAGTACGCCGACAGAGCCGTTATCATCACTTTGTGCGAGATTGTCAACAAAGTGGTTCATCTCATTTCGGTTCATAACGCCGGTGAGCATATCCCGTGAGCTGAGAATATGCAGTTTGTCGATCATACGGTAGCTGTAAAGCTCGGAAGCAAGGATGAACGTAGTGAGTTCGAGAGTTTCTTTGATAGTATCAGCAGCTTCTGAACTGAAATTTATAGCCCATATATATCCGAGAAGTTCATTTTTGAATTCAAGCGGGAAAAGTACGATATTCTTTCCGCCGGCACTTGTTAAAGAATGGTGCCATATCGGGTTTCGTTCCTTGACAACTTCCATATCGTGTTCATTTCTTATGATAAGACAGTTGCTTCCGGCGATAGTATCCATCCACGAATCAGCAATGTCATAGAAGGAATCATCAAGGTATTTTTCCATAGGCAGAAGGTCGGTGTCCTTTGAGAAAGCCTCGCAAAGGACGGAGCATTTACGTTTTTCGGTATCCATCATGAGGATACAGCAGTGTTCGGAATCGCATATCGCGCGGATGTCCTCGCAGACAGTGGCCATAGTTTCCTTGAAATCGTCCGGACTTCTCAGCTTTATACAGGTCTCAAGAACGGACGAGGCAATATCCGCTGAGATAGAGGACATTCTTTTTGCATCCGGCTTGAAGCTTACTTCCATAATATATATGCAGTAGGCGAGTTCATCAGTCTCCGCATTAAGCGGAATGAATGACATATTGAACCAGACGTTATAACGTGCCGGGTGGGCATAAGCGTGGAGACACTTTTTAAGAACTGCTGCGCGGTAACATGAATCTTCAAAATTAAGATCTCGTGTCAGATAGCAGGTATACTCGCTGTTCGGGATGAATTTTCTGGCGAGCATTTCGAGACCGCCCATAGGTTTTTCGATAGTATCTAAATATGCACGGTTGCCTGTGACGATACGGACTTTTCCGTAATTACCATTTTCCTTTTTTTCAACAGAAACTACACATGTTGCTGCGCCGATGCTGTCAACGATAGTCTGAAATACCATAGAGCGCCCCCTCCTGTGTTTGATATTAACATAATTATATCACGAAAGCAGTAAATAGTCAAGCAGAATGATGTAAATAAAGTCACTTTTTAGAAAATAAATTAACTTCAGCGTTAGTGATATGCTCTGCTGTAAGCTTTTCTGCGAGATCGCCGTTGTTGTTTTTGATCGCGCTGAGTATAGCTCTGTGTTCAGCGACGGTTTTTTCGGCTCTGCCTTCGGTATGCAGCGAATTATCGCGGGCTTTTTTGATATAGTTATGGAAATTTGAAAGCATGAATCTCAGCGGACGGCTGCGTGAAGCATCGTAGATTATCTTATGAAAATCGCCGTCGAGTTTCCATATTTGTTCTGTATCGTTTTTGAGCAGAAAGAATTCCTGAAGATCGACGATTTTTTCAAGTGCATGGAGCTCTTCATCGGTTATTTTTTCCGTGCAGAGCTTTGCCGCAAGACCTTCTATCCTTATTCTGATCTCATAAATATCCCTTGTATCCTGTTCGGAAACTCCTACAACAACAGCGCCTTTGTTGGGAATATTATTGACAAGTCCCTCAAGTTCGAGCTGCATGAGGGCTTCGCGTACCGGAGTACGACTTACACCGAGTTCCTTTGAGATCTTCAGTTCATTAAGACTGTCGCCATCCTTATATTCGCCGTTGAGTATAGCATTTTCTATCGCATTGAAAACTCTTATTCTCAATGAGCGGTCATCAGTTTCAAGCAGCATAGTAAACTCCTTTCGGCAGGTCAGATACCGTATTTTTCGACCAGTGATACAAGCTCGTCATCGCTGATAACGGTTATTCTGCCGTTGTTGTATTCGTTGTCGGTCCATTCCTTTATCTTCCGGACCGTCGGGTGCTTTTTGTCGATCGCCTTTTCACCGGTAAGGCGGTAATAGTTATTTATCCAGCAGGCGATACCTGCGAGACCGGATGTCTGACTGACCGCAACAAGAGGCGGTCTGCCGAGAAGCTTTTCCGTATCGAATATGTTGTATATCTCCTCGTCCTTCATGAGACCGTCGGCGTGTATGCCAGCCTTTGTGGTGTTGAAATTCTTGCCTACGAACGGAGTCATCGGCGGGAGATCGTAATTAGTCTCCTTTGAGATGTATTCAGCAAGCTCGGTAATGACGGTAGTATCCATGCCGTTGAGAGTGCCTTTCAGCGAAGCGTACTCAAATACCATAGCCTCAAGAGGAACGTTTCCTGTACGCTCTCCGATACCGAGCAGCGAGCAGTTTACTGCACCTGCACCGTAAAGCCAGGCAGTAGCGGCGTTGACAACGCCCTTGTAGAAGTCATTATGACCGTGCCATTCGAGCATATCGCCGCTGATGCCGGCATAGTGCTGCAAGCCGTATATGATACCGGGAACACTTCTCGGCAAAGCGACACCGGGATATGAGATGCCGTAGCCCATAGTATCGCAGGCACGTATTTTTACCGGAACTCCGCTTTCGTCCGAAAGCTTTCTCAGAGCAATTGCAAACGGCACAACGAAGCCGTAGAAATCGGCTCTTGTAATGTCCTCGAAGTGGCAGCGCGGTCTGAGACCGGCTTCGATGCAGTCGCTTACGATACCGAGGTATTTATCCATAGCTTTTTTACGGTCAAGCCCCATTTTATTGAATATATGGTGATCCGAGCATGAAACAAGGATACCTGTCTCTTTTATGCCGATATTCTTTACGAGTTCAAAGTCTTTTTTGCTTGCTCTGATCCAAGTGGTGATCTCGGGGAATTCATAGCCAAGCTCCATACATTTTTCGATAGCCTTGCGGTCGTTTTCAGAGTATACGAAGAATTCGGTCTGCCTTATCATACCGTTTCTGCCGCCGAGCCTATGGAGCATTTTAAAAATATCGGTCATCTGCTGCGGAGTGTAAGGGGCTCTCGACTGCTGTCCATCGCGGAAGGTAGTATCTGTGATGTAGATATTCTCCTGCATATTCATTGGTACATGACGGTAGTTGAAAGCGGTTTTAGGTATTTCGGAATAGGGGAACATTTCGCGGAAAAGTTCCGGCTCTTTTACATCGTGGAGCTCGTATTCATAGGGATCAAACTCCAGAAGGTTAGTGCTTTTGCTAAGATTGATATTAGTCATGACGTGTTCCATAATGCAACTCTCCTTGTGTTGTGTTCTTGTGTATTTGTATTATTGTATACAATTATACAACATATATCCCGCCCTGTCAATAGCTTTCAGAAATTTATCAGAAAAAACGAATAGATTAAATGCTTGATCCTTTGAATCTGTGAATTGATATGAAAGTCTAATTTTTTTCCAATATACGTTTTTTGATTGACTTTTGTCGTAATACCTGTTATAATATAAATAAGAATTTACAGATTGGAATTGAATGTTGGTTTTTTTACCGGGCAGCGGCTTCACTCAGTATTGGTGCGAGATTTGATATGTATGAGTTTTAGTCGTTTTAGTTGACTGCTTCCGGATATGTGGGATATTATGTGTCAAGGTGCCATACAGCAGGACATCGTTGTGCTACTTACTAAAGGAGAATACTATGGTAAAGAAAGGAAAGAGTTCGGGCAAAAGGAACATTGAACGAACTTTGCAGGAAATTCTAAGGAGCAAATATGCTCCGTCAGGTGTTTATATTGCCCTGGTACTTATATATATCGCTACAAATGTGATAGTTAATGCAGTTGCATCCTCGCGCGGAACTATTGAATTGTTCGGCGGAGAGATACCGAAGACCTCATTTGCAGGTGTTTTTGCTTCTCTTTCTAACATCATGATAATATTCATGGTGGTGTATTATGAAAAAAAAGGCTATATTACATCGCTTGTGCTTATGCTTGTCCAGACACCGATCTGGCTGCTTGGTATTATAAAGCGGCATAATATTGCAAGCCTTCCCGGTATTTTCACGACATTCCTCACGATAATCGCTATCACGATAATCTATATCAATAACGTCAATATGGACAAGATACAGGAAAAACTCCGCGATCAGGCGATAACGGACGGGCTTACCGGTCTGCCGAACAGATTTGCGTGTACAGAATTCGTTAACGACCTTATTAAGAGAGGCGAGAGATTCACCTTCGTATCTATCGACATCAATAATTTCAAGAGCATTAATGACACTATGGGACGCGATGCCGGAAATAAGGTGCTCATCGAGGTCTCGGAGCGATGGAAGAATATCGCTGATAACGATATTACCGGTACTATTGATTTTATCACCCGTCAGGGCGGAGACGAATTTTCGCTCATCATCCGCAGGTATAAGTCAAACGAGGATGTGATGAGCACTATCCGCAGCTATGAATCTGCTCTTGTGAACAAGGTGACTGTTGATGAATGTGATTTCTTCATCAATGCAAGCTTTGGATATGCTGAATTTCCTACCGATGCCAAGGACAGTGATGCACTTTTCTCTTGTTCGGATGCTGCGATGTATGAGGTCAAGAGGGCGAACAGCAGCGAGCATATAATGCGTTTTAAACCCGAGCTTCTCTCAATGGAGCATACCATTGAAATAGAACGCGACATAAGAAATGCACTTGATACTGATACAATGTTTTTCTGCTTACAGCCTCAGTTTGACATTTCACACAAGCTGCGCGGATTTGAGGTGCTTGCACGTATGAAAAGCGTATCCGGAAACAATCTGCCGCCGTCTGAATTCATACCTGTTGCCGAAAAGGTCGGACTTATCGACAAGGTAGACAGCAGTGTGTTCCGGAAAGCTGCAATGTTCTTCGGTGAGCTTATAAAGAATACCGGAACAGACGTTATGCTCAGTGTAAATGTTTCGGTAAGGCATCTTATGAAAAACGATTTCCTTGAAGAAGTAAGCGAAATACTCAGAATGAGCGGGGTTCCTGCTGAACAGCTCGAGATCGAGATAACAGAATCCATAATGATAGATTCAGCTGAGAAAGCACTTTTGTGTATAAATGAAATAAAGAATATGGGCATAAGAATAGCTATCGACGATTTCGGTACAGGCTATTCATCGCTCAGCTATCTCAATAAATTCCCGGCAGATCTGCTAAAGGTCGATAAATCCTTCATTGATAAGATGAACAGCAGTGAGTCTTCAAAGAAGTACGTTGCAGCGATCATTTCTATCGGACATATCATGAATTTCGGAGTTATTTCCGAGGGCGTTGAAGATCAGGAACAGCTTGATACGCTCAGCAGTATCGGATGCGACTATATTCAGGGATATATCTGGGGAAAGCCTCTTCCGCCGGAAGAAGCGAAGCAGCTTGTTATAGCTGACATCCAGTCCGGAAAGTGACGGTGCTGCGGCTGATCCTGCAGTCAGTTCACTTGGTTTGGAAATATATTTTTAGTAAAGCTTATAATGGCGCTGAAGACGATCGGTCTTCAGCGCCATTTTTAGGTAAGGCAGTATTCGTAAAACGATCATGATGTCATTCAAGACATTTGGAAACTGCATCTGCGAACTGGTTGAAGTCCATACCGCATTCCTTTTTCAGGTAAGAGAAGAATTCGGTTGGAGATAGGTTGGATTGCGTCATTTCCGCAGCAGCGACCATTTCGCGCATTTTAGAAGTATAGGGGTTAGTGCCGGTTAGTGCTTCATGTATAGCTGCGCGCGGTGAAATAATGTTGTTGGCGGTTTTGACTATCTGTCTTGAACCTTCAACGTAGCAGCCATTTGCTTTATAGCGCAGTTCGGCAGCCTGCTTGAAAGCAGCACTGCGTTCTGCTGCCGTAAGAGCAGCAGCATTGGCTTCGATCTGCGCAGCCTTAGCTTCGTACTTTTTGCCGCGGCTGTACCACTCTTTGCCCTTATGAGCGATAGTCTGGCGGTCGAGTGCTTTGCCTTTGAGCGGATCGCCGTGATTATTCTTGTTGAGAAGCTGTTTAACGTCGTAGTAAGCTTCCGGATTGAATTCGATAACATATTTGCTGCTCTGATCCATCCACGGTGAAACGTAGGTGACATCAACCTCATTTGCAAATTCCTCGGCGATCTGGCTGGTCGGAGGTTCAGCACCGTTGTGGAACTCCTTATAGAGCCGGTTTCTTACAGCATTTTCACCGATCGTCTGGTCGATAACAACGTCCATACCCTTTGAAGAATCAGAATAGCATTTCTCGCGGATAGTGAGATCGAGATCCTCTCCCAATGTCAGACCGGCATCTTCTTTCCACGCATTGTTTGAGGTAACGCTCTCAAAGTAGAGATCGGCTCTGCGTTTGCCGGTAGCCTCTGCAACGTCATCGAGCACCTTTTCCATGATGTTCTGGCGGTGAAGCTTACGTACTCTTGTGAATTCAGCACGTACTGTCTGAGCGTATGGGTCATTCATGCGCTTGAGTGCCTTGAAAGCGTTCTTATCGGTCTTGACCTCGAGCCACAGCTTATCGTATTCGGCGCGGACCTTTGCAAGATTGCCGGCTTTGCGGGCTGTTCCGAGCTTCTTCTGAACCTCATAGAGCCTGCGTACTTTTTCCATACCCTTTTCCATAGCAAGATCACTTATCTCGATACCCTTCAGCTCTTCAGGAGACAAACCGAGATCGCCTTTTCTGCGCTGAGCGATAGTAGTTTTTGCTTTAGTCTTTGCAGCAGCATCGGCATTGGCGCTGTTTTCGATCGAATTCTTAGCGGAAGATGCGGCACCGCCGTTCGAGAACAGCTTGATATTTTCGAGAGCATCTGAAGCACCGCTGTAAAGCTTGCTGCTTTTCTTCAAAGAGCTGTCAGCAGCGTCCATGAATTTACGGTAATTCTGAGTAGCAGTCTTAGCGAGGTCTATACCTGTTGCCTTGCCGATGATAGTATTGCCGGCTTTAAGAGTGCCGCCTATGAGCAGCTCCATAGCGACCTGCTTTTCGTATTCCTTAACGCCCATTATAACGCCGTCCCAGAAGGTCATATCCTTGCCCTCGACCATAATGGTGTTCTCCATTTTTTCAGCAAGATCCATGCCGAAGAACAGCATTTCGGAATAGCCGGCGGTACATATTCCAAGAGCCATACGTCCGAGGAATCCGCCGTTATCGCGCATACCCTGCATGAAAGCGTAGCAGGCGCTGAGTTCGTCTGCGAGGGTGAGTTTGACAGGATCGCCGTTAGCACCCTCCTTGTCGCCGCGCAGGAAACCAGTCCATATATCCATGACTCTTGCGACCTGTCCCGGATCGTAACCGAAGTGGACATCATAGCCGTCGATCATGCGGTCGATAAAGTAATAGAGCGAGAAAAGTCTGTTGAGATATTTCGAGAATATCTCAGACCTGATGTGCATCAGGCGTTCTAAGATGTGCTCATCTTCTTTGAGCATCTGCGAATAAGCTTCATTGGTTTCAGCACTTCTGTAAGGCATTGAGTGAAGGAGAAGCTTCTTTGTAACCTTGTACTTTTTGTTTTCAAATTCAGCAGTGAATGTAGCTTCGGCGCGTATACGCACAGGCGGATCGAGACCGCCGGTAGTAGCCGTCAGCTGAACTGTTCTTGAGCCGTCTTTGTCTATCTCATTTGTCGGGAAGAGCCTGAGCCCTACCTTTTCGACCATTTGCTGGTGACACTCCTGAGCATCGCCGATCATTGAATTCTTATCGTTGTCAACTCTTACAGCTTTAACGGCAGTTTCCTTGTCGGGAACGACTGAAACGCGCTCGATCGTCTGTTCTTCGTCGTTCCAGCATAGAAGCACGAATTTTCCGCGTGTCATACACGGTTCGAGATCCTCAGGACGCGGATCTTTCACAGCGCCGTTCTTGTATTTCAGATAGCATCCGACAGCATTGCCCTCAAGCTGGAGTGAAAGTCCCATGAATACGCGCAGAACATCGAAATCGCCCTCAGCTTTGGAGGTATCGGTAACAGCCTTTATATGCAGACGGTAAGCGGTAGTAGTACCCGGTTCTTGCTCGTCCTTCATATCAGTATCAATGATGTTTACAGACCACAGTCCTTCAACCTCTTTATCGGGAACAGGCTCATCGACCTTATATGGACATTTCTTGTCCTTGAATTGTGCAGTCACTACCGGTTTGCCTGCCACTCCCTTGACGCCGAACCATATCTGAACGCTCTTTTCGTAGTGTGACGGCAGACCGAGGTTGGACTGACCAAATACTATCTGCGGAGGAGTAAGCTTGAATATGACATTTTCAGTAAAGTATCCACCCTCGCCTTTGAACTGGAAGCTCACCATGCCCTCTTCGGCTGTTGAATCCTTCGGTATGGATACGAAAGCCGCTCTGTAATCACCATTAACTCCGCCGTCTTTGACAATGAGAGTTCCATTTGCTGAGAACGGCGAGATCTGAGCGGTAAGGTCAGGGCGCTGACGCACTTCGCCGGAAGGAAGCGTTTCAGTGATCCTTGCGTAAACTGAATATACCTTTTCCGGTTCGATAACATCTCCGAATTCCTTATATATATGCATCTTGAATACTGATCTTTTCTTTTTCTTTGCAGACGATGCACCGGCGGCAGCACCGGCGGCTAATGCACCTCCGGCAGCGGCAGCAGCTTTTTCGGTTTTGCTTGTGTTCCTCTTGCCGTTTACTATACTATCGTCTATAACGATACCGGTGTCCTCGCCCTCCTGATCGGAAGCATAGATATCAACAACATCGCAGATAGGAGCGTCCTTATCGAGGGTCACTCTCAGCGACAGACCTACGCAGTTGTGGAAATCCGTATCGTCAGCCTGATTGTGAACATTCCAATGCATTACTATACTGTATCTGAAATAGCCCGAATAATCGTCAAGGTCCTCATAGGGCAACTGTACACGGAAGCTGCCGTGATTCTCGCTGTCATATGAGCCAAGATCAATGATCTCCTCTTCCTCGATGTCCTCATCGTCCTTTGTGTAGGATTTACTGATCCTTGCATATGCATCAAGAGAATAATTCGAGCCGCCATACTTTTTAAATTCATCTGTATCAAAATTTTCAGCAGTGTGGTATTTGAACCATTCCTTTGCCTCACCCTCAACGTTCATAAGAACAGACTCTATCGAAGGTATTTTCAGAGTATAGCTGACTGTGATTATCTCCTTCGGGGCAGCCGTAAGATCGTGGTCATAGATATTGAAGCTGGAACTATATAATGCCAGATTCTTTCCGCCTGTTACCTTGAACTCGCAGAACGGGATATTGGTTATATTATGATCCGACTGCTCAGCAACAGTCGGCTGCTCAGCTGTCGGCTCTTCATCGTCAGCGAAAGCAGTCATAGACATAACGCTCAGGACTGCAATTGCCATAGCCGAAATAAATGCGGAAATGCGTGATATATATTTTCTCATACAGCCGCACCTCCTTTAGACGGGATGACTGCGGAGATCACCAGTCCTGCAACAGCTGCAATGAGCGGCAGCCATATCGGATAATAGAATGGTGAAAGTGCAGCGGCTATGAGGAATCCGATAGTCATACCGGAAAGTGCGCTGTTGAAGCCGGTATCGTTTGCTATGCGTTTTCCATTGACTTTACGTGCGGTAAGCGACGAGATGAGAGTGTGGAGATAGCCGGTGCCTCCGCCGAGCGCATTCAGACTGAGAGCAGCGCCGCTGACTGCGACCATAGCGCCGTAGAGACCGGCATAGCCTGCAAGCAGGTGATAGGTCATTATCGCAGATCCTGCACCTGCGAGGACAAGTCCGTAGTTCATGTTTTTGGATGAAAGCTTTCTGAAGCTTGTGGGAAGTCTTTTAAGGCTTCCGCCGAAAAGGTTCATGACCGCCGAAATAATAAGACCTTTTCCGAAGATGCCGCCGATCTTATTTGAGAAGCTTCCGATCGAACCGCCCTCAGCGAATGTGAGGAACGACATTATCCCGGAGAAACTGTTTGCTTTTCCGGACTGATTCCATATCATCAGAACGATCCAGATAATAGTCATCAGCAGAGCAGGGATAGCCGCAGAGGGCTTTTTGGCAAGCTGCTTCATTGAGAAGGCGAGGCGCCTTATACCGCCGAATGCAGCCTTGAAAGGAGTGGGTATCGCAAGCTGGACAAGCGAAAGCTGACTGCGGTCGCAGAGGACGAACTCACCGTTCTGAGCCGGAGCAGCAGTCATATTTCCGATGATCCTTGCAGTGGATCGTGCCTTCTGAGCAGCAGAGGCAGCTTGCGCGGAGACAGAGTCCGCAGCCGGTTCAGTCCCTTTTGAAGGTACACCGATACGTTTGACTTCTGCACCGCATTTCGAGCAGAATGTTGCGTTTTCAACAAGTTTAACGCCGCATTTCGAGCAGAAAATATTAGCCATAGAATCCTCCTTTCTGAAAAGGGAGAGATTGATTCGCTTTTGTATTATATTTAATTCATTGTATCATGCAGCGGATAAATAGTCAACATATAAATTGTAAATTTGTATATATTCACAATAAATTAGTCGGCAGATGTGTACTTGATTTACAGCAGACTTTTCGATCCGCAGCATATCGGCGATCTTAACGATTATTTCAAGGACGTAAAAGAACGTCTTATCCCTGATGAGGGCAGCGAATACGGCTATCACTTCTGCGGAGCAACGGTCAACCGTAAAAGGTCAGCATTGAGTTGAAACAGCTTGGCAGAATCGAGCAATAATAGCAATTAAAAGCAAAAACTCGGGTAATGCCCGAGTTTTTCATTTGTGAGCACATAGGCTCGTATCATAAAAATACATTATGGTTTGCTCCATAGTATTCTTTCTGAAAGGTACAGCGTGTGGCTTAAAGTCGGATTGTATTTTTCACATATTTCAGACGATGTGCTTCCCGATATATTCGACAACTTCACTTCTGTCGATATTGAGAGCGTAGGCAAACTCTTCATAAAGCATATTTTCAGCAAGGCTGAGATAGTTCTCGTCCGTGGAACGGAGCTTCTTTCCAATTCCGGAAAGCTCCTTGCGGCGCAGATACAGCGTTTTGATAAGCCTGATGATCTCGTGCTTGTCGGCATCTTTTATGATACGGCTGTATTCCTCCTTGCGCTTGATGTCGTTGTCTATCCATATCAGTCCTTCTGAATTCATATGGGAGATCAGCTCATCGACCTCCGCTTTTGAGCATATCGAGTGCATTTTACTGAGAGCTGCTTCGATATTTGTCGGTACATAGAATACATTTTTATCAGAGCTGATATGCTTGAGGATGTAGTATTCCTGTTCTTCTCCCGTAAAATCACGCATTTCTATCGCCGTGACCTTACATATACCGAACGTTCCGTACATCACCATATCGCCAACTTTATACATCAATATCACCCCGCAAAAAAACAGAACGTGAAGCAAGTAACTGGACTTACGCAGTAACTGCTACACGTTCTCATAATCATATTATAGCACTTTTTTAAGGAAAAAGCAAAGGGAGTTTTGCACAAAAAACGATCTTATAAGCTTATCTAATATTGCCCAAAAAGATTTTGTTTGTGGTTATGATATAGGTATCGGTATATGACTTTTCTGCCGGATCAGTTTTTTACAAACTGTTTTTCTTACCGAAAAGCTCGCGCTTCATAAGACAGAGGTCAAAGACATCCAGCTATTTGTTGCTGTTGAAGTCGCCGGCTTTCCAGTCATTGAGGTAGAAGCCGGAAGGTGCTGAAAAGACCGGCGCTGAAACGGCTGCTGCATTTGCCTTTGCAGGCGTTGGCGGCATTATCTCGAACGTGTCGCCGCCGTCAGGCGTTCTGCCGTAGGTGACGTCATTTCCGAGCGTAGGAAGTTCGATCTTCTGTAATATGTTTCCGTTGGGACTTGCAAGTACGACGGTATCGCCGTTCTTGCTGAGTGCAAATCCGGTGTGGAATTCGGAAGCCGTTGACTGTTGTTTTGAAGCAAAGGCGATCATGTGCTCGCCGGCTCTGATAGTTGTACCGCTCGGGAAAGTGAACGCAAGCGGTGTATCGGGCTTGTCGGACAAGCCGAAGCCGGAAAGGTCAACGGACGAACTGCCGGGATTGTACAGCTCTATCCAGTCGGAGTATTCTCCGTAGCTGTCGGCAAGGCAGGACTTGTTCTGCGAGCAGACCTCGTTTATACAAACGGACGGCTCGGCTGCGCAGACGATTTCAAAGCCCTCCTTAGGGCTTGCAGACACAGTTAGAGCACCTGCGATTATCGCTGCGGTAAATCTTGATCTCGGTTTCACAATGAACCCCTCTCTTTCAAAAGTGAAATGTTGATTTTTACCGTGTATATGGTAAGTACATTATACCCGCAAAATCGGCTTATGTCAAGAAAAATCGGACAAAAACAAGGCGGATTATTTGTTCTTTACATCACTGATACTTTTATGGTATAATAAATGCAACAGCGGATGGATACGGCTGCAACCTGCGTATACCTCTCGGTGATGAAGAGCAGAAAGCAAGGGAAGCGGTGGGATCCCCCGAAGAATACATGATACCGTGCTTTATCGGTATAGGCAGACCTGCGGAGGGAGCAGTCCGCACGAAGCTGCTTGCTCCGGATATGGAAAAGCAGCTGCATTGGCAGAAATTATGAAATATAGGAGGAAAAACATGGAAGCTATCGAAAATCTCGTGACAAGAAGAAGCATCAGAAAGTTCAGGTCAGACATGGTGCCGAAGGAAGTGATCGAAAAGATCATCGAAGCCGGAACCTATGCTCCGACCGGAATGAACCGTCAGTCCCCGATAATAATAGCTGTGACGAACAAGGAGCTCCGTGACCGTCTCTCAGCGCAGAATGCGAAGATAATGGGCGCTGACATTGACCCGTTCTATAACGCACCTGTTGTGCTCATCGTGCTCGCAAATAAGGCTATGCCGACCTATCTTTATGACGGAAGCCTTGTTATGGGCAACCTCATGAACGCCGCACACGCCTATGGTATTTCAAGCTGCTGGATACACCGTGCAAAGGAAGAATTCGAGTCCGAGGAGGGCAGGGAACTCCTCCGCAGTCTTGACATCGAGGGCGATTACGAGGGCATAGGGCACTGTATACTCGGCTATGCGGACTGCGAACAGCCTTCGGCTTCTCCGCGCAAGGAAAACTACGCATTCTGGATAGAATAAAACAAGGGCAGCATCTGTGCGCTTCCCTTAACGGAAAAAGCGGGCTGCCGAGCCGTAATCTTGCGTTACGTATTCGGTAGCCCACGAAACTGCCCGCGGGGGCTCCCCTCTGCGTGCTATCCTTAACGGAACTCTATTTAATTCATATGTAACCCGAGGGCATAATGTCCTCGGGTTTCTTCATTTTAGCAAGCTGTCTGTGCAAACGACTTGTTTTCGGACGTCTTTAGAATCGGCGCAGGCTCATGAATTGTCTGGAACGTGTAGCGTATCAGTATGGTGTTACCGCAAGTCCGCGAATATTTCTCAGGCTTCTCATAGACTTCAATGCGGGATATGAACGTTCTGAGCAATTCGGGAGTAACCTCTTTCAGTTCAATGTTAGCCTTCGCCTTTTCAATGAAGTCAAACACGTACTTCTCCTGTAAACTTACAGTGTCAAGCTGATCAGAGAGCTCAGCAAGTTCAGTTTTCAGTTCTGACTGCTCCTTTTCGTAGCCTGCCGCGAGACTGTCGTAACGCTCGGGAGATAATCTTCCCGATACTCTATCCTCGTAAAGGCATCGAATGATGTTGTCGAGTTCCTTGATACGGCTTTCTACTTTTGAACGCCTCTGCTCGGCTTCCTTTTTCTTCATCTGAGCTTCTTCTTCGCCGTTTTGGATTGCTATCTCATAGAATTGCTCTGGATGCTCTCTCGCAAAAGCGGTCAACTCTTTGAGCTGTCCTATACATGATAATCTAATAGTCGCCTTATTATTAACGATATTTCATCGCTTCCATACCAAATTACCCCTCCGTCAATCTCTGATACATCTTCATCAGTTGAGAAACGATTTCACTTTCGGTCATATCCTTATTGAAACCGTAGAATATGTGCAGAGCGTGGTATGATCCACAATATTGAATTGGACTTGTATGAGTCGGTTTATTGGTTCGCCAATGGGCTACGGGCTAATGAAATAGTGCTGCTCGCACGGCTTCTCATAACGATTCACCAAATTTTCTGATCTTTGCAAGCAGCTCATCAGAAACACCGCCTGCGGATGTAAACACTCCCATATCTTTTAATCCCAGATAGCCGAGGAAATCCCCTTTGTATGAAAACATTGCTCCGTCATACTGGTTTCTGTCGCCGGAGGATAAAAACATTGCTATTTTAGTCAAGCTTTTAGGTGCAGCAGGATAAAGCGCAGAATAAAACCTGTCGATCACGCATTTAAGTTGCCCACTAATACCGTGATAGTAGATCGGGGAAGCAAGAACAAGCATATTAGTGTCTTTAAGCAATGAATATATATCCTGCATATCGTCCTTCTGTATACACTTACCTTTTCCTCTGCTGTGGCAGTATTCACAGGCAAGACAGCCTTTTACATTCAGCTTACAGACATTTACTGTTTTCACGGTATGATTTGATGATTCAGCCCCTTCACAAAATGCTGTGACCATTTTTGCAGTATTCCCATTTTGACGGGGGCTTCCATTTAATACAAGTATATTCATATCACACCTCACCAATTTTCATACCGCTGTCCTGTATGCAGTTCTGCCATTCTCTGCATTTCCGCATCGGTCAGCTCAAAATCAAAGATGCTGTAATTCTCAAGTATATGATCCGGATTCTGTGAACCCGGTATCGTGACATAGCCTGCCTGCAAATGCCAGCGGAGTATTATTTGTGCCGATGTCTTTCCGTGAGCCTTTGCTATATCCGTGATCGTTTCATTACCGAACAAGTCCTGCGTATGACCTCTGCCTCCGAACGGATACCATGATTCTACCACCGTACCGTATTTGGCAATATCTTTTTGAAACTGCGTGTTCTGATAAAACGGATGATTTTCATTCTGAACTACCGCCGGCTTGATCTCACCGCCCGATGTGACACGCTCATATTCATCGAGTGTATAATAGTTAGAAATACCGATTGACCGCAGCTTGCCGTCCTTGACACCCTGACACAGGGCTTTGTAGACTTCAGTATCATTACTTCCCGATTGATGTATCAGCATCAGATCAATGTAATCAAGTCCGAGCCGTTCAAGCGAATCGTCAATAGAACTGTACGCTCTGTCATAGTTGGAAGGCATGACCTTTGTGGTGACAAAGACCTCCTCACGGGTTACGATACCCTCATTGATCGCCCTCTGAATGCCATTGCCAACACCTGTTTCATTACCGTAATACTGCGCTGTGTCGATCAGCCGATAACCGTCTTTCAGCGCTTCGTAGACAGAGTTTTCCGCAGTATCATCGTCCTGTGTCCATGTACCAAGTCCAAGAATGGGCATTTCATAGCCGCTGTTGAGCAATACGGTCTTGCTTTCATAATCAAATTCTGTTGTCATATTACGCTGCTCCAATATCTTTCGTTTCAGCAGGCATAGGTCAAAAACGCTCCATACCCCGTCATTGTCGAGATCGTAAGGCTTTCCCCGCAAATCTTCTTCTGTCGGTTTCGCAAGAAGAAAATCATTGAGATTCCGTACATCCTGCACGGTGTATGCGGTATCTTGGCTGCCGTTCATTTCAAACGTTACGGTCACACCGTCTTTACCGAGTGCATCAGCAAGCCCCGAAGTATCTGATATATGACCGATCTTTGTATAGCTGTATGAAGTATCGAAGCTCTCATAGAATACCACAAGACAGTTATCACCATACAGCATTATATCGCCTTCGCTTATATGCCCGACTTTTTCAGGCGAGGAAGGCAGAGATGTATCAAGGTAATAATACTTCTCATTGCCGTTCAGCTCAGACATATCAAGCGTCAGGGGCAGCATTTCCGTTAAAGCTGTGACGGTATCGCTGCTTTCCAAATTTACAGGGAATTGCTTATCTCCTACGGCTATCTGCATACCATTAGCTTCCTTTTCTTCATGTTGTTCGGCGGTTGTGACCTCTTGTCGGTCGGAGGTTACAGATGAAACGCAGCTGTCGCTTTGCATCATAACAGACGAGTTTTCACTTTGCACCGTCACAGACGAACTATCCTCTGAGTAACTGCCGCACCCGGTCAACATCAGAAAAGAAGAAATAACTGCTAAAAATCTTGCTTTAATCATAAATGTTCCTCACCACCTTTGCAGGAGTGCCGACCGCTATCATATTTTCGGGAATATCCTTTGTAACGACTGAGCCTGCACCGATGACTGCATTATCACCGATCGTCACACCCGAAAGGATAGTTGAGTTAGAGCCTATCCACACATTCCTGCCGATGTGAATGGGCTTCGGTATCAGATCATGGCGTTCTTCGGGGAGAAGTCCGTGATTCAGCGTTGCAAGCACCGTATTGTGACCGATCAGCGCACCGTCACCTATGTAGATACCGCCCTGATCCTGAAATTTACAGCCTGCATTGATGAACACGCCCTTGCCGAGATGAATGTTTTTCCCACAGTCAGTGTAGAACGGAGGAAACAGCCCGACCTCAACAGGTTCACCGATCAGATCCGACATCAGCCCATTTATCTCATCGGGGGTATGATAGCGGCTGTTGATCTCCATAGTAATGCGGATTGCCTCCTGACTCAGCTTATGCATGATCTGATGCACATCGCTCTCCGCCATGACCTGTTTTCCACTGTTCATAAATTCAAGAAATTCTGCTGTTGTCATTGCTTTTCCTCCGATCGGGATCATTTCAGATATTCGTGATAGAATGCTTCCAGCTTGTCGAATGGGATAGCGTTATTCTCTCCGCCGTCGTAGAGGTCTGTGTGCGAAGCCCCCTCTATCACAAGAAGCTGTTTGTTATCGGTGTACTTGTTTCCGTTTATCATATTCTCATACGCATCTTTTCCGAAGTAGAAGGAATGAGCCTTGTCGCCGTGCATTATCATAACGGCGGAGCGTATCTCATTGCTGTATTGCAGAATAGGCATATTGATAAACGACATACAGCCGATCTTGTTCCAGCCGCCGTTTGAATTGAGCGAGCGTGGGTGATAGCCTCTTTCGGTCTTGTAGTATGCGTGGTAGTCCTTGACAAAGTAGGGAGCGTCTTCGGGCAGAGGATCAATAACACCGCCGCCAAGCTCATACTCGCCGGACTTGTAATCCCTGATACGCTGGGCATTCAGTGCCTGCTTCATGGCATAGCGCTTTTCCTCGCTGTCATCGGCATCAAAGTAGCCCTTTGCATTCACTCTCGTCATATCGTACATGGTAGATGCAACAGTCGCCTTGATACGGGTATCCAGTGTTGCAGCGTTTAGAGCCATACCGCCCCAGCCGCAGATACCGAGGATACCAATGCGCTCGGGATCAACATTTTCCTGAATCGAGAGGAAATCAACCGCTGCCATAAAGTCTTCCGTGTTGATGTCGGGAGAAGCCATGTATCTCGGCTGTCCTCCGCTTTCACCCGTAAAGGACGGATCGAATGCAATGGTCAGAAATCCACGCTCTGCAAGTGTCTGTGCGTAAAGACCGCTGCACTGTTCCTTGACTGCACCGAACGGTCCGCACACGGCAATAGCCGGAAGTTTGCCCGAAGCATTTTTCGGAGTATACATATCGGCAGCGAGTGTGATGCCGTAGCGGTTGTGGAAAGTGACCTTTTTGTGGTCAACCTTGTCGGACTTGGGGAAGGTCTTGTCCCATTCCTGTGTTAAAGTAAGCATTTCATCTTTCATTTCAGATACCTCCGTTTTTTCTTAAGGCAACACCGCACAAAGCTTGTGCTGAAGATGCGCAGTCAGATTGTATAGAAATCCCGCAGGCATACTGTCGTATGTCAAGAGATTTCTGTGCAAGATGACGGAAAATATGCAAGCAGATTCAGTGCAAAGCCGTTAGTCGGGCTTTGTGCGGTGTTGCCTTAATGTGTAGGCGAAATAGTCAAGGCAGTCGATGCGGTCGTTATACTTGTGAACGCTGTCAAGGAGCGTTTGACGATAGCTTTTCAGAAAACAGTCAAGTGCCTGATATTGTCCGCTTTCGACCATTTGCAGGCATTTCGCTACGCTTTCATCGTCCAAGCCCATATCCCTGAGATTTTCGGTCATGACCGCTGTTTTGTCGGCTGCGTTTGCCATTTTCACCACCTCCGTGTTTCTGTGATTTAAGTATATCACATCTTTTCGGATATGTAAAATACCTATATGTAATTGCTTGTCATTCTTGACAGGAATGACAAATTGCAGTATAATAGTAGTATCAAAAACGAGGTGCAGTATGGAGATACGGATATTACGATATTTTCTTGCCATCGCAAGAGAGGAAAACATGACAAGGGCAGCCGAACGCCTGCATATCTCGCAGCCGTCGCTCTCAAAGGAGATCAAAAAGCTCGAAGAAGAATTAGGACATGAGCTCTTTATCCGCACGAATAAGAATATGATACTGACCGACGAGGGTATGCTCCTGCGCAAACGTGCCGAGGACATTCTCGCAATGGTAGACAAGACCGCCGAGGAGTTCAGCCAGCTTGACAACATCGTCGGCGGAGAGATACGCATAGGCTGTGCTGAAAGCTATCTTATCAAGTATCTGGCACGGAGCATTAAGGTATTCAAGGAGCAGTACCCGAATTTCATCTTCCACGTTTTCAGCGGAGACACAGAACCTGTTGCCGAACGTCTTGACAGAGGTATCCTTGATCTTGCCGTGATCGTTGAGCCGCCGAACTTGTCAAAGTACAATTATCTCTCTATCCCTGAAAGCGACAAATGGGGGCTTGTGATGCTACGTGACAGTCCGCTTGCCGAAAAAGAGTATGTAACATTTGATGATCTTTATGGGCTGCCGCTGTTCTGCTCGGAGCAGTCTATCCGTGTTGACTTTCCGCGCTGGTGCGGGGATAATATGGATAAGCTCAGCTTTGCAGGAACTGTCAATCTTGCCTACAACGGCTCGGTATTTGTGAAGGAGGGGCTGGGGTGTATGCTGACCTTTGAGCACCTTGTAGACACAAGCGAAGAAAGCGGACTTTGCTTCCGACCAATCAAGCCGACACTTGAAACTAATATGTATATCATCTGGAAAAAGTATCAGGTGTTCTCGCCGATAGCAGAACTGTTTCTGAAAAGATTAAAGCAGGATTACACTTAATTGAATAGGCACAGAAAATAAGGGCTATGCCTTCCGTACACGGTCACAGAGGACATAGCCCTTTCCTTATGCTGTAATTATATCAGTCCTGAATCTCCTGCATCATAGCTGCACCGTCCTTGAAACCGACCTTGTAGGTGGTTCTCATTTCAGCGGCGGCAGTCACGCTCACGCAGTCAAGTATCTTGTGGAACACATCAATCTGCTCCTCATTCAGCGAATCTTCAAAAGAGATACAGAGCTTGTTGAACTCATCGGAGAACTCAGCGGAGTGGATTTCACCCTGTCTGTAATTGTACATCGCATTGATCATTTGTATCTGTCCTTTCGGTTATTAAGACAGCGGCTGCAGTTATTCTCCGTAAAGGAGCAAAGTGATTTTTCAGCAGCACTTTTAGGGTGCTGCTTTTTGTTTATATTAATAAAGCTGAAAAATTATAACTGCAATATATTCTGAAACAAATAACACGATATGATTGAATAATTGAAAGATAAGGTTTAAGCGTCAAGAAATTGCTATATAGCAATGTAAGTTTGTCAATCATATTGTACAGTGAGCATGAAAGAATTCGATAGGCGAAAGCCATTTAAGAGGACGCATAGGACGGTTATTGGTTCGATTTGAACGCACAGTTAACTGTGCGTTCAAATC